>Ga0105049_10003666_pt1 | contig 18121 bp, 18 predicted proteins | sample MAT06_FD_78087 | JGI IMG/M metagenome (GOLD analysis project Ga0105049, IMG submission 78087) | Freshwater microbial communities from Lake Fryxell liftoff mats and glacier meltwater in Antarctica - MAT-06 | ecosystem: Environmental > Aquatic > Freshwater > Ice > Liftoff microbial mat | place...
GGGTTGTTCGTACCTCGTAGATCGCCAGCTGAAAAACGCCCAGCAAAAACTCCCACACGCAATTGCCACGGACCAGAGTGCGACTTGAGTACTATTTGCACCATTTATTGGCTCTGTTCCACCCGGTAGGAGCATGAGTACAAGACCGATGAGGCCGACGCCAATACCCATAATTGTCAGTCGTGACGGGCGGTCACCTGCGCGGAAACGAAAGAAAATAATCCACAGCGGCACAACTGAGACGATCAGGGCCGCAATCCCAGAAGGTACGTACCTCTGGGCGAGCGAAAGTACGCCAATTGATATCCCAAGCATTGTCAAACCCATGAAGGTGGCACCTCGCACTTGTCTGTGCGTCACTTGAAAGGCGCGCGGTCCCTTGACCAAGACCACGATCGTTCCCAAAATCAAAGAAGCGGTGATAAGTCGGGTCCCAGATCCTAATAAGGGCGGCATTGACTTCACCATGAGCGCGATCCCCATGTAGGTGGAGCCCCAAATAATCCACAGGGTAATAAGTGGCCCCATGATGGCCCGGATTGGCGCTTCGGTCACACCTCGAACGTCAGCTGCCACCGGTTCAGCATGTCAGACGAATATTTTCGGTATCGGTGGCGCATCCTGGACCCGGATAAAGGCTCAATTCCCCTTCAGCGTGAGGTCGGGATCAGGTACGACGCATAACCAGGGACGTACGTTGACGGGAGCGGGCCGCTAGTGTGCGTGGTTTCGATTTTCGGTATTGGCGCTGATCCGGGCAACGTAGGCCGCCGCTTGGGTGCGACGCTCCATTCCCAGTTTGACGAACAGACCCGAGACATAGTTTTTAATTGTCTTTTCAGCCAAGTGCATGTGCTCACCGATTTGTCGGTTGGTCATTCCTTCACCGATTAATGTCAAGATGATTCTTTCCTGCTCGGTAAGACCTGAAAGTTCGTCTTCTCCTCCGGCCCCGTTTCGCAGCCTGTCTAGGACCCGTTCGGTGACACTTGGATCCAGCAAGCTATTTCCTGCGGCAACCTGTCGAATTGCAGTTACCAAGTCTGTGCCACGAATCTCTTTGAGGACATAACCCGATGCCCCGGCCATGATTGCATTAAAAAGTGCTTCGTCATCAGAGTAGGACGTCAGCATCAGAACATGGATGTGGGGAAAGAGTGAGCGAACCTCGCGGCAGACCTCAACCCCACTGCCGTCGGGCAAGCGGACGTCGAGAATGGCGACGTCGGGCTGCGAGGCAGTGATCCGAATAATTGCCTCAGATGCCGTCCCGGCCTCGCCAACAACTTCGAGGTCGGATTGCAATCCAATGAGTTCAACGAGCCCACGACGAATGATCTCGTGGTCATCTACAAGAAATACCCGAGTCTGCCCCATGACAGCATTATGCAGGTGGCAGGATGGAGTTGAAAGGACGCGCCGGTACAAGCGCGAATCGGTATGTCAATGACAACTGCCCGAGCGTCGCCGAAGAGTTCGAACCCAGCGGTGCAGTTACTCACACCGGAAGGTGAATTGGCGAGCCATGACACGTATTCACTGATTCTGACCGATGCCGAATACAAGTTGCTCTACCGTGAAATGGTCTTTGTCAGACGATTGGATCAAGAGGCGACGGCCCTTCAGCGTCAGGGGCAACTGGGTCTTTGGGCTTCGTCATTGGGCCAGGAAGCCGCCCAGGTTGGTTCGGCGTTCGCGCTGGAGAAAAATGACTTCGCATTTCCCACCTACCGTGATCACGGTGTCGCGTGGATGCGCGGCGTTGACCCGATGAAAATTATGCAGGTCTATCGCGGCATTTCAAATGGTGGGTGGGATCCTTTTGAACACAGGTGCAACACCTACACGATTGTGATCGGTAACCAAGTGCTCAACGGGGTTGGCTACGCAATGGGTCTCACCCTTGATCAAAGTGAAGATGCCGTGATCACGTACTTCGGGGATGGAGCAACCGCGCAGGGAGATGTGCATGAGGGTTTCGTCTTCGCTTCAACTTTTGATTCCCCGGTCGTATTCTTTTGCCAGAACAACCAATGGGCGATCAGCCAACCGAGTGAAAAATTCGTGAAGAGCCCGATCTACAAACGAGCGGACGGTTTTGGATTTCCCGGCGTTCTCGTTGATGGAAATGACATTCTGGCTGTGATTGCCGTGACAAGAACTGCCCTCGAGCGGGCGCGTAGTGGCGCCGGCCCCACACTCATTGAGGCTTTCACCTATCGAATGGCCGCGCACACAACCTCAGACGATCCAACGCGGTATCGCCATGAAAATGATTTGCAAAACTGGAAACTCAAAGATCCCATCGAACGACTCAAAGTGATGTTGGCTCGCAATGGGATCGCCGATCGAAGTTTTTTCGATGCCGTTGATGCGGAAGCCGACACGTGGGGAGAAACATTGCGCACGTCGGTTCGCTTGATGCCCGAACCGCCGCCAGAGTCAATATTTGATCATGTTTATACCGAGAAGCACGACGTACTTGATGCGCAGCGTGCGGCGTTCATCGAATATCACGAAGGTTTCGCAGATTCGGGGGTCCACTGATGACAACCGAGTTGACCATGGCTAAAGCACTCAACCTTGCCATGCGAACGGCAATGGAAGCAGACAACAAAGTAATTCTTTTCGGTGAGGATATTGGAAAACTTGGTGGTGTCTTTCGGGTGACAGATGGGCTCCACAAAGACTTCGGTGAACACCGAGTTATTGATTCACCACTTGCTGAAAGCGGAATTGTTGGGACAGCAATTGGTCTTGCGATGCGTGGTTACCGACCGGTTCTTGAAATACAATTTGACGGTTTTGTTTTCCCGGGCTTTGACCAGATCATTTCTCAGTTAGCCAAAGTGCACCGCCGGACACATGGGTCTGTGAAACTTCCCATCACGGTTCGAATTCCTTATGGTGGTGGGATCGGCGCGGTTGAGCACCACAGTGAATCACCCGAGGCGTTCTTTGCTCATATTCCGGGGCTTCGAGTCCTCACACCGAGTGACCCCCAGTCCGCGTACTCCTGTCTCTTGTCCGCGATTCGCAGTGATGACCCCGTAATCTTCTTTGAGCCTAAACGTCGCTACTGGGACAAGGGTGTTGTTGACCAATCCCAAGCAATCGCAGATCCGTGGCGGGCTCGCATCCTCCGTACGGGATCGGACGTGAGCGTTGTCGCCTACGGACCCATGGTCAAAACTGCGTTGCAAGCCGCCGAGGCGAGTGAATACTCACTCGAAGTAATCGATCTTCAATCTCTGTCACCACTTGATGATAAAAGCGTTGCCGAATCGGTGCAGCGAACTGGACGGCTCGTGATAGTCCATGAGGCTCCAGGAACTCTGGGTCTTGGGGCCGAGGTCGCAGCACGAATCGGTAAGAGTTGCTTTTACAACCTTATGGCACCGATTGAGCGGGTAACCGGTTACGACATCCCCTACCCACCGAGCAAACTTGAAGAGTATTACCTGCCCGACCATGACCGTATCTTGTTCGCCGTTGATTCAGTAATGGAGGCGTAACCGTGACCATTGAGATCTTTCATTTACCGGATGCGGGCGAAGGGCTCACCGAGGCGGAGATTGTGCGGTGGCTTGTTGAGCCGGGTGATTCTGTGCTGGTTAACCAAATGGTGGTTGAAATTGAGACAGCCAAGGCAATTGTTGAACTTCCTATTCCGTGGGAGGGAGTAGTTTGGGCAATCCACGAGAACATTGGCTCGGTTGTTCCCGTCGGTGCACAGATCATTTCCATTGACGTTGGAGCGCAGCCTCAGCGCGAGCCCGTTCTCGTTGGGTACGGAGTTAAGGAAGACGCCTTAGTCACCCGTCGGCCACGCAGGGAATCAACACACCGGGTAAAACCAGTTCTCGCCGAGGTCACGGCGAAACCGATTGTTCGTAAGCTCGCAAAAGACAACGCAATAGATCTGTCGACCGTGGTGGGAACCGGGCGCAATGGTGAAGTGACCCGCGAAGATGTCAATGCCGCGATCGGTGGTGATGCGTTGGCGCCTCGTGGATCACAGGACCAACTCGGTGAGCGAATTCCGGTTCGTGGTGTTCAGCGCATGATGGCCGAAGCCATGGTCGCTTCGGCTTTCACGGCTCCCCATGTCACCGAGTGGGTTGACGTTGACATGTCTCGAACACTGGAAGTTGTGGAGCGAATGAGAGTAGCAAACTCCGAGCGGATCACGCCATTCATCGTGGTTGCGGCCGCCCTCATTCGCGCGGCCCAAAAATATCCACGCATCAATTCAAGTTGGGTGGATACAACTGAAGGCGCCGATGTTGTCATCCACCCCTTTGTGCACCTTGGTTTCGCAGCCGATACCCCCACGGGGCTTTTGGTTCCCGTTGTGCGCAACGCAAGCGCAGCAAACTTATTAACGCTTTCGGCTGGAATCACCGAGCAGATGGAGAAAGCGCGCAGCGGTACAGCAACCCCAACCGACCTCACCGGGGGAACCATCACGCTCACCAATATCGGAGTTTTTGGCGTTGATGGCGGAACCCCGATCATTGCTCCTGGCCAGGCATCGATTCTTGCCATGGGCCGGATTATGAATAGGCCATGGGTGGTCGACGACGCCATTGTGATCAGGCCGATCATGCAACTCACCCTGTCATTCGACCACCGAATAATTGACGGCGCCTTGGGCTCCCGAGCTTTGGCCAGTGTGGCCAAATACCTAGCGGACCCTGCCCTCGAGGAGCTAGTTCTTAAAGATTGAAAGTAATTTTCAAGGTGTCGTTGCGAGCGCGTTAATGAACTCTCGTACGCGAGGACCTGACCCGGTGATTCGCTCAGTTGTGACGCCGGTGTCTACTCGCCCACAAAAACCATTAACAAAATCAGACCAAGAAATTTCGATTTCGGTCACGACGCCGGTTGGCTCGTCAACGTAACTAGCCTTGCCTTCTGCATTCGTAGCAACCTGCACGGTACCTGCAAAGTCTGGCCCGGTAAACACCAACGTTAATGATTCACTCGCTGGTGCACCGACTTTCTTGCCCCAAATAAACGGCAAGGCCGCGAGCATTTTCTTAGCCGATGCTTTGCCCGGGTTACTGGTGAAACTGGTTGGTAAACCGACGGCCACCCGAACATCTTGATCATGAATCCAAATATCAAATGTCCGCATTTCAAGGAAGGGTTCTTGGGTTAACTCACCTTTGAACCAAGGAACCGTTAATGCGGGGGACTTCGTGCCGAGGAAGTCAGAAAGGTTGTTGGCTGCCGTGAGCATCTGTTGAAGGAGCGCCGCCGGCGGGGTCCCCCTGCGGCGGTCAACTCCTCGTTCGGTGAATTGATGAGATGGGGTCTTTACGTGGGGGAGTTCATCCCAGTGTGGTTCATGAGTCGGGGAAGTTTCGCCAATGGCTATCGAGTCAAGGTCGATTGTGTGGGCAACAATGTCGGCCACACTCCAGCCGGGACACGGAGTGGGGAGTGTCCATTGCTCGGCAGTGAGTGAGTTCAAGGTGGCGTAGAAGTCCAAGACCGCTTCAAGGTAGGTCTTCATGGGGTTAAGGGAACTCTTGGTCTCAAGGAGGTTAACCATGTTCACATTCTGCCTCGTGCAACTATGACATCCTCTCGGGAGTAGGCATACTCGACAAGATAAATGACTTTAAGTACGACCGTGTGCTCGACTTTTACCGCGTCAATCTTGTGCGCGAAGCGGTGCAGGTTTGGTGCCGCCAAGTCAACGTCCCGTGATGCAAGTCATTCTTCACATGCTCCCCTTGCTGTTGGTTTTTGAACAATGATGTTGACCCATACACCTGGTGTGTGCGCAGATGAGTATTCGCAAAGATTGTAAGACCGCCTTGAATGGTTTTCGTGGTTTCACGTCAGCAAGTTCACCAAACTCTGGATCACTTAGCGTGCTTGGCAGTTTGACGTGTCAGGTACAGCCAAAAGAAAAGCGGACCTTGGACCTCAATCGCTCGAAAGCGCGGTCGAATCCCGCCAAGGGGAAGAGTGCATCATGGATGTGATCCAGGCAATTGGCCTTTCCTTTGTTCCCGATTAGGTGGTACTAACCATGCTTGATCGAAGTCGGTCAGTGGCAAGCGATTCCCCAGTTCTCTGGCCACGCAGGTAGCCAGCCTTCGTTTTGCTGTTGGTCGCCGCTGGTGGCGCGAGCGCGACGACCTAAATGGATACACGAGGGCTCCCGTGAGGACGTCTGCCACTTGCATGAGGTCATGGGAATCAGAGCTGACTCTGACAGCACCAGCTACGACATTTCCGCCTAACTGGGAATTTACGCACCAGCGAACATCTTCTTCAAAGCGCACAGAATCAGGTGTTGGGTATTCGTCAACTAGGACAACCGCTTGGGCGTCTGGGGACAGGCTCGCCGCGATCCGTTCATAGGCCACGTACCGGTCCCCGCATGCAGCGGAAACGTCGAAATTCGAGCGATCAGCCAAAGTTACACAGAATGACCTCCCCGAATCCTCGAAAAGAAGATCAATTAGCGCTTTGTAGTGGCCGAGCTCCCTTTCGTTCATGCCACTGAAATGCCATTCGCCGACCCACTCATTTCGCTGGCGAAATTTGAGAACAAAGGTGGGTAAATGACTGTTTTCACTAATCGTGAGAACTCCAACCGCGAAGTAGTTGTCCTAGGCGACTACACCCGTCTCGTCCAGGAAACATATTCGAGCGGGTGTCCCAACCTCGGGCAGGTTCATGGCACCCAACCCCCGATCAATACATTCATGATTACCTCCGATGGATCAATGATTGCAAGGTAGAGTCGAGGTCTGACATCGTGTTCGCAACGGCGAAGCCTTAGCCGGTCCAGTATTTTGATAAATAACCTGTTGCTGCAGGAATCAATGTCTGCACGCTCGTATCCAAACAGCTACTTGAAGCTAAAACAGGGGGAGAGCGTTATGGCTATTGACTCGGTCGACAAGCTTGGAAGTCGGGATTCGGTATCAAAACTCGCCAACTGGGAAACGCTTTTGTTGGGCAAAGGATCCAGCACGAATATTTAGAGTGGATTTGGTTATGAAGGGTTGTTACGCGAAGCCGTTGCATTCCCCATCAGACTCCACTTTGGGGATTCACGTGGAAGTCCTACGCTTAGATACATGAGCGTAAAAGTCGCGGTACTGCAAATCGATTGCTCAACCTCCGAGTCGGTTTCGAACCGAGGTAAACGAGTCTTGGATTTAATTGATCAGCGGGCTCCCGATTGTGACTTCATGGTGCTACCCGAATTGTGGAATGTTGGAGCATTTGATTTAGAAGCAAGTCGTGAAAAAGCCCAGCTAATTGACGGGGCTTTGCCAACGGCCCTGGCACAGAAGGCACGTGAGCACGGCATCTGGTTACACGGGGGCTCGTTCTGCGAACAAAATGCTGACGCACTGCACAACACGAGCGTGCTGTTTAACCCACAGGGTGAACTGGCCGCGTACTACCGCAAAGTGCACGTCTTCACCTACGCGCGCGAACAAGACACCATGACTCCGGGCAAGGATTACGTCATTGTGAAAACGCCGTTGGGATTAACCGGACTTGCTACCTGTTACGACGCTCGCTTTCCCGAAATGTTTCGAGCCATGCGCCTTGCTGGAGCCCAAGCATTCGTGATCCCCTCCGGTTGGCCGGTCCCTCGCATTGGTCATTGGGATGCGCTGCTGCCCGCGCGGGCAGTTGAAAACCAAGCATGGGTGATTGCGTGCAATCAAGTTGGTGTTCAAGGCAGCCACCGCATGGGTGGACATTCAGTGATCATTAATCCACTAGGAAATGTTCTGGCCCAAGGTGGGGACACCGAGACAGTGATTACTGCTGTGATTGATGTTCAGGTTGAGCGAGACTGGCGCTCTGAGTTCCCGGCAATCGACGACTTTGTTGAATGCCCTGTCATTACTGTCTAAATGGCCACCGTTTAATTAATTTTTCACCTGGATAACAATGACCGGATTCTTCTTTGGGTCAAGCCATTCAAGTATTGCTTTCATGGTTTTTTGTGGAATTGCGATACAACCGGCGGTCTTGGTTCCGTTGCTAACGTGCAGGAAGATTCCGCCACCTCTACTGGTGTTGGCGCTCTGATCAGTGCGATTAATCCCGTCGGCACCCGTGGTTATTTTTCCGGTGGGCAGATTGAAATCAAGAACAGCTACGTAGTTGTACTGCTTGCGGTACGTGGAGAGTCTTTCAACGTAACCACCGTAGTTTGACCACGTTTTATTTGCAGTCTGGAAAACGTTGTAGGTGCTGGGAACCCTTGGGTTGTAGGTCCAGGCGTCGTTGTTGTCAACTTTCGTGTACGTGAGCTTGGTTCCTGGATCAGACTTGATTCCAAAGGCGGAAGTGAACGCATAGGTTCCGGTTGGTGTCGCTCCCGTTCCCTGTTTGCGCTTCTCACCAGGGACCAGGCCGCCGTAGCCCAAGATCGCTTTCACCGAACCCTGTGTTGATGTCCACGATCTTTCATTTTTTTCAAACACTTGAACAGTTCCCGTGGTTGAGTCCCATGACTTGGCGGTCACCAACACCACCTGCTTGCTGCCGGTGATCTCGTTGAGCAGCGCTGGTGTCGCGTGGCTGCTTACTGGCGTGATGAGCCCGAGTCCGAGTGCCACAACGGCGGACATAACAATCCCAGGTGCCTTGAGTGCCCGCCAAGTCTTGGTCATTTGTAGCAAACTACATCATGACGAAACCACTGGAAAGTCGGCACTGTCCCAATTCGCATACCCGCCAAGGGATATCACTCGCTCCGGGTCCGACCAGCTGACCCTTGATTCAAGTTCGCCAAACGATCGTTGTACGCCTTGAGTTCGGCGTCTCCGTCGCGCTCGGCCTGACGGTCCACCCGCTTGGCCTCTCGGTCGTCACTCCTTGACCACTGCACCATGATCGCAATGAACACAATCAGTGCCGGAAATTCTGCGACCCCCCACGCGACTTGGCCACCAAAAAGGGTGTCCGCGAGTGGATCAACAACCCAGTCCGGTCGCACCACCCCGTACCACTCGATCGCCATCGGGGTTGTACCCATCATCAAAATCACACTGAAGAAAGCATGGACACTAATGGCAAGCAATAACAAAATGATCCGACCCCAATAAGGCAGTGGGTGGGGCCGTGCGTCAATTCCAATCAGCACCCAGTAGAAAAGATAACCGGCAAGGATAAAGTGCAACTGCATCACGACATGGCCAATATGGGAGCCCATGAGCCAACCGAATGCTGGCGTCAGGTAGAGGCCGTAGAGACCGATGACATAGATAACGAAAACAAAAAATGGATTTGTCGCCAACCCATTGAGTTTGCTATTCAGTAGAAGCACCAACCACTCACGGGGCCCACGTTCACGCGTGCGTGAGGGTTTGAGTGCTCGAAGCGCAAGGGTTGCCGGTGCACCCAAGACGAGAAAGATTGGCCCCAGCATGGTGAGTGTCATGTGGTTCACCATGTGAAGTCCCACTGAAACTTGTGCATAGAGCGCGATACCTGAGTTGGTGCACCAAATAATTACCGAGATCCCCGTGAGCCAAGAAACTAGGCGCATGATCGGCCACGCGTCACCACGCGTACGAAGACGAAGGTAACCGGCGACGTAGAGGGCGGCTGCGATCAAAGCCCCGGTGAGGAAAAACGGTTCGAAACGAAAACCAAATACAACATTGGCCACGGTTGGCGCCGGCGGGTAGGGATAACCCAGAAGTGATTCACCCAAGGTGGGAAGGAGCTCCTCAACACGAGGATAAGCACTCGTTGCCAGCGCGACACCCAGGCCAACCGCCGAGGCCATAATCATCAGTTCAACGACCGCGACTTTGATGAAACGCTTCCCCGCGCCCGGTTCACTCATGGTCGGAATTACCCGGCGCCGAAGTAGGTAACCAAAAAATCCAAGAACCACAATCAGTGTGATTTTGATAAGAATCACTTGACCGTAGCCGTTGGTGAAGAGTTCATCAAATGAATTAAGTCTGGTGTAAGCATTTGAAAGTCCACTGACCGCGAGGAGAACAATCGCGATGAGTGCCAGTGGTGAGAATCTTTCCAGTGCGCGACCCAACGGAATATCCCGTTTGACCGCGTGGAAAAGGAGAACGGCAAGGCCCCCAACCCAGATCGCGGCAGCGACAACGTGGGCGACCCCCGCGGTAAGGGCCAGTGCGTGGTCACCGAGACCAGAACCGTGCCCGGCAAGTGATGGAAGTGACACCGCAAGGAGCGCGAGGACCACACCGGCAGCACTAATGTCGGTCGTGGCGGTGATGAAACCGCCAAGGGCAATGACGACAGCAATGAAAAACGTAATGATCAGCGCGCGCGTCGCGGGAACATCGGTTGCATACGTGCTGACCACGCTTGGCGTGATTGCCTCGGCGAGTGAAACCCCTAAAACGTAGGCCAATAAAAAGACGGCTTGAATCAACGCGAGTGTTGCCCAGATGACGGCCGACCATGAACCACGAATCACATCTTTGCGTCCGGCGGCTGAGAGCACGCCGTCCTTGCCGGAGGGATCAAGAAATGCAGCGGAGATCAAAAAACCGACAGTAAGGATTCCGGCAAGGTCGGTGAGGATTCGAAGAACCGCGACGCCCCAGCCAATCAGTGGTCCAGCATCGGTGATTCCGATTGGCGCGATTTCGTAGGCGCCACCAGCCAGCATCAGGCCAATTGCCGTTGCGGCAATTGCAATTGCAATAACGAGTGAACCAAATGTGAGTGTTCGCGATCTGGGTATGACGGATACTTCCGGTCTAACCATTGTTTTCACGTGGAGCGCTTTCGCCAGATGAAGTAACCGGCGACAACGAGTGCGAGTGCGAAGAAGCCCAGCATCCACACAAGCGTGGGCCCTGAATCAGATGATGCTGGTGCCGCGCTAGGAGTAGCCATCGTGGTGACGTCTGGTGCAGCCACTGCAGATGCAGATGCAGATGCTGTTGTTGGGTCGGGGTAACTGAAACTCAATGATCCGGTGACCGGGTGCCCATCTTGTGAAACAATTCGGTAGGCCACCGTGTACGTGTCCCCGGGAAGATCGGCCCGCCAGATCGCGGTTGCACGAGTACCCGTGCTCTCGACAACGAATCCCGAAACTATTTCACCGGCTGAATTAGAAACGACGATTTCCGCCATTCCATCGAGTAGGGAGGAATTGAAACTTAGGGTTAGTGACTCGGGCGCGCTCTCGAGAACTGCCCCGTCAACTGGATCTGCGCTAACCAACTCGGCGTGGGCGAAAGCGGGAACCTTACCGCCAATGACACTTGTGGTGAGCAGCAATAGACCGGCGAAGAAGGCAACTGCTCGTGTCACTCCCTCAGGGTACCTCTGATTGACGAAAGGTGAGTCCGCGCACTTTGGGCAGACCCAAGGTGCGCGGACTCGAGAGTTTCTAGAAGGCAGCTTCCGGGATTTCCATGATGTCACCAGTTGTTGCCTCGGCAATTCCACGCTCTGCGGCGAGTAGTGGCAGGCGGTTGCGGGCGAACCAACGAGCACCCTCCACCTTGCCCGTATAGAAGTCCTTATCGCGATCACTTGGACCGGCGGCAAGGGCGGCCAGCGCGACTTCGGCTTGGCGAATGAGAAGCCAGCCAATCATCAGATCACCGGAAGCCATCAGCAGCCGAGTTGAGTTCAAACCGACCTTGTAGACCTCCGCGATGTCGGTTTGGGAAGCCACGGCCCATTGGCCCATAACGCCCAAGATTGCTTGAACATTTTCTAGGGCCTGGCCAAGGAGTTCGCGCTCAACGGTGAGTTGGCCCAAGCCTTCGTCACCTTTAACCGTCTGGGTGATTTCCTGGGCCAGGAAACTGATCGCTGTGAACTGATCTTTGACCATTTTGCGGAAGAAGAAGTCCAGACCTTGAATTGCGGTCGTGCCTTCGTAAAGTGTGTCGATCTTGGCATCACGGATGTACTGCTCGAGTGGGTAATCCTGCAAGTAACCCGAACCACCATAAGTCTGAAGGCCAACTGCGAGCATTTCATAGGAGCGTTCGGAACCAACGCCTTTAACGATGGGGAGTAGTAGGTCGTTGATCCGCAGGGCCATCTCTAAATCGACCGTGGTGTCTCCAGCCTCGCCCATTTCAATGAGGTCTTGCCAGTAGGCGGTGTAGAGCACGAGTGCCCGCATGCCTTCCGAGTACGACTTTTGCAACATAAGTGAGCGGCGAACATCCGGGTGGTGAGTAATGGTGACGCGTGGTGCAGTCTTATCCGTCATTTGAGTGAGGTCAGCACCTTGAACACGTGTCTTCGCGTAATCCAAAGCATTGAGGTATCCGGTGGACAGGGTGGCAATGGCTTTCGTACCAACCATCATGCGGGCGTACTCGATCACCTTAAACATCTGCGCAATGCCGTTGTGGACGTCACCGACCAGCCAACCAACGGCCGGTTCGTTCTCACCAAAGGTCATTTCGCAGGTGGTGGAAACTTTCAGTCCCATTTTCTTTTCAACGTTGGTTGCATAGACTCCATTACGCTCACCGATTTCACCGGACTCCAAATCAACGTGGAACTTGGGAACAACAAAGAGTGACAAACCCTTGGTCCCCGGACCGGCCCCTTCCGGGCGGGCGAGAACCAAGTGGACAATGTTGTCGGCCATGTCGTGCTCGCCACTGGTGATGAAACGCTTGACACCTTCAATGTGCCACGAGCCGTCGGCTTGCTCGATCGCCTTGGTGCGGCCGACACCAACGTCAGAACCGGCATCAGGCTCGGTCAGAACCATGGTGGCTCCCCAGCGTTTTTCGATCATCAGTTCGCCCCAGCGCTTCTGATCCTTATTGCCGAGGGCGTCAAGAATCGCGGCGAAACCAGGGCCGGACATAAACAGGAAAGCACCGGGGTTGGCGCCGAGAAGTAATTCTGCGGCGGCCCAACGAAGTGAGGGGGGGGCACCTGAGCCACCGAGGTGCTCGGGGAGGTCAAGGCGCCACCACTCAGCGTCCATGAGCGCCTTGTAGGCCTTTTTGAAATCTTCGGGCATGGTGACCGTCTTGGTTGCCGGGTCGTATACGGGTGGGACGCGGTCCGAAGAGACGAATGATTCGGAGAGTATCCCGGTTGCCAACCGGTTCACTTCGTCGAGGACGTCGCGGGCGGTGTCTACATCCATTTCGGCGTAGGGGCCTTTACCCATCCGTTCGCCGGCGCCAAAGACTTCAAATAGGTTGAATTCCAGGTCGCGCTGATTGCTCTTGTAATGTGTCATCGCCACTCCCATGTGCTGAAATCGGGGCTAAGTTACCCGCCGGTAACTATGATCCTCCCACATGCCGGATTTTGCAAGCAGAGATGTCGATCTGGACCAAAATTCTTCGATTTCTCCCCGAAAAAGCCACGTAACCTGACACACTCCCGTCTCATGAACCCCACGAAAAACATTTTCAACCTGCCAAGGAGTCCCGATGATCATCTTTAAAAGCCTGCTTCCCGACGTTGAGATCCCCAATATCTCGATCACCGAGTTCATCTTGCGCGAAGCAGATCGGGTCCCAGACCGGGACGCTTTGATTGACGGTCCAACCGGACGCTCTTACACATACGGTCAACTCAAAGGGATGATCCATGCATTTGCTGGCGGTCTCGCCGCGAAGGGTCTGGGTAAAGGCGACACGATCGCATTGATGGCCCCGAATATTCCCGAGTTTGCCATCGTGTTCCACGGCGCAGCTGTTGCCGGAGTCGCCGTGAGCACGATTAATCCAACGTATACGGCGGATGAAGTTAAATTTCAAATCAACGACTCGGAATCAAAACTCCTCGTAACAATCGGAATGTTTTTTGAAACCTCACAGTCGGCGATCGAGGGAACAGCGGTTTCCGAGATTGTCATAATTGGCGATGCACCCGAGGGCACAACTCCTTTCACTTCACTGTTCGGTAATCCGATTACGCAGGTGGACATTGACCCGAAGGAACAAATTGTTGTGCTGCCTTATTCCTCTGGCACAACAGGATTTCCCAAAGGTGTCATGCTCACCCATCACAATCTTGTTGCAAATTTGATGCAGGTTGAAGACGCCCTTGAAGTTGAAGACGGTGAAATAGTCCTTGCGGTTCTTCCGTTTTTTCATATTTACGGAATGCAAGTTCTCATGAACGAATTTCTTTCTCGCGGAGCAACAATTGTTACGGTGCCGCGTTTTGATTTGGAACAATCACTATCAATTATTCAAGACCGCAAGATCACTCGCTTCTTTGTTGTCCCACCGATTGTTCTTGCCCTTGCAAAGCATCCACTCATTGACCAGTACGACCTCAGTAGTTTGAAGCAGGTTTTTTCCGGCGCGGCGCCACTCGGCGCTGAACTCGGTGAAGAAGCCGCCGCAAGAATCGATTGCAGTGTTGTGCAAGGTTTCGGCATGACCGAGCTTTCACCCGTGAGTCACATCTCACTTGAAGGCCGATCAAAACCAGGTACGGTCGGACTCACCGCACCGAACACGGAGATCCGAATTGTCGACCCCGAAACTGGTGAGGATCAAGACGTTGACGGGGTCGGTGAACTGTGGGTCCGCGGCCCGCAAGTGATGAAGGGCTACCTCAACAACCCCAGCGCCACCGAAATCACAATTGATCCAGATGGTTGGCTCAAATCCGGAGACATTGCCTCAATTGATTCCGAAGGATTCGTGTCAATTGTTGATCGACTCAAAGAACTCATCAAGTACAAGGGTTTCCAGATTGCCCCGGCCGAATTGGAAGCATTCCTGCTCACCCACCCGGCTATCGCTGACGCCGCGGTGATTGGCGTTCCCGACCTCGAGGCCGGCGAGCTCCCCCGCGCCATGGTCGTGGTGAAGCGAGGGCAGGAATTGAGTGCGGCAGACATCACGGCTTTCATGGAAGGTCATGTCGCCGCCTACAAGGTGATTCACGACATCGTCTTCATCGACGCGGTCCCCAAGAGTGCCTCGGGCAAGATCCTGCGTCGCATGCTGCGGGATTAGCCAGTTTTCGAGGTCAGCGAGAAATCTCAATATTGCAGAACCGGGTACAGAAACGTTGCAAAACCGGGTATATGCTCACATGAGTTACCGTCCATGCTTTGCTGACGCCCCACTTGTCGAGTTCCTGGACTCAATGGGTGGTGTCCTGGTCTCAGGTCCTCGTGGCTGTGGAAAGTCCACAACTGCCATGCGACAGGCGCGGAGCCAAGTCCGGCTCGACTCCAGCCCGAACATGGTCGAATTGGCGTTCCTCAATCGAGCTGCACTATTAGAGGGTCCGACGCCGCGGCTCGTGGACGAGTGGCAACTCGCACCGACTACGCATGCGAACCATGTCACTTAGCGAATCGGGGATTCCACAAACGAAATCACTCTGGAACAACTTTCATCAGGAGCTATCGTCTCCGGGAAAAGCAATATGTCCTGTCTGGAACTCGCAGAAGCTGCAGTGGTCGGGGGCTGGCCAGCGCTCCTTGATTCCAATGTCACTTCGGCAGTGACTTTTGGCAGGTCCTATCTTGACGATTTGTGCGGCACTGAAATACCTCTCGCAACGGGAGTCAGCCACGACCCAGTACGACTGCGTCGTTTAATCGAGTCCGTTGCTCGCAACACGGCCACAGAGGTCACGGTTGAAAGATTGGCACAGGACGTCTCGGCCGACGGCGGTGTCCTAGATCCAAAGACCGCGAGAACTTACCGCGATGCCCTCGCTACCGTTTTTGCCCTCGAGGAACTTTCTGCATGGAGTGTTGCGCTGCGATCAAAGTCTCGCTTACGAACTCGCCCGAAAATCAGTCTTGCTGACCCTTCTCTCGCATGCGCAGCGCTTGGTATCCAAGTCGATCGGCTTGCGCGAGACCCTGAGTTCTTCGGCCAAATCTTCGAATCACTGGTGATCAGAGATCTGCGAGCAATGATTGAAGCCAAATTTGGTAGGGCCTACCACTACCGAGACAACACGGGACTTGAAGTCGACTTGATCCTGGAATTTCCCGACGGGACGTGGGGAGCGGTGGAAGCCAAGCTCGGAGAGGCCCGCGTCCCCGAAGCGGAGAAGAGTCTTCTCATACTGAAGGATTCACGAATTGACCTACAAAAAGTTGGGCCACCGGCATTCCTTGCCGTCGTCACAGCAACGGAGTTCGCCTATACGCGACCCTCCGGCGTACACATTGTTCCCTTGGCGACCCTGACTGCCTGAGAGTTTGATCAAGAATGGGAGTCAATCCGACGAAGTTTCTAGCTGTGCATTATCCGCCACGGTATGCGCTTCGATAGCGACACTGGGCGTGGCATTTGCAAAGGCGTGACTTCGAAATCACGGGAGCGTCGTCGAGTTGAGGTGATTGGTTGCGCTCGGCCTGCGCCTTTACACCTATGCTCATTGGCATGTTAGAGATCCAGCAGTCACTCGTCGATTCGATCGTGGCCCACGCCCGGGCAGATCACCCCGATGAGGCGTGCGGGGTGCTCGCTGGACCGGTTGGATCGGACCGGCCGGAGCGTTTCATCCCGATGGTGAATGCGGTGCGGTGCCCGACCCTGTACGAATTCGACTCTCAGGATCTACTTCGCCTCTACCTGGAAATGGACGACCGCGATGAGATACCGGTTGTGATTTACCACTCGCATCCGGCGACGCAGGCCTATCCATCCCGCACCGACATCATCCAGGCGTCTGAGCCAGACGCCCACTACGTTTTGGTCTCGATTCGCGAGACCGGCCCCACAGATGGGCCATTTGAATTCCGTTCCTTTCGGATCGTTGACGGCGAGGTCACCGAGGAGGCGATCTCGATCCTTGAGTGACATACTCGGAACACCCATTCACCCCGTCCGGAATGAGAGTGCTTGATCATGTCCATTGAAGTTCGTATCCCCACCATCCTTCGCCCGTACACTTCTGGTGAGAAATTAGTGACCGCCGAGGGCCCCACTCTCGAAGCCGTCATAAAAAACCTGGACGTCAATCACCCTGGCATTGGGGAGCGAGTACTCGATGAAAATGGCCTACGACGTTTCATAAATATCTATGTCAACGATGAGGACGTCCGCTTCCTTGACGGCCTAGCGACTACCATCGCCGAAAACGACTCGATCACAATTCTGCCCGCGGTTGCCGGTGGCTAGTGATCAATGCGCTTTGACTCTCTGCTCGACTCCGTTGGGCATACGCCGCTGGTCGGACTGCCGCGCCTGTCGCCGTCGGCCGATGTCCGTCTGTGGGCCAAACTCGAGGATCGCAACCCGACCGGTTCGGTCAAGGATCGGGCGGCGCTCGCCATGGTTATTGACGCCGAGCGCAAGGGCGTGCTTTCCCCGGGCGTAACACTGTTAGAACCAACATCAGGAAACACCGGGATTTCGCTGGCCATGGTTGCCAAGCAGCGGGGATACCAGCTCGTGTGCGTCATGCCCGAAAACACTTCCGCTGAGCGCGCCCAGTTGTTGGCCATCTGGGGCGCGAGGGTTATTTACTCACCGGCGGCTGGTGGTTCGAATGAGGCCGTGCGTGTTGCTAAAGAACTGGCTGTGAAGAATCCTGATTGGGTGATGCTCTACCAGTACGGCAATCCGGCGAATGCACTCGCCCATTACGAAAATACCGGCCCCGAATTATTGGCCGACCTACCTTCGATCACCCACTTCGTCGCCGGTTTGGGAACCACAGGAACGTTGATGGGGGTTGGGCGATTCTTTCGCGAGCACAAACCGGGCGTTGCAATTGTCGCTGCCGAACCTCGCTACGGGGAGCTCGTCTACGGATTGCGCAATCTCGATGAAGGTTTCATACCTGAGCTCTACGACGAGACCCTGCTGACCACCCGATTCTCGGTGGGCCCGAGCGATGCGGTCAGGCGAACGCGAGAGTTACTCGAGCTCGAGGGGATTTTCGCCGGGGTCTCGACCGGGGCCATCCTGCACGCGGCACTGGGCATCGCGGCCAAGGCCGTGGCGGCCGGAGAATCCGCAGATATCGCGTTCATCGTGTGTGACGGAGGTTGGAAATACCTGTCGACCGGCATCTACCAAGGCACCCTCGATCAAGCTGAAGACGCCCTCGACGGCCAGTTGTGGGCCTAATGAGGATGTTGGCTCAGTTGCCAATATCGGCAAGCGCAACTTTCCTGGAAACCGAGAAATACTGA
>Ga0105049_10003667_pt1 | contig 18121 bp, 16 predicted proteins | sample MAT06_FD_78087 | JGI IMG/M metagenome (GOLD analysis project Ga0105049, IMG submission 78087) | Freshwater microbial communities from Lake Fryxell liftoff mats and glacier meltwater in Antarctica - MAT-06 | ecosystem: Environmental > Aquatic > Freshwater > Ice > Liftoff microbial mat | place...
GGGATTGATTCCGGCCGAAAAGCAATGATTCCGGTCAGAACGGGATTGATTCCGGACATTTTGGAATGGTTCCGGTTCTGGGGTGGGTGGTTTGGCGTCGGAATCATTCGCTTTTGAAGGCCGTCCCCGTTTGGGGTGCCGCTAAACAATTCCGTGTCACGCCGCTCACCCAATCTCCGAGCGAACTGTGATGCTCGCATCCCTCTTCCAACACGATGAGCCTCCGACCCTGCCCGGCGAATTCGCCCTCGTCCGCGTCAGCCGGCGCGCGATGGCGACGCGGTTCGAGATCGCCATTCCCGCCAACACGCACCGCAACCCCATCGCGGCCGGAACCGCCGCATTCGACCTCATCGACGACCTCGAATAGCAGAACCGCAGCGGACGCCCCCGTCGTGATCGAAGCGAGGCTGTTCGAGTTGTTCCGACGCTGCGCGGTCTGGACCCGCGAGACGAACGGCGCGTTAGACATTGCCCTCGGCGCTATGATTGACGTGTGGGCGGAGTGCCGGCGGCGCGGAGAAGTTCCGACACCCCATCAGCGCTCTCATGCGATGGCGAGCGTGGGCTTCGGGCATGTCGTGTTGGAACCGGAACGCCACACGGTAAAGTTCCGCGTATCATATCCCGTGAACCCCATCACTTGCGTCGCCCGAGGTTTGTCATGCGAAGTGCGTGGATCGTTGTGGGTCTCGCTACCCTCTTACTGGTGTGTGGGGCGATCTGGTATTTCCGTGACGTAGGAGATGAACCGATGTTGGACAACTTCCCCAAACTCGAGGCGGCCGAAGCCGGTACGGAAGCGGCGGGTTCAGTCGAATTGGCAACCTTTGCCTCCGGGTGCTTCTGGTGTACCGAAGCCGTATTCCAACAGATGCGTGGCGTGCGCGCGGTCGTGTCGGGCTACAGCGGCGGCTCAGTGGTGAACCCGACTTACGAGCAAGTTTGCGGCCGGGCGACCGGGCACGCGGAGTGCGTGCAACTCACCTTCGACCCGGCCGTGATCTCGTACCCCGAACTGCTCGAAGTATTCTGGCGATCCCACGATCCCACCACGAAGGACCGGCAGGGGAACGACAGCGGCCCGCAGTATCGGTCCGTAGTCTTCTATCACAACGACCGCCAGCGCACGTTGGCCGAGCGCTACAAGGCGAAACTCGACGAGGCGGCAGTCTTCTCGAAGCCGATCGTCACGGAGATTGTGCCGGCTGTCGAGTTCTACCCCGCGGAAGCCGACCATCAGAACTTCTACGCTAACAACCCACGCCAGGGCTATTGTCGCGCCATCGTCGGCCCGAAAGTCGATAAGATGAAGAAGGTGTTTCGGGACAAACTGAAGGATTAACCCGCTAACCCGGTACGTCACCCTGGAAACCATCGTCCACGCGATCCGGGCGGCCCGCGAGAAGGTTCCTTCGACACGTTGCGTCGTCGTCGGAGTATCGGGTATCGACGCCAGCGGGAAGGGTTACGTCAGCGATCGGCTTGCGGACCGACTGCGCGAAGCGGGGTTCGCCCCGGCGCTCATCCACGGCGACGGCTGGCTGAACCTCCCTCCGGTGCGCTTCGGCACGGTTGATCCGGGTAGGCATTTCTACCAGCACGGCTTCCGCTTCGATGCGATGTTCGAGCAACTGGTTTCGCCCCTGCGCGACAACCGTTCCATTCACTTTGAAGCGGACTACACCGAAGAAACCGCGACCGAGTACCGCACACACAGCTACGAGTTCACAGACGTTGACGTGGTCATCGTGGAAGCGGTTTTCCTGTTTCAACCCGCGTTCCACCATCACTTCGATCTTCGGGTTTGGGTCGATTGCACGTTCGAGACGGCGCTGGAGCGGGCCATCTCGCGCGGCCAGGAAGGGTTGCCGCCCGCCGCGACAATTGAGGCGTTCGAGACGATCTACTTCCCCGCTCAGCGTGCGCACTTTGCGAAGGACAACCCGCGCGAGGCCGCCGACCTCGTTTTCGTGAACGACCACCGCCTTGCGGGTAAATAGCCCGCCGGCAAGCCGGGAGTCTATGGCCATCACTTGCCGTCAGGTTTCGTCGCTTTGAGTTTGGCGACTTCACAGATGTGCAGCGAGCCATCACCCGTCCCGATGACAAACTCTTTGCCGTCTGGGCGGAACGCGATTGACGGCTGCGGCCCGGAATAACGCACCCCGGTCAACTCGGCCTCCGTCACCACCTTGGTAGCCACATCGATCACACGGACGACCAACAGCGGCGGTCCGGGTTGCTTCGGGGCGACAGAGGACACGAAGGCGATGCGTTTGCCATCGGGTGCGATGCTGAACCCGCCGGCCGCGCGGTCTGCCTGAAGGACCGTGTCATTCGCTTTGCCGGTCAGGTCGATGAGCCTCACGCTCGTGAAGTGGTTCATCGGCATCCGGGCACCAGCGGGGATCGGCGGTGGCGGCCACAGGTTGTACGACTGCTGCTCCACGACCAAAAGTGTGACGTTGTCCGGGAGCGGGTGAAGCGACACAACGGACGAATACGCATACCGGCCGTTATCCTTCTTCGCGGCCGGAGTCGCCTTCCAGTTCTGCGTTTCCTTGCCGGTCTTCAACTCATAGAGACGCACCAGCGCGGGGACGGCGGGCACTTTCTCGCCGTCCGGATCGGGCGGGTTGACGGCTTGACCACCGCCTGGCCGTGTCTGCCCCACGAATAGGTGGGTGCCGTCGGTCGAGAACGCCAGTGAGCCACTTCCGGACGGGACTTTCACGGCATGCTTTTCGGCCCCGGTCGCGGTCTCCCACACGGTCGCGGACTTGCCATCACCGGAAACCGCCGCGAAGATTTTCCCATCAGTCGAGAAGGTGCCTGCGAACTGCGGTGGGCCGTCGTGTTCCAGCGGCGGGGGCGGCGGGCGGACGCCACCGGGTCCACCAAGTGGCGGCGGGGGCGGCGGGGCGGGTTGCGGCGGCACGGGACCACGCAGCCCACCCGGACCGAACCCGAACACCCGCTCGCGGTGGGCGAACAACTTGCCCTTCGGCTTGGAAAGTTCCTTGGCTGCGTTCAAATCCCAGATCACGGCTTCGCCACCTTCGGTCGCGGATGCCAGGAACGCGCCGTCGGCGCTGAGAGCGACCAAGAACGTAGCGGTCTTCAGGTCGAGTTTCGCTTCACGCATCGGCTTGCCCGTGTCCGCGTCGAAGTCGTGGACAAGCCCGTCGGTGTGAACGACTCGCAGCAGCTTGCCGGCGTCGGCGTAAGCGGTCTGATAAACCGCGCCCCAGCCACCGAGCATCACGGATTCGACCTTGCCCGTCTCGGCCGCGTACACTCGCAGTGAGCCGTTCTGACCGCCGACGGCAAGTCGCGCCCCGTCGGGACTCAGGATGTGCGACCCGACGCCCGAAAGCACCTCGAACCGCTTCAGTTCCTGGCCGGTGGCGTCGGCGACCACAATGGTGCGGCCTCCCTGCTGGTATTGCTGATTCTGCACGACCCACGCCACGCGGCCCATCTCGCGGGCGAACTGCACGTACTCCGGCGACACTTCGCCCTTGGGCGCATCGACCACTTTCAGTTCCTTCCCCGAGTCCACATCAAACACGGTGAACAGCCCCTTCGGCCAAGTGCTAACCAGGAGCAATTTGTCGTCGGCCGAGAAGGCGAAGCGGGTGCGGTTGGCGGTGTATTGTGTCGGGAGTGCCCGCACGAGGTTGCCTGTGTCGGCTTCCCAGATGCGGACGCCGGCATTCTCGCCGTCGCAGGCAGCCGCGACGTACTTGCCCTTCGGGGACCACGTTGCCGTGTGGAAGAACTGGTTGCGTTCGGTCTCGGCGAAGAATCCGCCCTTCGCCTTGAGCGGCTTCTGCGTCTCCACGTCGTACATCTCAAGCCGCGTGCTACCGACCAGCAGTCGCTTGCCGTCAGCCGAGAACGTCAGGGCGTAGCCGTGGCCGCTCAGGGGGAGAGCCTCTTTGGTGATGTCCTTGCCGGTCTTGCCGTCCCAAAGGCGCAGAAAGTTGTCGATGCCGCTGGTGGCAATCGTGGCTCCGTCAGGCGAGAACGCAACCGCCATCACGCCGACCGTGTGATACTTCAGGGTGCGCAGATGCTTCCCGGTCGCTACGTCCCACAGGTGAACGGGAGCATCCATTCCGCCGGTGTAGCCGCGATTGGTCGTGGCCGCGACGGTTTTGCCGTCCGCCGAGAACGCCAACACGGTTGTGGCGTAATCTGTCGGCCGACCAATCGAGAACTTCGCTCCGCTGCCGGCTCCCGTGTCGCCTGGGAGCGTGACGGGGGCCGGCGTGTCGGCGGCGTGCGCGAGTGGCACGCCGAGCAAGACGAAAGCGAGCGCGAAGAGAAGTAGACCGCGCGGCATTTTTTGCATCATTGCCTCCAGTGCGAGATACTGACGTTGTAGGCGAGAAGAGACGCATCGGTGCCGAGACGTCGTTCACACTTGGAGCTCGGCCGTCATACCCAAGACGGCCGCGTATCGCTTGCGGATTGGTTCGACGTGATCCGCGATGAACTCGGCGACTTGCTCCGGCGACCGGCCCACATACTGGCGCGGGTCGAGACTTTCCGCGAAGTTAACCTTGGCAAACGCCGGGTCGCTCTGCAACGCCTCGAACAACTCCGAAGGCGAACCCGTGCCAGCCTTGACGCGGGCCGTGACGGCGTGACTGTGTTTCCGCACGATCTCGTGAACGTGTTGCCGGTCGCCACCCGATTGCACAGCCGCCATCATCAGGTTCTCGGTGGCGATGTACGGGAGGAATTCGCGGACATTCCGGGCGATCACGACCTGGTTCACCACGAGGCCGTTGGCGAGGTTCAAGGCAATTCGCAGCACGGCGTCGGCGCACAAGAACGACTGCGGCAAGTACAGGCGGCGGCACGCGCTGTCGTCGAGGGTGCGCTCAAGCCACTGCGTCGCGGCGGTGTCGGCGGCGATAGCAGGCATCCCCATCAGGAAGCGTGCGAGCGAACACATCCGCTCGGCTCGCATCGGGTTCCGCTTGTACGCCATCGCGCTGGAACCCACTTGCTCGGTCTCGAAAGGCTCATCGATCTCCTGCCGGTGGGCGAGCAGCCGCAAGTCGGTTCCCCATTTGTGGGCCGTCTGGGCGAGTCCGCCGCACGCATCGAGAACTTGCGTATCAAGTTTCCGCGTGTATGTCTGACCGCATACCGGCACAACCCGCGAGAAACCGCACTTCGCCGCTACTCGCCTGTCGAGTTCTTTCACGGCTTCGTGATTGCCACGGAACAGTGACAGAAAACTAGCCTGCGTGCCGGTCGTGCCCTTCGCCCCGCGGAACGGGAGTTCGTCGCGGCGCTGTTCGAGGGCTTCCAAATCCAGTGTCAGATCGAACAGCCAAAGGCACGCACGCTTGCCGACGGTGGTGAGTTGCGCGGGCTGGAAGTGCGTGAACCCCAGCGTGGGTTCGTCCTTCCAGGTGGTGGCGAAACGGGCCAAAGCGTCGATCACAGCCGCAAGCGTTTCGCACACTTGGTGGAGGCTTTCCCGCATCAGGATCAGGTCGGTGTTGTCGGTCACATAGCATGAAGTTGCGCCGAGGTGAACGATGTCACGGCACTCGGGGGCGACATCGCCGAGGGCGTGAATGTGAGCCATCACATCGTGCCGCAACCGCTTCTCGTGCTCGGCGGCGTTGGGCAAATCGATGTCGTCGAGGTGCGCTCGCAGTTCCGCCAACTGCGCCGGGGAAATGCGGGGCGTTACTCCATCGGCTGCGAGCAACCCAAGTTCTGCTTCCGCTTCGGCGAGCGTAAGCCAGAGCCGCCGCCACGTCTGGAACTTGCGTAGCGGTCCCCAGCGCTCACTCATCGCCTTTGAGGCATATCTGCCGATCAGCGGATTGTCGTACACGGCGTTCGGGTTCGTCATGACTTCAGGAAATCTCGCGTGGCATGGGGCTTCCTGCTCGGGAACGGCGTCGTCGTCGGCTCATGCCAACTGTTCGCCAGACTCCGCACAGGGCGTTATCCGTTGTAGGTTTTCGGCCGGGTTGCGGCTCATCGGCCGGGCACGCCTCGGTATCGTGGCGCATGCTTACCGCGAAGGAAGACCGGTGAAGGCCGGCAGAGAAACGAAAGGCGTGAAAACGCCCATCCAGGAAGGAGCGACAACTCATGTCCAAGAAATGGTTACCGCGAATCGGGCTGGCAACGCTCGCCCTCGCACTTTGGGCGGGGAACCCAACCACGGCGAACGCCGCTGACGAACCGCCGCTGCCCAAGTTCTACTACTATCCGTACTACTACTACCCGCACAGCTATTGGCCGCAGAACAGCCCGCAGTGGCCGGAAGCGAAGGGTCAGCCCTACATGCGCCCACCCGCGTACCAGGCGTACCCCCCGTTCAAGGAACCAGGCTGGCGCTACGAACTATGGACGCCGATGAAGTATTACCGCGGCAACCACTTCTGGCTCGACCAGTTCTAAGGGACTGCGCAGGGAAAACGACCGGTTTTTACGGCGGGGTCTTCGCTCTCAGTGCGAGTGAGCTATTTTGAAGTGTTCGGCGACCTTCTCCATCATGACGTGCCAGCCGCAATCGTGGCACGGTGGCGCTGCGGGATAGCACTTCGCGCAGTACAGTGGCCCGCCGTGAAGGAACTGCTTCACGCGTTCCTTATCGGCCGGGGGCGCAGCGTCCACCGTCATCGGGAAGGTGACGGCGGTCTTGCACTTCTCACATTCGCGGGTGTGATTCGCGGCGATGACTGGCGTGAAGTGGTCGTGAATGCCCTTCTCGACGACACCCGTGCCCGTACAAAGCGGGCAGTTCATGGCGAATTGCGCCAGGATCGCCTTGCGGATGAACTCGCTCTTGTTGGGTAGTTTGTCGAGGAACTCCGCGAGTTCATCTTCGACTTTGAACGCCACAATCTGCGATTTCTGCGGCTTCTTGTCTTTCTCGGTCTTCCGGGCCATATCCGCCCCCGTTACGGCATGCAGTTTCGATCATCGTAGTTTCTCGACGCGGCATCCGCAAGCGCAACGTTCGAGATGGAACACAAGAACCCGGGTTCTTCCTTGTTGTTGGAGCCGACCCATTCGCCGGATGTGTTTCTTTTCAACCCTGGGATCGCGGCCATCTTGGCCGCAGTTCTCACGGTAAGTGGGTTACCGAGTTTCCTTGTTACCTGCCGAACTCCACGACTGCGGCCGGGGCGGCGGCGATCCCAGGTGAAGGCAACTCAGTTCTTCTTGCGGGCCTTGAGTTTCAGTTCCGTCAGGTCTTCTTTGTCTGCGCTGATCTCGAACTTCAGTTTACCCTTGGCTTTGTCGTTGCCGAGCAACTTGGCGGCGGCTTCCAACGTTGCTTCTTTGGCGACGCCGGACTTATCGGTAATCGAAATCTTGGTCTTGTCGGTGAGCTTGTAGGTCTTCTCGACGTCACCTTCCTTCACGGTGACTTCCTTCTTGTCGCTGTCGTACTTCACGAGGACGACTTCGGCGGCGACTATCACGCCGGTCATGGAGAACAGGCAGGCGAGAGCGAGCAGCAACTTGCGCATTGAGTGGCTCCGAGGTGGGATTGGTTGATCTCCGGCAGTGCAACCGGTGTGGTTATTGAACGCTCGATTTTGGTGAGAGTCAAGCAACCCCTTTGAGATTCGCTCAACTCTCACAGTTCACCGAAAGGCCGTGGCACCCACGCGAGGGCATGGTATGATCAACACGACGGCGCAAGTCTGGTTCCGGTACACTCGTGGAAATTCTCGATGCCCACCACAGCGCATAACCGTAACACGTTGCCGCGATTCGCTGCCCTCGCCATGTTCCTGGGGTTCGCCACCCTCGTTGGGTCCGCCCAGCCCCCCAAGGAGGAAGAGGAAGACCCCAAGGCGAAGGTCAAGAAGAAGATCAACATCGAGGACGAAGACCCCAAGGGCACCGTCAAGAAGAAGATTGTCGTCGATGACGATGGCGGCATCACGAAGAAGACGCCCACCGCACCCGCCGGCAGCCCGCCCGACTCGAAACTCGATGAACTCGTTCGTGCGGCCGAAGACACCCGCACTCCCACGCTGAAAGCCATCTTCGCCAAGTATGCCGTGCCATTTGATAACCTCAAAGGATCGAACGGGACGCTGAAGGTTCGCCCTGTCCCTTACCGTCGCGCTGAGTGGCATGCCGGTCTCGACAGCATCTCGGTGGTTCCGCTCGATGAAGCCGGAAAAGCCCGCGATGTTCGGCCGGTTCGCGCGGCCGAGGTCAAGGCTGTCGAACACTTCGAGGGCTTGGCCAGCGCGGAAGCCGACACATTGTTGAAGCAGAAAGCCGAGGGACTCGCGGCTATCGAGAATCAGGCGGCGGCCGAGAAACTACTGGCCGCGGCGCTGCGGTTCCACGATTACTCCCGGCAGCAAAGTTCCCTCGGGAAAGAGCCCACCCGGCGCGGCAAGACATGGGACGAGGTCCGCGACCCGCTCGCCGCCAAACTCCGTGATGTGCGTCTGGAAATGCTCCGCTCGGCGGTTGTGGTCAACGACCAGCCCCGAATCCGCGACGCCGGAACTCGGCTGATGAACGCTTACCCCAAGGATGCCGTCGTCGCTCAAGAAGTGGCCTTGTCCCGCGTCGGCGAAGTCGTGCGGTTGCTCAACACCGCTAACCACACCGATCACCTTCTCGCCAAGCAACTGCTGGACGACTTCGAGGGGCGGTTCCCCGGTGCCGGTGGCGATGCGGCCCGCAAGGCTCGCACCCAACTCCGCGACATTGCCGTGAAGGCATTCACAAGAGCGCGCGACAAGAAAGCGGTCGGTGACTTAGCCACGGCCCGCGACGAACTCGCCCGCGCCGCAAGCCTTGACCCCACGGTGGAAGGCGTCCGCGACATGCAACGCGAACTCCGCAGCGGCTACCCGATTCTCTACGTCGCGGCCCGGCACTTCCCCGTGAATATGTCCCCGGCCACGGCTCGCCTGGATTCCGAGAAACAAGCGGTGGAACTGGTCTTCGAGGGCTTGTTGGAAGAAATCCCCGAGGAGAACGGCTCGGTGCGTTACCGGCCCGGTGCGGCGCTCGGGCTGCCCACCGCCGTTCCCGGCGGCCGCGAGTTCCAACTTCGCACCTTCGAGCGCGACGTGAACGGCCGGCCGGGCTTCAACAGTCACGATGTCGTCGGCACGGTGAAGTTACTCGGCCTGCGTGGCGACACCTGGGAAGCCTACCCCCTGCCGTGGCTCGCGGGTCTTCCCACACCCAAGGACGACGGCGCGATCCGCGTCCCCTTCTCGCTCGGCCACCCGGACCCACGCGCCGCCCTCACGTTCAAGTTGCTCCCGGCCCGCAAGTTCATCGACAATGGCAAAGCCGCAGACGACGCCATCTTCGCGGAGAAGCCCGAAGGCACCGGCCCGTTCCGATTCCACGCCAACACGAAAGTGAATGACAACGCGCCCCGCGAAATGGTGTTCGTCGATAACCCCGGTTACGGCCGATGGCGTGACCGCACGGGCCAGCCTTTCCTGCGCGAGATCCGCCTGGTCGAACTCGCCAAGATCGACCCCGTTGCCGCGTTCCGCAAGGACGAACTGCACATCCTTCCGGACATCCCCACGGCCGACATCGAGAAGTTCACCGGGGCATCGTCGGGGCTTGGCGGCAAGGTGCAAGTTGTGCAGGCCGCTGTGAATCGCCGCGTTCACATCCTGGCCGTGAACCTGCAACGACCGTACTTCCAGGGTGCCGCCGGCAAGGCGTTACGCCAGGGGATTTCGCTGGCCATCGACCGCGAAGAAGTGCTGCGCGACGTGTTCCGTGCCGGGAACCCCAACTTTCACAAGGCCATGACCGGGCCGTACCCGCCGAACTCGTGGGCCACCACCAAGGGGCCGACGGGCGCGGTGCCGCTCGTGAACCGCGACCTCGCTTTCGCCCGGCTCAAGACTTACTTGAAGGGCACCGCGCCGAAGACCGAACTGGAACTAGCTTACCCCGAGGATGATCCCAAAGCCGCCGACGGTTGCCGCAAGATCAAGGCCCAGATCGAGAGCTTGCTGAAGGATCAAGCGCCGGGGCAGAAGCTCACGATTAACCTCATGCCCGTGCCACTGCGCGACCTCATCACCCGCGTGCAGGACGAACACCGCTACGACCTCGCCTACGTTCCGTTCGATTACCCCGACGACTGGCACCCCTACGCCCTGGGGGCGGCACTGGACCCACTCGCCGCCACCCGCGGCGGCCGCAACTGGTTCAGCTTCCTCGTGAAGGGCACCGACCCCGACGCCGACGACCTACGGTTGAGCCAACGGCTCAACGAACTGCGGGGCTACCGCGACTTCACGGGCGAACTCGCCCCCCGCGCCGCCGAGGCCGGCAAGCTCTTCAACGACAGCTTACCGTTTATCCCGCTATGGCAACTGGACCGGCACACGGTCGTCCACACCAACCTCAAGGTGTTCGTGGACGACACGGCGGACCCCGCAAACCCTACCCTCCTGAACCCGACGACCGTGTTCACCGGCGTCGCCCGTTGGAGGTTGGAGTGATGGCGGGCGGCAGTTCCCGTGAATGCCGATTTTCGTGGGCGCGACGCAGGCTTCAGCACGATGCCCGTGATTCGACACTCTGGATGTCATTATTGTTTCCGACGCCAAACCACCCCCCCCAGAATCGGAATCATCCCATTCAAGCGGAAGAATTTGTGTCAGATTGAGGCTTGGCCGTTATGCTGTAACGACTTATGCGGAATTTCATCACACGAAGGCCGTCCGGAACCAATCCCGTTTCGTCCGGAATCAATCCGTTTCGGTCGGAATCAATCCCGTTCTGACCGGAATCAATCCTTTTCGGTCGGAATCATTCCGGAACCATTCCCGTTTCGGCCGGAACCAATCCGTTGCGTCGGAATCATTCCCGTTGCGTCGGAAAGACTCTGGCCATGTCACGACTTGGGGATTGAACGGAACCCTGCCTGTCGGAACGTCCCGCTTCCGACCGCGCAAGATAACCTCTCCTATTCACCAGGGAAGTTATTTCCTACTCGTTCCTCAAGGGTAGGAGTTACGCAGTTGGGCATTTGGTCAAGGTTCCCCAGGGGTCGCCGCTTCGGCGCACCCTGGGGAACCTCAACGGCGTCACTCCTGCTGCTAAAGTCTCCATTTTCTGCTTAATTCGCGGGTATTGGTCTGAAGCAAAAAAGCCTGCGTCGCCCATTCACGGAGCACTATCCGACACAGGAAATGCACCACACTCGCACTTTTCGGAGAATCTTCCGGAATCGGTGTTTATTTTTTCCGCACCCGGTGTATTATCCCTAACGACGGGTGGCGAGTGCCACTCGCTCAGGAGCTACGAATCGCTTTGCCGCTATCTCGCTTCGACCCTTCTTGGTCTTCTGACTCTGAGCTCGACCTCACAGCCTCCCAAGACTGTCAAGCTGGTATTGCCGCAGAGGAACCGCCCTCATCGCCCGGTCGTTGTTCACGCTGCCACCCTGTTGGTGGCGGATTGAATGGCGTCCGGGAGAGCCGGCCCGAAGTCGTTTCGTTCCTGTTCACCGCCCGCCGTTTCTAACGGTCCGGGTATCAGTTCGAGTGGGCCGTGAAGGCCCCAGTGAGGAAGACCATGGCGAAGAAGTTGTATGTCGGGAACATCTCGTTCGACACCACGAGCGACGACCTCGTGCAGGCGTTCTCCCAGTACGGAACCGTATTGGGCGCACAGATTGTTAGCGACCGCGAAACGGGCCGCAGCCGCGGCTTCGCCTTCGTCGAAATGCACACGGGTGCCGACGAAGCGATCGCAGCCTTGAACGGCGCGCAGCTCCAGGGCCGCACCCTGACCGTGAACGAAGCCAAGCCCCGCGAAGACCGTCCCCGTGGCGGTGGTGGCGGCGGTGGTGGCGGCGGCTACGGTGGTGGCGGTGGCGGTAACCGCGGCGGCAGCGGCGGTGGCGGTGGCTACGGCGGCGGCGGTGGTGGTGGCGGCTACGGCGGTGGTGGTGGCGCTGGTGGCCGCCGCTACTAAGCCCCGACCGAGCGGCCTGAACTGACGGAAACGCCCCAAGGACGAACCTTCGGGCGATGCTAATCGCTAATTTTCGCCTCGAAATGGGCGGTTGAATCAGCACTCAAGAGCCGCTGCCCACAAGCAGCGGCTTCTTTTACTTTCATCGACTCAAAGACCGACCTCAAAGACTCAAATCACGGCAACCGTGCTTTCCCGCTGACATCTTCGTAACCATCTGTTGTTTGCCGGCGATGCCGCAAGCGGCAGAGAATTTCGCCGCTTGCGGCGTCGCAGTAAAAGACCGATGCGTGGGTGAGACATGAGCATTTTCCGGGTGAAGACCATCGAAGCTCGCGTCGGGGTTGTCGGGCTTTACAGCACCGGCAAAACCGTGTTGCTCACATCGCTCATCAATCATCTGCAAGACCACGACCCGGACCGCTTCCCACTGGGCAGCAAAGAAACCCGCATCCGCAAGTTCACTGTCATTCCCCCGGACGGCAACTGGACCGCGTTCAACTACAACGGCTACCGCGATGCGCTCGTGAACGCCGGAACCTGGCCCGCGAAGACCACCGACCGCTCGCAGTTCGCCTGCCAATTCGAGCGGTCCGACTGGCGGTTTTCCGACTGCGTGTTGCGACTCTACGATCTTCCAGGGGAGCGCATCGCCGACGCCGGCATGCTCGGCCGCGACTTCACCGGCTGGTCGGAACGCATGCTCTCGATGTTCGTCAACGACGCGGGTTACCGCACCTGCTCCATGCCTTTCCTGACCGCTATCAAGAAGCCCGGCGTGACCGCCACCGAGTTGCTGCACGCCTACAAATTGTCGATGGCGTACCTCATTCTGCACTTCAAGCCGCTCATCTCGCCGTCTACCTTCCTGCTCGACACCCATGGCCGGGCGGCGCGACCGGACACCCCGGAGAACCTCGCCGCGACCCGCTTTTCGGGACTCGACGCCGAGAGCGAGTTTTGCCCGCTTCCCGCCGACCTGCGAGTTCCCGGCAACCCCATCTTTGGAACGTTCGCAGCCCGCTACGCGAAGTACGTGAAGGACGTGGTGGAGCCGACGGTTCTCGCCTTCAAGTCGTGTACGGCGCTCGTCGTGCTGGTCGATGTGACGATGCTGCTCGCGGGTGGCGTGGGCATGTACGATGACAGCCGGCAGATCATCAACGACCTGTTCGATGTGCTTTCGCCTGGGGAAAACAAGGTGTTCGGGCCGCTGCTGCGTGGGCTGAGTACGCTGTTGCTTCCCCATCAGTGGCGGCCGGGGTGGATCACCCGCGTGGCGTTCGCCGCGCCGAAGATGGACCTCGTTCACCCCGCCGACCGCGACCGGATGCTCACGCTGATGCGCCGCATGGTCGAACGAATCGCCGGCGACCGCGACGGGCTGAAGTACGACTTCTTTAACCTGTCCTCGGTGGTTTCCACGAGGGCACTGCCGATGGCCGAAGGCGGGCCGCGCGTGCTAGTCGGCACACCGTTTCGCACGGCCGATGGACGCAAGATACCGCCCGGAACCGACCAACGGTTCACGGTGAGCGAATTGCCCGACGACTGGCCGTTGGAGTGGCCGGCAGGGAAGTTCAGCTTCCCCGAAGTGTACCCGCGCATGCCCGCCCGCAAGGATTACCCGCCGGATCAAGTGAACGTTGATCGGCTAGCGACGTTCGTAATCGAGTAAACCAAGCGGCGAGCGGTGTCCGTAAGGGCACTGTTCTTTCGTTACGCACACAAGAACAGTGCCCTTACGGACACCGCTCGCCAGAATTCTTTACACCGTTTCCGTGTTCCCTTCGCGGGCCTTCGCTTCGGCCTCGGCGTCCTTCATGCGAGTCATGCTGCGGTTGAACTGCGCGGCAACGGGGAGGAACACGAGGGTAATCACGGCCATCGCGCCGGCGAGCATGGCGAAGTAGACACCCGGAGCCATCAGCGGATACGCGCGGGTGATCGGGGCGTTAATCAGCAAGTTAGCGAGGAACACCACGGCGAGCCAGCACGCTGTCACGAAGCTCTTCATCGTTTGCGGAGCCGCGACGAAGGCCAATTCCAGCCCTGTTACCGAGATCAGGATTTCCGCCATCGTCAGGATCAAGAACGCGAAGATTTGCCACCACACGGTCACCCGTTCCGTGGGCTTCACCCAACCGATAACCTTGAGCGTGGCCTTGTCCTTCTCGTCTGATTTCACCTCGGCAAGTTCTTCGCCGGACTTCAACAGTGGCTCGATAACCGCCCCGGTGGTCAGTGCGGCTTCGCTGGGCAACTCGGATTTCGAGAAATGAGCCTTGGTGACGGGAATCTCGCGGCCGTCGGCGAGGAGGACTTTACCCGACGTGAACGTGAGCGTTTTCTTGTCCTTGTCGTAGGCGAAGTCCGTGGCGGTCACGCGAACCCCCGTGCCGATGGTCGTCGCGCCTGCCACGTCCGCGAGTTTGCCATCGGTCCACATAGGCAGAATCAGCGAACCTTCGGGCACGGTGAGCCTCACCGCATCTTGCTTCTGCCCCGCGAAGAACCCGGACACGCTCATGATGACCATGCTCAGGCCGGTGAGGATGAACCCGAGCGTCATCTTCTGGGTCGCCTTCACCTCCCGGCCCGCCGCGGCGAGCGACTTGAAAATCCACACGCTGATGGGCACCATCAGGATGATGAAGATCGGATTGAAGGCTTGGATCGCGTCGGCGGACATCTGCGTCCCGAATACCGTGCGGTCCATGTAGGTGTCGGCGAAGAAAATCCAGGTGCTCGCGGATTGATCGAAGATCGCCCAGAAGAACATGACGGTGAGGAATAGCAAGCCGATTCGCTTGAGGGTCTCGAACTTCAGCGCCCGGTCGGCCGCTAACTCCGCGGCGGTCACGACCTTGTACGTCACGGGCACGCCGGTGATGGTCACCCCGTCCGGGATCTGCTCATCAATGCTCGTCGAGACTAGTTTTCGCGCGATCACTTCCTTGGCATAAAACCGCTTGCCAAGGGCGAAGATGACCAACGCCAGCGTCATGAGCGCGGCGGGGAACAGGAACGCCACCTGATAGCCGTACTTGTTCCGGAGGTACGGCATCGCGAACTGCGAGAGCGCCGCCCCGATGTTAATCGCCATGTAGAACCAACTGAACGCGCTCGTTCGCAACTGATCCTGCCCCGGCCTTTGTTGGTCGTATGTCAGACCCATCAATGTCGAGATGTTGGGCTTGATGACACCCGACCCCATCGCCAGCAGCACGAGGGAGCCGAACACGATGTATTTGTCGTCGTTCCCGACGAGGAACTGCGCCGCGACGTAGGGGATGGAGAAGCCGACGATGGTCCAATACTTGCCGAGGAAGTTGTCCGCGATGTACCCGCCGATGAGCGGGAAGAAGTAGCACGCGGCGATGAACAGCGACATGAAGGTGCCGGCGTCGCCCTCGTCCACGCCGAGCTTCTCGGTCATGTACTTGGCGAGGATCGCCCGCATGCCGTAATATGAACATCGCTCGGCGAACTCGCCCCAAAAGAAGAACCAGAAACCGATCGGGTGCCCGGTCGGAACCGGTGTCGTCGCTGCGTCAGATGCCACGTCGTAATCTCTTGAGTGGTTGGGAATTTGGGAATGCCTGGAGAGTGTGGAGCGATCTTATCATTCCGCCACGACCGGAGATAGTGGGTATTGGGGGTGTGGGGTGGGAAAACAGCCGGTAACAAACAGGATTCACCGCGGAGCACGCGCAGACCGCTCGGCAACATTCGGTGCTACGCGGTTGGTGTGAGGTGGGTTATCGCTTCCCAGGGTGCGTCAAAGCCGCGCACCCTGGGAACCTTCGCGATGAATCTCGCATCGTTCATGGAAACACGCACGCCACCCTCTTTCGGGGGTGGCGTGCGTGTTTCCCCGGTTACCCGGTGGCGGTTGACTACTTCTTGACCTCGACCTTCGGATCCTCGATCGTGAACTTCTTGTCCTTCTCGACGACCTTACCGGTCACCGTGGCGTTGGCTTCGCCCGAGCACTTGTGGTAGGTTTCCGGCTTGCCCTTGTCGCTCAGGTAGTACTTGACTTCCTTGTCCTTTTCCTTCACCACGAGGACGTTGCTGCACTCCTCGGTTTCTTTGAGCTTGCACTTGCCGCAAACCAACTTGCCTTCGAGCGTCTTCTTGGTGTCCTTCTTCTCTTCCTTCTTATCCTCGGCGGTGGTCGTGGAGACACCGACGAGCATGATGGTAGCGAAGCCGAGCGCGGCCGCCAAAGCGTAACGCAGCATGAGAGGAACCCTCAGTTGTGATCCCGGCCGGGCGACAGCCACACGGCTGTCTGAACCCAGATCGGTCTGTGATACTATACCTATCGGCTTCCCGCCCTGCAAGAACTGGATTAAACACTTTGTCCGAGATTGAATTTCGGCAACTGATCGAATTTGCCCAAACCGAACACTGCCCCGCAAGAGGCGTGCTTCCACTGTGGTTGTGCATCGGGTAAGATGATCGGTAACCTGCAATCGTGATGTTGGAGATGCCGTGGACACAACCACAACCCTTGAGACCGTGCGCGAGTGGCCGGTCGAGAATCAGTTGGACTTGGTGTTCCAGTTGTGGGACCAGATCGTTGATTCCGGGTGGCGACCCACACCGAGTCCTGAACTGCTGGCCGAACTTCAACGCCGACTCGCCGCACACGCTGCCGACCCGACACGAGCGCAAACCTGGGAATAGGTCGTGGCACACGTTCGACGGGTGCGGTGATGCCTCCGGCTATCTTCTTACCCGAAGCAACGGCCGACATTGATGCCGCGTTCAACGATTACGAAACCCGGTCCGTCGGATTGGGTGACCGTTTTCTCGAAGCCGTCCGCCAAGCGGTTGTGTCAGTCGAAGGTAGCCCAGGTCTTTACGGCGAGGTGGCAATCGGCATCCGAGCCTGTCCGACTCGCCGATTCCCGTTCGTGGTTTATTACCGCGAGGAATCGGACCAAGTGATCGTAATTGCTGTGCGTCACGGCGAGACGATCCCGCAATTTGGCAAGGAAGACAGTGATGCCGTTTTGCCTTCACGCGGGGCGAATACGCCACCGAGGTCGAGAGTGTGGCGAAGTGGGGGAACTGGCACTGCGGCGAGAACAAGGAACGGTTCACTGGCAGTTGGAACGCGAAGGAACCGACGCTGTTCGAGCCGTTCATCGTCGGGGAAGCGGTGCGGCTCATCATCGTCGGCGAGCCACGCCAGATTCGACTCACCGGCACGGGTTGGCTGAAGTCAGTCCACGGTTCCGGGGCCGAGTTCATGCCCGCAGACCCGGAACTCGTCGCAGACACCCTCGCCATCCAACGCGGGTTGGGCCTCGACATCATCGCCAACGATTACATCGTGTCGCTGTCCGGGCCGTACCTCTTGGAAGTGAACCACATCCCGAGCGTGAATTGCTTTCCGGAACTGTGGCAGGAGTACATGAACGTGGTCGCCGCATGGGTTGGGAAGTGAACGCGAGATGCGGCAAGAGTGTCAGCTTTCCTCGCGGTGGGTGGTTTTGTAGGGTGGGCCGAAGACCCGTTTCGGGGCGAGTCCCACCGCTCGTGGTATGCACGATGCGTGAATATCCCTTTGATTTCTGAGGGGTTTGGTGGGGATCGACCGGAAAGCCGGTCTTCGGCCCACCCTACAAACCCAAGCGAGCCTCACTGGTTTACGGCGCAAGGTGATTGACGATGTCCAAATGGGTTTGCCCGGAGTGTGGGACGGAGAACGCCATCGCTGAGAAGCGGTGTCTGGTGTGTCGCCACCCCAACTTGCCGCGTGTCGTGGTGCTGCATTCGCTGGCCACGGGGAAGGAAGCGGAGATCACCGAAGCCGTGAAGTTCGGCAAAGCGGTGTTCACGTCGCGGTTCGCCGACCCGGACGCCAAATTCGCCGCGGACATTCAGTTCGAGATCATCCGCGACACGGAACGGGTCGCGTGGATCGTGCGTGGCATCGCCGGGACCGTGAACCCCACCTGCTACGACGGCTTCAGCGTTGGCCCGGACGGCGTCGAACTCGCCGAGGGCGGCGTAATATCCGTGTCGAAGTCCAAGATGAAACTCCAAGTGCGTTTCAAGAAGAACTGATTCGCTCCAAGGGCAACTGAGCATGTCCGGCGATCACCAACCGACGCGA
>Ga0105049_10003669_pt1 | contig 18116 bp, 15 predicted proteins | sample MAT06_FD_78087 | JGI IMG/M metagenome (GOLD analysis project Ga0105049, IMG submission 78087) | Freshwater microbial communities from Lake Fryxell liftoff mats and glacier meltwater in Antarctica - MAT-06 | ecosystem: Environmental > Aquatic > Freshwater > Ice > Liftoff microbial mat | place...
CAACGCCCGCCCAGAGCGTTACCTACAACTCTGTGCGCAATATAACATGGTGGTAGCCAACGTAACTACGCCCGCCAACCTGTTCCACATCATGCGTCGGCAGTTGACCTGGACTTTCCGCAAGCCGCTTGTGATTATGTCGCCGAAGTCGTTGTTACGGCATCCGCAGGTAATCTCGCCCCTCGATGATCTCGTCAAAGGACGCTTTCAGGAGGTACTCGGAGATGGTTACGCCGATCCTAAAAAAGTGAAGCGGGTACTACTTTGTACGGGTAAAATTTATTATGAACTGCTCGAAAAACAGCAGGCCGATAGCCGCACCGATGTGGCCATTGTAAGGATGGAGCAACTGCATCCATTTCCACAAAAGCAACTCAACGAAGTACTGGCCCAATACAAAAAAGCCGAACTCGTGTGGGTGCAGGAAGAGCCACTCAACATGGGCTGCTATACCTATCTGCTGCGCGAAATGACCGATGTTCGTCTGCGTCTTGTTTCGCGCCCAGCCGCAGCCTCACCCGCTACAGGCTTTGCCAAAAAACATACTCAGGAACAAGCTGCGCTGGTAGCAAACGCATTTGAATAAACAACGAATAGTGAACAACGATCAGCTATCAGTTAGCAATAGCTAACTACAGTAATACTACAACTGTTCACTGATAACCGATAACTGTTAAAAAATGGCCGTTGAAATAAAAGTCCCCGCTGTAGGGGAGTCGATCACCGAAGTAACGGTTGGCGAATGGTTGAAAAAAGAAGGCGATACCGTGAAGGTAGACGACGTGCTTTGTACGCTCGACTCCGATAAGGCATCGTTTGAACTCCCGGCGGAGGCCGACGGTGTGTTACACATTATGGCACAGGCGGGCGATACACTGCCCATTGGTGCAGTAATTTGCACAATTGATGCCACAGTCGTATCAACTGGTGCAGCCCCCGCTCCTGAGCAACCAAAAGCAGAAGCGCTAGCCTCTGCTACTCCCCAGCCCCAACAGGCTAAACCCACTATTCAACCCAGTGCAGAGCCTGCGGTGGCTTTGGCGCCGGCTCCGGCCAGTGGTGGTCAGGTGATAGAAATGAAAGTTCCTGCCGTTGGTGAGTCGATTACGGAGGTAACTATTGCTGCGTGGTCGAAGAAAGATGGTGACGTAGTAGCTTTAGACGAAGTGCTTTGCGAACTCGAATCAGACAAAGCCACGTTTGAACTTCCTGCCGAAGCCGCCGGAACGCTCCGTATTGTGGCCCAGGAAGGCGAAACGCTCCCCATCGGTGGCGTTATAGCCCGTATTGAAGTCGGTGTCTCGGCCCCGGCTCCTCAGTCATCAGCTCCCCAACCATCAGCCCCGACGTCTGCACTTACCTCCCAGAACGGTAACATTCAGGCTAGTTATGCCGCTAACCATGCTTCGCCAGCTGCTGCCAAAATTCTGGACGAAAAAGGCATTGAAACGAGTACTGTAAGTGGTACCGGTGTTGGTGGACGTATTACGAAGGAGGATGCAATGAATGTGCAGGCAGTTAAGCCAGCTTCACCCGTACCCGTGGCTCCCATAGCTCCCGCAGCAACAGCAAGTCCGGCAAAACCAGCTGTGCCAACGCCTGCTGCCGCGCCCGCTGGCAGCCGGAATCAGCGCCGGGAGAAAATGACTTCGCTACGCAAGACGATTGCGCGTCGGTTAGTGGCCGTGAAAAATGAAACGGCTATGTTGACGACCTTTAATGAGGTTGACATGAAGCCGATTATGGACTTGCGGAACAAATACAAAGACAAGTTCAAAGAGAAATACGCAGTAGGACTTGGCTTCATGTCGTTCTTTACAAAAGCGGTGTGTATTGCTCTAAAGGAGTTCCCAGCGGTAAATGCCATGATCGACGGGGATCAGATGGTTTTCAACGATTACTGCGATATTTCCATTGCCGTTTCGTCGCCCCGGGGTTTAGTGGTGCCGGTTATCCGGAATGCTGAGCAGATGAGTTTTCAGGATATTGAGAAAGACATTGTTCGGTTGGCGGGCTTGGCACGGGACAACAAACTGACTATCGATCAGATGCAGGGCGGCACGTTCACGATCACAAATGGCGGCATTTTTGGGTCGATGCTTTCGACGCCAATTATCAACGCACCCCAGTCAGCTATTTTGGGAATGCACAATATTGTAGAGCGGGCTGTGGTGATCAACGGCGAAATTGCCGTTCGCCCAATCATGTACGTTGCCCTTAGCTACGACCACCGGATTGTCGACGGTAAAGAGTCGGTTAGCTTCTTGGTGCGCGTGAAGCAGCTTCTGGAAGACCCAACACGGATATTGCTAGACGTGTAACAATAGTTTCAGGTTTCATGGCTACGCCGTTTCAGGTTTCATGCAAAGATCATTTGCGTTTTGAAACCTGAAACGGCGTAGCTATGAAACAGCAAAGTGATTGAAACGTTTTGTTTAGCTTTTCTGACTTGCTTTGAAGAGTTTTTGCTTTTCCTCCCGAGATAAGCTTTCGTAACCAGAGCGGGAAATCTTGTCTAAGATCGAGTCTATTTCGGCTTCATCAGGCATTGTTACCGAGCTTCCGGTGGCTGCGGTACCGGCTGTCACATAAGCGCTGGGGCTAACACTAGCAGCACTGCTCCGTTGCCGATACGAGACTTTCACGGCCGGCTTGGGACGGGTGAGCGACTGCCAGCTATCGAGCAGCCAGTAAATAGGCCGACCGAGGTCGGTGCCGTTTTGCAGCAGTTTAATAAAGAAGAAGCCCATTGCAGCCCCACCGAGATGAGCCAATTCGCCACCAGAGTTGCTGCCGCCCAACTTAGCCAGCGACAAAACGATCAGGAAGAAAACGATGTATTTGATGCGTACCGGCCCAAAAAACAGCAGGTGAAATGAATAATTTGGCAGTAAAGTAGCCGCACCAACCGCCACCGAGAAAAACGCCCCCGATGATCCGAGCATACGAACACCGCCCGATTGCTGCATAAAAAAGGGCACCAGGTTATACATAGCCAGATACAGCAAACCGCCCGCAATCCCTCCCATTAAATAAAGGCCTAGCAGTCGGCGTGCGCCAAGATACTCATCGACCAAGCGGCCAAACCAGTATAACCCCATCATATTGAATAAGATATGGAAGGGGTCAGTCTGCGTAAAGGAATACGTGAATAACGTCCAGGGGTGCCGTATGAACTCGGACGCCCGGGCGGGAATAATCAACTGATCTAAAACAATCGCGTATAAATGCGACGTTTCTGACAAGGTAAAAATCAGATTGAGCAGTAGTAAGACTAAAAATACTACGACATTCACCAATATCAGTTGCGCCAACGTATTGTTGGGCTTCGAAAACTCAGAGCGGAAATCATCAAGTAAACTGCTCATTACTAATAAAAGGTTTTTCGTTGAGAACCCCAATATTTTACCAGTATAAATGCAAACAACATGCCACCAATATGGGCAAAGTGGGCAACATTGTCTGACTGTGCCCGATATACACCCGAATACACTTCGTAGGCACCATAACCAAGAACGAGGTATTTAGCCTTGATTGGTATAGGTGGAAACAACAAAAACAACTCAGTGTTTGGAAACAATAACCCAAAGGCCATAATAACACCAAATATGGCTCCTGAAGCACCTACCATTGGCCCGTCGATCTGACGAGTCCAGAATTGATTCACAAAACTCAAACTCTGCTGCTGATACTGCTGATTACCCGGATTGGCTCGGTACGCATCAATAAAACCTTCTAACTGATCGTAAGCCGAACTGGCATGACTCTCAACAAATCCCCAAAATCCGTCGGGGGTAGGTTTGGCTCGATACTCCTGCACCATCTCTAAAACCCGACTCATTTCGTAATAGTTAATACCCAGATACAACAGCCCCGCGCCTAAGCCGCAAAACATGTAAAAGAACAAGAACCGTTGCGCACCCCATGTTCGTTCGAGCATCGGACCGAATACGAACAGACCAATCATGTTACTGAAAATATGACCAAAACCCGCATGTAAGAACATGTGAGTCAAAAACTGAATCGGCTGAAAAAGGTCTGATAGGAACGAGTGTAATCCGAACTGGTCAATAACTGGCTCCGACGTAAATACAAAAGCCAATACATTTATCAGAATAAGTGCTCGGACAACAGGTGTCATCATCATGATTAAGTACAATTTACGGTCTTTAACCGAATTAAGTTTTAAAAAGGCCCTGAATTTTATCTAACGTCAATACCGTTGTAATCGGTTCGCCAGTTGGGGTATAACTGGGGTTGGTCGACGCGAATAATTGGTCTAATAATGCTCTGCTTTCGACTTCGCCCAAACGGGTCTGATGCCGCAAGGTCGACCGCCGTGCCAACGATCGTGCCAGCGACTCCGACCGCTCTAACTTAAGACGTCCGGTATCGGCCCGAAGTTGCGCCAACAGGTTAGCAAATAGCTCTTCTTCATTTTCACCGGGCGTTAAGGCCGGAATTCCCCGAAGCACAAACGTGTTTGTTCCCGATTCATCGAACTGAAAGCCGAGGCTCGTCAATTCTTCCCGCAGATCGAGGGCAAGCTGGTAATCGACGGGCGAAACATGCACTGTTTTCGGAAATAGCAATTGTTGCGAAGCCCCATTTCGCTTTGTTAGTGCGGCATGAAACTGGTCGTATAGAATCCGTTCGTGGGCGCGTCGCTGATCAATGACTAACATTCCCGATTTCACGGAAACCAGCAGATAGCGACCATGTATTTGTAAAATTGTCCCGCCTTCGGTCAGGCTTTCGGGAGTTGCCGGCGTTTCAAGGGGAAGCTGATTGGCGCGGCTCCCCATGGTGAGAGCGTCGATAGCGGCATTAACTTCACCGGTTGGTGGAGCAGAACTTGGGGTGGGCGCGGGCAGCCAGTCGGCGGGAGGTTCGCTCGGGAAATTCATATCCGACCGCGAGGGAGCACTGGCCTTTGACCGCTCAAAAATAACACTCGAATTAGAGGACACCGGCCGGGCTGCGCTCGGTTTGATTTCATCAGCCCGGTTTGAGTCCGACTTGGCAGGAGAAACGTCCGAACGCGGCTGATCGAAGCTGCTGGCACCTGCCGGAAATCCAGTAATCCAACTTGGCATTACCGGGCGGGGAGCCGAACTGCCCTCACGATCTGGTTGTGAGGCATTGGAAGAGGACGAAGGCTCCGTTTTGTGGCGGTCTTTCGCACTATTCTGGTTGTGTAGAAAGTTGACATTACCGTCAAAATCGAGCGAAGGCGAGAGGTTATAAATCCCTACCGATTTGCGCACAGCCGCCATCATAATCGCATACACCGACCGCTCATCGTCGAACTTGATTTCGGTTTTGGTCGGATGAATGTTAATGTCGATATGCGACGGATCAATGTCGATGAACAGCACATAAAACGGATGGTATCCGTCGGGTAAGGTGCCTTCGTAAGCACCAATGACAGCGTGGTGCAGGTAATTGTGCTTAATGAATCGATTGTTGACGAAGAAATACTGCTCGTTGCGGGTCTTTTTGGCCGATTCAGGTTTGCCAATGTAGCCATGCACTGTTACGTAGGGCGTTTGTTCCTCGCATGATGCCAACTGTTCCCGGTAGTTCTTGCCAAACATGTCAATGATTCGGCGGCTCAACTTGCCAGCAGGCAGGTTATACACGTCGCGGTCGTCCTGAAAAAGTGAAAAGGCTACACCGGGGTTTGCCAGGGCTACCCGTTGAAACTCATCGAGCACGTGCCTCATCTCAACAGAGTTTGATTTCAGGAAATTACGCCGGGCAGGGACATTGAAAAACAGGTTCTTGATGAGCAGATTTGTGCCGGGCAGACACGAAATCTGTTCCTGCGCTTTAATCTCGGAGCCTTCGATTCGCACCAGTGTTCCCAGTTCTTCACTGGCCCGTCGGGTACGCATTTCTACCTGAGCTACGGCCGCAATGGAAGCCAAAGCCTCGCCCCGAAATCCCATTGTCATGATCTTGAACAGATCGTCGGACGAGCGAATTTTCGACGTTGCGTGCCGCTCAAAACTCATGCGGGCATCGGTTTCTGTCATACCGGCTCCATCGTCGATCACCTGCACCAGTGTCCGGCCTGCATCGCGCACAACCAACTGCACCGATTTTGCTCCTGCATCAACTGAGTTTTCAAGCAGTTCCTTCACCACAGATGCCGGGCGCTGCACCACCTCACCAGCAGCAATCTGGTTGGCAATGGAGTCGGGTAGCAGCTGAATGACGTTTTGCATTATTCATTATCCATTATAATCGGAGCGGAACCACCACTTTCAGGCTGGCATTACGGCCCATGTTAAACACGCCCTGCCGACCCGTTACGGGGTTGCTACCAAAATATTTTAGGCGGTTTTGATGACTCTGGTACGCCTTGTCGAGCAAGTTGTTCACCGACAAATACACCGAAAATAATGTTAGCCCATTTTTTCCTACCACATCAGCCCCGGCCCCTATATTCCATAACGTAAAAGCGGGGGTTAGCGTTTCGGTTCCGAAGGCTAAAAGCGCCTGATTCTGGGTTTGATTATGCTCAACTTCTGTTTGTGCATAGCCATTTCGCAATAGTCGTCCCAGTTCGGTACGCGTTACTTTTGCCTGGACAATTACCCGGGGAGGAGGTAAAAACGGCAGATACTTAGCTGAATCACCCTGAGCGGAGCGGTTCCTTGAACGTACCAGTGAATAAGTAGCCGACAAATTCAGCCATTTAGCCCGGCTTGGGTTATATATCACCTGCCCCTCGGCACCGTACAACACAGCGTTCCCTTGTACATATCGGTAGGTAAGAATAGGCCGTGATGGGTCTACAATGGAATCACCACCAGCGCGATTCAGAACTTTTTCGGAGTACGTGTAATTATTGATCGCGTTTCGGAACAAACTGGCCGTAATCGATATGTCCGGTGTTTCGTAGACGATACCAAAATCGGTTTGTAGGGAGACTTCTGAGCGAAGGTTAGGATTACCTATTTCGTAGCGGAATGTGCCTGCATGTTCACCATTGGCCGATAGTTCGGGTGTGGTGGGTGCTCGGAAGCCCCGCGCTACATTGGCTTTAATCGTCAGTTTGGGCGTGGCCAAAAACGAAGCACCAACGCTTGCCGTTGGATTGGCGTAGGTCTTGTCTAAACCGGCAAATCGTATTTGTCGGTTGCGGCCTGCCTCTTCGGTAAAGTCTCCGGCCTCGTCAACATATAACGGATTGATGTGTATCCGCCGAACGTCGAGCCGTACCCCACCGTTGACTGTAAATCGGTCGGTTTTTTTCTGGATAAAAGCCACAACACCATTGTCCCGTGATCTATAGCCAGGGTATAAGACCTGTAAACCCCGGTTATCATTAAACTGCCAGAGACCACTAGTCCCTACCGTGAACTCCCAACCGTTGCGGGCGTCCATGAAATATTTGAGATCATAATACACGTTTTGCAGGTAGAAATATAGGGCAGGCTCACCGGGCGTGAGTGTACTGGCAAATTCCTGGCGTTTGTTTTTACTGTAGCTCACAACCGCCGACAAATTGCCCCGTCCAAGCTTTGCAAAGGTATTCCACGAGAGTTTGGCATGGTTGAGATTCTGGTAGTTGGCCCGTTCGATGGTCCGGTTTCTCAGTTCAGCGTCAGTAACCGGTGCAACATCCTCCGTAGTGTCATTGATACGTACCAGTTTTACGTATCGGCCTTTTGCGTCGCGCTCGCCCGTTACAATGTTGATATCCTGGTGCCAGTTGGAAAAGTTCAGTTGCGAATAGCCCCATTTCCGGTTCAGCCCCACGGTTCCGTTCACGTCCATCTCGCGGTAGGCCGATCCATAGACCCGGCCATCATATTGGTTGCGGTAGTTTCCGGCACTTTTACCGCTAACCCGCAAGCGTGTAAAGAAACCCTTCTGACCTGTTGTCTCCATCATAGCGGATATGCCAACCATGCTGTTGTTGGTCTGATAGTTTGTCAGTATTTGACCCTGTGTGATGCCTGGTTGCGGAGGACGCGACGAAATAAGGCTCATTACACCACCTAAGCCGTCGGAGCCATAAAGCAGGCTACCTGCGCCTTTTATAATCTCGTAACGGTCAATAGAATATTCGTCTACCTGAAGGGCATGTTCTTCGCCCCACTGGTTATCCTCCTGCCGAACACCATCGTGAACGGTAATAACCCGGTTGAAGCCAAGGCCCCGAATAACAGGTTTCGAAAGGCCTACGCCCGTGCTGATTTGTGACATACCGGGCATTTTCACCACGGCGTCAACTAAGTTGGTAGAGGCTGTCTGGAGCCACTGCAACTTGGAATAGGTCATTATCGGCACGGGGCTTTCCCGTACTGTGGAGCCGGTTGTAAGCCCTGTTACCACTACTTCGCTCAGTTGGGCAACTTCGGTTTCGAGCGAAAATTGGATGTTGGTGCTGTCGCCGGAGAGAGCTACCCGGCGCGTCAGGGTTTTGTACCCAACCAAACGGACCTCAACGGTCAATGACCCGGCTTGCAGACCCGGCAGCCTGAACCGGCCATCGGCTTCAGTAGCAGTTCCTTTTTTTAGGGATGGAACAAAAATAGTGGCCCCAATGAGCGGTTCGCGGGTTTTAAGATCGGCGACAAGGCCATTGAGTAATGTCTGCGCAAAGGCAGACTGGGATATGGTAAAGCCATACCCAAGCAGGCTTGCCAACAGGCAAAGCCGGTAAAATGATTTCATGGAAAGTAGGTTGCATTATGGTAATTGGTTCAACGAAACTCAAAACCATGCAACTGGCGGTCCCCGGTGCCGGAAAACCACACGGGCAGCGGGTTGAAAAACCGATGCCTGAAAAATTGGGGGAAGAAAGAAAATACCGACAACCAGCGGCAACAGCAGCACAAACGTTGTGGGTTGCCAGTCGGCGTAGAGAATCTGACTCAGCGCATCGAGCCAGATGATTTCCTGTTGGGTGTGATTATTGGGTTGATACGGATTGTCACCAAAAGGAATATAGGGGTGGGCGTGGCTAACGATGGTTCCGTCGGCCAGCCGGTGCGCGTGCCTGAACACCACACCGTTGACCAGCGTGAACACGAATAGCACCAGCAGAAAGCGGGCTACGAGCAGGCGGTATGGAGTGGCAGATAGCACGTTAAGCAAAAAAGGAGGTCTACTCGTAAAGATAGGTAATAAAAGAAGGTGCGCGTTGGTTGGATTGGCCCATCAGCCAGTTTTTCAATGATATTCCTTGATTTCCATTCGAATTCTCCAATCCTTAGGCAGGTAATTATTCACTCGGTTGCCAACACCTTTCATCCAGCCCAGCGGTATGCCCTGGTACCGCGCTAGCAACCAGCCCCGCACCGATGCGTCCATCACCAGGTTTTCTTTCTTGAAATACCGGAGTGCGTCTTCCCTGTTTAGTTCGACACCCGGCAAACCCGGTGCAAGGGCTGTACTGAGAGCCAACGCATGAGCGGGTATGAAATCAGTGCCTTTGAATGTTCCCAAATCGAGACCAAAACCTTTGTTCCGCAGGGCATCATTCACCAGGTACAGCGCTTTTTCTAAACCTACTGGCACGGCCACCACATCCTGATTGGGTTTTGTCCAGAATGAAAACTGGTCGGGATTCGACAGCCAGCCGCGCACCTCGGCCGTTTCGCGGGGGCGCAGGGGTCGCCAGTCGCGGAAGGGGCGACTGTTGGTTTTGAGAGCGGGAGCAAAGCCGGTTTTCTGAAATACGCTGATAAAAAAACCTTCGCCCCGAACCCGGTGTGGATAACACTGGTAACCTACGGCTGTTCCAATTTCTTTATCAACAATGTTCCATTCGCGGGGCAAGTTGAGCAAGCGATTTTTGAAGCCGTTTTCTACCAGAAACTGCACGTTTTCCAGATTTTCGGAATCATTGTAGGTACAGGTGCTATAAATAAGCAGGCCTTTTTCGTCGAGCAACGGTGCGGCAGCAGCCAGAATCCGTTTTTGCCGGGCCGAGCAGGTTTGTACATTCTCCTCCGACCATTCCTGCATGGCGTCAGTGTCTTTCCGAAATAAGCCCTCACCCGAACAGGGCGCATCGACCAGAATCACGTCGAAAAAACCAGCCAGTTTATCAAAATCTTCCGGGTCATGGTTGGTAATAACTACGTTGGGATAGCCCCATTTCTCTACATTCTCACGCAGGACCGGCACCCGCGTGCGAATCACTTCATTGCACACCAGCATACTGTTGGGCGGGAGAAGCGACGCCAGCAGGGTGGTTTTTCCGCCCGGAGCCGCGCACAGGTCCAGTACTCGCAATGGTCGGCTGAGGTTTGCCATTTGGCGCATGGCCTCGGCCAGCAACATCGAGGACGCTTCCTGCACATAATAAGCCCCAGCCTGAAACAGCGGATCGAGGGTAAAGACGGGGCGTTCAGGAAGATAATACCCATCGGAACACCACGGAACACGCTCTAGTCCTGTTGTGTCAAAAGCTGGTTTACTCGGATTCAGCCGGATGCTCACGGGCGGGTCCTGGCTCAAAGCAGCTTCGAATGCCGGAAATTCGTCGGCCAGCTGTTGCTGCATTTGGGCGCGAAACGGTGCGGGTAGTTGAGTGGAATTCATAACGCGAAGGTAGAGGGATAGAAGGATTGTTCAATTCGAGTTCTCATCTTTACACTATGAACCCACTACACGACCGCTTCGCCCGGATTCGCACGTTTATTTTTGATGTCGATGGCGTATTAACTGACGGCAGCGTTAATGCACTTGCTTCCGGCGAACAATTTCGGACGTTCAATATCCGCGATGGCTACGGTATCGAACAGGCGATCAAAGCCGGTTTCACGGTGGCCGTGGTGTCGGCGGGCAATCAGGATGGCGTTCGGAAACGGCTCGAATTTCTGAAAATCAAAAATAGCAACGTGTTCATGGGCGGCCCCACCGACCAGAAAGTGAACGCCTACCTCGGTTTTCTCTCTCGTGATGCTCTCAACGAAAGCGAAGTTCTCTACATGGGTGACGACCTGCCCGACCTGGAAATTCTGTCCCGCCCTGCCCTACTGAGCACCTGCCCCGCCGATGCCGCCGACGAGATTCGGGCCGTGTGCGACTACATTTCGCCCAAAGCCGGTGGGCGCGGGGCCGTCCGCGACGTAATAGAGCAGGTGATGAAAGCGCAGGGGAAGTGGTGAAGAGGGGCCATCACAACAAAGATGGACTACCTTAGATAGAAATACCTTTAACGAATAGCTCATGAACACCAGAAACCGCCTTTCCGCAATCGTATTTTCCGTGTATATTTTTCTGGCTTTCTACGTGTTTGGCGGGGGGATGACCAATTCATTGGTGGCTTACCGTACCTGGCGAGAAGTAGGGCCTAAGGAGTTTCCGGCATTTCATCAAATTGATAGTGCCCTCATTATTCCTTTCTTTGTCATCTTCTTTTTCCTGCTGTTCATTCCCCTGCTCTTGTTACTTTGGTTTCGCCCGCCCATTATTCCTCAATGGATGGTCTGGGTAGCCTTGCTTTTTTACCTGATTACCTTGCTCTCGACGGTACTGATTCAAATTCCTATTCAAGTTGAGTTAGATAAGCGATTTTCTCTGGCGTTAATCGACCGGCTTATCGCAACGGATCTGCTTTACCGACGCATCCCAATGGCCTTCTTGGCCGGCATCAATTTTGCCATGCTCTACAAAGTACTCAGGCAGTCCGGTATTTGGCCATTGAATAATCAGAATTTGAAACAAGAACAGTGGCAAGACCTTTAGTTTGACGTAATCTTCACTTATAGAATAATGCGCACACTACTGCTTGGTGTATTTACTTGCTTGAATATTTTTGTACTTCATCAGGTCGTAGCGCAACGCCCCGTCAACAAAGACCCGGTAGTTAATTTTCGTACCTTCTGGCAAAGTTATCACGACAGCTATCCCACCTTCGACATGAAGCAAGTCGACTGGCAGCAGCAGTTCGCTCGGTATGCACCACTGTTGGACAGCACGACGTCACCCGAACGCTTATTTTCAATCCTTTCGGAGATGATCCGACCTTTGCAGGATGCTCATGTCCGCTTAGCAGACCGAAGCCTGAAACCACCTAAGTTTTTCTGGCCCCGTAAACCATCCATTTATTCAAATCAGTTTCAGTTTAATCGGGACTCTGTACAAACCTACTGGCAGGCAACCGACTCCACCTTAGCCAAGCAGGGTTTTGAGCCGCTGAAGGCCATTGGGGGCATTTATGAAGATGGTAGCCGACAGTTTTACTACGCTCAGTCAGCGTACTATGGTTATATCCGCATCAGTGACTGTACATTTGGGAAGGGCGGATCAGGCCCCAAACTTAGCGAGTTAGACACCATTCTGTCTTATTTCGGTACAGTTAAGGGACTATTGATAGATATTCGTTTCAATAAAGGGGGCGGGGACAGGTTTGCTTTTGGGGTGGCTGGCCGCTTTGTCGAAAAGGGCAGGGTAGGTTCCTACCGTTACCGGAGAAGGAAAGGTGGGGGCTATAAAGACTTTGTCAAACTAACTACGTTTCGCTTGCGACCCAAAGGCCGTCAGCAGTTTACACAAACGCCAATCGTTTTGCTGACAAATGACCGAACTGTGAGTGCTGGTGATGAACTAGCTCTGATTATGCACACCTTGCCACAAGTCCGCTTGATTGGGGAAAACACGGAAGGTAGCTTTGACAGCTTCCGGTTCCGCCAACTACCGAATGGCTGGTTTTACTCGGTACCCCAAAAACGCTTTCACGACTCGGCTAACCAATGTTATGAAGGCGTTGGAGTACCAGTCGATGTTCGGGTATTGGTCAGCAAGGCTGATTTACAGCAACATGACGATCAAGTAATTAAACAGGCTTTAGAAGACTTATCAACCCGATGAGTTTAATTCAGAAACGATCAACTGCCATGAAGCGAAATAGACTGTTGATTTTACTATGGTTCGTGGCTACTGCGGCTGTGGCACAACGAACCAAAAATCCGTGTCTATATGAAAGTCTTTTGCGAAAAGACAAGCGGGAAGAGGCCATAAGGAGCCACCAGTCTATTTACGATCTTCACGCAGGCGACACCTTAGCCAGTATAGGAGCTGGTGGGGGCAGCAAAGAAATAATCTATTCTATGATGGCTGATAATCTTGTGTTGTATCTGCAAGACATCAATTCAGTTTGCCTAACCCCGGAGATCGTGCGGGTTACCGTGAGTGAGTTATACAACGCAGCCGGGCTTACGGCTACAGCCACATTTATACCCATCATCGGAACGGAGAAGGAAACACGACTACCCAATCAGCTTTTTGATAAGATCATCATTGAGAACACGCTACACGAGCTAACATATCCAGGAGAGGTACTGGCGAACGTTCGTATTAATCTAAAACCGGGCGGTTATTTGTACATAGAGGATTTTATGGCGAAACGGCCCGGACAAAAGCACCGGGGTTGTGGTAAGCCGTTGTTTACCGAAGAAGCGTTGGTTCTTTTACTTGACCACAATGGCTTTCGGCTGCTGGAGTCTGCATTCACTTATCCGGGTAATGTGGATAGCAAGATTTATAAGTTTGCTATGAAAACCAAATGAAAGAGATAAGGAAGATCGATTGCCTGGTGATTGGGTGAGGCATAAGAGAGAGCCTGCTGTTTATAGTGCCAATTTTGCCAGCCATTCGTCTTCTTTGGCCCGCATGGCCCGTTCTTCTTCGGGCAATTTGTCGCCGTAGCCACAAAGGTGCAATAATCCGTGAGCCAATACCCGGCGCATCTCTGTAGCTGGTTCTATACCTAACTGTTGGGCATTGTCCGTTACCCGATCTACGCTAATAAAAATGTCGCCTTCGATTACGTCTTCTTCCTCACTTTGGTCGAAGGTGATAATGTCGGTATAATAATCGTGTTGCAAGTAATCGCGGTTGACTTGTAACACGTGTTCGTCGGAGCAGAAAATATAGTTCAGGTCACCCACGCGAAACCCCTCGGCCTCGGCCTGTTGCTTTAGCCACTGGCGCGTTGCCTGTTTCTGAGGGAGTTTATACGGGGAATCTTCGTTGAAAAATCGAATCATTGTTGAATTGGCTCCCCTTCCTCCCGGAGTACAGCCAAACAGCCCTCAATAGCATCTTTTGCCATAACGATGGCTTCCTCTACGGTCTCTCCGTACGTTACACATCCGCGAATGGCAGGGACATTTACCGTGTAGCCACCTTCAGGTTCAGGACTAAGAATTAGGCGATATTGTAAAATTTTCATGTAAAATAAGAGGGTTAAATGGCTTTTTGAAATCCTGTTTAATCTCTGGAATCTTGTGAAAAATCGTGGTTCAATTCACAATCCGCAACTTCGCGAAACTCAGAAGCAGCGTTTTCTCACCCTCGGTGTCAAACTGGATAATTGCCTTGCGTTCGACACCGTTGATCGACATGCTTTTCACTTCTCCAAAACCAAATTTAGCGTGCTCTACCTTCATCCCGGCTATTAATCCGGAGGTGTCGCTGGCAGCAAAATCGGCAGATGGGGTGTGGGTTGCTGCCCGTTGTGGTGCCTGATTCCGGCCGGTTTGCTGCTCCAGCGACCGCACAAAGCTCATTGATCCCGCAGAAGGCATATCATTGCGGTCGCGGTCGGGTATGGCACGGTCCGTCGCACGGTTCCCCTCACGGGCTTCCTGACGAGTACTGCTGTTGCCGTTTGTTTCCGTGCGTGTTCTCGCCATTTTGAGGTGGCGCTGATCCACTTCCATCAGGAATCGGCTTGGTTCGCACATTTTCAGGCGACCATAATGATAGCGCGACTCGGCATACGACATGGTCAGCCGCCGTTCGGCGCGGGTAATGGCTACGTAGAACAACCGGCGTTCTTCTTCCAGATCGTTGCGGCTTTCGAGCATCATCTGGCTTGGAAACAGTTCTTCTTCCAGACCAACAATATGGACGTTTTTAAATTCGAGGCCCTTAGCTGCGTGAATAGTCATCAGCGTCACCTTGTCGTTGTCTCCGTCGTCTTCTTTCTCGTCGGCGGTGGTGAGCAGGGAAACCGTTTGCAGGAACGCGCTCAGGTTCTTTTCTTCGTTGTCGGGATTATCGACAAACTCTTTGATGGCGTTTAGCAATTCCTGCACGTTCTCGTAACGAGCCAGGCCCTCTACGGTTTTGTCTTCGTATAGATCTCTCAACAGGCCCGATGATTTGGCGATGTGTGCCGATACTTCGTAAGCATCTTTGGTATCGAGCAGCAAACCAAAGCTCTTTATCAGGTCGGCGAACCCCTCAATAGCTACCGATGCCCGACCCGCAATGTACTGGTTTATGTTGCTGACTATTTCCCAAACCGTCACTTCTCGTTCCGAAGCCAACACCGCAATTTTGGCGATGGTGGTGTCGCCGATCCCCCGTTTGGGTAGGTTAATAATCCGCTTGAAAGCTTCCTCATCCTGCTGATTGACCGTGAACCGCAGGTATGCCACCAGATCTTTGATCTCTTTGCGTTGGTAAAACGACAGGCCTCCGATGATCCGGTACTTAATATCCAGCTTGCGGAGGGCTTCTTCAAAAGCCCGCGACTGAGCGTTGGTCCGGTACAAAATGGCGAAGTCGTTGTTCTTCAGCCCTTCCTGCATTTTGGACTCGAAAATAGATTGCGATACCAGACGACCCTCTTCATTATCCGAAGCCGCTTTAATAACATCGATCAAAGCACCCTCAGCATTATCCGTAAAGACACTCTTTTCCAACTGATTACGATTGCGGGCAATCACCGAGTTGGCGGCTTCAACAATGTGTTTGGTAGAGCGATAATTCTGCTCCAGCTTCACAATTTTGACCGCATCTTTACCGTAATCGCGCTGAAAGTTCAGGATGTTTTCGATGTTGGCCCCCCGGAACGCGTAGATACTCTGGGCATCGTCGCCCACTACGCAAATGTTCTGGTGAACAGCGGCCAATTTGCGCGTGATGAGGTATTGTGAGACGTTGGTATCCTGAAACTCATCGACCATCACGTGCTGAAACTTGTGCTGATACTTATGCAGCACATCCAGGTGATCACGGAACAACACGTTTGTGTTGAACAGCAGGTCGTCGAAATCCATCGCATTGGCGGCAAAGCACCGGCGGGCATACTCTTTATAAATTCGCCCTACCTCCGGCATCCGCGCCGATTCGTCGTCGGCTTTGATAACCGGGTTGGCTAAATAATCTTCTGGACCAATGAGCCGGTTTTTAGCCGCCGAAATCCGGCTGAAAACGCTGTTAGCCCGATAAATCTTATCGTCGAATCCCATCTCTTTAATGATTGATCGAAGCAGGGACTTAGAGTCGTCAGTATCGTAAATCGAAAAGTTGCTGGTGTAGCCAATAGCCTTCGCTTCGATGCGGAGAATCTTGGCAAAAACGGAGTGAAACGTTCCCATCCAGATGTTGCGGGCCTCGCTACCGATCACGCTTTCAATCCGTTTGCGCATTTCACCAGCCGCTTTGTTGGTAAACGTCAGCGACAGGATTCGGAACGGGTCAACCCCTTTTTCGATCAGGTGAGCAATGCGATAAGTCAGTACGCGGGTTTTGCCGGAACCCGCTCCGGCTATAATCATCAGCGGGCCGTTGCCGTGGGTAACAGCCTCACGCTGAGGGTCATTCAGGCTCGAAATATAGTCGATCATAGTACAGGAAGACGCTGGATTGTGAATGTGGAATGGCGAACAAAACAGTCGTTCGGCATCCGAAATTCATAATCCAGCGTCTTTAAATAACACCCAAACCTACGAAATAATTTGGTTAAGACGGGGGGGAGAACTGCGGCATTGCCTGAATCATGAAGTAAGCAGGGTCTGTAAAGCGGCCATGTTTGCCCTTTTATCAAAGATCGCGTTGATCGGGATCGTGAAACCTGGAATAGTGATCGCGTTAATTACATCATCGTTATACAAGGTTGCGACTGATGCAAAGGCCATCGTAGCTTCGTCTAATTGATACTGCTCCACCGATTTACGAACGGGGTCTATAATCCAATATTCGTTAACTCCGTGGGCTGAGTAATCCTCAAACTTAACCCCCCTATCACGGCCAGTCGTACTTTTTGATAAAATCTCAACAATCAAATCTGGCGCGGGATGCTCCATTTGATCATCCTCAAAAGAAGCGGCTGTTTCAGTATTCCAGTAGCAGATATCCGGCTCGTAGTCGTTACGAGTCAGGCCAATAAGGGCTTTCTCTGAGTCAACAGTCCCTAAATCATGTCGCATAACAAAGTTTAGAAGTAGATTCTCTAAATACTTCGTAGCATTGAGGTGCCGCCGTTTCACGGGTGAGTGCATAATGATTTCACCATTGATAAACTCAGCTTTGACATCATCACGAAGCCATTCCCGGAATGCCCGCCGACGGGTTGCTTCATTCGCTAAAATGGCCTGCACCCGCTCAATCACCAGTTTGGCATCAGGGGCTTCGAGAAGGTCGGTAACGCGGGCTTCTAGCATGGTGGTATAACTCATTTATATATCAATCAAAAGTACGAAATGATTTGGTTAAGCGGGAGTAAGCAAAGAGGGCCTACAGCCTGCTGCTACACCAGCTGAAAGGTCGAAAAATGGATAATGATGGGAGTTGTTAACTAAAATGAAAAACTACGACACTATTTTTCAAGTAGGAAACATTTTGCAAACGAGCCGGGTTATACTTTTAACTGCCTCAAAGAAAGCCCGCCTGATTCGTTCAGGCGGGCTTTTTCATGCTTAGGCAAATTCATACTATTGTCTCAATGACACGGAAGACTTTAGGGTTTTTACTAGCGGCTCTCGGCCTGATTGCGACGACAGTCAAGGCACAAACAACCATCAGTGGCCACATTCTGGACCGGGGAACGCAGAAACCAGTTCCTTATGTAAGCGTAGCACTCTACCGATTGCCCGATTCAGTAGCAGTAGGCGGAGCCATCACCGACACAACTGGACAGTACCGCATTCTCAATGCGCAATCGGGTAACTATGTACTCCGTACATTTTTTGTTGGCTATAAACCCGTCTCCAGGCCTATAACCGTAGCGCAGGCCCAGGTGATCGACTTAGGGACGTTGACCCTCGAAGGTGACACCCGTCTGCTCAACGAAGTGAAGGTGAGTGGACGCCGGGCGGATATAATCGTTCAGGCCGACCGGCAAACCTACCGGG
>Ga0105049_10003670_pt1 | contig 18114 bp, 28 predicted proteins | sample MAT06_FD_78087 | JGI IMG/M metagenome (GOLD analysis project Ga0105049, IMG submission 78087) | Freshwater microbial communities from Lake Fryxell liftoff mats and glacier meltwater in Antarctica - MAT-06 | ecosystem: Environmental > Aquatic > Freshwater > Ice > Liftoff microbial mat | place...
AAGGTTGCAAGGTTTTGAGCCAGATTTAGGGTTGATTTGTGCTGGCTATGGCGGGGGTGAGATCAGACTCATTGAGCTTGAGCGGAGATATTAGCTCGATGGCTTGTTGGAGAGCTGAGTGAAGCAACGCTGGGAAGGCTTCAAGGGCTTGTGATGCCTCGCTAGGTTGCAAGGATTGCTCACCTAGGTGAATAGGATTGGGGGGTTGGGTTGCTAGGGTTTGGAGAATGGGGGAAAGGAGTGTTCTGGCGTAGCTGCCATAGGCAACGCCATGGATGGTTCGAGGGAAGTTGGATAGGGTTTCACCCTGAGAACCAGAGGGGGCGAGAGGCCGTAAGAGGCCTAACTCTCGCAATTTGGGAACTGTGTATGCATTTGTGCCGCCTGCCAGTTGAACATAGCCAGGGGGGCCTCCATGCAACACTTTTTGGCCTAATCGGATGGTGGCATGGGTCGCCCCTTTCCCGATATCGCCACTCATGGCTCTGCCGTCTGTCTGCCAGATTACTGGGCAGGGCATGGGAGTAATCAGTTGATGAATAGCCCACAGATATTCAAGTAGTTCTTCGCCGTCAGGGCAACTGATGGCAAGGGCTTTGAGTCGGTTCTTGTGAGGAGCGATCGCCCCCCACAGGCGCTCAAAATCAGCTAGCCGCCCTACCTGAGTATGAATTTCTATGGCATCAACGTCGGGCAAAATGAGAGGGGCGATCGCCACCGGAGACGACACATAGGAACGGGTGTGGATATGGTGAATCGGGCACACTGGCAAGCAGCGCCCACAGCCGTAACAGCGGTCGTCTAAAACACCCGACATCTGCGGGCTGGCTAAATCTGAAAGATGGGGTGTAGCCGTAGGGGCTAGATCGGTAAAGGCGATCGCATCCGCCGGGCAAATCGACTCACAGGGCCGATGACAATCGGCTAAACATCCTTGGGGATCAAACTCAGCCTTTCGAAAATGAGGATCTTCTCCATCATTGAGGCTCACCATTAACCATGGTGAACCCGGTTGCATCCTAACCCCATGGCCATTGTTTAGGGCAGGATGTGCAGCTAGCCAATGCCGAGCAGCCGCAATCCCGTCTCTCGCCGCCGAGACAACCGCTGGGTCGGCGGCTATATCAATACAATCAGCTCCTGCTAACGCAAAAACAAGCGCTAAATTTCGCACATCTGGTAAACATTGGAAACTAGCTCCGCAGATCAGCTTAAACCAATGCCCTTCCGCAAGGGATCGCAGAGGCGGCGAATAATCAGTTACCCTAGCGTTGAAACAATTCACTCCGATGCAATCGCAGGATCAAGATTTACGGGTAGTGTACAACATCTCAATAGATTTGGCCGTGGGATCAGGTCAGGCTGCGGCTAAGACACTCTTAAGCGGCTTCCAAGAAAACTGGCGATCGCCCCCTAATTCCACCACAACCTTGAGGCGAGATTCCATACTCGGCAACGCTGCCAAAAACTCTAGTTCTTGCTGAGACAAAATAATGCCTTCCATCAGCCACAAAACAACCCCCTTTGACTCTGCCGGGAGCGTCTCAATCTCATAGGTGGCAATGGGTGGCAAGAAGTAACGATATCCCACTGCTCCCTCGCGACCTGTTGTTTTTTTCCCTAGGTGAGGAGGGCGGACTCCATGCACTTGAAATAGATAAGAGGATAAATCTCCTAATCCTCGCGCGGTTAGCGTCAGCACACGATACCCAGCGGCTCTCACCCGACGCTGATAGCGACCTTCCGCACCTCCCTCAAGAGGGACATAGGCTGCCATGGCTCCGGCTGCTTCCAGTTCCCGAATAAACGTCTTCCCGGTCACAATCAATGCCATAACATCATTCCTAAAATACTTGCGTTACTAACCTAATCAGTCAGCCCATGCCCTAGCGCTTTGGTTCATTCTCAGAATGATCCTAGGCTAAAGTGCCAAATTGAACCTGTCGTTCAATCAGAGCCATATCCCACCGCTGACCATTGTGGAGTTCCACTAGCCGCTGGGGCTGGCCATTAGCCAGGATAGAGTCTATCTGAGCAGATAATTCAACTCGCCTAACTGCAATTACAATAGCCGATTCAGCTAGCTTGATCAACAAAAATCAAGTGAGGTGCATTATGCCCCAGATGCCTTGTATGACGCCATACCTAGGAGATCACTGCTTTATGCTCCTGACATTCCTCATATTTCCTTGTAGTTCAAGGATTTCTTGGCTGATGACGGTTCATTGATCGAGGTTCCATCCATCTATATATATCTATTGCATCTATTAATATTGCATCTACTAATAAAGATGCAATATCGAGGGAAATGTGTCCCGTTCTACCTATGACCCGTACCTAACGCATTTCAATCATGATGGATAAATGGATGCGTGGCAGTAGGACTGGAGTTGTATAAAGTGGCATACATTCTACTCTCTGCTTGAATCCTTGCTTGGATGGGACTGTGAGAAATGTGTTCTACAGAGTGTGTTCTCCATAAACTAGGCGAAAAGATTAGGTGCTTTTGTCGGTCGGTCTAAGGTAGAACAACCCCTAATAAAGCCTCTTAGGCTTTCCCAGAGATTGCTTCAGCCTCATCGACTTAGCCCCAGACACCACACGCGCCTTAAACTCTTTGGAAATAACTAGACAAGTTCTGCAAATTCAGATACAATTCAATACTGTCGCCAAATGAGCGCCCAACTCCTAGATAAAGCCTCAAAAGTTCGAGGTTCTGATGTAGATGTTGAGTAGCTTGTATGGATACTGAGTGGGTGTTCTGCTCAAGTCCCGGCGCTATCAGGCATAGCTAGTTTCAAGAAACGGTAGAAACTACGCTACAGTAAGAACTGGCCTGAAGCATTGCGGAAGTTCTATGTTGGCTAAGTTGAAAGTAGCCAAGGATTCTATCTGTTCTAAGGGTTCGTTAGAGATATTTGGGCTGAGTTTTCAGTCCATCTCTTTCGGTGTGTTAACAAAGGGAGATATGTGGCTGTGTCAGTCGGAATACTAGGCACCAAGCTGGGCATGACCCAGATCTTTGACGAAACCGGGAAAGCTATTCCCGTAACGGTTGTGAAGGCTGGCCCTTGTAAGGTCACGCAGGTCAAAACCGTTGAAACGGATGGTTATGTGGCGGTTCAATTAGGGTTTGGTGAGGTAGCTCAAAAGGCTTTAAATAAGCCTGAGTTGGGACATCTCAGCAAAGCTGAAGCGCCTCCACTACGCCACCTTCAAGAGTATCGTTTGGCAAATGTTGACCAATATGAATTGGGTCAAGAAATCAAGGTTGATATTTTCAGCCTTGAACAGGTGGTTGACGTGATTGGTGACAGCATCGGTCGTGGTTTTGCTGGCTATCAAAAGCGGCATAATTTCCGTCGAGGCCCGATGGCTCACGGTTCTAAGAATCACCGTTCACCTGGCTCCACAGGTGCAGGGACAACCCCTGGACGTGTTTATCCTGGTAAGCGTATGGCGGGGCGTTTAGGTGGCACCCGCACCACCATTCGGAAATTGACGATCGTGCAAATCGATAGTGAGCGCAACCTGTTACTCATTAAGGGTGCCATTCCTGGAAAGCCGGGTGCCCTAGTCAATGTCATTCCGGCAAGAGTCGTCGGATAGATATATAACGATTGGGTGAATAAGGGCACTTATTGAAGGGGAGTCAAGACATGGTTGAATGCGTCGTCAAAAATTGGCAAGGCGAAGAAGCTGGAACAGCTGCCTTTGATTTAAAGGTTGCGCGAGAAGAAAGTGCGTCTCACATTGTGCATCGAGCCTTGGTGAGACAAATGAATAATGCTCGTCAAGGAACCGTTTCTACTAAAACTCGTGCTGAGGTGCGAGGTGGTGGGCGGAAGCCTTGGCGGCAAAAGGGAACCGGACGTGCTAGAGCAGGTTCTATTCGATCGCCCCTGTGGCGGGGTGGTGGCGTTATCTTTGGCCCTAAGCCCAGAGACTACTCCGTCAAAATGAATCGCAAGGAGCGCCGCTTAGCACTCTGTACTGCTTTTCAGAGTCGTGCAGATGATCTTGTTGTCGTAGCAGATTTTGGTGCTGAGCTGGCTCGACCCAAAACGAAAGAATTGATAGCTGCACTTGCTCGCTGGGGCGTTGTTCCTGGTGAAAAGGTATTGCTGATTTTAGGTGAGCGAGACGAGAACACCTATCTGTCGGCACGTAACGTAGAAAATCTCCGTTTAATCTCAGCTAGCAATCTGAACATTTACGACTTATTGCTGGCTGACCGAATTGTGGCTACTGCTACAGCGATTGAGAAGGTGAAGGAGGTGTATGGTGGCTGAACTGAGTACACGAGAGCTGATTGATTTGATCCGTCGCCCTATCGTGAATGAGAAAGCGACTCGGCTCTTAGAAGATAACAAGTATGTGTTTGAGGTTTCTCCTAAGGCAACCAAGCCTCAAATCAAGTCTGCCATTGAGTCTTTGTTTGCCGTCAAGGTGACACGGGTTAACACTCAAAACCCCCCCGCGAAGAAGCGCCGAGTTGGTCGTTTTGTGGGTAACAAACCTACCTATAAGCGAGCAGTAATAACTCTGGCCGAGGGCAGTTCTATTGCTCTCTTCCCGGAAGTTTAGAGTAGTGAGACTGATTGCCTAGATTTGATAAGCGGGCTTGATTGGATGGCCTAATGGCGATCGCGCATTGGAACCACAACAGAGATTGAGATCATGGGGATTCGTTCTTACCGACCATATACACCTGGGACTCGCGAACGGTCAGTATCTGACTTTTCTGAGGTAACCCGGTCTGAGCCAGAAAAATCGCTGGTGATTTCGATTCACCGAGTTAAGGGTCGGAATAACCGAGGTGTTATCACCTGCCGCCACCGAGGCGGTGGCCACAAGCGCCTCTACCGCATTATTGATTTCCGTCGTAATAAGCACAATATTCCTGCGAAAGTGGCGAGTATTGAATACGATCCCAACCGGAATGCTCGTATCGCCCTACTTTATTACCAAGATGGCGAAAAGCGGTATATTCTTCACCCTGCAAATTTGACCGTCGGTACAACGGTTATTTCTGGGCCAGATGCCCCCTTTGAAATTGGGAACGCATTGCCCCTCAGCAAAATGCCTTTAGGTACGACAGTTCACAACGTGGAACTAGTACCTGGTAAAGGTGGTCAGATTGTCCGTGCAGCAGGCACTTCGGCACAGGTCGTTGCGAAAGATGGAGACTATGTGACCCTACGGTTACCCTCCACTGAGGTTCGCTTAGTGCGTCGAGACTGTTATGCCACCATCGGTGCCGTAGGCAATGCCGAATCGCGTAACGTGAGTTTAGGCAAGGCTGGCCGGAAGCGCTGGAAGGGTCGCCGTCCCGAAGTTCGAGGCAGTGTTATGAACCCTGTGGATCACCCCCATGGTGGTGGTGAGGGTCGAGCGCCCATTGGTCGTTCGGGGCCTGTCACACCCTGGGGTAAACCTGCCTTGGGGATGAAGACTCGTAAGAAGAAGAAGCTTAGTAACTCAATGATTGTGCGGCGGCGGCGGCGTACGTCTAAGCGGAAACGTGGGGGGCGTGAGTCATAGGCATTGGTCGTCTATACGCTCTGTGATGCTGGCTAATTGATTGATTGCTCTGTCTGATTCTGGCGATCGCCCGAAATTCTATATTTCTAGTGGTTTAGAGAAGCAGTAAAAACGTCGCTCAAGGTTTAGGGATTCAAGGTTTAAAGATATGGCGCGTTCATTGAAAAAAGGGCCGTTTGTGGCCGATCATCTCCTCACAAAAATTGAGGCGCTCAATGTCAAAAATGAGAAGCAAGTCATCAAAACTTGGTCTCGTGCTTCAACTGTTTTGCCGCAAATGATTGGGCATACTATTGCAGTACACAATGGGCGGCAGCATGTACCGGTATATGTTACGGAACAAATGGTAGGTCACAAATTGGGAGAGTTTGCGCCTACTCGCACCTTCCGTGGCCATGCCAAAAGTGATAAAAAAGCACGTCGATAGGGGCTAAGGAAAACCGATGGCTGTTACAACAGTTGGTAAAGAAGTAAAGGCGATCGCTCGCTACATCCGGATGTCTCCCTTCAAAGTTCGGCGGGTCTTAGATCAGATTCGTGGGCGCTCCTATAGAGAAGCTCTCATTATTCTAGAGTTTATGCCCTACCGAGCTTGTGAACCCATCATTAAATTGGTGCGTTCTGCAGTTGCTAACGCGGAACACAACGAAGGATATACTCCGGCTAACTTGGTCATTACCCAAGCTTTTGCGGATCAAGGACCTGTATTGAAGCGCTTTCGGCCACGAGCACAGGGGCGTGCTTACCAAATTCGTAAGCCCACTTGCCACATCACCGTCGCCGTGGCTCCTGTTGCAGACGAAGATTAATCGTTAATCTTTGACATAAGGACACTCTGTAGCTAATTCGACTATCGACTAGAGGACGCACCGTGGGACAAAAGATACATCCAACTGGGTTTCGACTCGGCATTACGCAAGAGCATCGCTCGCGCTGGTTTGCAGATTCAAATACCTACTCCAAATTGCTTCAGGAGGATTATAAAATTCGGGAATTTTTCCTGAAGAACCCTCTTAAGTTAAAGAGTCTAGAGAGTCCTAGCATTTCCCAGATCCGAATTGAACGAAAAGCAGATCAGATCGATCTAGAAGTCCATACAGCTCGTCCTGGTGTTGTTGTAGGTCGAGGCGGCGAGGGCATCGAAAAATTGCGCGAAGGTCTGCAGAAAACCTTGGGCAATACGGGGCGTCAAATTCGAGTAAATGTTGTCGAAGTTCAGCGTGTTGATGCCGATGCAGCACTCATTGCAGAGTATGTTCAGCAACAACTTGAACGACGGGTTTCATTTCGCCGAGTGGTTCGTCAAGCCATCCAGCGGGCACAAAGAGCAGGCGTGCAGGGAATCAAAATTCAAGTCAGCGGTCGTCTCAATGGGGCTGAGATCGCTCGGACGGAATCTACCCGTGAGGGTAAAGTTCCCCTTCATACTTTGCGTGCAGATATTGATTACCACTACCGTACTGCCCAGACAATCTATGGAATCTTGGGTATCAAGGTTTGGGTGTTCAAGGGTGAAATTATCCCTGGGCAAGAAGATGCACGGCAGGCTCCTCCTGATAATCAACCCCGGAGGCGTCAACAGCGTCGTCGCCAACAATTTGAAGACCGCTCCAATGAGGGCTAAATCTGCCCCAACCTACTTGACCCCAAGCTTTCAAGGTAATGAGTCATGTTAAGTCCTAGAAGAACAAAATTTCGTAAGCAGCATCGTGGTCGTATGAGAGGGCAGGCGACCCGTGGCAATTCTCTAAATTTTGGAGACTTTGCCCTTCAAGCCTTAGAGCCCTCTTGGATTACAGCTCGACAAATTGAAGCTGGTCGTCGTGCGATGACTCGTTACATTCGTCGGGGCGGTAAGATTTGGATTCGAATCTTCCCCGATAAGCCGGTAACCATGCGCCCAGCAGAAGCCCGCATGGGTTCAGGGAAAGGAAACCCTGAATTTTGGGTTGCCGTAGTCAAGCCAGGTCGTATCCTCTTTGAAATTGCAGGTGTACCTGAGGAAACTGCACGAGAGGCAATGCGCCTAGCTGCTTACAAGCTTCCTATTAAGACGAAATTTATCACGCGTGAAGCGGAGGATTCTTAGGTTATGCCTCTTCCTAAAATTTCAGAGGTTAGAGATCTGAGTGACCAAGAACTGGGAGACGAGATCTTAGCAGCGAAGAAACAATTGTTTGAGTTGCGTTTTCAAAAAGCAACTCTACGCTTAGAGAAATTCCATCTGTTTAAGCATACGCGTCATCGCTTGGCTCAACTCATGACAGTGGAACGAGAGCGGCAGCTAGCGGCGAAAGCCACTGATTCAGCGACGGGCAAGGAGAAAGGTTGATGGCAGTTAAAGAAAGGGTTGGTTTAGTGGTGAGCGACAAAATGGATAAAACCATTGTTGTTGCAGTAGAAAATCGGTCGCCCCATCCAAAATATCGCAAGATCATGGTGCGAACTAAGCGATACAAGGTTCATGATGAAGAGAATAAGTGCAAGTCGGGCGATCGCGTCCGAATCCGTGAAACTCGTCCCCTGAGCCGTACGAAGCGGTGGACGGTGGTAGATGTATTAACTCAGTCCCCAGAATTGTAGCCCAGGAGGAAGTTGACCGTGATACAGCAAGAAACGTACCTCAATGTGGCTGATAACAGCGGGGCTCGGAAGTTAATGTGTATTCGTGTTTTGGGTGGAAACCGTCGCTACGCCGGTGTCGGTGATGTTATTGTCGCGGTTGTCAAAGATGCACTGCCTAATATGGCCGTGAAAAAGTCTGATGTCGTTCGGGCTGTCGTTGTTCGAACCCGTAAAGGGCTACGCCGTGATAGCGGTATGAGTATTCGATTCGATGATAATGCTGCCGTAATCATCAACGCTGATGGTAATCCTCGAGGGACACGGGTATTTGGCCCGGTTGCACGAGAATTGCGTGACAAAAACTTCACCAAGATTGTTTCGCTAGCCCCGGAGGTGCTCTGATGGCCACAGGAACGCCAAAACGCCGATTTAAAATGCACGTCAAGAAAGGTGATACCGTGCAGATTATTTCTGGCAAAGAAAAGGGAAAAATCGGCGAGATTCTTAGAGTTTTTCCAGAAACCAGCAAAATTGTGGTTAAAGGAGTGAACGTACGAACCCGCCACGTGAAACCCCAGCAAGAGGGTGAGTCAGGCCAAATTCAGACATTTGAAGCCCCTCTCCATAGCTCTAAAGTGATGATCTACTCCACGAAGCAAAAGGTTGCAAGCCGTACTTGCTATACCTACAACGCTGAGGGTCGTAAGGTTCGGATGCTGAAGAAAACTGGGGAAACGTTGAATTAAAGGGTACTTGTTCCTGACAAAGCCCAGGAACCTTTTGAAGGAGAAAGTATGGCAAATCTCAAGGGAAAATATGAGACAGATATTGTACCGAAACTGGTCGAACAGTTTCAGTATACCAATGTTCATCAAGTCCCGAAATTGATGAAGATAACGGTTAACCGAGGGCTAGGAGAAGCTGCTCAAAATGCGAAGGCATTAGAAGCTTCGCTCAATGAGATTGCTCTCATTACAGGTCAAAAGCCTGTTGTTACCCGAGCGAAAAAAGCAATCGCAGGTTTCAAAATTCGGGAGGGGATGCCCGTTGGCATCATGGTTACCCTACGGGCGAGTCGGATGTATGACTTCCTCGACCGCTTGATTAATCTTTCACTTCCTCGTATTCGTGATTTCCGTGGGATTAGTCCAAAGAGCTTTGATGGCCGTGGTAATTATACCCTCGGGCTTCGTGAGCAGTTGATCTTTCCTGAGGTTGATTACGACAAAATCAACCAGATTCGAGGAATGGATATTTCCATCATTACCACTGCGAATACAGATGAGGAAGGTCGCGCACTACTCAAAGAACTGGGGATGCCCTTCCGGGATAACTGAGGCATGACTAAGAGGACACTATGGCGGTAAATGACACGATTGCAGACATGCTGACGCGGATTCGCAATGCGAATATGGCGCGACATCAGACAACCGAAATTCCTTCTACCAAAATGACGCGTAATATCGCTCAAGTTTTGATGGAAGAAGGCTTCATTGGCGGTTTTACAGAAACAGGAGAAGGAACGACCCAGTTCTTGGTTATTTCTTTGAAATATAAAGGGAAAGGTCGTCAGCCCATTATCAATCAGCTTCAGCGCGTCAGCAAGCCGGGTCTGCGCGTTTATTCAAACTACCGAGAGCTTCCCAGAGTTTTGGGAGGGATCGGTATTGCCATTCTGTCTACCTCGAAAGGGATTATGACGGATCGCGATGCCCGGCATCAGAAAGTCGGAGGAGAGGTTCTGTGTTACGTCTGGTAGCGTCCGAGCTATTGAGATGGTGCATTGAGACTCTGTTTGATCCGTTTGATCTGTCTCTTACTTTCTTTTCACGGTCTTTGTCCATAGGAGCATTCAAACATGTCTCGGATTGGTAAGCGTCCTATTACTCTTCCAACAAATGTCACAGTTACGATCACAGGCACCCATGTAGCCGTCAAGGGACCCAAAGGAGAATTGGCTCGAACATTGCCCTCTGAAGTTGTGGTGACCCAAGATGGCAATACTCTGCTTGTCGAACGGCGTGACGATTCTCGGACTGCCCGGGAACGACATGGTCTGTGCCGAACTTTGGTTGCGAATATGGTTGATGGTGTCTCCCAAGGTTTTCAGCGTCGTCTAGAAATTCAAGGTGTTGGATACCGGGCTCAAGCTCAGGGAACAAATTTGACCCTGAACGTTGGCTATAGTAACCCAGTTCAAATCGCTGCACCTCAGGGTATTCAGTTCGTTGTAGAAAACAACACGAATATTGTTGTTAGTGGCATTGATAAAGAACTAGTTGGTAATGTTTCTGCCAGAATTCGTGCAACGCGCCCTCCTGAACCCTACAAGGGTAAAGGTATTCGATATGCTGGTGAACATGTCAGACGTAAAGCGGGAAAAACAGGTAAGAAGTAGTTATGAAACTAACACGCAAAGAAGCAATTCAGAGGCGTCACAAGCGTATTCGACGGCGAGTTTTTGGAACTCCCGAGCGTCCTCGTCTAAGTGTTTTTCGTTCTAATCAGCACGTCTATGTGCAGATTATCGATGATACTCAACATTCGACACTAGTAGCAGCTTCAACCTTAGAGCCTGATCTTCGAACGTCTTTGAGTACGGGGGGTAATTGTGATGCTTCCACCGCTGTCGGTAAGTTGGTTGCCGAGCGTGCTTTAAAGCAAGGTATCCGCCAAGTTGTTTTCGATCGGGGTGGTAATCTGTATCATGGACGTGTTAAGTCCTTGGCAGAAGCAGCGCGCGAGGCAGGTTTGGAGTTTTAAGATTGATTTGAAGTTGATCAATTCACCCATTTTAGGTGTTTTGTTTCAATGAAATTGCGAAGGAGATCATTTAAAGGTCTGAAGATATGGCGAGAAGTCGGAAAAGCAGTCGAGTTAAAGAAAAAGAGAGTGATTGGAAAGAGCGGGTTGTTCAAATTCGTCGTGTCACCAAAGTAGTTAAAGGTGGTAAGAAGCTCAGCTTTCGGGCGATTGTGATTGTTGGTAATGAACGTGGCCAAGTTGGTGTTGGCGTTGGCAAGGCTAGTGATGTCATTGGTGCTGTCCGTAAGGGTGTTGCTGATGGCAAAAAACATCTGATTGAGGTTCCTCTCACCAAGTCAAATTCCATCCCTCATCCTACTCAAGGAGATAGTGGTGGTGCTCGGGTCTTCATGCGTCCTGCAGCTCCAGGTACTGGAGTTATTGCTGGGGGTTCCATCCGTACTGTTCTTGAATTGGCTGGAGTCAAGAATGTTTTAGCTAAGCGCCTAGGTTCGAGTAGCCCCCTAAACAATGCGCGAGCAGCTACAGATGCCCTAGATGTTTTGCGAACATTCGCTGATGTGGCGGAGGAACGGGGAATTCCTTTGGAGAAGCTTTACTCCTAGGTGATTCCTAACAGCCGAGTGATTATGTGATTTTGGCTTACAGTGTGGTTCATTTTTGTGGCTCTATTCTGTAAGCACGTTGATTTATACATCCCTGGAATACCATGAGATTTGAAGATGTAGCTCCGAAAAAAGGTTCTAAGAAGCGGCGGCGGCGTACAGGCCGCGGTATTGCTGCAGGGCAAGGTGCTAGTTGTGGATTTGGCATGCGTGGCCAAAAATCTCGATCTGGACGGAGCACTCGTCCTGGATTTGAAGGTGGTCAAATGCCCCTTTATCGCCGAATTCCTAAGCTGAAGCATTTCCAATTGGTTAATCAGCAGCAGTTTACTGAGATTAATGTGGGTGACTTTGTAGGGTTACCTGCCGCTTCTGAAGTGACCTTGGCTTCTTTGATTGAGGAAGGCATCATCACCACTGATGATGGCCCTCTTAAGGTTTTGGGTGATGGGGATCTCACAGTCGCTTTGACTGTAAGGGCAGCGGCCTTTACGGCTTCCGCACAGCAGAAGATTGAGGCTGCAGGTGGAACCTGTGAACTGTTATCTTAGATAAAGATTTGTTTGCTAATTTGATTTTGCAAGGTATTGCGAACAAGTTAGTTAAACTTTGTAATCCTGACAGCAACGAGGTTACTGTATGGTTCGTGACAAGACCCCTACCGCTCAAGAAACTTTTACGCAGATGGCTCAAGCAGCCGGGCTGCGTCAGCGTATCTTGGTCACCCTTGGTATTCTAATCCTAGTTCGGCTGGGCATTTTTATTCCTATTCCAGGAATTAATCGGGTTGCTTTTCAACAAGGAATTGCTGATTCTGGTTTGTCCAATTTAATTGGTTTCTTGGACTATTTTACGGGTCGTGGCTTGTCTACCCTTGGTGTTTTTGCCCTAGGCATCATTCCGTACATTAATGCTTCTATCATCATTCAGCTTCTAACGGCAGCATTGCCTAGCTTAGAGAATCTGCAGAAGAATGAGGGTGAAGCTGGGCGTCGTAAGATAGCTCAGTTAACTCGTTATGTCACATTGGGTTTGTCTTTATTGCAAACGACTGGTATCGCTATTTTAGTGAGTACCTTTGCAAATACCCCTGGTCCCTGGTTTATTGCCCAGACTGCTATTGCTCTCACGGCAGGTTCCTTGTTCGTCATGTGGGCTGGTGAACTTATAACTGAGCGTGGGGTTGGGAATGGTGCCTCTCTCCTAATCTTCCTCAGTATTGTTTCGGTTCTTCCTAGGGATCTGGGGCGCACGATTGAACAAGCTCAGAGTGGCGATCGAAGTTTTGTTGGCGGTGTTATCGTTCTGCTAATCGTCTTTCTCGTGATGATCGTCGGTATTGTCTTTGTCCAAGAAGGGCAGCGTCGAATTCCTATCATCTCTGCTCGTCGCCAAGTTGGCCGCCGTCTGTATTTAGAGAAAAGCAGTTATTTGCCTTTGCGTCTAAATCAGGGTGGTGTTATGCCAATTATTTTTGCTTCTACTGTTTTTCTGCTGCCTGTTTTCCTTAGCAATCTTTTTCCTGGGAATAGTCTTCTGGTTACCGTAGCCACCTACCTTCAACCTGGCACTTGGGTTTATGTTTTTGCATATTTAGTAATGATTCTTTTCTTCAGTTACTTTTATGCTTCCATTATTGTGAACCCAGTGGATATGTCCCAGAATCTTAAAAAGATGGGGGCAAGTATTCCCGGAATTCGGCCAGGCAAGGCGACTAGTGAGTATATCGAGCGAGTACTGAATAGGCTGACTTTCTTAGGAGCCATTTTTCTGGGTTTGGTGGCTATTGTCCCAACCGCAGTAGAAGGAGCTACACAAGTTCGTACTTTTCAGGGTCTTGGCGCAACGTCTTTGCTGATTCTCGTCGGGGTTGCAATTGACACGGCGAAGCAAATTCAAACCTATGTGATTTCACAGCGTTACGAAGGAATGGTTAAGGAATAGTGGTGCGACTTATTTTTCTTGGGCCTCCTGGCGCTGGTAAGGGTACTCAGGCTAATGTCCTAGCTGAAACTTGTAAGGTTCCTCATATCTCAACTGGAGATATCTTGCGTGGAGCTGTAGCAAGTTCTACTGATCTGGGGATGAAAGCCAAGGGCTATATGGATCGAGGAGAGCTGGTTCCAGATGATCTGATCCTCAATATGGTAGGGAATCGACTAGATGAAGAAGATACCCGATTGGGTTGGATTCTAGATGGCTTTCCTCGAAATGTCTCTCAAGCTAAATTCTTAGATGTACTTCTTGAGCAAATTTCTCAGCAGTATGATTGCGTCGTTAATTTAGATGTATCTGACGAGGTGATTGTTTCTCGCCTTCTTGATCGTGGTCGTGACGATGATAATGAAAGTGTCATTCGTACTCGCCTTTCAGTTTATCGTGAGCAAACAGCCCCGTTGATCAATTTTTATCGTGATCGACAGATGCTAGTTTCTGTAGATGGAAATCAGCCAGTGGAAGATGTAACGGCTTGTTTGAGCAAAGTGATAATTTATTGAAAAAACTTTTATGATCTTTTAGATCCGTTCAGTAGGTTTACGAGTAGGACATTTGGTTTAAGATATTTCAGATTTGCTAGTCTGGACTTCTGAATCCTTGCAATATATTTTCCGTCTTCAACCTTGTTTGGTTTCATTTTCGGATTACTCAAACAAAACTATTCGTTGAGCATTGAGACCTTCTAGGAGGATTATTACTTGTCTAAGCAGGATTTGATTGAAATGGAGGGAACTGTGACTGATTCTCTTCCCAACGCCATGTTCCGCGTTGATCTAGACAACGGCTTTAATGTTTTAGCTCATATCTCTGGAAAAATTCGGCGGAATTACATCAAGATTTTGCCAGGCGATCGCGTCAAGGTTGAGTTGACTCCTTATGACTTGACGAAGGGTCGTATCACTTATCGCTTACGTAAAAAGTGAGCAGGTGAGGCAGTTAAATTGACAAGTCTGCACAAGACTTGATAGAATGTTGAGTTTGTAATAGTTGAGCGATTAGGGATGAAAGTTCGGGCGTCTGTGAAGCGGATCTGTGAGAAATGTCGTGTTATTAAGCGGCACGGCAAAGTAATGGTCATCTGTTCTAATCCAAAGCACAAGCAGCGGCAAGGATAGACTGCGCTGGTAGCTTATTTAATTTGGGTCGAACCCCTAGCTTCTTGGCTAGTTTATTTAGGCGTGGCTTCAATGGTTTAGGCAAGTATTTTGAAGAGCGGTTCATTAGGAGTATAGAGCGTGGCACGAATTGCCGGAGTAGACCTACCGCGAGATAAGCGTATTGAAATTGGTCTTACCTACATTTATGGAATTGGCTTGACCCGTTCCCAGAAGATCCTGGCTCAGACAGGTGTTAACCCTGATATCCGAGTTAAGGATTTAGAAGAGACAGATGTTATTTCTCTACGTGAAGCTGTAGAAAGCAATTACGAGGTAGAAGGAGATCTGCGTCGCTTAGAAGCACTGAGCATCAAGCGCCTGATGGATATCGGTACCTATCGTGGGCGTCGTCATCGAATGGGTCTGCCCGTTCGTGGACAACGGACTCGTACCAATGCGAGAACGCGGCGAGGTGCAAGGCGTACTGTGGCTGGAAAGAAAAAAGCTCCAGGTAAGAAGTAATTTGCTGGTTTCTCTGATTGAGGATGTCTGGCTCATTGGGCTTTTTTTGAAAACTGTAAAGTCGTGGGAAATCAAATTGGCGTCAGCGTAGGGTTTATCCTGCTTTGATGATACTTACGTCTCCCTAAAATGCGACTGCGCAATCGGATCTCATCAAACAGGTTGGAATAAAAATATGGCGCGGCAGATTGGAAAAAAATCTGGGACAAGAAAGCAAAAGCGAAATGTTCCCAGTGGTGTGGCTCATATTCAGTCCACATTCAACAACACGATTGTTACCATCACAGATGGTAACGGCGAAGCGATTTCTTGGGCTTCTGCTGGCTCAAGTGGTTTTAAGGGTGCCAAGAAAGGTACACCTTACGCCGCTCAGACAGCGGCTGATAATGCTGCTCGACGGGCAATGGATCAGGGTATGCGCCAGATTGAGGTGATGGTTAGTGGTCCTGGCTCAGGTCGTGAAACTGCTATTCGAGCGCTACAAGCTTCAGGGTTAGAGATAACTTTGATTCGGGATGTTACTCCGATTCCCCACAACGGCTGTCGGCCTCCTAAGCGTCGTCGCGTTTAATTTGCCTTGAAAGGGGTTAGGCTTCATCCCAAAAACACTCTTAGTTGCTTATGTGTTATTTGGCTGACACCTAGCAAATTTATAGGGATGTGCATCGCAGCTTTCGGTGCAAAGACGTGGCTGAATTTTAGACAATCTATCTCCGATCATGCCAGTGTATCGGAAGGTTATGGAAAAGGGAGGTTGCAATGGCACAGTTCAAGGTTGAGTGTATCGAGACTGATCTGGATAATGAGCGTGGTGTCCAAAGTCGCTTTATCTTAGAACCTCTGGATCGTGGTCAAGGGATTACTGTTGGTAACGCACTACGGCGGGTTTTGCTCTCTAATCTAGAGGGAGCAGCCGTTACGGCTGTCCGTATTGCTGGGGTTACCCATGAATTTATGACTGTGCCTGGGGTTAAGGAAGATGTGCTTGACATTATCCTTAATATGAAGGAAGTAGTGCTTAAAAGCTATTCATCCCATCCTCAGATTGGGCGTCTTCGGGTTGAAGGACCGGCAACTGTTACTGCGGCTGATTTCGACCTTCCTTCTGAAGTTGCAGTGATTGATGAGACTTATTATGTCGCAACGGTCTCTGCGGGGTCTGTTTTGGAAATGGAGTTCCGCGTTGAGAAAGGTGTAGGTTATCGAGCTATCGAAAGAGGGCGTGATGACACTGCTGCGTTGGACTTCCTCCAGATTGATTCCATTTTCATGCCTGTACGTAATGTAAACTACACTATTGAGGATGCGCGTGTAGGGGGGTCTTTGGAGAAAGACCGCTTGATCATGGACATCCGTACGAATGGGAGTTTAACTCCGCAAGACGCTTTAAGCCAAGCTGCTAATATTTTGGTTGATCTATTCAATCCTCTGAAGGACATCACTATTGAAGATCTCCAAAGTATTTTCCCCACGGAGGAAGATCCCCATAGTCAAATTCCTATTGAGGAGCTGAATCTATCGGTTCGTGCTTATAACTGCTTGAAGCGTGCCCAAATTAATTCTGTTGCAGATTTGTTGGACTTTAGTGAAGAAGATCTGCTGGAGATCAAAAACTTTGGTCAAAAGTCTGCTGAAGAGGTGATCGAAGCTTTGCAGACGCGCTTAGGAATTACCTTACCTCGTGAAAAGTCTGCTAAGCCTACTGCCTAGGGCGTTTTTGCTTTAGGATTCTGCTTGTTGTTTTCATTTGTTTATTCTTAATCTTCAAGAGCTACTGTCATGCGTCATCGATGCCGTGTTCCACAATTAGGTAAGCCTGCAGACCAGCGTCGTGCTCTCTTGCGTGCTCTAACTACCGAGTTGATTCGCCATGGGCGGATTACAACGACAAAAATTCGTGCTAAAGCTGTTCGAACTGAAGCAGATCGGATGATAACCCTTGCTAAGGATGGATCTTTGGCAGCTCGTCGTAAGGCTCTAGGGTATATCTACGATAAGCAACTTGTGCATGCTCTATTTGAGCAAGCGCAGGATCGGTATGGCACGCAAAATGGTGGCTATACTCGTGTTGTTCGTACCGTGAGTCGTCGGGGTGATAACGCTGAGATGGCAATTATTGAGCTGACCTAACAATTAGGATTCCTTAATGGTGCTCCTATCCTTCTATGTTCTTCATTGTATTTTTTGCTTGAGTGCGAGCCTGTGACATCCTCTGTAGCTGACGAATCTGATGCTCCTATGAACACCCTGGTTGCTCAAGAACCAGGGCGTGTAGCGTTGATTATTCAGTATCAAGGGACGAGGTTCCATGGTTGGCAACGTCAGCTACAACAGCGCACGGTGCAAGCTGTGATTGAAGATACGATTCAGGAGGTCTTGGGGCATTCTGTTACGCTGCATGGAGCTGGGCGAACAGATTCGGGAGTTCATGCTGCTGCTCAAGTTGCTCATTTTGAGGCTGTGACTCACATTCCCCCTCGCCGTTGGGCTGATATTCTCAATCATCGCTTACCTGAAGATGTTGTGATTCGAGCCTCTGCTTCGGTAGATCGGAGTTGGCATGCCCGATTTTCGGCTCTCTGGCGGCGCTATCGTTATACGATTTATACTGATCGGCGGCCTAATTTGTTTGTGAAGCCATTTGCTTGGCATTATTACCATGTTGCTCTAGACGTTTCTCAAATGCAAGCTGCTTTGGAGCCTATGTTAGGGCGACAGCATTTGGCGGCATTTCACCGTTCTGGCTCTAGACGTTCCCATTCTTGGGTCGATGTCCATGCCGTTGAATGTATTCGACGGGATCCATTCGTTCAGATAGAAATCCAATCAAGCGGTTTTTTGTATGGGATGGTGCGTTTGCTAGTTGGGCTGTTAATTGAGGTTGGGAGGGGTGCGCGATCGCCCGACAACTTTACTCAACTTTGGCAACAGCAGCGACGAGATGAGGTAAGATATGCTGCTCCCCCTCAGGGGTTATGCCTCCTAAGGGTTGGCTACGAAGATTTTCCTTTCCCTAA
>Ga0105049_10003672_pt1 | contig 18109 bp, 16 predicted proteins | sample MAT06_FD_78087 | JGI IMG/M metagenome (GOLD analysis project Ga0105049, IMG submission 78087) | Freshwater microbial communities from Lake Fryxell liftoff mats and glacier meltwater in Antarctica - MAT-06 | ecosystem: Environmental > Aquatic > Freshwater > Ice > Liftoff microbial mat | place...
ACAAGGCCGAGGCCGAGCTTCGTGCGGCCGCTGCGGCGAAGGTCATCGAAGCGGCGAAGGGCGACAGCAAGCGCAACCGCGCCGCGAAGCGCGACGCGAAACGTCGCGACTCGCTCGAGTCGAGGGTGATCGCACAGGCGCGCGCGGAGGCCGAGGCCAAGGTTCGCGCGGCGGCGGCGACTGGCGACGACGATCTCACCGTCCCGCGCGTGATGATCGATCCGGTGGAGCTCGACGAGACCACCGCACCACGCACGCTGATCGACCTCGCGGCGCCCGATCTCAAGCAGTTCCGTGGCGACGAGCCGTCCGGCGCCGCCGATCTGGTCAAGCAGCTTCGCGATCCGGTGATCGATCGCCCGACGATCGAGACACCTCCGCTCGTGGTCGCCGAGACGCCGCAGGCGCAGGTGACGGTCGCCGATCACCTCCAGGTCACGACGACCGATCACACGGCGCGGTTGATCGCGACGCCGATCGCGATGATCACCGAGACCACGCCCTCGGCGAACGACCCGATCGCGCGCCTGCACGCGCCGGTCGTCCTCGGCAAGTCCGAGTCCTCGCGCTTGACCCTCGAGAAGCGCGATTCCGCCGCGCCGGTGGCCACCACCGACGAGCCCTCCGACGGCGTGATCCGCGAATCACTGGGTGGCGACCGACTGCGGGCGCCGCGGCGCTCGCCGCCGACCGAGGCGATCCCCGACGACCGTCCTGACGACGCCACCGGCGAGATCACCTCACCACTCGCGCGCGGAAAGCTCGCGCGCGAGACCTCGAACGAACCCTCGATCCTGGTCGCGGATCTCGCGGCGATTCACACCGCGGTCAGCGCCGTGGCCGCGAAGCAGGCCGCTGCACCGCACACCGTCGATGCGGCGGGTAGCAAGCCCGATGTCATCGTCGCGCAGGTCACCAAGGATGCGGCGGTGGCGAGCAAGGATGCCGCGATCGCGTTCTCCGACTTCGAGGAAGACTTCTTCCGCCAGGGTGTCGAGGCCGAGAAGCAGCCCAAGCCCGCACCTGGCGAGTCGTTCGACGATCTCGATGAGGGCTTCCAGCCCGTCGGCTTCTGGGATCGCCTGCTCGGTCGCAAAGGCAAGAAGGGCCCCAGCGGCCCGAAGAAGTAGTCACGTTCGCGTGGCGCAGGTCTGCGCTGACTCACCGGGAGGTGAGGCGTTTGGCGCAGCTGGTGAAGCGTTCCTCGGCAACCTTCGACCGCTCGTGGTGTGCGGGGATGATCGGCGGTAACGCCTGCGCGAACTTCGCCGCGGCCTCGACGATCGAACCGGCGCACTCTAGCGTCGTGCACGTACACAGCTCGTCCGCGTACACCTCGAGCTGCTTGACGGCGTCGAGCGAGCGAACGGAGATCTGATCGATCTCGTTCGTCGACACGGGAGGCAACAACTTGCCGCACTCACCGAGGTCGGCCTGCTGCGTCGCCTTCGCGATGCAGCTACGCATGTCCACGCTCCACTGCTGCCGTTCGCACATCCCGACCGTGGGCTCGATGCTCGCGGACATCCGCATCAGCGTCACGGACTTCGTGATCGCATCGCGGCACGTTGGCGCGGCTCGAGGTGCTTCGGCCTGCTTGGCCGGGCCACAACACGCGAACACCAGGACGATCAACCACCGCGCCATCGCACGAATGTAGTGGGAGCCGAGCCCAGCGAGCAAGCAGAGGTTGGCGCTGGGCGGCATGGCGGCCCCGCAGCAACACCGATGCTGACGCTGCAGTCCCGCGGTCTACTCAAGTCACGCGGCCTCACACGCGTCGAGGATCCGCGCCACCGCCGATGCCCAGGGCGTCGCGGTGTTCCGGTTCTGGTTTCGCCATGTCGCGAAGTGATCAGGCGTCGTCGTCGGTGGCCGGGGTCCGGGGCGTCGTGAACGGCGTCCCCGAGAGCTGCGCCATCGCGGTGGCGAGGTTCGCGACCTCGACCGACGGCGGCGCGTTGCGCTCGAGCATGAACGCGCACGTCGCGCACGAGGTCACCACCATACCGCCACCGGTCGCGTGCACCTCGGCGAGCCGGCGCTTCGCCATCTGATCGGCGACCAGCGGCATCGTCTTCGGAAGTAGGCCACCACCGCCGCAGCACTCGGTGTCGGTCTTCGACCAGCCGAACTCGCGCACCTCGACGAGCTGCGCGAGCGCGCGCCGTGGCTGCTCGACGACGCCATTGTAGCGCGCGTGATAACAGGGGTCGTGGTAGTAGACCGACTTCTTGTTGATCGGGCAGGCGAGGTTGGCGGCCACCGGCGCGAGCAGCTCGGCGAGTGACACGATCTCGGTGCGCAGAGTGACGCCCTCGGCGGGGTACTGCGACTTCATCGCGTAGAGACACGCCGAGCAGTTGATCGCGATCTTGCGGAAGCCGCGCAGCGACGACGCGACCCGACCGGCGTGCCAGCGAAACAGATCGCGATGGCCCGCCGCGAGCAGCGGATATCCCGCGCACGCCTGCGGTGCCTCGACGAGCTTGACGTTGTCGAGGCCGACGCGCTCGAACAGCGCGAGCGATGCCGCGATGTCCTTCGCACCCTTGTCGATCGCATCGCAGCCGGGCCAGTAGCCGATGTCTCCCGACGTCGCGAGGTCACCCTCGAACATCGTCGACAGCTGCGCGGTCAGCCGGCGTTCGCGCGCACGAAATCGCTCGGAGTAGTTCGCGAGCGCGGGATGCGGCGTGCCGTGCTCGACTGCCGCGGCTCGCGCGCTGAGCAGCACGAGGCCGGGCTCGTTCTCGTGCTCGCAGTACATCGTGCAGTGGCGGCAACCGGTGCATGCCCACAGCGGATCGGTCGCCTCGGTGGTCCACGCCGCGCGCCCGAGCCGGAGCTGGTTCGCGCGGTCCATCTTGACCTGCGGGATGAAGGTCTCGCGCCCGCTCGCCGTCGAGACCGGGCACGCGTGCCGGCACATCTTCGGACAGAAGGTGCAGTAGTCGAGCTGGCGCGCGACGGAACCGGCGGAGAATGAATCACGCGGCTCGTCAGCCATGTCGCGTCACGATACCAGCTACAGTGCGGCGTCGCACGTCGCCACCCCGCGCATCAGTTGAGGCCGTCGACGCGCTCGCGAAGCTGCGAGAGGTCGCGCGCGATCCGCGGGTTCGCGGGCTCGAGGATCGCGAGTCGCTCGAGCACGTCGAGGGAGCGGGGCAGGTCGCCGTTGCGACCATAAATCCCCGCCAGGTTGACCAGCATCCGCGCGACGATCTGGCGCTTGGTCGCCGCCGCGATCACCGACGGCTCGAGCACGGCATCGGGCGTGGTGGTCTTGCGCAGGAGCGCTTCGAGATCTGGGGACGTCAGCGTGCGCCCGCCGGTGAACGGATCGAGGAACAGCCACGCATCCTCGATCGCGACGCGCACGAGGAAGTGCCCCGGAAAGTTGACGCCCTGCGCGAGGATCCCGACCCGGCGCGCGACCTCGAGGTAGACGACCGACAGCGAGATCGGAATCCCGGTGCGGCGATCGAGGACGTCGGTCAGGAACGAGTTGCGCGGATCGTAGTAATCGTCAGTGTTGCCACGGAAGCCGAGGCGATCGAACAGGTGATCGCTGATCGCACGCGCGCGGCCGATCCCACCCGTGGCGCGCGCGACATCCGGTGCGGCCTCGCGCGCGATCCGATCGAGCATCGCGAAGTACGCGTCGACGTCACGCTGCGGGTGCTCCCATGCGCCGATCAGCAACGCCGCGTGGTCGAGCGGGATGTCCTCGCGTCCGACGACATCGGCGAACCCAGTCAGACCCATGGGATCCACGCGATGGAGCGTAGCATCGCTGTGTTCACCACTGCGACCGAAGTTCGACGCTGTCACGTCGGAGAATCCCTGAACAGGTGAGCTTCGCGAGAGATCTATGCGATGATGCTTGTCCGTGGCCGAGGAACCGCGCCCAGGGCTGATCGTCGGCGGCCGCTACGAGCTAGTCGAAGTGGCTGGGCGCGGAGGCATGGCCGATGTCTGGCGCGGCCGCGTTCGCGGTGACTCCGGGTTCGTCCGTGACGTCGCGGTGAAGCAGATGCACGCGAACCTCGCGAGCCAGCCGAACTACGTGGCGATGTTTGTCGAGGAGGCCCGGATCGGCTCGGCCATGCAGTCTCCGAACGTGTCGGAGGTCCACGACTTCGTCCACGATCGCGGCCACTACTACATGGTCCTCGAGTGGATCGAGGGCATCGACCTCGGCAGCTGGGTCCGCTATCACACCTCGCGCAACCTTCAGACCCGGTGGGAGCTGGTCGCGGCGGTCGGTGTCGGAGTCCTTCGCGGGCTGGCCGCAGCGCACGAACGGCTCGGACCGGATGGCCGGCCGCTGCCGATCGTCCATCGCGACGTTTCGCCGCACAACGTGTTGCTGACCACACGCGGGATGGTGAAGCTGATCGATTTCGGGCTCGCTCTCGCGCCGGACCGCGTTCAGGAAACCACCGAGCCGGGCGTCGTGAAGGGCAAGATGTCTTATCTCGCGCCCGAGATCGTCAGCGGCGGTCGTCCGATCCCGGCATCGGATCAGTTCGCCTGCGGCAGCTTGCTGTGGGAAGCGCTGGTCGGTCGCAAGCTGTTCGATGGCGCCACCGATTACGACACGTACACGCGCCTGCGCGATGGCGTGGTCCCGCCGTTGCGTCCGCTGCGCAGCGACATCCCGGCGCCGTTCGGCCAGATCATCCATCGCGCGCTGACACTCAAAGTAGAATCGCGATTCCCGTCGACGCGCGAGATGGCGCGGCAGATCGGCACCGTCCTCAAAAAAGTCCAGCTTCGTAAAGACCTGCACACCATCCTCGCGCGCAGCGTCGCCGAAGCTCGCGAGGCGCAGGGCATCGGACCGCGCGCACAGGAAGCATCGGAGGCCACGCCGATCGCCGAGATGCTTCCGGAGATGGCCTCCGAGATCGTGGCGCTGCCGGATCAGCCGAAGAGCAGCATCGGTGCCGGGATGGTGCAGGGCGTTCAGGGCGCGATGCGCGGCCTTCGTCACTACTTGCCATTCTTCGGCAAAAAGAAGTGACGACGATCTGGGTTCGTCCACGATCATGAAGCTCCGGGGATCTGCGGTTTGCGCGCTGCTGCTCGCATGCGGTGACAACAACGACGGCCTCTTGCCGCCGCCAGATCGCGTGCGTCAGGGGCCGGTCGAGATCGATCTGACGACGATGACGTTGTCGGTCGGGTCGTTGTCGATCGCGGGCTTCCTCACGATCGGGGTCACCGATGGCGAGATCGAGCCCCAGCGCTACTACGATCCGCGTGGCAGTGATCCCGAGGTCGAGCTGGTTCCTGTCGACCGCGCGGTCGGCGACGACGGCACCTCGATCCTTCTGGAGGGTGGCACCAAGTTGCGACTGAAGCCGTGCCCGGGCGTCCCCGAGTGCGCCCTCCTCGAGCTCGACGCGTCCGCACACGCGGGTGCGGTGCAGCTCCAGCTCGCGATGCCGCGTCCTGGCACCGAGCCGCTCTACGGAACAGGCGATGCGCCCGTGCGCGCGAACGTGGCCGGGACGGTGCGCGAGCTCGCGCTGCGCGTCGATCCGACGTCGGAGTCGTCGCTCAACGAGACCCACGTGCCGGTGCCGCTGGTGCTGTGGCCAAAGAGCGGCGTGGGCATGCTCGCCGCCGACGATCGCCCCGGCGCGATGGATCTCGCCGCGACCTCGAGCGATCGCGTGGTCACGACATTCACCCTCCCCGATCGCGGCACCTACCAGTTCTATCTCTACACCGGCGCCACGCCGCTCGACCTCGTGCGCGAGTACGTCGCGTTGACCACGAAGCCGAAGCTGCCGCCGCGCTGGGCCTTCGCACCGATGCAGTGGCGCAACGCGCTCGTCGACGGTGACGAGCTCCGGCAAGACCTCGCCGACATGCGCTCGCGCAACATCCCGGGCTCGACGATCTGGATCGATAATCCGTGGCAGACCGCCTACAACAGCTTCGTCGTCGACGAGCAGCAGTTCGCGCAGTTCGATCAGCTGGTCAGCGAGATGCACGCCGCGGGCTACAACCTGCTGTTCTGGTCGACCCCGTACGTCGGCAAGGATTCGATCTCGCAGCCCGACTACGCCGAGGGCTCGGCGAACGACTTCTTCGTCACCAACGACATCGGCAGCGTGATCGATTACCCGTGGCAGGACGGTCCGGGCGCGATGGTCGACTTCACGCGGGCCGGCGCAACCGAGTGGTGGCAGGAGCGGATCAATCGCGTGGTGTCCCGCGGCGCCTCGGGCTTCAAGCTCGATTTCGGCGAGGAGATCGTCCCCGACATCGGCGGCACGATCCTGCCGATGGTGCTCGCGGCTGGCGACAACGGGCAGTTTCACCGTCGCTATCAGGAGCACTACCACCGTGCGTATCTCGACGCGCTGCCCGAGAATGAAGGCTTCTTGCTGACCCGCGCGGGCGCGTGGGGCGAGCAGCACGTCAACACGGCGATCTGGCCCGGCGATCTCGACAGCGACTTCTCGGAGCACGGCATCGACAACGGCGAGGGCATGACCAATGTCGGCGGCCTGCCGAGCGCGATCAGCCGCGGTCTCTCGCTTTCGGTCTCGGGCTACCCGTTCTACGGCTCCGACATCGGCGGCTTCCGCGATTTCCCGACGACGGAGTCGCTGCTGCGGTGGGCACAGTACGCGTCGTTCGGCACCATCATGCAGCTCGGCGGCGGCGGTAAGAGCCACAACCCGTGGGACACCACGCTGTTCGATGCGGGCTCGGATGCCATCTACAAGGTCTACGCAGACCTCCACATGCAGCTCAACCCGCTGCTGTGGACGCTCGCGAACCAGGCCGCGCTCGACGGCACGCCGGTCAATCGCCCGTGCAGGTTCATGTTTCCCGACGCCAACTGCGACGACGCGATGTTCTTCCTCGGCAACGATCTCCTCGTCGCGCCGGTGATCGTGGAGGGCTCGACCACGCGCGAGGTCGTGCTGCCGCCCGGCGCGTGGGTCGATGTCGCGACCGGCGCGACGGTCACCGGCGACGGCACGACCGCGATCACGGTGCCCGCCTCGCTCGGCGTGTTGCCGCGCTGGCAACGCGCCGGCTCGCTGGTGCCGATGTTTGCGATCGCCGCGGACACCATGCTGCCGGCGACGGCGAACGGCGTGACGTCGTACACCACGCCCGCGATCGGTCGCGAGCTTCGCCTGGTCTACACGCCGACCGAGGCGACGACCGCGAATGTCACGCTGCACGACGGCGCGGCGGCCTCGGCGATCGGCGAGATCCTGACGGTCACCGCAGGCAGCGAGTACTCGGTATTCACGATCGATATCGATGCCCGCGGCTTGCCAGCTCCGTTCTCGGCTCCGACGACGATCCAGGTCGACAGCATGGCCCTCAGCGCCGGCACGATCACCACCTGCGCAGCCCCCGGCTGCTTCTCGTTCGACAACGGCACCAAGCGCCTCCAGATCCGCGTGTTCGTCGAGACGACAACGCAGATCGTGATCCAGTAGCTACGTCGTCTGTGGCACCAGCTGCCGCAGCTGCCACGCCTGCAGCATCAGGTGGCGATGCGAGTTGCGGTTTCGCGTGCGCATCACCTCGGCGATCCACGCCGCGCCGACGATCACGGCGAACGAGTAGATCGAGTACGTGATCATCTCCGGTGTTGCCGAGGTGCTGACCGCCGGGGCGTGGAACACCACGCCATCCCCCTCGAACGACACCGTGCGTGGCAACACGCCGAGCAGCTCCAGCAGCAGTGGCAGGAACACGCCGGTCACCGCCGACGCGGCGACGGCGACGCCGGAGCCGAGCCAGGAGAACCGCGGCGTGAACACCGTCGCCATGGTCAGCACGGCCGCGAGCCCGGGAGCCGCGAGCAGCGGCGAGTATCCACACGCCATGAACCCGATCATCACCATGTTGCCGATCACGACGAGTCCCGTCATCGGCCGCTTCGCGTAGATGTTGTAGGCGGACACCACGCCCATCACCGCGATCGTGAGCCCGAGCGCGGCAACCCACGGCGTGCCGGCGGGTGCCATCCACCACAGGAACGGGATAAATGCGAGCCCACCGATCACGGAGAGCAGCCCGGCCTTCGCATTGATCCGCGCGGCGCGGATGCTGTCCTCGCGGATCTGATCCTCGACCTCGCGCGGCATCTTGCTCGGCGGCTCGAGCATCAACCGGCCCATCAGCTCGGCGGCGCCGGGCTGCGCGGGATCGAGGGCGAGCGCACCAGCAGCCTCGCGCATCGCCATGCTGCGTGACGCGGAGTCCTCGCTCGCGATCGACGCCGAGAACGCATCGCGTGCGCGCTCGAGGTGTTGGCGGGCGAGCGTGCGGCGGGTCGCGAGGTCGCGATCACCATCGAGGAAGCGCTGCACGCTCTCGCCGAGCTCGCGCGCGGTGGCCAGCCTGAGCTCGCGCTCTGGTTGCGTCGCCTGCGAGCACAGCAGGTCGAGCTCGGGCGGGATGTCGCGAGCTGGCGCGCGTGTCGAGGGCTGCTCGCCGGAGCGAAGTAGCGCGCTCTGCATGCCGTCATAGCCGCGCGGATGCATCGGCTCACCGGCGAGGATCTCGAACAGCAGGCAGCCGAGCGTGTAGACGTCGGTCTTGCCGTCGATCTGCCCGGTGCCGCGGATCTGCTCGGGGGCCATGTAGCCGGGCGTGCCGATCGTCGTGCCCACCTGCGTCGCGTGCTCGCCGCTGCCGCCACTCGAGTCGACGTCGGTGAAGTCGTCATCGTGCTCGCCCACGATCTTGGCGACGCCCCAGTCGAGGACATAGACCTCGCCGAAGTCGCCGAGCATGATGTTGTCGGGTTTCAGGTCGCGGTGGACGACGCCGCGCACGTGCGCGAACTCGACCGCGAGGCAGACCTCGACGAACGCGCGCAGGATCTGCTGGAGCGTGAATCGCGCCTGCTTGCCGAGCTGCGATTGCGAGTCGCGACCGTTCACCTTGTCCTCGAGGATCTGCGCGAGCGTGATCCCTGCGAGCTTCTTCATCGCGAAGAACGGCAGCCCGTCGGTGTCGCGACCGATCTCGTGCACCGGGACGATCGCGGGGTGCTCGAGCCGGCCCTGGATCGACGCCTCGCGGAGGAACCGGTTGATCTGGCGATCCGTGGGATCCGCGGCGCGCATCCGCTTGATCGCGACGTCACGGCCGACCTGCTCGTCGCGCGCGAGCATGACCTCGCCCATTCCGCCCTTGCCGAGCCGGCGGGCCACCTTGTAGCGGCCGGCGATCGGAGCCGCCGGCGCTGGGCGCTCGACGATCGCCCTCTCGTCGACGGTTCCCGGGGCCTCGACCGTACGGACACCCGTGGCGTCCTCCGAAGATCGGCTCATGATCCAACGATAACGCGATCAGCCGAGCGTGGCGCGATGTCCGTGCTCGGCGCTCGAGCACCGGATGCACCGACTCCGACGCGACCAGGCACGCACCGTCGGCGCTCCAGGTCCCCGCGTGTCGCGCGTTCCACGCGAATCCGTGGTGCGCACGCGCTGGTCATCGGTCGGCCCTGCAGCCACGACAACGCGACGAACAAGATCGCTAGAGCTCGTCGCCCTCCTCGGTATCCGTCCCGCCCTCGTCATCCTTCGGCTTCGGACGGATGTAGATATCGTCGACGCGCCACTCGTCGTCCTCGCGCTTGAGGACGATCCGGTACTGGATGCCGTTCTCATCCCACCGCAGCTCGGCCCGATCGGTGAGCTCCTCGAGTGGACCGTTGACGTGCTTGCCGATGCCGGCGACGAAGCCCTCGACCTGCTTCGCGATGCCTTCGCGGCGACGCGTGGTCAGGATCCCGAGCACACCGCCGAGATCGCGTTGGGCGACCGCGTCCGCGAACAGCCGGATCGCATCGCGCGGCTTCTTCGCGCGCGAGCGGCTCACCAGCTCGGACTCGAGCCGCCACTCCTTGCCCTCGCGCTCGAGCTGCACGAGCTTGCCGTCGTTGTAGCTGATCAGCGCGCGCTCGCCGACGTCGGGGTTGCCGTGCAGCCCCTTCTCGAGCTCGGCGACCTGCCACGTCCGCTCCTTCGCGCTCGCCTTCCACTGCCGCGCGAACTCGTCATACGGAGTCCGCCGGCGCTCCATGTCGGTGAGGAGCTTGTACGCGTCCTTCGGGTGATCGCTCTTGAGCGCGGCGAGATATGCCTTCACCCCGTCGGCCGCGTGTGACGATGGCCCGCGAGGGCCACCGCAGGCTGTAGCGATGGCCAGACTCAACACGATGGCGAGGCGAAACACCCCGCAACACTAGCAGACGACTTCCAGCTGCTTGGTGGATCGCCAGAAATAACAAAGCCACCGGAACACCATGTTCCGGTGGCCCCCCACGCTGCGTGGCCGTCCGTCAAGATCCGGCAGCGAGGAGTATGTCCCGCAGTAGTGCGAGGCAGATGCCAGGTGGACGCTTCGAGCACTTGGAGATTCACTACGTCGCAAGTCCTGATTGCCGGGTCGGCGAGTCAACGGCCGTTCACAGCGACCGTGTGAATCAAACCGGCGAGATCAATTGCTGGCCGGACCGTTGGTCAACTGGATCTCCGAGTGCCGCGCCTCGGGAAGCTTTTCGGGATAGTCGAGCGTGTAATGCAGGCCGCGCGATTCCTTGCGGCGACGGGCACTCTCGATGATCAGGTGCGCCACCAGCGCCAGGTTGCGGAGCTCGATCAGGTCGTTGGTGACGTTGAAGTCGAGGTAGTACTGGCGAATCTCGTCGCGGACGTTCTCGATCCGATGGCGCGCACGCTCGATGCGCTTGTCGGAGCGAACGATCCCGACGTACGACCACATGAAGCGGCGGATCTCCTCCCAGTTGAGGGCGACCACGATCGCGTCGTTGGAGTCTGTTGCGCCGCCGGTGGTCCACGCGGTGATCGTGGACGGCCGCACGCGCGGCAGCTCCTTGACCGCATCGGCGGCGCGGCTCGAATACACCATGCCCTCGAGCAACGAGTTCGATGCCAGGCGATTCGCACCGTGCAACCCGGTCATCGCGCACTCGCCGATCGCGTACAGGCCCCGCACCGTGGTGGCGCCGTCCTTGTCGGTCTTGATGCCGCCGCAGCCGTAGTGGGCCGCGGGAACGACCGGGATCGGCTGCTTGGTGATGTCGATCCCGAGCCCGAGGCAACGCTCGTGGATGTTCGGGAACCGGCTGCGCACGAACGCCGGCTCGAGGTGCGTCATGTCGAGGAACACCGAGTCGGCGCCCGACTTCTTGAGCTCGTTGTCGATCGCGCGGGCGACGATGTCGCGCGACGCCAGCGATTTCATCGGGTGGTAGTGGTCCATGAACTCTTCGCCCGACGCGAGCTTGAGCACGCCACCTTCGCCACGCAGCGCCTCCGAGATCAGAAAGTTCCGGGCGAGCGGGTGGTAGAGCACCGTCGGGTGAAACTGGACGAACTCGAGATCGCCGACCGCCGCGCCGATGCGATACGCCATCGCGATGCCATCGCCGGTCGCGACGTCGGGGTTCGACGTGTAGACATAGACCTTGCCGGTGCCGCCGCTCGCGAGCACGGTGGCGCGCGCGCAGATCGTCTTGACGTCGCCGTTGCTCTTGTCGAGCACGTACGCCCCGAAGCACGCCGGATCGCCGCCGTACTTCGCCATCGATAATAGATCGACCGCGAGGTGCTCGCCGAGCAGCGTGATGTTCGAGTGCTTGGTGACCTTCTCGATCAGCGCGCGCTGGATCTCGTGGCCGGTGACGTCCGTCCAGTGCACGACGCGGTGGCGGGTGTGTGCACCTTCGCGGGCCAGATCGAGCGAGCCGTCGGGCTTGCGATCGAGGCGGACGCCGAGCTCGAGCAGGCGCCCGACCTGCGCGGGTCCGGCCTCGACGCACATCTGGACGACGTCGCGATCGCACAGGCCATCGCCGGCGACCAGCGTGTCCTCGAAATGACGCTCGAAGCTGTCGTCGTCGGCGAGCACCGCGGCGACCCCGCCTTGTGCCCAGTTGGTGTTGGTGTCGTCCAGCCGCTTCTTGGTGACGACGACCACGCGCCCGTGCTCGGCAGCGAGCAGCGCGAAGTTGAGCCCGGCAATGCCGGAGCCGATGACGAGGTAGTCGGTTTCGTGGACCACGGCGTCGGACGATACAGCGTTTGCCCATCGGGAGGATCAAGCGCTACGATTCGCCGGTGCGGTTCGTGCTCGTGGTGGTGCTGGTGCTCGTGATCGCGATGGTCCGGGCGTCGGACGCCGACGTCTACTCGTGGACCGACGACGAGGGCGTCGCGCACTTCACGAACATCAAGCCGTCGGGTGGCAAGTGGAGGCGAGTCCTGAGCTCGGAGCCGGATCGCGGCTCCAAGGCGGCGGCGCGGCGCGGCACCTGCGAGCGTTGCGACAAGGTCCCGTCGACCGACAATACGGCCGAGCGGTTCCACCGCTACGACCAGTTCATCCAGGAGGCCTCGGACCTCTACCGGATCCCGGTGCCGCTGATCCGCGCGGTGATCAAGGTCGAGAGTGATTACGACCCGAAGGTGATCTCGTCGATGGACTGCAAGGGCCTGATGCAGGTGCACCCGCAGGTCGAGATCGACATGGGCGCGACCGGCGACATCTTCGACCCGCGCACCAACATCATGACGGGCACGCGGCTGTTGCGCTGGCTCGCGAATCGCGTCGACGGCGATCTGGTGCTGACGATCGCCGGCTATCACGCCGGGCTCGGCTCGCTCGCGAAGTACGGCTACACGGTACCGCCGTTCAAGCACACGCAGCAGTATCTGAAGATGGTCCTCGAGCGCTATTACCAGTACAAGGCTGAAGCTGGGCGTCCGAAGTGAAGCCCGTCGAGGTGACGATCGGCGGCGTCAGGATGCGCGTCGAGCCCACCGGCAGCGTGTCGCCGCAGCGCACCGAGAGTCTCGCACGCGAGTTGATCCGCGGGCTGATGGGCACCAACGCGGCGCCGACGATCGAAGTCGTGCGTGGTCCGGGCGCGGGATCGAAGCGCGACCTGCCGCCGCCCGAGGCGACCTGGATCATCGGTCGAGGCGACGAGGCGACGTGGGTGCTGCTCGACGAGGATCTGTCGCGCGAGCACGTCGAGCTGGTGCGGGGCTGGGACGGCGTGACGATCCGCGACCTCGGTTCGAAGAACGGCACGCGCGTCGACGGGGTGAAGATCGCCGAGCCGACGATGCTGCGCGACGGCGCGAAGATCGAGCTCGGCAACTGCGAGCTGGTGTTTCGCGATCCGGCAGAGCGTCATCTGCACGGCGAGTTGATGGCCTCCGCACCCGCGGCCGTGCAGCCGGATCTGCCGACTGCGCCGACGGTGATCGTCGAGGCATCTGGCGCGAAGTCCTCGAGGATGACCTTCGGGATCGCGGCGGTCACGTGCGCGGTCGCGATGATCGCGCTGGTCTGGGTGCTCGCGAGCTAGCGGTTCCTCACCGCAGAGGACCTGCGGCAGCCTCGAGCACCTGACCACTGCGGGATAGGCACGGCCCATCTTCTCGCGAGCCCGCTCGACGCGATCCACTTCGGTCTCTTTGGAGCGGCGGCGCGCCTTGTTCGCCGCGGAGACCGGGTGCTTGCATCGTGCAGCTACCGCATGCAAAATGCTGCTATGTCGATCTCCATCACGATCCGTGACGTTCCTCGTGGCGTTCGCGACACCCTCGCAGCCCGTGCGGCTCGCTCCGGCCGATCGCTCCAGGAGCACCTGCGCGCCGAGCTGATCGAGCTCGCCCGGCAGCCGCTCGTGGACGAGGTGCTCGCCCGGGCGCGCGTGCGGAAGGAAGCGACGGGGTCTCGGCTGCCCGCCAAGCAGATCCTCGCCCTGCGGGATATTGATCGTCGATGACGCTGGTTGTCGATGCGTCCGTCGTCGTCGCGGCGCTCATCGACGGCGGCGTCGACGGTCTTTGGGCGGAGTCGGTCCTGCTGACCGACGCGCTCGCGGCGCCGCACCTGATGCCGATCGAAGTCGCCAACATCCTCCGCCGCGCGGCGATGGCGGGTAGCATCTCCGACGAGAGTGCGCGCATGGCTCACGACGACCTGCTTGCCCTGCGAGTTCGCCTCCATCCCTACGCGTTGCTTGCCCCGCGCGCGTGGGAGCTGCGCCGGAACGTGACGGTCTACGACGGTTGCTACATCGCGCTCGCGGAGGCGCTCTCGGCACCGCTGGTTACGCTCGACAAGAAACTCGCGCGCGCTCCGGGACCTCGATGTGAATTCCGGATGCGCGTGCCCTGATCGACGCCACCATCCCGCCCACGCCGCAGGAGCTGCCGGAGTTGCCGGCCGACCTCGTCGTTGCGATGCGCAAGAGGTGGCTCCGGAGAAGCCGACCGCGGCCGCGAGCCGCTAGTGCCCGGTGGACATGTCTTCGCGGAACGCGGTCCAGCCGATCACGTCGAGTAGCGGCGCGTAGATGTTCGACGGCGGGCTGTCGAAACCCTCGACCGAGAACTGCGTGCACAAGATCTTGTGGGCGCCGCGGTTGGCGAGCAGCTGCTGGAGGTTCTCGCGGATCTGCAGCGTGCGCTTGTCGTCGAGCTTCGGCGCGATCACGATGCCGTCGTTCGGTGACTCCTCGGAGAGCGCGATGATCTGGAGCCGATCGACACGGGGTCCCCAGATCGCCTCCAGCCCACCGGAGGCGCCGACGAACGACGCGGTGAGATCGCCGTCGTACTCGTTGAGCGAATCGAAGCAGGCGGTGTACGAGCCGAGCCAGCGCTGGTTGAGGAGCTGACTGTCGAGATCGATCCCCTGCGCCTGGAGCAACGAGCGTGCAAGCAGGAAGCCGCCCATCGACCACGCGTCACACCACACGGCACGCGGACGAAAGCCACCACTCTTGACGATGCCGAGGTCCCAGCGGTCCTGCTTGCGGCAGATCAGCGCCGAGCGATACGTCGTCCCGCCGCGGCGGATCGCGCGATGCGCGACGATGCCGCCGGCAGCTTCGACGCGCGCACAGATGATCGGCGGTCCCCATGCGGCATCGACTTCGCCGGAGAACAGCCCCTGCTGCAGCGCCTCGTAGCTCCGGTAGGGTACGACGGTGGTGAACCGCGCCGCGAACAGCACGTCGGCGAACTCGCGCGCCATCTCGAACACCGGATCCTTGCCGAGCGACGGTGGCAGGCCGAAGGCGAAGTCCGTCACCAGGCTCGATGATACTCCGGGACCCGCTACGCGGGCTTCCTGACCTGCTGTTTGCTGCGCGCGACCTGGCCGTCTTCGAGCCGGCGGCGCAGGTCGTGGATCACCAGTTCGTGCGCACGCTGCGACGAGCGGATCATCCGGTTGACGTGCATCACGTGCCAGCAGGCAGGCGTGATCGTCACACGCATCAGCGTGTGACTGCTCGGCTGCGCGGGGCTGTGACGAGTGGTCGAAGGATGGCGCGCGGGTCGTGGTCGAACACACCAGGGCCCGCGAAACAGTTTCGGGCTACGGTCCGACCATGGATAGCTTCTGGTTCGATCGCTGGCGCGAAGGTCAGATCGGGTTTCACGAGGGCACGACGAACGAGATGCTCGCAGCGAACGTCGAGCTGTTCGGCAAGGCTCGCCGCGTGCTGGTCCCGCTGTGTGGCAAGGCGGAGGATCTGGTGTTCCTCGCGTCGAACGGGCACACGGTGATCGGATGCGAGCTGGTCGAGGATGCGGTGAAGGCGTTCTTTGCCGAGCATCAGCTGACGCCCGCGGTCACGAGTCACGCGCATCACGTGCAGTACACGCACGGTCCGATCACGATCTTTGCCGGCGACTACTTCACGTTCGAGCCGGCGATCGCCGGTGGCCTGTTCGATGCGCTCTACGATCGCGCGGCGCTGGTCGCGCTGCCGCCCGAGTTGCGCGCTCGCTACGCGCAACACACGCGCGCGTTGCTGGTCGAACATGCACCCGCGGTGGTGGTGACGTTCGAATACGATCAAGCGGGGCTCGCCGGTCCGCCGTTCTCGGTGCGCGAGGAGGAAGTCCGCGAGATCTACGCGCCGCACGCGATGCGCCTGCTCGCCGAGCAGCCCGACACGCGTCGCCCCGAGCGCGGCCCGACGATCAACCGCTGCTGGGCGATCACGCTCTAGAACAACGTCAGCTGGTTCGACTTCTTGGCCGGGCGGCGGAACGTGGTGCCCTTGGCATCCTCGTCGTGACCGTCGAGGCGCGCGGTCAACCCGAGCCGCTTGATCGTGGTGTCGAACATCGTCGCGATCATGTCCGCGTACGGCCCCTCGCCGCGGCCGCGCACGCCGAACCGCGCGTCGTACAGCTTGCCGCCGCGCGTCTCGCGAATGCGATGGATGATCTTGTCGGCGGCGAGTGGCAGCGCGACGCGCACGCGATCCTCGAACACGTCGCGGGTGACGCCGGGCAAGCGCAACAGCGTCCAGCCCGCCGAGGTCGCGCCGGCCTCGGCGGCGCGCTCGAGCAACGTGACGAGCTGGCTATCGTTGACGCCCGGAATGATCGGCGCGCACATCACGCCGACCGACACGCCCGCCTTGGCCATCGTCTCGATCACCTTGAACCGGCGATCCGGGCTCGCGGCCCACGGCTCGATCGCGCGCGACATCTCGTTGTCGGTGAACGCGAGGCTGACCGAGAGGTGAAACCGCGCTTCCTTCGCGAGGGCGAGGAACAGATCGAGATCGCGCTCGACGAGCGCGCTCTTGCTGATCACGCTGACCGGGTTGCGATACTCGAGGCAGACCTCGAGGCACCGGCGCGTGATCTCGAGATCTTTCTCGATCGGCTGGTAGCAATCGGTGACGCCGGAGAACATCACGGTGGCGCCCTTCCAGCTCGGCTTCTCGAAGGCGGCGCGGAGGAGCTCGGGTGCCTGGCGCTTGACGACGATCTTGGTGTCGAAGTCGGTGCCAGCGCCGAGGTCGAGATACTCGTGCGTGGGCCGTGCGTAGCAGTAACTGCACGCGTGCTGGCAGCCGCGATATGGGTTCGCACTGAACGAGAACCCGAGGTCCGGCGAGTCGTTCTCCGACAGGATCGATCGCGCGTGATCCTCGATGATCGTGACCGGCGAAGGCGGCGGTCCATCGCCCTCGTCGTACTCGACCGCGATCGGCTGGAAGCGGTTGTGAGGGTTGTCAGTCTCGCGAGACTTCACGTGAAATGGACAGTACTGTAAATCCGTTCAGGTGTCTAATTTTCGCGCGGTTGGCGTTACGTCAACACGGCGAGCAGGCGCTCGTGAACGGCTGCCGAGAGCGGCGGCGCGATGATCGCGGCCATCGCCGTACCGACGTGCTCGCGACGATGCAGGCGCGGCATCGCGATCGCACCGCGATCGAGGACGAACCGGAGCGCGAGCTCGGCGAGGGTCCTGGCCTCGACATGGTCGGGACGCCGGCCGCGCTCGAACGTCGTGCGCGCCACCTCGCACGAACGCGCAGCAGGCGGCTCCTCGCGCGTCAGCATCGCGAGCGTGGCCACGGCGACCGCGATCCGCTCGAGCATCGCGGCATCGATCGCGTGGCGATCGTCGCGTGGTGACAGCTTCATCCCGGGACCGAGCGTGCCGGCGAGCGCACCACCGGCGAGCGGCTCGCGCGCGAGGATCGGCAAGCTGCGGATCGGCTCGCCGGGTTCCGCGGGTGTGCTCGGGATGCGACCCGCGAGCGCGGCGAGCTGCGGATCCGCCAGCAGCATGTCGTCGTCGAGGTCGGCGAGGCTGACGATCAAGCCGGTGGATCTCGGCCTGGGTTGCTTCGGCGCGACGGGACGAGCAGAGCCTTCGAGCAGCGGCACCCCTCGGCGATCGCACGCGGAGAACGCGATCGAGATCGCGCAGAACGGATCGCGCAGCGTCAGCGCCGTCGCGAGCTCGTCGGCGAGCCGGCCCTCGCGTTCGGCCGCGGCGAGATCGAGGTGCACGCCCCAGCGCCGGACCTTGCCTTCGCGCGTCAGCTTCGCGAGCGTGCCCGCGAGCTCCGGCCACGCAGGCGATGCGAGCCACGCCGTCGACAGCGAGATCATCGCGAGTGGTAACGCCTCGAACTTCGTCGCCCGCAAGCTGGCCTCGACCCGCTGCTGCACGTGTCCCGGCGGCAATCGTTCAGTCAGTCCATCGCGCGCGCGCGCGGCGAGTGCGGGGATCTGCGTCGCGACCA
>Ga0105049_10003675_pt1 | contig 18104 bp, 16 predicted proteins | sample MAT06_FD_78087 | JGI IMG/M metagenome (GOLD analysis project Ga0105049, IMG submission 78087) | Freshwater microbial communities from Lake Fryxell liftoff mats and glacier meltwater in Antarctica - MAT-06 | ecosystem: Environmental > Aquatic > Freshwater > Ice > Liftoff microbial mat | place...
ACACGCTCTCGAGCATCGAGCTGGTGCAGACCTACGACGTCGCGATCCTGTCGCGGCTGCCGATCAAGCAGCTCTCGCAGCTGCCGTTACCGACGACGATGGGTCGCCGGTTGGTGGTCGCCGAGCTCGCATGCGGTCTGACGATCGGCACCGTTCACCTCGAGAGCATGAAGCAGAGCCAGCGCCCGCGTGCCGCCCAGCTGCGCTTGATCCAGGCCGCGCTCGCGGCCTTCGGAAATGCGGTGCTGTGCGGTGACATGAACTTCCAGCCGGGCGATCTGATCGAGGACGCCGCGCTCGATCCGGCGTTTCGCGATGTCTGGCCGGCGCTGCGCGAGGACCCGGGCTACACCGCGGATTCGCAGATCAACAAGATGCGCTTCTCGCTCAAGCCGGCGATGTCGCGCAAGCGGATCGATCGCGTGTTCGTACACGGCACGGGCTGGATGCCCACCCAGATCGAGCTGGTCGGCACCGAGCCGATCGATCTCGATGGCACGTTCGCGTCGGATCACTTCGGTCTCGCATGCACGCTCACCGCGGGCTGACGTGGTATCGACAGAACATGTACACGCACGCGAAGGCCGTCTACGCCGCGCAGCTTGCCCAGATCGAGGCCGACGGCCTGAGAAAGCCTGAACGCATCATCGCCTCGCCGCAGGCCGCGCACATCCAGTCGGGCGGCAAGGACGTCCTCAACTTCTGCGCGAACAACTACCTCGGCCTGTCGAGCCACCCGCGCGTGATCGCGGCGGCCAAGGCCGCGCTCGACGAACGCGGATACGGGCTGTCGAGCGTGCGCTTCATCTGCGGCACCCAGGATCGGCACAAGGAGCTCGAGGCCGCGGTCAGTACGTTCCTCGGCACCGACGACACGATCCTGTACTCGTCGTGCTTCGATGCGAACGGCGGCCTGTTCGAGACGCTGCTCGGCGAGGAGGACGCGATCATCTCCGACGCGCTCAACCACGCCTCGATCATCGACGGCATCCGCCTGTGCAAGGCCGAGCGCCATCGCTACGAGCACGATGATCTGAACGACCTCGAGGCGAAGCTCAAGGCGACGCAGGGCAAGCGGCTGCGGATGATCGCCACCGACGGTGTGTTCTCGATGGACGGCGACATTGGCCGGATCGATCAGATCTGCGATCTCGCCGAACGCTACGGCGCGATGGTGATGGTCGACGATAGCCACGCGACCGGCTTCGTCGGCAACACCGGCCGCGGCTCGGCGGAGCTGCGCGACTGCCTCGATCGCGTCGACGTGTTCACGTCCACGCTCGGCAAGGCACTCGGCGGCGCCGCGGGCGGCTTCACGTCGGGCAAGCGCGAGGTCGTCGACCTGCTGCGCAACCGGTCGCGGCCGTATCTGTTCTCGAACAGCTTGCCGCCGCCGATCGTCGGTGGCTCGCTCGAGGCGATCAAGCTGGTCAGCGAATCAACCGCGCTGCGCGACAAGCTCGAGACCAACACGCTGCGATTCCGCGGGGGCATGACCAAGGCCGGGATGTCGATCCGCCCGGGCACGCACGCGATCGTCCCGGTGATGCTCGGAGACGCGCGGCTCGCCGCGGACATGGCGCAGCGCCTGCTCGGGCACGGCATCTATGTCATCGGGTTCTCGTTCCCGGTGGTGCCCAAGGGGCAGGCCCGGATCCGCGTGCAGCTGTCGGCGGCGCACTCCGAGGCGGACGTCGATCGCGCGGTCACGGCGTTCATCGCGGTCGCTGGCGAGCTGGGGCTGGCCGCGTGAAGCCCGACGCGATCACGGCGAAGATCCGCGAGTCCCTGCCCGACGCCCAGGTCGACCTCAAGGACCTGACCGGGACCGAGGATCACTGGGAAGCCCGTGTGATCTCGGCGCACTTCGAGGGAAAATCGCTGATCCAGCGGCACCGGATGGTGATGGCCGCCCTCGCTGAGGAGATGAAGGGGCCGATCCACGCCCTGACGCTCGACGTCAAAACACCTGCAGAAGCGGGGTAGCGACGGGCTAGCGTGGCCACGAATTCCGTGTGATCGTTACGATCTCGGATGGGTGCGAACCTCGCCGCGGATGAGCAGTTCGGACCGTACCTCGTCTACGAGAGGCTCGGTGTTGGTGGTATGGCCACCGTTCATCGTGCCCTCGAACGCGGGATCGAGGGCTTCGAACGCGTCGTCGCACTCAAACGACTCCTGCCGCACCTGGCGGAAGACGCGAGCTTCATCAAGTCGTTCGTGCGCGAGGCCAAGCTCGCGTCGCTGCTCAACCACCACAACATCGTCCAGATCTACGAGCTCGGTCGCGTTAGTACCGAGTACTTCATCTCGATGGAGTACATCGACGGCAACGATATCCGTCGCATCCTCCGGCACGCTCGCAAGGTCTCGGGCGCACCGCCGATCCATGTCACCGTCGGGATCCTGATCCAGCTCGCCGAGGCGCTCGATTACGCGCACACCAAGTGCGACGACCACGGCCAGCCTCTCAAGCTCGTCCATCGCGACATCTCGCCGTCAAACCTGATCGTCACGCCGAGCGGTCACCTCAAGGTGATCGACTTCGGGATCGCGAAGGCGCAGTCGTCGCAGCTGCACACGCAGACCGGGCGCGTGAAGGGCAAGCTCGCGTACATGGCGCCCGAGGCGGTCAGCAGCGCCAAGGATCTCGACGCGCGAAGTGACCTGTGGGCGGCTGGCGTGATCGCGCACGAGCTGCTCACCGCGCGCCCGTTGTTCGCGAGCAAGAATGAGTACCAGACGCTGCTCAAGGTCCAGCGCGGCGACATCATCGCGCCGTCGACGTTCAACCAGGCGTGCCCACCCGAGCTCGACGCGATCGTGGCCAAGCTGCTCGCGCGCGATCCCGACGAGCGCTACCTCGACGCGACCGCGCTGCGCGATGCGCTGATCGAGCTGCGCCGGACGATGAAGCTGCAGACCGGCACGCGCGATATCGCGACCTGGCTCGAGTGGGCGTTCTCGCTCGAGGTGCCTGGCGGCTTCGCGCAACAGACGGGCGATCGCAGCGGTGGGACGGCGTCGGGCGCGTTCGACCTGCAGGCGTCGGCGCGCTCGCTCGCGGGGATGTCGTCGACCCACATCACGCCGGCGCCGAAGCCACGCCGCGAGGACGACGAGGCTGTCGAGATCGCGTGGGGCGGTGGCGAGGACGTCGGTCCCGGCAAGCCGATCGAGCTCGACGACGTGCCCGACGTTTCGGAGAAGCACTACTCGGCGAAAGCCCCAGCCTCGCAGGCGCCGCAAGACGACGCGAACGACGACATCCCGGCGCCCGAGCCGTCGCACGGCGTGGTGCGCCCGAAGCGCGACACCGATCGCAGTGCGTCGATCGAGCTCCCCCTCGCCGCCCCGGCCAAGATAGTAACGCCCGAGCGCCGCGTGCTCCCTTCGGGTGTCACCGCGCGAGCTGACACGCTCGACGTCCCGAGCGCAGATGAGGTCGTTGTGCACGCACGCGCGCCGTCGGAGATGTCCGAGGAGCTGCAACCGCGCGACACCCAGCGATCGATCCCGAGTTTCGAGTCGAGGCCACCGGACGACGAGCCCAAGCCCAAGTGGATCCCGTCGACCATTCCCGGCGTCGGCGAGCCCCCCATCCGCAAGAGCCTCGCGGACATGGTGGACCACCAGGTCGCGACACCGCCGCGTCCCAAACGCCCGTCGGTGAATCGGGCCGTCTCGATCGGTGACGCGATCGTCGCGCGCGAATCGGTGCGCAGCCGCGCCTGGCTCTGGATCGTCGTGTTCGTCATCGTCGGCGGAGGCGCGGCCGCGTTCGTGCTGGTCAGCGAGAGCAAGCCCGAGACGGTCAGCGACGTCACCCGGCCGATGGTCGAGACGGCGAAGCTCGAACAGACTCCGGTAGAGAAGACGCCGCCGCGCGGCACGCTGAAGTTCATCGTCGAGCCCGCCGACGTGTCGATCCGGATCGTCGGCGTCGCCCAGCACGAGGGCTCACCATGGTCGATCGATCTCGCGCCTGGCGCGCACAAGATCGAGCTCCGCCGCGCCGGCTTCAAGCCGCGCGTCACCGCGATCGAGCTGTCTTCGAACGAGACCCAGACGTTGCTGATCAACCTCGAGAAGGCGCCGCGCCGGGTCGGTCGCGGTCTTGGCGGCCTGTCGTCGACGCTGATCCTTGACTCGGATCCGCAGGGGCTCGAGGTGATGATCGACGGCCGCGTGGTCTCCGAGCGCACGCCGATGACGCGCGTGATTCCCGCCGGCCCGCACGACATCGGCATCCGGAAGAATGGAATCGTGCTGTGGCGCCAGCACCTGATCGCCGAGGCCGACGCGGATCACGAGTTCCGCCCGGTGTTCACCGAGCAGAAGGTGCGCGAGCGTCGTCAGCGCGTCGTCGGCCCGGCGTGGCCGGTCGAGCCGGAGCCGGTGCCGCAGACCGTCGACGCGGCGACCGAGCCGCCGGAGCCCGATCCGTCACCGATCGCGATCGCACCGCCGGTCGAGCCGCCGCCACCGCCGCCGACACCGACGCCACCGCCGGTCGTGCCGCGTGTCACGACCAAGCCCGCGCTGCCCACGGCGACCGGTCCGTTGATGGTCGCGCCGAATGCCGTCAAGCGGCTCGTCGGCGAGCCGCCGACGCTCGGCGCATCGAAGCCGCAGAACATGCCGCCGGTCGTCGCGGCGAAGGTGTGTATCGATCCGGCGGGCGTGGTCACCGGCGTCGAGATCATCACCAAGCTCGAACGCCACACGACGTCGGATCTGGCGGCGACGATCAAGAACTGGCGCTACGCACCGTACAAGCAGGAGGGCACCGCCGTGCCCGCGTGCTTCTCGGTGAACTTCCGCGTCAAGTGACTTCGGCTAGGACTTGGCCGCGACGATCGAGCCGCGGAACATGTCCATGCCGCACGCGAACCGAACCTCGCCGTCGTTCGGCACGGTGACCGAGATCTCGTACGGCTTGTCGAGCGGCAGGTTGTGCAGCTTGCCGTCGGGCGACTTGAGCTCCGCCATGCACTCACCACCCGACGCGCGGCGCGTGAACACCAGCTTGAGCTTCTCGCCCGGCTTGCCCGGAATCTTGTCGGGGGCGTAGCCGTCCTTGGTCGCCTCGATCTGGATCGAGCGCACGCCATCGGCGGCGACCGTCCCGGTGTTCACCGTCGCCTGGGTCGCTGGTGACGTCTCCTTGATCGCCTCCTCGGACTTCTTGCAAGCGAACAGAACGAGAGCGAGGGCCAGGAACAAGCGCATGCTCAGCAACCTACCGTGGTTGATGTCAGGTCGCAAAGCGCGCGGACGTAGCACCGTGTGGGCTCGCGTTCTCGTGGTCCGCGAACGGGTCGGCCCAGTTCTCGAACTGGAGGATGCCGAGCTCGGCGAACCGCACGCGCTGGCGCTCGGAGAGCAGTCCGATCTTCTTGATCGCAGGGACGATCTTCGCGAACAGCAGCTGCCGGAACATCACCTGGCCAGTGTTGTTGAGCGCGACGTCCATGCACTCCTTCACGGGCAGGCCGGTCTTCTCCCAGACCTCCTGGAACAGGAAGCGATCGCGCATCAGGCGCGCGGCCTCGAACACGAAGTCTTCGCGCTCGCGCTTCACGCTCTCGGGCTGATCCTTGTAGTAATCACGCAGCGAAAGGATGCCGAACGCGACGTGGCGCGCTTCGTCACCGATCACGTAGGTGGTGAGCTCCTTGAGGAGCGGCTCCTGCGTGTTGTTGCGGATCATGCCGAATGCGGCGAGCGCGAGGCCCTCGACCATGATCTGCATGCCGAGGAACTTCATGTCCCAGCGGCTGTCCTTGAGGATCAGGTCGAGCAACGTCTTGAGGTGCGGGTTGACCGGATACGAGAACCCGATCTTGGTGTGGACATAGCGGTTGTAGACGTCGACGTGGCGCGCCTCGTCGACGACCTGCGATGCCGCGTACAGCTTGCTATCGAGGTCGCGCACGCTCGGCACCAGCTGCGCGGTCGCGAGCAAGGCGCCCTGCTCGCCGTGCAGGAACTGCGAGAGCGTCCACGAGAACACCTCGATGTTGAGATTCTTGCGCTCCTTCTCGGTCATCCTGTTCCAGATGTCCGAGCCGAACAGCGGCAACATCTGCTCGGGGCCCACAGGCTTCTCGAGGTCGACGTCGGTGTTCCACGGCAGGATCTCGTCGGAGATCCACTGCCCGCGAACTGCCTTGTCGTAGAGGTCGCGCAGCTTCGCGCGGGTGTCCTGGTAGCCCCAGGTATAGGTGACATCGAGGAGTGTCTCGAGCGTCTCGATCGACGGACCAGCAAGCGGGGATGCGGTGGCGGCTTCCATGTGGCTCCTCCTGATCAAAAACTGAAATGGATTTCATTTTGTACTGGTGCCGAGGCCCGGGTCAAGGGCATTGTGGATCCGTGGCCCGAGCGAGAGCGAAACCCACGCCGATCGCCCCGGAAGCCCTGCTCCGGGCGACCAAGGAGCCGGACTTCCGCCAGGAGCGCTCCCGGCGGAGCTATCTCGCGTTGATCGAAGCCGCGGCCGAGCTGTTCTCCAATCAGGGCTACGACGCGGTCGGCACGCCGGAGATCGCGCACCGCGCGGGCGTCTCGGTCGGCACCTTCTATCGATACTTCGACGACAAGCACGAGGTCTATCTCGAGATCTGTCGTCGCAACATGATCTCCGCGTATCGCGACACCATCGAAGGTCTCGGTCCCGAGCGGTTCGCCGGTCGCGCGCGCCACGAGACCATTCGCGAGACCATCGCGGTGCTGTTCGAGCACGTCCTCGAGCGTCCGCAGCTGTCGCGCAGCTTCACCGAGATGTCGCTGCGCGATGCCGAGGTGGCCGAGCTGCGGCGCGCGTTCGAGACCGTCTCGATCCAGCGGCTGACGATGTTGATCTCCGCGATCGTCCCGCGCGATGTGATTCCAGATCCCGAGGCCACCGCGTACGTGATCTACGGCAGCGCGATGCAGTGTGCGTACGGGCTCGCCGGGCACTTCGGTGATCCACCGGTCAGCGCCGATCGTGCGAAGCAAGCGCTCGCCGACTTCATCGAGCGCGCGCTGTTTCCCGCTACGTCACCCACGCCGCGAACCGACCGCACTCCTTGATCACCTCCGCCAGCGATTCCTCGTCGGGATCCGGCGTCGTCATCGGCTCTGCGATGATCTTCACGGTGCCGCCCAGCTCGCGAAGTGACCACACTCCTTGAGCAGCTCCTTGTAGTAGCGCGTGTTCTCGTACTGCTTGACGACAGGGAACCACGTCTTTGGCACCGGCAGGCCGCGATTCACCAGCATCTGCGGATCACTGCCCGACATCAGCACGCCGAGCTCGGCCTTCGACGCGAGGAACGCGGCCTTCACCTTGAGCTCGCGGTTCTTCGTCAGATCGAAGCTTCGCTTGTAGTACCTCATCGCGAGAGTCGAATCCTCGGTCTTCTGGTGGGTCTCCGCGGTCGCCTGTCGCGCGTTGCCCCAGTACGTCAGGTTGTAGAGGACGTTGCCGATCTGCAGCGCCGCCTCCGCACCGGCCTCGCCACCGAGCTTCACCTTGGCGTCGAGATCGATCAACCGCTCGGTGACGTTCACGTGATCCCACTTCGCCTTCTCGTACTTCGTGTGATCGCAGTCGTGACAGTCGCGGATGTGGATCACGAACGGGTCGGTGCCCCATGCGGTTCGGCGCCCGGTGCCCTTGAACAGCTTCTGCGCGCCGACGAAGTCGCCGTCGAGCAGGTACCGCAGCCCGAGCTCGAACTGCAACCCCGCCGGCTTGAACGAGCCCTCGACGAGAAACCTCTCGAACGGCGTCGTCTGCTTGTTCGCGCGCGCGATCATGTCGTTCAGGAACTTCGGCTGGTGCCAGTTCGGAGGTCCCTGCTTGACCGGCTTGCCGGTGCGGTTGTCCGTCGGATCAACGGTGCCGGGCTCGAGGAACTCGGCCTCGACGAGCCGGCCGGCACCCACGTACTGCTTCGCGAGCTTGCCGCGCACGGTGGTCTTCACCGCGAGCGTACGCGCGAACTTCGCGTCGATGCCCGCCATCGCCGCCGCGAGCTCGCCTTCCGACGCGCCATCGTCGAGCCGCCAGGTCGCCGCGAGGGCGAGGGCGAGGCTCGCCTTGGCCTGGCTCGCGACCTTGATGTCACTCGGTCGCGCCGCCACCGCACGCGACAACCGCTGCCGCGCGGTCGCCAGATCACCGCGCTTCGCCGCGATGTGCCCCGCGATCAGCTCCATCAACCACGGGCGATCGCCGCCGCGTGCGATCTGCATCGTCGCGAGCTGCTCGATCGTCGCGAGCTGCTTCTTCGATGCCGCGACTTGTTTCGGCTCCGGCTTCTGCCCCCACATCTCGGCGACGCGGGTCTCCGCCTTCTCGAGCTCGCGTGCGAGCAGCAGGCCGATCAGGTTCGATTTCGGATCGAGTCGCAGGATCTCCTGCGCCGCGACGAGGCCGTCCTTCGTGATCCCGACGAGCTGCCACAGCTCGGTTTTTTCTCGCACACTCTTCGTCAGCTTCAGCGACTCGCGCCAGTCGCCCTCTTCCATCGGCGAGAACTCCTGGACGGCGAGCCCGGACAGCGGCTTGTAGTTGGTCGCGATCCGCGCGAGCTCGACGTTCGCGCGCGCCTTCATGCCCTTTCGCGACAGCGCGCCGGCGAGGTAGTGCCGCGACCGCCACGCGAGATCCTGCGACGGCCCCGCGAGCAACGCGGTGTTCCGATCGTAGAACGCGACGGTGCTGCTCCACTCTCGCTGATAGAACGCGACGCGGAGCGCCTGAAATGCATAGCGCTGCGCGAGGAACGGATCCTTTGCCGAGGTCTTGATCCCGTCGCGCGCGGCGAGGACCAGCGGCATCGGCGGAGGCGCCACGCTGTTCGGAGTGCCGTCGGGGTCGAAGGTCTCGAACGTCGCGTACGGCTCGATCTGGCGCGCGAGCTTGACGAAGTCGAGCGCGGCGACCACGCGGTCTTTCGCCGTCACCTTCCACAGCGTGGATCCCTCGAACCCCTTCGGCCCCTTCGCCGACGGCGGTGTCTTGCCCGCGGCCTTCGCGCGCAAGCTCACGAGGTCCGCCTCGCTCGCCGACAGCAGGATCTTTTTCCAGTCCTCGCCGCTGACGCCCGGCAGGTACGCGACCCAGTCGGCGAGCATCGCGGCCGCCATGCAGTCGTTGCACGCGCCGCCGAACCCGGCGTTGTACGGGTCGTACGACAGCCCGTCCCAGTCACCGCCGACGCCCGGATCGAACGTGGTCGACTCCTCGATCCCGATCTCCATGCCGCCACCGCACGCGTCGACGCGTTCGCCGCGCAACGTGACAGCGCATGCGATCGCGGCCGCGACGAGCGCGGCGGCCCCCAACCTAGAACGAGGAGAACAGCTGGCGAAGTGAGTCGGTGCCATGACGCTGGAGGTTCCTTTCAGACAGGTCGAACAGGGCGACGCTGCGCGCGCCCGGGGCCAGATGCGGGATCACGAGGTCGGCGGCGGTGCGCACATCGGACGGGCCCATGCGCTCGATCTTCAGCACGTCGCCCTCGCGCAGCAGCGTGCCGTGGAGAAATGCGTTGCGGGTCGCCGCGTACCGATCGAGGCCGGCGGGGATCAGGAAGTCGTGGCTCGGCAGCTCGTCGGGATCAGTGCTCTGCAACAGATCGATCACGCGGTCATCACGGATGTGAACGGTCCATGACCACACGGGGAGAACGACATCGAGCGGCAGCGGATAGTCGCCGACGCGATCGAGATACTTCGCGGCGGTCGTCGCGTCGAAGATCGCGCGATCATCTACTTCCGAGCTGAACTTACCCATGTTGTAGAACATCAACATGCCGCGCTCGACGGGCGGCACGCCGGTCTTCTCGCGGTACTTGATCTGGTGCAGCCGGATCGTCGAGCTCAGCGTCACACCCGACGCCTGCTTGACGTCGCGCACGAAGCCGAACCACCGGTCGCGCGACGCATCGGTCCAATCGCAATCGAGCTGCAGCTCGCGCGGCGTCGCCCCCAGCATCTCCGCGCGTCGCCTCGCCTCGACCCACAGCTCGCGCGCGAGCTTCGCTCCACCCGCGGCGTCCAGGTGCTTGAAGATGTCCTGCCGCAGGAACACCACCGGCACGACCTCGATCCCCGGCGGTACGCGCTGATCGCTCGCCGCGCTCAGCTTGCCGATCATCCGCGGTGCGCGCTCGGTCGCGTTCCACTCGACATCGAACATCCGCACGTAGAGCCGGTCGATCCCGGCATCGGCGAGCGCCTGCCGCTCGATCGGGGACAGCGAGAACGTGGTTCGCCAGTAGTAGAACGCGCGCCCGACGGGTTGTTCGCTTCGCGACGTCCGCGAATCGCCACACGCGATGAGTGCCACGGTCAGGACGATCCAGAGCACACGCACGCCAGTCATCGTGCCATGAACGCGCAAGCGCACCGGCTCGATTCCAGGGCTTTTGGATCAGCTGGGCGCGTTGCTATGGACCGCGTCGACGATCGACGCGATCGCCTGGGTCTCGTTCATGCCGGTATCGAGCAGCGCGTGCAGCACGCAGGTGATCGCACGCGCGGCGCAGGTGCCGAAATCCATCGGCACGATGTACGAAGCGCGCTCGCCCGACCACACGGCCAGCGAGGCGTGATCCACGGCATCGAGGATCCAGAACGGCGCGACATCGGTATCGCGCTGCCAGGCATGCGCGCTGCGCGTGACGTCGAGCGACGACCGCACGAGCTCGGTGTTCTCGCGCGACGGCTCGTCGAGCCAGCGCCGGATCGACGCCAGCATGTGATCGATGTAGCTCTTCGGCGGCAGGCCCTGCTGGTCGGCGGTGTACTTCGCCGAGATCAGCTCGCACACCGCGAGCGCCGCACCGACCGCGCTCTTGCGATCGTTGCCGACCATAATCCGGCTCCACGCCTTGAGACCGCGCGACAGATAATCCGGTGCCCCCGCCCACGCAGCCGACACATTGGTGACGTTCTCTCCGAGCTCTCGGAGCTCCTCGGGATCGGGCTTCATAGCTCCAGATACTCCCCTTCCGCGGCCGCGAACACCGGCACCGCAGTCGATGCGGAGGTCCGGGCGACGACCTCGTCGATCATGTCGTCGGTGGCGTCGGGATTGTGATGAAACAACGCCAGCTTCCTGGCGCCCGCGCGCTCCGCGAGCACCACGCCCGCGCGGGCCGGAGAGTGTCCCCAGCCGCGGCGGAGCTCGTACTCGTGATCGGCGTGCATCGCATCGTGGATCAAGAGATCGCAATCTTGCGCGAGCGCGCACGCGATGTCGATCGGTTCGTCCGGAGATGGATACTCGACGTCGGAAAGATGGGCGACCGTCTTGCCGTCCGCGGTGATCCGGTACGCCGTCGTGTACATCGAGCCGTGCGGCACCGCCGCGGTCACCACCACGAAGCCCGGGAGCTGCAAGGTCGCCCCGGGAACGATCTCCTCGATCGTGACATCGGCGGCGAGGTTCTCGAGGCTGTTGAGCGGGCTGTAGTGTGGCGCGAGCTGGTTCTGCAGCGTCGCCTCGAGCGAGAGCCCCGAGCTTGGTGCCGCGCCCAGGATCCGGATCTTGTTTCCCTTGATGAAGAACGGCGTGAAGAACGGCAGCCCCTGGATGTGATCGAGGTGCGTATGCGAGAGCAGGATCGGCAGCGAGCCCTGGCCTTTGCCGAACTCGGCCGCCATCAGCGTCTTCGCGTATTCGGTCGCGCCGGTGCCGAGATCGATCAGCAACCGATCGCCGGCGGCGCTGACCAGCTCGATCGCCGTCGTGTTCCCGCCATAGCGCAGGAAGTCGTGACCCGACATCGCGAACGAGCCACGGACGCCCCAGAAGCGAAGCTTCACGGCGGTGTCCCGATCGGGAGCGTCATGCCTTCAAACGAGGTCAGCACTTCGACCCCGACGTTCGCACCCTTCGCGAGGTACTCGGCGGCGATCTTGTCCATCTGCTCGTCGGTATGCGACGGCGCATGGTGATAGAGCACCAACCTGCGAACCTTCGCGGCCTGACAGATCTCGAGCGCCTGATCCGGCGTCGAGTGACCGTAGTGCGGGAACTTCGCGTACTCCTCGGGGAGGAAGTGGGTGTCGTAGACGACCGTGTCGACACCCTCGAGCCGCTTGACCAGCGCATCGCGCATCGCCGAGAGCGAGAGCTTGTCGTCGTCGCTGAGCGGCTCGACGCCCTTCAAGAAGTGCTGCTTGTGGAGCACGAGATCGAACGGCGCGGTGTCCGAGACGTACGCCCAGCTCGATTGATCGCACTCGATCCGATAGCCGACAGCGCCAAACGGATGGTTGAGCGCGATCGGCAACACGCGCGTGGCGCCGATCTGGAAATCGACGCCAGGCTCGACCTGATGAAACTCGAAGTTCGCCGGCACCGCCTCGAGCGGCATCGGGAAGAACTCGTGGCGCGTGATACCGCCGATCACTTCATTCAGCTCGTCGGCGGCCGTCAGCAGTGCGTAGACCGAGATCTTCGTGCCGGGCACGTACGCCGGCGAGAAGAACGGCAGGCCTTGAATGTGGTCCCAGTGCACGTGCGAGAGCAGCACGTGATAGTGCATCGGCTTCTGCGACTCGCGGATCAGCTTGTTGCCGAGCGCGCGCATGCCGGTGCCTGCGTCGACGATCAGACACTCTCCGCTCGCGGAGCGGGACTCGACGCACGACGTTTGGCCGCCGTAGCGCACGGTGGCCGCGCCGGGCACCGGGTAACTGCCCCGGACCCCCCAGAAAGTAATCTGCACTGGGTAAATTCTATCCCGGCGCTGGAATTCACCAAAACTTCGGATGGGATAATGATCTGGTTATGAACCCGCAGCCACGAGTTCTGGTCATCGGCGCTGGGGGGCTCGGCGGCATCGTGGCGGCGACGCTCACCGAGGTTGGCTCGGCGGTCACCGCGGTTTCGACCAACGCGCAGATCCGGGCTGCCGTTGACAAATCGGGGTTTCGGCTGGTCGATGACGGCGAGGAGCGCACGGTTCGCGGCTGGATCTCGCCCGCGCCGGAGGGCCGCTACGACCTCTGCATCCTCGCCACCCAGCCGCCCAACGTCGAGGACGCCGCCCGCACCGCCCTGCCCCACCTCGCCGACGACGCGCAGGTCGTGGTGCTTCAGAACGGCCTGTGCGAGGACCGGATCGCCGCGATCGTCGGCCCGCACCGCGTGATGGGCGCGATCGTGACCTGGGGCGCCTCGATGACCGAGCCCGGCCGCTACGAGCGGACTGCTGCTGGCGGCTTCCAGCTCGGTCGCTTCGGGCAACCTGCCTCCACCGATCAGCCGGTCGCGGTTCCGCAGACCGGCTCCAGACGGACGCGCCGGCCCACCGAGCTCGCGGATGCCGATCTCCGTCGCGTCGGCGAGCTCCTCGAGGCGGTCGGGCCGGTCGTCCATACCCGCAATCTCCGCGGGGCGCGGTGGAGCAAGCTCGCGCTCAACTGCGCGGTCTCGACGCTGGGCACGATCGCCGGCGAGCGCCTCGGCCCCCTGGTTCGCCAGCGCAGATACCGCCGGCTCGCCCTCGAGCTGATGTCCGAGGCCGTCGCGGTCTCGCGTGCCGAGGGCGTGTCGCTCGAGAAGGTCTCGGGCACGCTCGACCTCGAGTGGATCGCGCTGTCCGACGCGGATCGTACATCGACGGCGTCGCTCGGGCTGACCGCGAAGCACGCGCTGATCCTCGCGGTCGGCTTGCGCTATCGCCGGCTGCGGTCGTCGATGCTCGCGGCGATCGAGCGTGGTCGGACGCCTGCGATCGACTTCCTCAACGGCGAGATCGTGACGCGCGGCAAGAAGCACGGCATCGCCACGCCGTTCAACGTGCGCGTCTGCGAGACCGTGTGGGCGATCGCGAACGGCACCCAGAAATCTTCGCGCGACACGCTCGACGCGATCTGCGGTCCCGACGATCGGCCGTCCGCGCCGGCGATCTCCTAGCGTCGGCTCGCGAGCACCCGCGCGATCAGCAGCGCGAGCCCGATCCCGGCGATCGCGAGGCCCGCGCCGAGCCCGGGCGCGACGTACGTCCAGTGCACGCGGTGGGTGCCCGCAGGAACCTCGACCGCTCGCCGGAGCACGTCCGCGGGGACCGCGTGTGCCTCGGTACCGTCGACGGTGACCGACCAGCCGGCGGTCGCGCTCGATGACACCACCGCGTAACCACGCGTCTCCGACGTGCACGACAGCTCGATGTTGCCGGCGGACCAGTCGTCGATCGCGCACGGGAGCGGCCCATCCTTCGGATGCTTCTGCGGTTGCGTATCGCCCGGCTCGCCGAGCACGACGGCGCCGCGCGGCAACGTCAGCGACTCCTCGAACGGGAACAGCAAGGCGAACGCATCGCCCGGATCGACCGCGCGCGCCCACGAGCGCATCACCGCGGCGGGCGGTGCGACCGGAATCTCGACGAGCGCCCACCGACCGCGAGTGGCGAGCGCGCCGAACCCGCGCGGCGTCACCGTCGTCGCCGGCAAGATCGCGAAGCCGATGCCGAACCGGTCGAGCAACCGCCCACCCTCGGAGGCCGCGGCGGCCCAGGTGCGATCGTGCGTCGCGAGGCGCGCTGGATCTTCGCTGCGCGCGGCGGCGATGCCCCACTTCCATCCCGACGTGCCCGCGACGGTCTCGATCGCATCGGCGACGGACTCGCGCTCGGCCGGCTCGGCGGCCGGCTTCGACGTCGGCGTCATCACGCTCGTTCGTGGCCCGAACAGATCGATCAACGACACGGGCCGGTAGAGCCGCCGCGGTGCCGGTGATGTGGGGCGCGCGATCACGGCATCGACCCACGCGGATGGCGTCTCGACGATCCCGCGATCGATCGTCGGCGCCACCGACGGCTGCGCACCAAAGCTCGGCAGGACGAGCAACGCCGGGATCGCGGGCAACGCACCCTTGAGGCCGCGCCACGCAATGATCAGCGCGGCACTCCCGCACACGACGCCGAGTCCACCGTTGACGAGGCCGGCCTCGATCGCGGATGCGCTCTCCGGGTGACGCGATCGCAGGACGCCGAGTGCGAGCAGCGTGACCGTCGAGCAACCGACGCCCGCCGCCAGCGCGAGCAACGCGCGGCGCTCGCCGTCGAGCAACGCGTCGACGCCACTGCCGGCATGCGCGCCGAGCACGATCACGAGCGCGGCGAGATGGAGCTCCGGTGCGCCGAGCCACGCGGGCCAGCCGCCACGACCGACGACGAGCACGAGCACGGTCAGGATACCGATGATCGAGAGCACGCGACGCCCCGGCACCCGAACGGCGGCGAGCGCGAGCAGCGGTGCACCGACGAACAGGCTCGGCGCCCACGCGTGCTCACCAGCGAGCGCGGCGATCGCTCGCTCGGGATCCGGCGAACCCGCGGCGACCGGCACGACGAGCTCGACCAGCCGCGCGAGCGGAACGCCCGTGACCTCCGCACCCGCGTGCGGCGTGCCGAGCTGGAGCAAGGCCGGGAGCCATTGCGCGGCCGCGATCGCGAGACCGCCGGCGAGCGATGCCGCGAGATAGCTGAGATACGGCTCGCCCTGCGAGCGCCGCCGGCGATCGGCCTCGAGTCGCTCCTGGAGCACGGCCTTGCCGTCGTCGAGATTCTCCGCGACGCGCACGAGTGGGCGGCGAACCGCGATCGCGAGCGCGAGCACGCACGCATCGACCAGACCGCCGGCGCTCCCGGCGAGCCCGACGAGTCCGATCGACGCCCCGAGCACGGCCGCGGCACGCGCACGCGCCACCTTGGTGTCGGCATCGGCGAACCAGCACGCCGCGGCGCCGATCCACGGTAGCTGCGCGAGCGCCGGCAGCGCCCCGCGCATCGCCGTGCTCGCCAGCAACCCGCTGGTCGCGACCAGCAACGCGACCACGATCGCCGCCGGCTCGCTCGCGCTCCCCACCCATGCGCGATGCCGTGGTGGGCGTGGCGATCGCAGGCGTGCCCACACGGCGACGCCGAGCGCCAACCAGATCAGGTGCGCGATCGCGAGCCAGTCGAAGGCGCGTGGTGCCGCCGCGATCCACGTCGGTGGATACAGCGCGCCGTGACTCGGCTCGCCCGCCAGCGGAACGCCGAGCCCCGAGCCTTCCCACCACGCCGGCAGTGCTCCGCTTTGCACGGCCTCCGCAGCGGCGAGCCGCGGCGGGACGATCTCCGCGTGGTAGCGAACATCGTCCCAGGTGCCGCCGAACAAGATCCGTCCGTTCGCGCCGGCAACGGCGAGTACGATCACGAGCGCGACCCAGCGCAACGCGCGGCGCGACATCCAGGGCGCGGTCAAGGGGCCATATCTTGACACCAAACCCCGGCGGCCCGAAAACCCTAGGGCATGCGTGCGCTCTTCTTGATCGCTGTTCTCGGCTGCGGCAACGCCAAGGGCCCGCCGCCGTGCAGCGCGGTCGGGGCCAAGTTCGTGGTCCTGGCCCAGGCCGAGCTCGATGCTGCGAAGCTGGATGAGTCCCTCCGCAGGCTGGTCCTCGATCAGCTGCCGGCGATGCGCGACACCCTGGTGACCGTCTGTACGGAGGCGAAGTGGGATCCCGCCGTGCGCACCTGCATGGTCGGTGCGACCGATCACGCCAGTTTCGAGGCGTGCGAGGGTGCGTTGAATTCTACGCAGCGTGAAGCGCTCGAACGCGGCGTCTCGGGCGAGCCTTGAGCCGTGTGGTCGTGGTAGAAAGCTCCCTGCACGCGATGGAGATTGACTTCCAGTACGCGCTGACCGACGAGCAAGCTCGCTCGCGGCTCGAGCTCCTCGGCACCTACCTCGCCAATCGTCATGGCATCACGGTGACGTGGGTCGATCCGCAACGCGCGAAGTTCTCCGGGAAGTACCTCGTTGTTCGCATCGAAGGCGAGCTGACGATGAACTCCGGCAAGGGTCAGTTCAAAGGTGAAGACCCCGGGTTCCTGTGGCGCGGTCGCGCCAAGGACTACATCGAGAAGAAGCTGGCGAAGTACCTCGATCCCAACGAGGACCCAGCGCAGTTACCAACCAGCGCTTGACGGCCGTCGGCCGTCCGGACCACGAGCAACGGCTCTTGGTCAGCGTCTCGTCGGTGATCAGCGTTGATGCGCGAGCCGGTGGATCGTCAGTGCGACTGCCAGTCGCTCGATGAGAGACAGGTCGTTCGATGCCTTCATGGTTGTCCTCCTCGTGTCTCCACGTTCGATGCGGAATGTCGGTCTAACCCCACACCCCCACACTCCTCGACCTGATTCCCTCGATCTCCAGTCTCCAATCTCCAACCTTCACCTTCAACCTTCAACACGGGAGGTCCGCCTGGTTGCAGCCTTTTCTCTGTATGCAGGTGTAGGTTTCCCGTGGTGAAGCTCGTGACCTGGAACCTCAACTCGATCCGCGCGCGCGAGAAGCGGTTGTTCGCGTGGCTCGAGAGTGAACGCCCCGACGTGCTGTGTCTCCAGGAGACCAAGGTCGAGGACGCCAAGTTCCCGCTCGAGCCGCTGACCAAGCTCGGCTACCACGTCGAGACGTTCGGGCAGAGCAGCTACAACGGCGTCGCGATCCTGTCGACCAAGCCGCTCGAGAACGTGGTCCGGAGATTCGGCGAAGCACCGCAAGATGACGATGGCGACGCGCGCGTGATGGCGGCGACCACGCACGGCATCCGCGTGGTCTGCCTCTACGTGCCGAACGGCCAGGAGCTGACGAGCGAAAAGTATCCCTACAAGCTCGCGTGGTACGGCCGGCTGCGCGCGTATCTCGATCGCACCGCGAAACCCGACGACCCGCTCGTCGTGTGCGGCGACATGAACGTGACCGCCGACGATCGCGATGTCTGGTCACCCGAGAAGTGGAAGGACCAGATCCACTGCAGCGCACCGGAGCGCGAGGCGCTCACCAACATGACCGGGTTCGGGCTCGTCGATCTGTTCCGGGCGAAGCACCCCGACGCGCGCACGTGGTCGTGGTGGGATTACCGCGGCGTCAGCTTCTTCAAGGATCAGGGCCTGCGGATCGACGTGATCTATGGAACCCAGCCGATCCTCGAGCGGACGACGATCGTCACGATCGATCGCAACGCGCGCAAGGGTCAGGACGCGAGCGATCACGCGCCCGTCGTCGCGACGATTGATTGATTGATTGATTGATTGATTGAT
>Ga0105049_10003679_pt1 | contig 18093 bp, 13 predicted proteins | sample MAT06_FD_78087 | JGI IMG/M metagenome (GOLD analysis project Ga0105049, IMG submission 78087) | Freshwater microbial communities from Lake Fryxell liftoff mats and glacier meltwater in Antarctica - MAT-06 | ecosystem: Environmental > Aquatic > Freshwater > Ice > Liftoff microbial mat | place...
CAGTGCACACCCGCGAAAAAGTCCTGGAAGGACGACCGCCTAGATGCCGGTGCGTGAGCACCGGTGTGACAGTTCGGCGGCGCTCACGCACCACCAGAGGACTGTCGTCCTTCCAGGACTCGGTGAAGAATAACCAATGTTTCCCAGCACTCACGTGCTGGGCTGGAGGTGGGGCGCCCACGTTGTGGGCTCATCACGTCTAGTCGATGACAAGGCCTGCGCCTCGCTTGGCACTGGCATACGACGACCGCATTATCCACAGAACGTATCGAGTTCCGCGCCGTTTTTTCCGACCTCGTCGTTCGCCGCGCTGTGCCGCAGCGCCGCATCAGCCACATCACCCTTGTGGGTGCGAATCCAATGATCGTAGAGTGCCACTTGCCGTTCGGCGGGAAGGTCACCTTGCTGATCCGCGGTCAGTTCACGTCCACGCAGTGACCACAACGTTGCAGCAACCGACACCGAGAGGTTCAGACTCTGCGGAAATCCCGCCATCGGGATAAGGAAGTGACCGTCTGCCTGTGACGAGGCCGCGGGTGTAACGCCGCTGCCTTCGTTGCCGAACACCAGCGCCAAGGGACGTTCTTCCAACAGTGGACGCAGGAGATCGGGACTCTGCACGGCACCAGCGGCGAGGTCCGTGACCAGGATGCGATAGCCCTCAGCGCGCAGCGACGCATAGGCCGCGGTGATCTCCGGGAACACTTGAAGATCCATGTAGAGATGGCTGCCTTGCGAGACCTTGCGGTTGACCTTGAAATGATTGCGTCCAGTAGTGACGACCACGCGTTGCAGGCCAAACGCATCGCAGGTGCGCACAATGGCGGTGGCGTTGTGCGGATCGAAGCAGTCTTCCACCACAATGATGAGGCGCTCGGTGCGACGCGCCAACACTTGGCGGTATTTGCGTGCCCGTTTATCCGTCACCAACGAGTCGAGCGGATGTGGTGGTACCGGGCTGGGAAGATCAGCGCGACCGACGACGTGATCAGGACCGAGCATGGGTGCTCCGTCCGATGTCCGATGTCCGATGTCCGATGTCTGGTGTGCGACGATGAATGGTCCTCCCGGTCAAGCCTAACTGGATGGGGAGTCGCGATGGTGGTGTCACCAGACATCGGACATCGGACATCGGACATCGGACATCAGACATCAGACCTCGGACATCGGACATCGGACATCGGACCTTCATGCGCATACCACCCTCCCTGCTGGATCGATCTGCACTGCCACCCGCGTCAGCGAATCGCCCGAACACGGGCCATCGGTGCAGTAACCAGTGTCGGCGTCGAACAGCGCACCGTGCATGTTGCAGATCAATTGCTGGTCGCCGTGTTTGCAGTGGCCATCGCCATAGTCGAGGCCGATGCCGATATGCGGGCAGGAATTGCGGTAGGCATGGACCACGCCATCGAGCTTGACCAGGATGACCTCGAAGCCGTCGGGGTGTTTGACCATCACCTGGTCGAAGTCGCTGTGCGGATGCAGAATCACCGGCATGGGCGTGGGACGATCCGCGCACTGTGCTCTGCGGCAAGGGTAGATCGCCAGGAGCTGCCAGTGTCCGCCAGGGGCCGCTGGTCGGGGTGTCGTGGACCTGGAAGCGAGGATGCCGCGCATGCCAGCGTTTCACGGCAGGCGTCTTGTGGGTGGCGTGGGTGGCGTGGGTGGCGTAGTCGTCGAGAGCCGTGTCAGGACTGTAGACCGCCTCAGGTTATTCAGACGATTTTTCCACCGGCAGGTGAGCGACGTGGTGCCCTCATCGCTGTTCCGGTGCGGTGTGGTCTGGTTCACGCCAGCAGCTCGCGCACTACACGCCCATGGACATCAGTCAGGCGGAAATCTCGACCGCTGAAACGGTAGGTCTGCTTGGTGTGGTCGACGCCCAGCAGGTGCAGCAACGTCGCATGCAGATCGTGGATCTGCATCTTGCCGTCGACGACTTTGTAACCGTATTCATCGGTGGCGCCGTAGACCGTGCCGCCTTTCACGCCGCCGCCGGCCAGCCACACGCTGAAGCCGAACTGGCTGTGATCGCGACCATCGCCACCTTGCGAAAAAGGCGTGCGGCCGAATTCGGTGACGCAGGCCACCACAGTATCTTCCAGCAGCCCATGTCCGGCCAGGTCGGCCAGGAGTGCGGCAATCGGCTGGTCGACGGTCAGCGCGTGTTCGCTGTGGTTTTTGCTCAGGGCGCCGTGGGCGTCCCAACGGATGTCGCCTTGGACGCGCGGCATGGTCAGCGCGACGAAACAAACGCCGCGCTCCACCAGCCGTCGCGCCAACAAACATTGCCGGGCATACGTGCGGGTGTGTTCGAACGGATGGTTGATGCCATAGAGATCCTTGGTCGCCGCGCTCCCGCCATCCAGATCAAGCAGCCCAGGCGCCGATGATTGGAGTTTGGCCGCGAGTTCATGGTTGCGGATAGCCGACTCTACCGCATCGGGATTGCCGAGGCTGGCCGAAAATTCACCGTCGAGGGTGTTGATCAAACCCAACTGCGCCGGTTGGCGCGCGGCATCACCTGGGGTCAGGTTAGGCACCGCCGGATCGCTGCGCTCGAACAGCGTTAGACCATACGACGCGGGCAAGAAGCCGTTCCTGAAATTGTCGATGCCGCCGACCGGCATCAGCCCACCATTAAGCACGACGTAGCCAGGCAGGTTGTCAGCCTCGCTACCGAGGCCGTAATTCACCCACGAGCCGACGCGTGGGTGACCCATCAAGCCCCAGCCGGTGTTCATCCAGTAACTGGCGTTGGCGTGCACCGCGCTCTCGTTGACCATCGAGCGGATCACCGCCAGCCGGTCCGCCTGTTTGGCTAGGTGCGGGAACAAGTCGCTGATGGCGACGCCGCTCTGGCCGTATTGTTTGAACTCCCACGGAGATTTCAGCACGGGCCCATTGGAATCGCCCTGCGTCGGCTCGATGGTCATCGGGAACGGCTTGCCGTGATCCGCCGTCAGTCGTGGCTTGGGATCACCTGCGCCGGCAGCCGAGTCGACAGCGTCCCGCTCCACAGTCCTGGGGCGACCCCGACGTGGGAGGCCAAACTGCCATCGACCAATTCGACATGTCCGTCGATGTGCCAGCCGACTGGCATGGAGCCACTGGTGAAATCAGCGAACACGTCCTGGCCAGCGAGCGCCAAGGGCTCAATGGCCACGGCCGGACGTTTGGGTGTGTCGGCGAACACCTGCGTGCGCCCAGCGGCGAGTTTTTTCGCCGTGTCGGCGAATACCGCCTGGTTGCTCCACCGGCGGGTCGTCGGACTGGCGGCGATTATGCCGTAGAGTCCGTAGTACTCACGCATCGACACCGGATCAAACTTGTGGTCATGGCAGCGGGCGCAGCCCAGGGTCAGCACGTTGAAAGTTTTGCCGAGCACATCGCTGCGGTTGTCGAGGCGTTCAGCCTCGTCGTTGGCGATATCGACTGGCGAGGTCGCCGCTTCGCCCAAGTTCCACCACGTGGTGGCGATCAGCGCTTCGTTGCGGCCCTCGGCATCCACCCGTGGCGGTAGCAGGTCGCCGGCGATCTGTTCGCGCACAAAACGATCGTACGGCAGATCGGCATTGAACGCGCGCACCAGATAGTCGCGGTACTGCCAACTGCCCTGGTATTCGTAGTCAAACTCATTGCCGGTGCCTTCGGCGTAGCGCACCAGATCCATCCAGTGGCGCGCCCAACGCTCACCGAAAGCCGGTGATGCCAACAATTGGTCGACATACCCAGTGAGCACGGCGGAGGAGGTCACGCGCTCTTGGTCGGCCAGGGTTGGCGGAAGGCCGGTCAACAGCAGCGATAATCGGCGCGCCAGGACTGAGGGGCTTGCGTCCGCCCCCGGCGACAGCGTGGCGGTTTATTGCGCCGCACGGATGAAGCGGTCGACATCGCTGCGCGCCCAGGCGCGGTCGACCGGACGCGGCACATCGGCGACGGCGACCGGCTTATACGCCCAGTGCTCCTTCGGATCACGTTTCATCGCCGCGAGCGCTGCCGGGAACACCGCCCCGTGATTGATTCAGCTTTCGAAATCCTTGATCACTGCCGGCGGTAGAGGATCGCCTTGGGGTGGCATCGCGGTGCCAGCATCGCCTTGTTTGATCGCGGCCAACAGCAGGCTTTTTTCCGCTGCTCCTGGCACTACCGCCGCTCCTGAGCCACCGCCATGCACCAGCGATTCGTGCGAATCGACGCGCAGCCCCCCCCTTGTCCTTGCCGGACTCCAACGAGTAACATTTATAACAATGCTCGACCAGTACCGGGCGGATGCGTTTCTCGAAGAACTCCGCGTGTGGGTCCGCTGCCGTTGCTTGGCCAACCAGGCCGGTGAGGGTCACCAGTGTTTATCGTAGGAATGGTGTTCGCACAGGAGTGACCACCGTGTCTACAATGCGGGCAGCAGCCCCTTGTCCCCATAACGTCACGGTAAAGCACCCTGCATGATCAGCACGCCACCCGCGGGCAGCATGGCGGTGGTCAGGTCGCCCGTTGTGGTAACCGCGTAAGATTCATCCGCGCCGAACGCTTCCAACCCACGCGTGTGCGGGACCTCGACCGTGACGGGCTCGCCACGGCGATTGACGACCACCACCAGTCGCCGACCGGGACGATTCCACTGCGCTGCGACAATATCGCCACCGAGGTCGAGCCGCACGCGCGAGCCGTCGGTCAGCAGGCCTTGCGTTGCATCCAGCGCCGCGATCAGCGGACGCAACGCTTCCGCCGGATCATGCTCACCCACCGACCAGATCAGGCCCTGCGCTCCACGGATCAACGCGTCCCAGGAGTTAGACTGGACCTGGTCATCGACTGCGACCACTGCCAAGGTGGCGCGCGCGGCGGGAGCATCACCCGTGCTCGGCAGTTCACTGCTGGAGGCCCACGCGGGTAACTTCGCCGGTGCTGGGCCAGCGAGATGAATGGGGCGCAGCGGATCGGCCCGACGCATGGCGTTGGCGGCGCGGGTATCGTTGGTGGCGATCCAGGCGCTGAGCGCCGGATGTTTGAAAAAACGCGGCGCTGGCGTGGTGGGTGGCAGTTCGACCAGCGCATTCAGGTGGCGGTAAGCGGCTTGGTCCAACCACGCCCCATCACCCAGCGGTGCGACCAGCGCCGTGCCGCCCAGGTCAGCAGCGATGGTGGCGGACACGCCGCGCAGAATGCGTGGAATCAGCAAGTCGCCATCGCGGGCGAAACGCCCCCCAATGACCGAGAAGCGATTCTGACCGGAGGGATGGATCTCCAACGCCTGACCAGGATGGGACAGGGCATAGAATCCTGGAGCGAGCGGACGTACGGTCTTGGTGCCTGGGCGCGTCAGCGCGGTGCCGGGGCGCACGACGCTAGTACTGGCGATCGCGATGTGCACGGAGCCGGCGATGGTTTCCACGCGTGTGCCCTGAGTAGTGACGGTCAGCCACACATCGGCTTCTTCAGCGTCGATGCGCAGGTGTGGGGTGGTGATCAGCGGGCGCAGGCCCATGGCCGCAGTGACGTGAACCGTGCCGAGCGTCACGTGCAGCGGTTGTCGTACGACATCGACTACGCGCGGCAGGGGCAGCGTTAGGCGCGTGTCCGGACTGCACCACCACGTCATACCGCGTTCGTCGGTTAGATCGGCACCATCACCGCTGATTCGCACCTCATCACCGGGCACCAGCCGCTGGTCGGCCACACTGGCCGCTTCACGTCCCTGGCGCCGTACCTGCGCGCTGCCGTTGATCAGCAGCGGATGGACCAGCCGCAGTGCTTTGGGATCAGGTTTGGCCAGAACGGGGTTCGCCAGGGTTGCGCTGATGGTGGGAGCTTCGCCAACGCTGGGCGCGTATTCGCTCGGTTGCACGGACGTTGGCACAGCGTCGACAACGACGACTTCCGCAGCTGCTGGTTCGCTGGCCGGTGCGTCAGGAACTTCCCCAGGTGGCGCCGGCTCAGGTGCGGCGGGTGCGACCACACCCGCCGGCGTGTGTGCGGCGAGCGGTAGCGTCACGGCGACTGGCGACGGTGACGACTTTTGCGGGACAGGAGCTGAGGTCGCGACCGAGCGCAGTGGCGCACGAGCCGGTGTGTGTGGCCACCACCAACCGCCCACCAGCAGCATGAGCAGCGCCGCCGCAGCTACGCCACTCCATGACAGCCACCGAACTGACGATCGCCGCGCGGTCGCGTCGATCGCCTGGTCGATGCGCTGCGCCAAAGCTAAGCGCCGACTGCCGGACAAGGTCGCCAGCAGGAGGTCGGCGCGTTGCTCGGCGTCATCGGCCAACACCGCGCGAATCTGCAACGCCAGCGCCAATTCGCTGGCCAGACGGTGGTGCAGGTCAACGTCACGGGCTATGAGTGCCGCGAGGTCGCCGCGCTCGGTCGGCGACACCGCGTCGTCCAGCAGCCGCTCGACCACCTCGCTGAGGGCTTCGGGGGTCATGGGCGCACCACGTTGGCATCACCGCCGGCGCGTTGCAGGCACTCGCGCAGGAAAGCTCGCGTGCGATGTAACGTGACCGAGACCCAGGTCTCCGTGTGGGCCAATTCCAATGCCAATTGCTTCACCGCGATGCGCTCGACGTAGCGGCGCTGCAACAGCTCGCGCACCCGTGGCGTCACCTGTTCCAGGCAGCGTTGCAGATCGGGGCTGGGGTCATGGCTGGCGCTGGCGACATTCGCCGCGGCGACTTCAGCGAGGGTTGCCTCCAAGACCTCGGCGCCGACGTGATCGTGGCGCGCGCGTTGGCGGAGTTCTTTGAGCAGGCGGTTGCGGGCGATGCCACGCAACCAAAAAGAAAAGGTGCCGCGTGGCTCGTAAGTACGGATGCTTTCGTAACACGCGACGAAGGTGGCTTGTAGGACTTCATCGACCATCTCCGCCGAGCTGGCGTGGGCCGAGAGAAAATAACGGATCGGACGTTCATATTCGAGAAACAGCATGCGAAAGGCCTCGCGGTCGCCGTGTTGCACCCGGCGCGCCAGCGCATCGACGCTGGCTGCATCTAACGCACCACGGGACCCGTCGGCGGATGATTCTTCAGCACGAGGTGGTGGATGGGACATAGTACCGAAGTGACCGATTCAGGGGTTGGCGGACCAGCCGGCCCAGGTGCGGATGCACCTGGGCCGGCGGATGCGTTCAGTTGGTCGGCGGCGTCAGCGAGACGGTGACATTCTTCACCGCGCTGCCGTTCTTGTCGAGGATGCGTGCGCTCAAGCCAACTTCACCGCCACCATTGATGATGATCGCAGAGATCACATTGGTGCCTTTGGTGAGCGTGAAGGGGCTGCTCTTGTCTTGATCGGCTTCGGCGGCGCGACCGGCGTAAACCGTTAGTACTTCCGCGCCGTTGACGCGCCAGCTCGAACTATCGTCCGAACCGATCGACAACACCGCTTCGGTCAGTTCCTGTTCGCTGGTGACGTAGACCACCGCGAGGTAGAGCGCATTTTCCTTCTGCTCCAGGGCGTACACCGCGCCATCAGCTTGGCCGGCACGCCAGGTGACGTCAGCTGCGGTTACCCCAGTCATGGTGATGGTGACCTTGTCGCCTTCCTTGGGCTTGGCCTTGAAGTGACCGGTGAATGATTCCTTGGTCAGGAAATCCTTCTGCGCGTCCTCACTATGTTCGCTGGCCTTTTCGCCAACCTCGAAGGCCTCCAGCACCAGCCAGTTGCGCAGGTAGCCGTCGTCATCGGGCTTGAAGTCGGCGGCCGAAACAACGGCGCCGGAACAGAGGAGCAGGCAAGAGGCCAGGAGGCGATGGTTCACGGGATTCATCCTAGGTGGGTGAAGAGTGGGGGAGGAATGGCTGGAGCAGCGAGAAGTTCGCCGCAGAGACCGCACCTGATTACCACCAGGCGGAGGAATCTTACAGCCGGTTTTGCGGTGACTGGTTGGCTCGGGTGGGGCCAGGTGGGGCCAGGTGGAGCCAGGTGGAGCCAGGTGGAGCCAGGTGGGGCCACCCTTACACGCACGCACGGTGTACGCTTCATCACCGTGACCATGCCGCGCGTGCAGGGCGACACCCGCTGGGATGCACACGGCGGCTTGACCAACAATCCGAACGAACACGCACGCACGGTCGGCCAGCCCATCGCCGCGCTCATCACCGATGGTGGCGAGCAGGGTGCATTATCTCCCCTGGCGCCCCCATGCGCCGCCCTAGATTCCCGCCCCATGCCAGCAATCTGGGCTTTATCCGACCTCCACCTGTCGACCTCCGGGGCCAAGCCCATGGATGTGTTCGGCGACCATTGGGGCAATCACGCCGGGCGGATGGCCGAGAGTTGGGACCGACTCGTTGCTGACGATGACATCGTGCTGACCCCAGGCGACTTCAGCTGGGCGTCAAAACCGGCCGAGGCCGCCGGCGACTTCGCGTGGTTGGGCGCGCGCCCAGGGCACAAGATCATGGTCAAAGGCAACCACGACTACTGGTGGACCGGGACGCATAAACGCATGGCAGAGTTGTTGCCGCCCAGGACCTACGCGCTCAAGAAGACCGCCGTGTCGATCCATGGCGTGGGTTTCTTTGGTGTGCGTGGTGGCGACTTCGCCGCGCTCACCCGCTACGGCGACACCCGCACCGCGGAAGACATCGAGGCGTGGCTCGCACGCGAAGAGCACGAGTTGAAGTTGTCGATCGCCGCCCTCGACCAAGCAGATGCCGCCGCCGGTCGTGCGCGCGGACAACGCATCTGCCTGTTCCATTATCCGCCGATTCCGCCAGGGCGGACCGTGAGCCGCTTCACGCCGATCATCGAAGCCGCCGGCGCGTCGTTCTGCATCTATGGTCACCTGCATGGCCAGGAACTGGGGCCAGCGAAGGTCGAAGGCACGTGGAACGGCGTGACTTACCGCTGCACCAGTTGCGATCAGGTGGACTTCACGCCGACGCTGATCTGCCGGATCTGAACCGTGGCATGGGCGGTGCGCCCGTGCCATGGACAACCGATTCAGGCAAATATCTGATCTGGTCGGACGAGTTGCCGTGGTTTGCCGACCTGGTCCTGCGCACTGCATGTCACATCCACATGAGTGAAGCCCCACGCGGTGGAATCCTCGGACACTTGTGCCCATCCGCATGAAATGTCGGCGACGGATCCGCGTACACGCTGCACCAGGAGCCCACCGCTATGCGCCCAGTCCTTCGTCTGCTCAGCATCTCCACCATGCTTGCCGTCGGTTCGTCGGCGTTGCAGGCGGCGGTCGCGCTCGCCTCGCCCTTTACCGATCACGCGGTGCTGCAACGCGGCCAGCCGATCCCGGTGTGGGGGACCGCCGACGTGGGTGAGAAGGTCACCGTCACCTTTGATGGGCAGACCAAGACCGTCACCGTCGGCGACGATAAGAAGTGGCTGATCAAGCTCGACGCCCACACCGCTGGTGGGCCGTATGACCTGACCATCGCCGGCACCAACACCATCACGCTCACTGACATTTTGGTCGGCGAGGTGTGGGTGTGCTCCGGCCAGTCGAACATGGAATGGACGGTCAAGAGTTCACTCAATCCGGATCAGGAAATCGCTGCCGCGAAATTTCCAAAACTGCGTCACTTCAAAGTAGAAAAGAAGACCTCTGATTCGCCACTGACAAGCTGCGTTGGCAGTTGGACGGTGTGCAGTCCAGAAACCGCCAGCGGCTACACCGCGGTTGGCTATTTCTTTGGCCGCAAACTGGTCCAGGAACTCGACGTGCCCATCGGCCTGCTGCACACCTCGTGGGGTGGCACGCCGGCCGAGGCGTGGACCAGCAAGCCGGCGCTGACCGGCACGACGACCTTCAAAGATGTCACCACGGCTTGGGACAAGCAGGCTGAAACTTATCCCGCGCAGGTGGAAAATTTCAAGAAGGTGATGACGAAATGGGAAGCTGATGCCGCCGCAGCAAAGACAGCAGGCAAACCAGAGCCCAAGAAACCGCGTCCACCACAAGATCCCAAGACCTCACCGCACAAGCCCGCGTCGCTCTACAATGGCATGCTCAATCCGCTGGTGCCCTACGGCATCAAAGGCGCGATCTGGTACCAGGGTGAATCGAATGCCGGCCGCGCGAAGGATTACCGCGAACTGATGGCACTGATGATCGGCGATTGGCGCACATCCTTCGGCCAGGGTGATTTCCCGTTCTACGTCGTGCAGCTTGCGAACTACATGAAGCGCAGCGATCAGCCGACCGACACCGCGTGGGCAGCGTTGCGCGAGGCGCAGTACCTGATCACCAAGACGGTGAAGAACACCGGCATGTCGGTGACGATCGACATCGGCGAAGGCGAGGACATCCATCCGAAGAACAAGCAGGACGTTGGCCTGCGTCTGGCGCTCATCGCACTGGCGAAGGACTACGGCAAACAGATCGCCTACTCCGGCCCGGAATACAAAGCGATGACCGTCGACGGTGCCAATGCCGTCGTCAGCTTTGAGCACCTCGGCGGTGGGCTGACCGTCACCGGAGAGAAACTCACCGGCTTCGCCATCGCCGGCGAGGACAAAAAGTTCGTGTGGGCCGAGGCCAAGATCGTCGGCGACACGGTGGTAGTCTTCGCCCCCTCGGTGACCAAGCCGACCGCGGTGCGTTATGCCTGGGCCGACAACCCCGAGTGCTCGCTCAGCAACAAGGCCGGCCTGCCGGCGGTGCCGTTCCGCACTGATCGTCCGTGAGACAGCTCGACTAGACGCAGAGACGCAGAGGTGAGATGAGGGCCGCAGAACAGAAATGCTCTGCGGCCTTTTGGCTTTTCAGTCCTGCCAACCTCGGCGGCTACTGAGCCACCACACCGGAGACCCGCGTATCATTCCATCCGTGTCGCGCCGAGCCGATCGAGGCACGCGCGCATCATCAAATGCTCTGGCGCCTCACGACCGGTCCAACGTTGGTATTGGCCCAGCGCCTGACGCAGCAGCATTTCCAAGCCACCAACAGTACGGGCGCCGGCACGTTGCGCATCGCGCAGCAAGCGGGTTTCGAGCGGATGATAAACGGTATCGAATACCACGCTGGCCTCGCGGTGATGGTCCGTCGGCCAGGGCGTTTCTTCCGGCTTACCCATGCCAGCAGACGTGCCGTTCACCAGCACGTCGAACTCCACCGACAGCGCCTGGTCGAGGGACATGTATTCGGCACCGATTTCGACCGCCAGCTCCTTGGCCTTGTCGACGGTGCGATTGGCGACGATCACGCGCGCGCCGTGGTCCTTCATCGCCACGCCGATGGCGCGACCGACCCCGCCGGCGCCGAGCACCAGCACGATGCGACCCTTCACCGAACAGATATGTTCCTCGACACACGAGATCACCGCCAGCGCATCCGTATTGGCACCGCACGGCTTGAGATCGCGGTCGCGATAGACGGTATTCATCGCGCCGATGCGCTTGGCGAGATCTTCGATGGTGTGCATCTGACCGATGAGCGAAGTCTTATGAGGGATGGTGATCGACAGGCCGTCGATCCACTCACCGCATGTGCGCCAGAAGCCAACTGCATCTTCGACGCGGAAGGGCACGTACACCGCGTTAAGCTTGTGATGGATGAACGCCGTGTTGTGGATCAGCGGGCTCAGCGAGTGGCTGACCGGGCTGCCGATCACGCCATAGATCTTGGTCTGGGCGTTCTGCTGTTTGAGGCGGTACAGCCGCAACAATTCGCCGACCGTCGGCTGGCCGGGCGCAGAGCCTACATCGCCATCAAGTCGCGCGAAGGTCAGCGCTGCGCCCCACGCACCAGCCAACAAGCGCGATGGCAGGCCGTGTTCGCCCATGGCGATGGCGATGAGTGGCCCCTTGGTTGTCTGGTACAGGTCGCGGATGACCGCGAGGTCGGATGCATCGCTTGGCAGGACCGCGATTTTCGGCCAGTCGGCGCCCGCAGCCTTCATCGCCGCGATGCGCTTGGGCAGATCCGTGCTCATGCCCTCGAAGTCATGGTGGCTGAGGATGAGCTTGGTCACTTTGCTGCGCACCAGTCCAGCGCTGGTAAGAGCGGGCAGTTGCGCCAATTCGATATCGACCCAGGCAACGCCCAACCGCATCGCTTCATTGTAGAGCCGCACGCGATCGACGTCGCTCGGCGACCAATCACCGTTCTCGGATTCGTGCCGGATGGTCAGGATCGCCGGCAGTGACAGTTTCGGTAATGCCGCCACCACCGCGGCCGGATCTGCCCCCAGCTTCACGCAGGTGTCGAGGCGGACCTCTACCAGATCGGCGCCAGCAGCAAGTGCATGGCGCGACAGGTTGATGACGCCGTCGGCGTCGGCGGCGGAGATCGGGACGGCAATGCTGACCATGACCACACTATGGTCGCGATGAAGATCGGACCAAGGGCTTGCACCCGCAGGAACCTATTGGGACACATAAGTCAACCACCTGCCCACGCATGGGTTGTGCGCCGCCCGCCTTGACCATTGCATGGCACCCCAGCTTATCCAACGTGTGCGCCTCTGAACGAGGACGCGATGAAAATCCACGAATACCAAGGCAAACAGCTCTTTCGCCAGCACGGTGTGCCGGTCCTACAAGGGGTCGCCTGCACCACGGTGGAACAAGTGGAGGCCGCGGCCATCCAACTGGGATCGCCAGTAGTGGTGGTGAAATCGCAGATCCACGCCGGCGGACGTGGTAAGGGCACGGTGTACGCCGACGAGGCCATGAACCACAAGGTCATGGACGGTGGCGTGAAGGTGGTGAAGGGCGCTGCCGCGGCGAAAGAAGCCGCCGGCAAACTGCTCGGTAACTACCTCAAGACCATCCAGACCGGTGACGGCTGCAAACAGATCAAGACGCTCTACGTCGAAGACGGCTGCCAGATCGCCAAGGAACTGTACTTCTCCATCCTGCTCGACCGCGCGGCGGCGGCACCGGTGCTGATCGTCAGCAGCGAAGGCGGCATGGATATCGAGGAGGTCGCCCATTCCCGTCCGGAGAAGATCCTCAAGGCGCACTTCGATCCGCATTTCGGCCTCGGCGCTTGGCAGGCGCGCCAGTTCGGCTTCGAGATCGGTCTGACCCCGGCGCAAATTCCCGCGTTCGTGAAAACCGCGCAGGCCCTGGCCAAGTGCTTCATCGAGACCGACGCCGACATGCTGGAAGTCAACCCGCTAGTGGTGACCACCAAGGACGAAATCGTCGCGCTCGACAGTAAGATGTCGTTTGATGACAACGCGCTGTTCCGTCATCCCGACATCGCCGCGATGCTGGATCCAAACGAAGAAGATGCTGCCGAACTGGAAGCGAAGAGCCACGACATGGCCTTCGTGAAACTGGGCGGCAACATCGGCTGCATGGTCAACGGCGCCGGTCTGGCGATGGCGACCATGGATGCGATCGCGCAGTACGGCGCGGAGCAGGGCGCCTTCCCGGCGAACTTCCTCGACGTCGGCGGCGGCGCCACGGCCGAGAAGGTCACCACCGCGTTCAAGATCATCCTCAAAGATGCTTCGGTCGAAGCGATCCTGGTGAACATCTTCGGCGGCATCATGAAGTGCGACACCATCGCCACCGGTGTGCTCACCGCGGTGAAGGAGGTCGGCCTTGACCGTCCGCTGATCGTGCGCCTCGAAGGCACCAACGTCAAAGAGGGCAAGAAGCTCATCGCCGAATCCGGTCTGACCGTGATCGCTGCTGACGACCTCAAGGACGGCTGCGTTAAAGCTGCCAAGGCCGCCGCGGAATACCGCAAGGCCAAGGGTCTGGCACCGCGTCCAGCGTTGCCCGCGCCTGCCGCCGTCGCGTACATTCCCAAGGGCAAGGCGAAGAAAGCCGCCACGGGCAAGGCAGACAAAAAGGCGATGAAAAAGGCGGACAAAAAGGCCGCCAAGAAGGCGGCAAAGAAGGAAGCCAAGTTGGCCAAAAAGGCCGACAAGGCGAAAGCCAAGAACGCGAAAGCCAAGAACGCGAAAGCCAAGAACGCGAAAGCCAAGCAGCGCTGATTCACGCCGCTCCACCGCTACGCACACCTAAGCACTCAGCACGTAAAGAGACCGAACCATGGCCGTCCTCGTCAACAAGAAGACCCGCCTCATCTGCCAGGGCATCACCGGTAAGGTGGGCACGTTCCACTCGAACGGCGCCATTGAATACGGCGCCAACTTCGCTGGCGGCGTGACCCCGGGCAAAGGCGGCCAAACCTGGGTGTCCGACAAGGGCAAGAAGTTCCCGGTGTGGAACACCGTCGCTGAAGCGGTGAAACACGGCGGCGCCACCGCGTCGATGATCTTCGTGCCGCCCCCTGGTGCGGCCGATGCGATCTGCGAAGCGATCGACGCGGGTGTTCCGCTGATCGTCGCCATCACCGAGGGCATCCCCGCCCGCGACATGTACATCGTGAAGAAGAAGTTGGCGGCTTCGTCGTCGCGCCTCGTCGGCCCGAACTGCCCAGGCGTCATCACGCCCGGCGAGTGCAAGATCGGCATCATGCCCGGCTACATCCACAAGCGTGGATCGACCGGCATCGTCAGTCGCTCCGGCACGCTGACCTACGAAGCGGTGCTGCAGTCGACCAACGCCGGCCTCGGCCAGTCCACCTGCATCGGCATCGGCGGCGACCCGATCAAAGGCACCGACTTCATCGACGCACTGACACTGTTCCAGAATGATGACGAGACCAAGTACATCATCATGATCGGCGAGATCGGCGGCGACTCGGAAGAGAAGGCCTGCGCCTTCATCGAGAAACACGTCACCAAACCCGTCGTCGGCTTCATCGCCGGCTCGCACGCGCCCAAGGGCAAGCGCATGGGCCACGCGGGCGCCATCGTCAGCGGCAACACCGGCACGGCCGAAGCGAAGTTCACCGCCATGCGCAAGGCCGGCGTGTTCATCGCCGAAAGCCCTGCTGCTCTGGGCGAGACGCTGCTGATCGCTGCCGGCAAACGCTGAACCAGCAGGCTGCGAGCTTCGCGCGGCGAGGTCGCTCTGCTCCCGCAGCGAAGCCTCGAAGCGTGGGCACAGCCCGCTCGCAGCGCGCTGCCGCAGGCGCGCTCGCCGCGCGTGGCCGCAGGCCCGCTCGTGGCTGCTTTTGCGCCAAGCCCAGTCCTGATGTAGAGTTGGGAGCGAGGTCCCCACTTGGCCAACATCCCCAGCAAAATCGGTAGCTACCAGATCCTGGCCAAACTTGGCCAGGGCGGCATGGCCATCGTCTACCGCGCGATTCAAGCCTCGCTGAAGCGGGAAGTTGCGCTCAAAGTCGTGTCTGCCTCCTTCAGTGGCGACCCGACCTTCTGCGAGCGTTTCCTGCGCGAAGCTCGCGCCGGCGCGCTGGTCAACCATCCCCATGTGGTCACCTGCTTCGACGCTGGCGAGGCCGATGGCCAGCTGTTCATGGCCATGGAACTGGTCACCGGCGGCGACCTGGCGCAGCTGATCGACAAGCGCGGCGGGCGGCTTGATGAGAAGCTCGCGCTCGCGCTGATGAAGGACGCTACCTGCGGGCTGGAGGCGATCGAAGCGGCGCACCTCGTCCACCGCGACATCAAGCCGGCGAATATTTTCCTCACCGATCACGGCCAGGCGAAACTTGCAGACTTGGGCTTGGTGTGTTTCTCCACCGGCGACGACCGCATGACCAAACCGGGTACGGTGATGGGCACGCCCGCCTACATCGCGCCGGAACAGGCACGTGGTGTCCCTGACGTCGACATTCGCGCCGACATCTACTCGCTGGGCGCCACGCTTTTCCACCTGGTCACCGGCCGGCCCCCCTACGTCAGTGAAAGCCCGATCACCACGCTGGTGAAATCGCTCAACGAACCGATGCCGGATCCGCGCAGTCTGCGCGCTGATCTGTCATCGGCGACGGTGGCGATCATCAGTTTCGCCAGCGACAAGGACCGTGAGAAGCGTTACCAGTCAGCGCGACAACTGCGCGAAGATCTGGAGTGCGCGCTGGCCGGACAGCGACTACGGCATGCGCAAGTACCAACCGCGGTGGCACGGAATGCGACACCCGGGCCCACTACCGCGGTTAATGCCGCGGTTAATACCGCGGTTAAAGCACCGACGCCGTCCGTTGTAACGAAGGTCGCGACACCGATGGGCACAACGCCCGTGACCGCAACGCAGCAAGCCACGCCAACGACGCCGACCGCGAAGATCAACGCCGAACAACTCAAGCTCCTGACCAAACGCATCGTCCTTGATGGCGAAGCGCTTAAGGCGTGGCTGGTACTCGCTCCCGGTGCAAGTTTCCCGCGCTTCATGCTGGAGCAGATCATCGAAGCCGCTGACATCAGTTACGGACTCGATCAAGGCGCGGTCAACGAAGCGACGCGGTCAAGCACCTTGCCGCGCCGCATCATCCTGGCTCGTGGTGATCCGGCGACTCCAGGATTTGGCGGAACCAACGTGCGCGGAGAACCCATTCCACCGTTGGAATTGCCGGTGGTGATCACCATCGCAGATGATGCCATGTCGGCCGTCGCGCTGACGCAACCCAGCAATCTCATCACCAAGGAGCAGCTCGAACCGGTGCTCAAACGTTCCGCCCTGCGTTTTGGCATCGACGTCGTCGGTTTGCACCGCCTGGTCGAAGGTCCGTCCGACCCGCAAGGTCGCATGCTGATCGCCCGTGGTCGGGCTCCGATCGCTGGCAAACCCGCAGGTTTCCATCTCGGCGCGGCGGTAGCCAACACCACGGTCGACGATGTGGCACGCACCCGCAACCTCCAGCGGGTGCAAGCGGGCACGGTGCTGGCGATCTGGCAGGAAGCGACCGTTGGCAGCGACGGCATGGATGTGCTCGGTCGGGTCATGCCGGTTCCTGCGCTACCTGAACTGAAACCTGAGGGCTGTGTCGGTGACGGGTGCGAGATCGGCCGTGATCGCACCGGCAGCATGGTGCTGCGCGCAACTCGCGTCGGGCTGTGTCAGCAGCAACCTGACGGTTCGGTGCGTGTCGTCGGCGCGGTGGAGATTCCTGGAGACCTCGGCCCCGACAGCCCACCGATCGTCAGCGACGACCTGGTGGTGGTGCGTGGCAACGTGAAGGCCGGTGCCAAGATCACCTGCACCAGCGACGTGGTGATCATCGGTGATTTGGAAGACGCCGCGATCACGGTCGGTGGCTCGCTGGAGATCAACGGCTCGATCGGTCCTGGCGATCAGGAGATCGTCGCAGGCGGCACGCTGATGGCCGGCGCAGTGAACGTGCGCCGCATCATGGCCGGTAACCTCAAGATCAGCGGTGAGGTCCGCAATTGTGCGCTGCTGGCATCAGGCGACATCCAGGTGGCCAAGGTCGTCGGCGGCTCGTTGACCGCTGGCGGCACGGTCAACGTCGGCACCGCTGGCGACAAGGATGGCACCACCACCGAACTGTGGGCTGGCCACAACCTCAGCTACCAGCAGCAGAACCAGTTGGCCAAGCTGGAAGCCGATCGCCTCGACGCCGAGCGCAGCCGGCTGATCGCCCACTGCCATGCGATGGAAAAGGAAGTGGTCGCGGCCGAGGGCCGCAATCTACGCTTGGTCGGCGCCCAGTTCGTGCGCAAGGACGCGCTCACTGCGATCCAGCGCCAACTTCAGGTTCTCGCCGACAGCAAAAAACGTCTAGCCGAGGACGGCGAACACTCACGCAAACAACTCGCGCACCAACGCAAGCTGGTCAGCGACCTGACCGGCCTGGGCCAGAACGACAAGGCCGCCGTGAAAGTCGGCGTCGTAGCGCATTCCGGCGTGGTGGCACGGCTGGCCGACATCGAACCGGAAGTGCTGAAGGAACCGCGCTTGCAGTATCACCTCGGCACCGGGAAGCCGCCGGCGTGACACCGTCAGCGTCCGGGCTGTCCCACCTGCAATACGTCGCAGCGCCACACCGCGCGACCATCTGGCGGGAAGCCGATCACGTCGAAACGTAGGCGATATCGTTCAAGACTGTGCGAGCGTACCAACGCCCGCGCCGACGCTACCGTGCGATCAAGCTTGGCGCGATCGACCGAAGCGACCGCAGCCGCACCGGTGACGCGCTGACGCACCACGACGATCAACAACGTGCGCCAACGACTGGCGACGATGTCGAGTTCGCCTCCGCCACCGATCCAATTGCGCGCACAGATGCGCCAACCGCGCAGCAACAACATACGACAGGCGCGACGTTCTGCCGCC
>Ga0105049_10003681_pt1 | contig 18092 bp, 15 predicted proteins | sample MAT06_FD_78087 | JGI IMG/M metagenome (GOLD analysis project Ga0105049, IMG submission 78087) | Freshwater microbial communities from Lake Fryxell liftoff mats and glacier meltwater in Antarctica - MAT-06 | ecosystem: Environmental > Aquatic > Freshwater > Ice > Liftoff microbial mat | place...
CATCGCAGCGCGGGCACGGATGAAGTATCGCGGCCGCCTCGATCGGTTCAAGCTGCTTGGCCGCGCCCATGTCCGCGGGCTGCTGCTGGCCGATCCGGTGATCGCCGGAGCGGTGGATGAACACGTCGCGAGCACCGCCACCGATCGTGCCGTCGCGTGGCGCATGGTGGATACGTACATCCGCGAGATCGTCCCGTTTTTCAACATCATCGCGTATTACGAAGTGGGCTTTCGGCTGTCGCGCATGCTGCTTGGTCTGTTCTACAAGGTGACTGTGGAGTACGAAGATCGCGCCGCGTCGCGTGCGCTGCCGAAGAACGCGGTCGTGGTGTACCTCATGAATCACCGTTCGAACGCCGACTACGTGCTGGTCGGGTTTGCGCTGTCAGGTCAGGTCGCAATCTCCTACGCGGTAGGTGAGTGGGCGCGCGCGTTTCCGCTCGAGCAGATCTTCAAGGCGTTCGGTGGATACTTCGTGCGGCGCAAACATCGAGAGAAGCTCTATCACACCGTGCTGGAACGGTATGTACAGCTGATTACGCGCGAAGGCGTGACGCAGGGCATCTTTCTGGAAGGCGGGCTCACACGCGACGGCAAACTGCGTCCGCCAAAAATCGGACTCCTCGACTATGTGCTGGGAATCGGCCACGATCCCGCGTATCACAGCCGGATCTACGTCATTCCGGTCGCGATCAACTACGATCGCGTGTTGGAGGATCGCTCGCTGTTGCGCGAGCTCGATGCGGCGGCTGGGGGAAAGACACCGAGTCGGGGGGCGCAGCTCGGCGAGGTTCTGCCCTTCCTGTTCTGGAACCTGTGGCGGATGATCACGCGCCGGTGGAAGCGCTACGGACGTGCGGCGGTGATCATCGGCGCGCCAGTGCCGCTCGCGCCATGGTATGCCAACCAGCCGGATCTCTTCACGATGCCACGGTCCGAGCGACTGGCGTGTGTGGCCGAGTTGACGGATCGGATCATGACGCGGATCGGCGCGCTGATTCCGGTCACACCGGTGCCGCTCGTCTGTGCAGCGATTCAGAGCCTCGGCGGCGAACTGATCTCACGCGATCGGCTGCTCGGGCGGATGGATGACCTGCGCGACGAGTTGGTCGAACTGAATGCTCGCGTGGTTCGCGCCGATCGCGATAGCGCCGATACGCTGGACCTTGCGCTCCGGATGCTGGAGATGCGCCACGTCATCCTCGTTCAGGACGGCGGCTATCTGGTGCTCCCGCGCGGGCGCGAGCTGGTGAGTTACTACGCCAACAGCATCGCGCATCTGCTCGGGCCGTATGAAACCGCCGTGCGGGCGCGGGACGCCCTGCCGATGGAGACGCTGGTGCTCTAGTCCGGCCCCCTATCGCCTCACGCCGTACCCAACGGTACTGTTGTGGCAGCCAGAACGGCCCGTGTCTCCAGTATCCCGACCGCCACCACCATGACCTACGCCGCCATTACCGGGTGGGGCAAGTGCATGCCCCCGTCGATCCTGACCAACGACGACCTCTCCACCTTTCTCGACACGACAGACGAGTGGATCACGTCGCGCACCGGGATGCGCGAGCGACGCGTCTCGCATGTCAGCGCGATCGACATGTCGATCGTTGCCGCATCGCAGGCGTTGGCCTGCGCCGGGCTGGATGCGTCCGATGTGGAGCTGATCGTCTACGGCAGCTGCAGCAACGACGAGGCGGTGCCCAACAGCGCCAGCGGCGTTCAGATCGCCCTCGGTGCGACGAAGGCCGCCTCGATGGACATCAACACCGCCTGCACCAGCTTCTGTTACGGACTCGCCTCGGCGACCGCAATGATTCGCAGCGGCATGGTCAGGAACGCCGTGGTCATCGGCGTGGAGCTCATCAGTCGGTTCATGGACTGGAACAATCGCAACGTCGCCGTGCTGTTTGGTGATGGCGCGGCAGCAGTGGTCCTGCAGGCGTCGGATGTGGAATCGGGGCTGCTGGGCAGTGCACTCGGCTGCGATGCAGAGGCGCGCCAGACGTTGCGCGTTCGTGGGATCGGCCTCACCTACGCCAACAAGGACGTGGCCTACGGCGACACCGTGTGGGACTTTGACGGCCAGGTGATCTTCAAGCGCGCCGTCCATGCGATGTCCGAGGCGTCCCGGCGGGTGATGACCGCCGCGTCATTGACTGCAGACCAGATCGACCTCGTCGTCCCGCATCAGGCCAATCTGCGAATCATCGAGTCGGTCGCGAAGTACAGCGGCATTCCGATGGAGAAGGTGATGGTCACCGTCCAGAAGTACGGGAACATGAGCTCCGCCACGGTGCCGGTGGCACTGGTGGAGGCGCTGGAAGAGGGCCGCGTGAAGCCGGGGGCGATGATTCTCATGCCGGCGTTCGGCGGCGGACTTACGTATTGCTCGCTGCTCGTCAAATGGGGCGACCGTGTGACACCGCTCGGTACCTCAGACAGAGCGCTGCCACCATGTACCGAGACCGCACTGGAGATGGTGAACTCCTTCCGGGCGAGCCACGAGAATCACGACCGTTCGCTGGCCGGATTGATGTCGGCGGAGTTTGTCGAGGTGGCGGCGGCGACCGGCTGAGCGGGAGTCAACTCCGCAGGCGTGATGCGTCGACGGTGATACGACCGCGAAATGTCCGGACCGTCACCGGCGGCGCCACTCCGCTGCCACTGCCGATCGAACGCGAGATGATGGCCGTGGTGCCGTTCCGCACGACGACCGCGCCGAGATCGAGTGGTGAGCCGCCGGCCGCAGGCGCCGCAATTCTGCCGCGGATCTCGCCGCTCGACGCGCGAAGATCGAGGGCTGCACGCTGATCGAGAGGGAACTCGAGATGCACCGGCCCGCCGAAGGTCTCGATGTCGAGCGAACCCGTTGGGGCCAGACGTCCACGTACACTCACTCTCCCATCAACCGTCTCGATACGCAGCCGGCCGATGGGTTGCGCGGATACCGTCACGGGCCCGCTGACCGATGTCAGTTGCGCTTCGTTGATCCGGCCGGAAATGTCGAGTGTGCCGCGGGTGGTGCGCGCCCGGATGCTGGCGGTCGTTGCGGCGACACGCACATCGCCGCTGATCGATTCGACCGTCACCGACTCGATCTCGCCGGCGACGACCACGTCGCCCGCCGCCGACCCCACATCGATCGAGCCGGTCACACCGCGCACGTCCACGTTCGCGGCGCCGCTGCGCACCACCAGACGGGAGCCGATCGGCACGCGGACCAGCAATCGCGACTGGCCTGCAGTGGCCGTCCCTTCGGCGCCAAGCTTGATCCCTGTCAGGCTACCACCACCGAAGAGCGTTTCGCCCGAGGCAAGGGTGCCGGAGATCGCCACTGAATCACGACCCCAACCTTCCACTTCGAGGATTCCGCTTGGTGCGTGAATCTTGATCGACGCCAAGGGTGCCACGCGCCAGCCACGCGTGACGGTGGGCGCCTGTGCGCGCAGTACCGACGTCCCGATGGCAACGGGCGCGATCAGGGACACGATCGATCGCAGCAGGTTCACCGATCGGCGCATCAGATCTCGTCGAGCAGCGTCATCGCGCGCTGCAGCAGGAGAAGTTGCTTCGCTCGCAGCACCACGATCGCGTCACGCGCGGCCGCATCGTCGGGATGCACGCGCAATGCGATACGGGCCGACGCAATCGCCGTTTCCGTTGCGACGAGTGCCGATTCGATCGCGTCTCGCGCCTCGAGCGGCCATCGCATCGATCGCACGGAATCAGTCGAGGCCGCACGCCAGTTGCGCGTCTCGTCGAGCACCGCCCTCACCCGCGGATCACGGCGCTCCTCCGGCAACAGTACTGAGGCCGTGTCGGCGCGAACACTCGGTCGCGCTCGTGAGACTGAAGTGACCAGCACCACCGCCAGCAGTGCCGCCATGCCAATCATCGCAACGCGAACCGTGAGGCGATTCGTCCGTGCGCGTTCCGATGGCCGATCCGCATCGCTGAGGCGGGAGGTGGCCAGCATCGCCTGCTGCAGCTGCGACCATGAATCAGCCGGTGGCGTGCGCTCTGCCGGCAACGCACCGATGGCGCGCTGGAGCGCCTCACCCGGGCCGCCATCGGGAGATGACGGGGGGTGCGGCGGTGTCGTCATCGCTCCAGCTCCCGACTGAGCAGCAACCGTGCCCGTGACACCTGTGCGCGGATCGTGCCCGCCGCATTGTCAGTGATCAGTGCAATCTCCTCGTAGCTGTATCCCTCGACATCGCGCAGCACAAACGCCGTGCGCATTCGGGGGGGGAGTGCCGCAATCGCACGTTCGAGATCGATGCGCGTGCCGGGATCGCCCGAGGGGGCCGCGATGCCTGCGAGCTTCTCCAGTTCTTCCTCGGCGGTCTCGCGTGCATCACGGCGGCGCTGCGAGCGCAGCGCCCCAAGGTGCGCGTTCACCGCAATGCGATGCAACCAGGTCGCGAAGGCACTCTCACCGCGCCAGTGGGGCAAGCCGCGCCACGCCTGCAGAAAGGTTTCCTGCAGCAGATCCGACGCCAGCGCGTCGTCACCCGCCAGCCGGATCAGCAGCGCAAAGACACGCGGCGCGTGGCGATGATAGAGCGCGCCGAACGCGCCATCATTGCCCTGCTGTGCCGACGCGACCAGCGCCCGCTCACGATCTGCGTCGTCGGGCGACGAGACGGATGCGGAAGGTGATGTCGTCATCAACGAGATCATTGCCAAGTTCCGAGCCACGGTACGACAGCCCCCAGAGATGTCGGTTGATACGAAAGTACGCGTTGGCGGCGACGCCCGCTTCCGGTGCCGCATCGAGGCGCGCGTCGAAGGAAATGGGTTTCGTGGAATCCCGGATCGAGAGCAGGGCGTCGACCCGCAGTACCCCCTGCGCAGTCCTGCGGGCCCGTTGGATGCGCAGGGTGGCTGTCGGGAATCGCCCGACGTCAAGGAAGTCGGCTGCAAGCAGGTGTTTTCGCAGCCGGCTCCTCGGGATCGGCTCCCATGCTGGAATGTCCGTGACGTCGAGGGAGGCAAGTGGAATCGTGATTGCACCGGACACCACGTCCGCACCACCGAGCAGAATCGTTCCGGGCGCCACACCAACGGTCCCTTCGTGCTTGCCACGACCGCCGAACTTCGTGCCCTTCCACGCCACGATCGTCGAGTCGACATCGAGTCGCATGGTGTCTGCGCGCGCCGGGTCCCACAGGCGGATATCGCGCGTCGCGCGCCAGGTTCCGTCGCTGGCGCGGGTCGGGATGACGACGCCATCGCCGCCATAACCGGACCGGGCGGCGCGGCGCGCGGCAGTCATCAATGGATCGTCCGCGAACTCCACCGGGTCGATTTCGCAGGCGATGCCACCCGGCGGCAGAATCTCGAGGTGAATGTGCTGCGCGTCGACGTTGCCGGGGTAGGCGCCCGGCCTGATCGTCGCCAGTGTGTAGCGCCCATCGCCATTCGTGATCGCCCAGCCGCGAATCCGTCCGTGCAGCGCAGCGAGCCCTGTGGCGCCGGCGTCCCGCGGGTAGGCGCCGCGCTGGTTGGTCTGATACGCGTACACGATCACGCCGGGGGCAATCGTACGCCCATCCATGAGGCGGACGATCCCGGTCACCACCATCCGTTCACCAGGTTCTTCGGCTCGGGCCAGTGTCGCGACCGACGACGAGCCGCGCGGCAATTCCTCCGGACCTCGTGCCGGGCACCACTGTGCCTGCAGAAGCACCGGTAAGACCGGAAGGAGCGCGCTGGACGACAAAATTCGAAGCATGCAGTGAGACTCTCGGAGAAGGTGCAGCAGTTGGATGCCGGCCACGGCTCCGTTGCGTAGCGTTGCTTGGCGCTGCACGCGGTGGGCCTCAGCGGCATCAGACAGGCACGATTCACCGCCGATGCGCGCGGCGCCGAGACGCAGGTTGAGGCGAGTCCATTGCACGCGTCGGACGCTGGCTTGCCACTCCTTGATGCGACCGGCGGCACGCTGTCTGGGCGGTCGAAGTCAGGCCACTATCAACCCGTCGATCACAAGAGCGCTCCGGGCGTTCCGCGTGACCGTGGACCGGTAGCCGGCCCCGGGGAGAGCGTCGTGTGTTGCCAACCCCCGGGTTTCCCGTGAAATTGAAGTGTCTGCCTCAACTCAGGAGCCCGAGCATGCCGGTCACGTTCACTGTCAACGGAACCCCGCGAACCGTCGACGTTCCCTCCGACATGCCGCTCCTCTGGGTGCTGCGTGATGTGCTGGACCTCAAAGGCACCAAGTTCGGCTGCGGGCTGGGCCAGTGCGGTGCCTGCACGGTGCACCTCAACGGCACCCCGGTCCGCTCCTGTCAGCTGCCATCCGCAGCCGTGCAGGGTGCCAGGATCACCACCATTGAAGGGCTCTCGCCAGATGGGAATCATCCGCTGCAACGGGCGTGGAAGGAGCTCGACGTGCCGCAGTGTGGCTACTGCCAGGCGGGCCAGCTGATGTCGGCCTCCGCCCTGCTGGCCACGACGCCCAAGCCGAGCGACGCGCAGATCGATGCCGCGATGAACGGCAACCTCTGTCGATGCGCGACCTACTCGAGAATTCGCGAAGGGATTCATCTCGCGGCTCGCGGCACACGCACGTCAACCGATGCTGGAGGCGCACGCTGATGTCACTCTCCTCCCCGCTCGATCGCCGACAGTTCCTCCGCGTTTCAGCCCTTGCAGGCGGCGGACTGCTCCTCGGCGCGTACGTGGACTTCGGTACCGATGGACTGTTGTACGCGGCCACGCCGAACGCGAGCGCCGACGACTTTCTGCCAAACGCCTTCATTCGTATCACGCCGGCCGGTGTCGTGACGATCATGGCCAAGAACCCCGAAATCGGCCAGGGGATCAAGACCATGCTGCCGATGCTGATCGCCGAAGAGCTGGATGTGGATTGGAACGCGATCGTGATCGAGCAGGCGATGAGTGATCAGGCGAAGTACGGACGACAGGTCGCCGGTGGCAGTACGGCGACACCGTTGAACTGGGAGCCACTCCGCAGGGCTGGAGCCGCCGGCCGTCAGCTCCTCGTTGCCGCCGCGGCACAGATGTGGAGTGTACCTGTTGCGGAGTGCACGACGGCGCTGGGTGTCGTGTACCACAAGCGCTCCAATCGCCAGTTGACGTACGGAGCGCTGGCGACCGCCGCGTCGGCACTTCCGGCGCCGGACCTCGCCACCGTGCCGCTCAAGGATCCGAAGGAGTTCAAGATCATCGGCCGTGCAATCGGCGGCGTCGACAATCACAAGGTCGTCACCGGTCAGCCGCTCTTCGGCATCGACGTCACGGTGCCTGGCATGCTGTACGCGACGTACGAGAAGTGCCCGGTGTTCGGTGGCAAGGCGTTGAGCGCGAACCTCGACGCGGTGAAGGCGCTTCCCGGGGTCAGGCAGGCGTTCATCGTGGAAGGCGGCACGGTGCTGAGCGGATTGTTGAGCGGCGTTGCAATCGTGGCCGACAGTTGGTGGGCGGCCAAGTCTGCCCGATCAAAGCTCGCCGTGGTCTGGGACACTCACCCAACCGCGCAGCAGAGTTCCGCCGGATTCAAGGCCAGGGCCGAGCAGCTCTTTTCACAGGCGCCCGCGAAAGTTCTGCGGACTGACGGAGATGTCGCCGCCGCCTTCAGCGCTGCGACGAAAACGGTGGAGGCGATGTACGAGTATCCCTTCCTCGCTCACGCCACGTTGGAGCCGCAGAACTGCACGGCGCACGTTCGCGGCAATACGGTGGAGATCTGGGCTCCGACACAGAATCCGCAGTCCGGCCGCGTGCTGGTCGCAAAGACGCTGGGCATCGCCGAGCAGGATGTCGCGATTCACATTGTCCGCAGCGGTGGTGGGTTCGGGCGACGCCTGAACAACGACTACATGGTGGAAGCGGCGATGATTTCACGGATCGCCGGCGCGCCTGTCAAGGTGCTCTGGACACGTGAGGACGACATGCAGCACGACTTCTATCGTCCCGCCGGTTTCCACAGGCTGAAGGGTGCCGTCGACGCCAGTGGCGCGCTCAGCGCCTGGCAGGGCCACTTCGTGACCTTCTCGAACGAAGGTGTGGAGTACGCGCCGAGTGCCGGCATGGATGCGATGGAGTTCCCGGCGACGAGCGTCGCCAACTTCTCGCTTGGCGTTTCGACGATGCCGCTGGGCGTACCGACGGGCTTCCTGCGTGCGCCCGGGAGCAACGCGCTGTCGTTCGTGATGCAGTCGTTCATCGACGAGCTGGCGGTGGCGGCGAAGAAGGATCCGGTTCAGTTTCGGCTTGACCTGTTGGCGAAAATGCCGGCTGAAACGCCAAGGGGCACCATGGTCCCCGCCCGCATGCGGGGCGTTCTCGAGCTGGTGGCCGAAAAGTCCGGCTGGGGCACGCGCAAGCTGCCAAAGGGCACCGGCATGGGTGTCGCCTTCTACTTCTCCCATCGCGGCTACTTCGCGGAAGTCGTCGAGGCGAGCGTGTCCAGGTCCGGCAAGGTGAAGGTCAACAAGGTCTGGGCCGCGGGCGATGTGGGGAGTCACATCATCAACCCATCCGGCGCGATCAACCAGGTGCAGGGGTCGGTCATCGACGGCATCAGTGAAGCGCTGGCGCAGGAAATCACGATCAGCGGTGGCAAGGCAATGCAGAGCAACTTCAACGACTTCCCGCTGATTCGCCTGACGCAGTCACCGGTAGTGGAAGTACACTTTCGCACCACCGACCATCCGCCAACGGGCATGGGCGAGCCCGCGCTGCCGCCGGTGGTGCCGGCGCTCTGCAACGCGATCTTCGCCGCAACGGGCAAGCGGATTCGATCGTTGCCATTGTCGAAGCACGACTTGAGCTGGGCGTAATGTGAGCGGGATGAAGCATTGGCTGGAAACGCGGCAGGTGTTCGATGCGCTGTCCGGCTTTCATCACACTGGTGTGCGCGCCGCGCTTGCAACGGTAGTCCGGGTGAATGGGTCGGCGTACCGCCACGAAGGGGCAAAGCTGGTGGTGGCGGAGCACGACGGGAGCGTTGGGAACGTGAGTGGCGGGTGCCTTGAAGCCGACGTCCGTGAGGTGGCGCAGCGCGTGATCGTGACCGGCGTCGCTGAACTGCGCACGTATTGTGGCGGGAGCGACGAGATCTCCGCCTGGGATCTGGGCGTCGGGTGCGACGGTGAGGTGGAGATCCTGATCGAGCCGGTGTCTTCCGCGCGAGTGCACGAACGCGATGCGATTCGCAGCGAATGCGGGTATGTCGCCATCACACTGCTGCGCGAAAGCCGCGAGTGCGGCGAAGCCCCGCGAATGGTCGTCACCGACACCGGCATCCACGGATCGCTCGGCGACGATGTTCTGGACACCGCGGTGCAGCGGTACACCGCGCAGTGGCAGTCGAACCGTGAATCCCGCACCGTCGCGCTGGGCGATGCGCGCCTGATGATCGACGTGTTGACGCCGCCGCCGAGGTTCGTGATCGCAAGCGCCGGTGACGATGCGCGCGTCCTGGCCCGGCTGGCCAGCGAGGTGGGATTTCGCGTTGTCGTGGTCGATCGCCGAATCGGTCTGCTCAGCCGCGACGACTTTCCGCCGTTGGTCCAGAGTCTCGAGTGTGACGCGGCACGGCTGACGGAACGGCTCGTCCTCGACGCCGAAAGTTTTGCAGTCGTGATGACGCACGACTTCGCCGACGACACCTCGTATCTGCGTGCGTTTCTGCAGACGCCAGCGCGCTACGTCGGCGTTCTGGGCCCGCGCCAGCGCACCGACCGAATTCTGGGCATCCTCGGTAGCGAGGGACTGGTCGATCTGGCGCGTATCTATGGACCTGTCGGCCTCGATATCGGGACAGACGGCGCAGAGCAGGTTGCACTGGCGGTGCTGGCGGAGGTTCTGGCGGTGCGATCCGGACGTCAACCACAGTCGCTGCGCGACCGCCGCGCACCGATTCACGCCATTAATGTCTAGCGCTCCATCAGTGCACCGAGACGCGACGGGGCTGCGTATCGGAGGTGTGATTCTGGCAGCTGGGGCGTCGAGCCGGATGGGGCGCAACAAGCTGTTGCTGGATGTTGGCGGCGTGACCATGGTGCGCCGCGCCGCCGTGACCGCAGTTGCGGCTGGCCTCTCGCCAGTGGTGGTGGTGACGGGCAACGAGAGTGAGCTCGTCCAGCGTGCACTCGATGGACTCCCCTGCAGCTGCGTGGTGAATCCGGATTTCACCGGACCAACGAGCGGGTCGCTTCACGCCGGCCTTCGGTCGCTCGGCGGCGATGTCGATGCTGCGGTCGTGCTGCTGGCTGACATGATCCGGATCAGCGACGCGATGCTGACGGCAGTGTGCAATGCAAACCACGAGTCGGGCGCACCGCTGACAGTGTCGCGCTACGGCGATGTGCTGGCACCTCCGCTCCTCTTTCGGCGTGCGCTGTGGCCGGAGCTGTTGGCATGGCACGGTGAGGGGTGTGGCAAGGCGGTCGTGAATCGGCATCGCGCCGAGGCGGAGATCGTTGACTGGCCAATTGACCTTCTGCGCGATGTGGATACGCCGGATGACTATCGCGACCTTGTGTCCCAATGAAACGCCGCACCTTCGTTTTGCGGACCGTGCTTGCGGTCGGCGCGCTAGGGGTCGGCTGGAGCGTACTTCCGCCGCGAAGTCGGCTGGGCGATGGCGATGATATTCCCGAGGTCTCAGGGGAGTCGGCGCTCAACGGCTGGGTGAAGATCGGTACCGATGGTCACGTGACAGTGATCATGTCGAAGTCGGAGATGGGCCAGGGCATCCACACCGCGCTGGCGATGCTGCTCGCCGACGAACTCGATGCCGACTGGGCGCAGGTGCGCATCGAGATGTCGCCGATCGACAAGATCTACAACAACATCGTCACCATCGTCGATGGGTTGCCGTTCCACCCCGATGATGACGGCCTGATTCGCCGCACCACCGCATGGCTGACTGCCAAGACGATGCGGGAGGTGGGCGTGATGATAACGGGTGGATCGTCGAGTGTGAAAGATCTCTGGCTCCCGATGCGGCAGGCTGGGGCGTCGGCTCGTGCGATGCTGGTGGCTGCGGCGGCCGAGTCGTGGAAGGTGCCGGCGTCGGAGATCACGGTGAGTGCGGGCGTCATCACTCATCCGTCCGGCAGGCGAGCGTCGTTCGGTGAGCTGATTGCAAGCGCTGCCAAGCAGCCGCTCATGGGCACGGCACCGCTGAAGGATCCATCGCAGTTCAAGATCATCGGACGACCAACACGTCGGCTCGAGAGCGCGGCGAAGCAGACGGGCAAGGCGACATTCGGTATCGACGTGAGCCTCCCTGGGATGCTCCATGCGAGCGTCGTCATGTGCCCGACGCTGGGCGGCACGGTGCAATCGTTCGACGGATCTGCGGCGCAGGCGATGCCAGGCGTCAGGCATGTGCTGAGCGTGGTGGGATACAACGGTGGAACGGCGGGAGTCGTGGCAATTGCGGACACACCGTATCACGCGATGAAGGCGGTGCGAGCGATACCGGTCGTCTGGGCGCACGGTGCAATGGCCGGTGTGTCGAGCGCTGACATCCTCACGCGTCTCTCAAGAACGCTTGATTCGGCGACAGGCCATGCGTACTACAAGCACGGCGATGTGACGTCGGCGCTGGCGGGTGCAGCGACCAGAGTCTCGGCAGAGTATCACGTACCGTATCTCGCTCACGCGGCGATGGAGCCGGTGAACTGTACGGTGCAGTTCAAGGATGGTCATGCCACGGTGTGGGCATCGACGCAGGTGCCAGGACTGGCTCGGCGCGCCGCAGCCAAGGCGCTCGACATCGACGAACATGATGTAGACGTCCGGGTCCAGTTCATCGGCGGTGGTTTTGGGCGACGCCTCGACGTTGACTTCATCGGGCAGGCGGCGGCGATCGCGAAGGTGGCGAACGGAGCTCCTGTGCAGACGATCTGGTCGCGCGAAGAGGATATGCAGCACGATTTTTATCGACCGGCATGCGTGTCGCGCAATGCGGCGGGGCTCGATGCCAGCGGAAAGCTGGTCGCGTGGAGTGCGACATCAGCGGGTCAGGCGGTGCTGCCTGGCGCCCTCGATCGATACTTCGGTCTGCCGGGTGTCCCTCTCGACAAGACAACGAGCGAAGGGGCGTACGACCAGCCATACGAGTATCCCGCTGCGCGAGTGGCACACGAGATCGTGCCGCTCCCGGTACCGGTGGGTCTCTGGCGCTCCGTTGGCCACTCGCATCAGGCATTCTTCACCGAATGCTTCATGGATGAAGTGGCGGCGGCCGCACATCAGGACCCGATCGCATTCCGCCTTGCCCTGTTGACGAACCATCCGCGTCACGCTGCGGTGTTGCGTCGCGCGGCCGAACGGGCTGGGTGGGGTACGCCGCCACCGGCAACCACGGATGGACTTCGGCGCGGCCGAGGCGTGGCGCTCCATGAATCGTTCGGATCGATCGTGGCGATGATCGCCGATGTAACCGTTGATGCATCCAGCGTTATTCGAGCGACGCGCGTGGTGACCGCGATCGACTGCGGCTTCCCAGTCAATCCCAATACAATCCGGCAGCAGGTCGAGGGCGGCGTGATCTTCGCACTGTCGGCCGCGTTCCACGGCGAGATCACGATTGAGAACGGGCGAGTGAAGCAGAGCAACTATCACGATTATCCGATGCTTCGCATGCAGGACACGCCCGTGATCGACGTTGAGATCATGCCGAGTATCGAGCACCCGGAGGGCGTGGGTGAGCCGCCAGTCCCACCGGTCGCACCGGCAATCGCGAACGCCATCTTCGCCGCCACCGGCCAGCGACTGCGATCGCTGCCGCTGCGGCTGTCCTGACCGATGAGCTACAAATGTTGACTCTTCAGATCAATGGTCGTGCGATGCAGATCGCTGCCGAGCCTGACACACCGCTGCTGTGGGTTCTGCGTGGTGAGCTGCAGCTGACCGGCACGAAGTTCGGCTGTGGAATGGCCGTCTGCGGTGCGTGTACGGTACACCTCGACGGCGCACCGATTCGCGCCTGCGTGACTCCAATTTCAGCCGTTGGCACTGGCGCCGTCACGACGATCGAAGGCCTTGCCGGACCGGAAGCAGATGCACTTCAGGCGGCGTGGACCGATGTCGACGTGGTGCAGTGTGGCTACTGCCAGCCGGGCCAGCTGATGAGCGCCTGCGCCCTGCTCCGTGGGAATCGCGCACCGAACGATCACGACATCGACGTGGCGATGTCCGGCAACCTGTGTCGCTGCGGGACGTACCCCCGAGTCCGCGCCGCGATTCATGCGGCGTCGGTGGCAGTGCCACGCCAGTAGGTTTCAGCTCGGGCCGGGGCGACGCGGGGGCCGCCGAGTGCAGTTCGGCGCATCAGGGAGTACGTGCAACAGCCTGACGCAGAAGGGCGAACGCAGAACAGCTTGACGCAGAAGGGCGGACGCAGAACAGCCTGACGCAGAAGGGCGGACGCAGAACAGCTTGACGCAGAACAGCTTGACGCAGAAGTGCACGGCTTTTGTCGCCCTCCGATGGGATCAGCGCGATCAGCACCTGCCACTGCCTTTTGGGGGAACAACTCGACGAGTGGCCCTCCGATTCCAAGGCACGCAACCACAGCAGTTGCAGTTTCTTGAAGCCTCGAGATCTCAGCGTGGCAAATAAGAGGTGGCAAGCAACATTCTGTATCCAATTGTTCTGCGTCAGCAGTTCTGCGTCAGCAGTTCTGCGTCAGCAGTTCTGCGTCAAGCAGTTCCGCGTCAAGCAGTTCCGCGTCAGCCATTCTGCGTCAAGCCGTTCCGTGTCAAGACACAAATCTGACCATCCACGGCGTGCAAGTAGCTCACCGCGAGACCTTACGCGTTGACCAGCACAAGCTTCCCCAGCACGTCGCGGCTCTCCATTCTGGCGAATGCCGTCTTGAGCCCGGCCATCGGGAGCGTGGCGTCGATCACCGGTTTGATCTTGCCCTGCCCATACCAGATCATCAATTCGAGCATCATCGCCGCGGCCTTCTTCGGCTCCCTCTTCGCGAAGTCTCCCCAGAAGACGCCCACGACCGACGCACCCTTCAGCAGCATCAGGTTCAGTGGGAACGAGGGAATCGCGCCCGCGGCGAAACCGACGACCAGGTAGCGACCACGCCAGGCGATACTCCGGAACGCCAGCTCCGCGATGTCGCCGCCAACTGGATCGTAGATCAGGTCCGGACCCTTCCCCTCGGTCAGCGTCCGGAGCGCGTCACGCAGATTCTCCGTTTGATAGTTGATCGTCGCGTCGGCCCCCAGGCTGGCGCAGAAGGCGCATTTCGCGTCAGACGACGCGGCCGCGATCACGCGCGTACCCGCCGCCTTGGCGATCTGAATCGCGGCCGTCCCGACACCGCCCGCCGCTCCGAGGATGAGCACCGTCTCACCCTCCTTCAGTTGACCACGATCCACCAGCGCGTGGTGCGACGTCGCGTAGGTCATGATGAACGCTGCCGCATCCGTTGCCGGGAAGCCTGCCGGCAGCGGCACGCAGAGCAACGCCTGTACCACCGCATGCGTCGCAAAGGCGCCGATGCTCGACAGACACGCGACGCGCTGACCAGGCACCAATCCGCGCACGCCGTCGCCCACGGACTCGATCACACCGGCAAACTCCGCACCCGGCACAAACGGCAGTGGTGGTTTCAGCTGATACTTCCCCTGCACGATCAACAGGTCGGGGAAGTTCAGGCTGGCGGCCTCGATGCGCACCACCACCTCGCCGGCGCCGGCGACTGGCATCGGCTGCTCCACCCATCGCAGTGCATCCACCCCGGTCGCCGTCTCACAGAGCCACGCGTGCATGTCAGCCTCCAGTCATGTGATTCCAACCCCAGGCTCAGGTCGGCCGTGTGAACCGCGACAGTGCGAAGAGCGACAAGTCAAATCCAACCGACGTGTCTGTCGCCAGATCGGCGAGCACCTCGCCAAGGGCGCTGGAGAACTTGAACCCGTGCCCGGAACAGGGAGACGCAACGATCACCGCTGGTGCGTCTGGATGAACATCGATCACGAAGTGATTGTCCGGCACGTTCGTGTACATGCATGCTGAAGCGTCTCGGAGCTCGCCAGCGGCGTCGGGCATGTACTGGTGGAGCAGCGTCCGCATGTGCGCCACCTCATCGGCGCCAACGGTACGCCGCAATTCGTCCGGGGCAGTGTGTTCGCCAAAATGGTGCAGTGCAACCTTGACACCGTCACCCGTGTCGGGAAAGCCGTACCATGCGAGCCCTGGCTCCAGTTCCTGAATGAAGATCGGGAACTGCGGACCGGCAAAGGTCGCCGCGCTCCTCGCCGGCGCAAACCAGTACAGCACGTTGCGCTGCGCCACGAATGGGACACCGAGTTCGCGCAATACCGTGCCAACCCATGCACCAACGGTGAGCACCACGCGGGCAGCAGTGTATTTGCCGCGATCTGTCGTCACTTCGACCCCACCGGGTACCGCTCGCCACGATACCATTGCCTCGTTGCTTTGCACCACGGCACCGTACAACTGCGCCTGGCCAATCGCCGTGGTGATTGCCAGCTCCGGCGCGAGCATGCCAGCACGCGGCTCCACCACGCAGTGATCGTCATCGCGGACACGGAAGGCCGGATACCGGCGGCGCACCTCATCGGCGCCGATCAGCTCGTGTGCGAGGCCGTGCAGTCCGGCGCTCAACAGCGCGCCCGTCACCACCGCGCTGTCTGGCGCGCCAATCATCAGCCCACCGGTCTCCCGGAGAAGTGCGACGCCGCTGCACGCTTCGAGGGCTCGCCAGCACTCGTACGCCCGCTGCACCAGCGGCACGTAACGAGGGTCCTCGAAGTAAGCCTCGCGAATGATGCGCGACTTGCCATGCGAAGAGCCGCGATCGTGACCGGGTGCGAACTGCTCCACGCCCAGAACGCGATGCCCGCGACGCGCCAGCTGGTGGAGCGTGGCACTGCCCATTGCACCCAAACCAACCACGATGACATCGAAGGCGCGTTGCGTCACCCACCAAGGATGCGACGTTGCCCGCTCCGCGTCAACGCGGCCTCGTACCGATGTCCGTGCGCCGCCTCGCGCCTCAGTCTCGCGCCTCAGCTCAGGGCGTCGCCGTCGCGCTGATGGTCACCGGATCGATGGTGGCCGCACGAACCAGCGCGGTATTTACACCGGCCGTCGGTCCCAGCGTCCAGCGCGCCGTCACCTCACCCGATGCGTTCGTCAACACGCTCTGCGGTGCAAATGCGCCGCCACCGGCGGTGATCTGAAACGTCACGTTGACGCTGTCCATCGGCGTGTTGTTCGCGCCCAGCACCCGCATCACGATTGTGTTCGTCAGGGCAGTGCCGGCCCGTGCCGTCTGGTTGTTCCCCTGTGCGATCACCAGATCCGTTGGCAGAAGGCCGGTCGCGGTCACACGAATCGGCTCGATGCCCGGCACGGTCGCCAACAGGGCGTGCGAGGCATCGGGACCAAGCGTCCACTTCACGCGTGCCTCACCGTTTGCATCGGTCTTGATCGACGCCGAATCGACCGCACCGCCACCCTGGACGACGACGATCGTGATCGCGACACCGCCCACGCCCTTCCCCGCCGCGTTGGTTGCACGGAAGACAAGCGGCGCGCGCAGCAGGCGACTCGCCTGACGCGCCTGGAGATTGCCCGAGACGATTGTCAGGGCTTCCGCCGGCTCCGGCTCGACGGTCTTCTTGCACCCGGCGGTGATCGTCAACAGCAGCAATCCGGCGCCGATCGTGCGTACGCGCATCGTGACCGACAAGCGAGGCATATCCATCATGAGGGGGATGAGGAGAAGTCACCCTCTATTCTCGGACGGATGGCCTGAAAACTGATGGCGCGACGACGTTGGCAGGACCTGGCTACGCGCTGACGGCCATCCAGAGCAGCGCCGCCAACGAGGCGCCCACCACCGGCCCGACCACGGGAATCCAGCTGTAGCCCCAATCGCTGCCACCCTTGTTCGCAATCGGAAGCAGGGCGTGCGCAATGCGCGGTCCGAGGTCGCGGGCCGGATTGATCGCGTAGCCAGTCGGCCCGCCCAGGCTCAAACCGATGCCCCAGACCAAGGCACCAACGAGGATCGGCGCCAGATTTGTCGCCGGAGCGGCGCCGGCGACCAGCTTGCTGCCGATCGCGCTGGCGACGAACACCAACACGAAGGTGGCGATCGTCTCGCTCAGCAGGTTCGCGCCCGTGTTCCGAATCGCAGGCGAGTTGCAGAAGCACGAGCGAATGGCATCGGCGTCACTGGTCGCGCCCCAATGCTTGAAGTAGTGCAGCCAGACGAGTGTTGCACCGACGATGGCACCCGCAAACTGCGCGACGATGTGCATCACGGCGTCACTCACGCTGCGCGCACCCATCAGCACATTCGCAATCGTACCAGCCGGGTTCAACTCCCCGGGTGCGCCGAGGCTCGTCGCAACGATCACGCCGCAGAGGACCGCCACCGCCCATCCGGCTGTAATCACGATCCATCCCGCGCCATTCGCCTTCGACTCGCGGAGCAGCACCCCGGATACCACGCCATTGCCGAGGAGAATCAGCACTGCAGTTCCAATGAATTCACCGAGCATCGTGGACGGCATGGCGGGCGGGATGAAGAGTGGTAGGCTGGCAGGTCCGCATCGGAGTGTCGACGTCCGGACAGGCCACCAGGCGCAACGGCGGCAATCTACTGAGGAGGCGTCGGCCGCTCACCAGTCCCGCCGGGCCCGAGGCGCCCAGCTGCGCTCCCTGCGAAGGTCTGCGCTCTATACAATTCATTGTATGAAGCGCAGTTCACCGGCGCCTGTCTCGACCCTGTCACAGTTTCACGCTCGCAATTCACCCAACGCAGTTGCCGCTCACAGCTCTGCTTCGCCGACCGCTCGCCCCGCTCCTGCTCGCGTGCGCGATTGCCGGGGCGGCGGTCATCCTCAACGTCCAGCTGGCCCGCCAGCTGACGGCAATCGAAGGGGACGCGCGCGCCATCGCCGAGACGTGGATCGTCCGCTCATCGACGCTGGCGACGTTCGAAGATGGTGTCCGTGAATTCCGCCGCCACGAAGCGCTCGCTGCGCTCAGTACCGCCGACACGGCGCAGCGCGCTGAGCTGATTGAATTGTCGGCAGTTCGTGCCCGCACCG
>Ga0105049_10003682_pt1 | contig 18090 bp, 12 predicted proteins | sample MAT06_FD_78087 | JGI IMG/M metagenome (GOLD analysis project Ga0105049, IMG submission 78087) | Freshwater microbial communities from Lake Fryxell liftoff mats and glacier meltwater in Antarctica - MAT-06 | ecosystem: Environmental > Aquatic > Freshwater > Ice > Liftoff microbial mat | place...
GACTGAGGCCCGAGCGCCCGATCGCCTGGCGGTTCCTGGATCCCCACGACGCGTCCGCGGCGCAGGGTTGATCGAGCGAGCGCCGAGGCGTCAGCGTTGCGCGTTCCAGCCGGTCCATCCCGGCCCGCGCACGACACGCCCGGGCCGCGCCGCCGTGGGCTCGCCGTCGTCGAGCACCTGCTCGCCGTTCACGAACACGTGCTGCACGCCGACCGCGAGCTGGTGCGGCTGCTCGAACGTCGCCGTGTCGGCGATCCGCGCCGGATCGAACACGACCACGTCGCCGAAGTAGCCTTCCGCGAGCCGGCCGCGCTCGCGCAAGCGCAGATTCTCGGCCGGCAACGACGTCAGCCGGCGCACGGACTCCTCGAGCGGGATCAACTTCTCGTCGCGCGTGTAGCGGCCGAGCAGCCGCGCGAAGCTGCCGTACGCGCGCGGGTGCGGGTGCGACTTCAGGAACACGCCCTCGGGCGCGGGCGCGCCGGCGTCGGAGCAGAAGCTGACCCACGGCAGGCGGATCTGCCGCCGCACGTTGTCCTCCGACATCAGGAAGTAGATCGCGCCGACGCGCGTGTGGTCCTCGACGACGAGGTCCATGGCCGTCTCCTCGACGGACTTCCCGCGCTGGCGCGCGACCTCGGCCAGCGTCATGCCGGTGAGCGGCTTCAGCGCGTCCGTCTTGAACTCGTTGAGCAGAACGCGCTCGGGCGAGCCGGCCGACAGCAGCAGGTTCTCCCACGCGTCGGTGGGCGTGCGCATCTCCTCGGCGACGCGTGCGCGGATCGCCGGGTCCGCCAGGCGCTTGCACCACTCGTCGAGCCCGCCGTCCTGGACCCAGGGCGGCATCGCGGCGTCGAGGCCGGTCGCTCCGGCCGTGTAGTTGTACATGTCGGGCCGTGATCGCCAGACCCTGCGCGCGGGCGCTCTCGACGCGCTCGATCACCTGCGCCATCTTCGGCCAGTTGGCCGCGCCCGCAGCTTTCAGGTGGTAGATCTCGGCGCGAACGCGCGCGCGCCGCGCGATGTCGATCAGCTCGTCGACGGCCTCGAGCAGGCGGTTGCCCTCGCTGCGCAAGTGGCTGATGTACGAGCCGCCGAAGCGCCCGGCCTCCTCGCACAGCGCGACGAGCTCGTCCGTCCCGGCGTAGAAGGCCGGGGCGTAGATCAGGGACGAGCCGACGCCCAGCGCGCCCTCCTCCATCGCCGTACGCACGAGCGCGCGCATGCGCACGAATTCCTCAGCGGTCGGCGGACGGTCGTCGTAGTCGACGACGTGCACGCGCACGGTGGTCGCGCCGACGAACGAGGCCACGTTGACCGCGCTGCCGCGGCGCACGACGTGGTCGAGGTATCCCCCAGCGTCGTCCAATCGACCGTGAGTAGGAAGAAGATGATGAGCTGGTCGAACTGCTTGTCGAGCCGATGCTCGACGGCCGTGTTGGTCGTCTTCGCGATCTTGCTCGACGACTCCTCGCTCGTGATTTGGATCGCGATGCGCCGGCCACGATCGCCGAGATCGGCCGCGGGGAAGTTCGCCTTCCCGGCATTCAGGTTCACCATCTCCCACCCGAAGAGCGCGTTGAAGAATCGCACCATCAGGAATTCCAGCGTGTGGTTGGAGTCGGTGAAGCTGGCCCGCGATCGCGTCTTCAACTGCGATGCGACGACGTTCAGTCGATCGGCGATCCGCGTGGCGAGGTGTTGGCGCTGGAAGGGCATGGGGCTCCTGGAGTGGGCCGAGGTCCGCGAGTTTGGCGAAGGATGTCGGCGATGGCCCCGGGCACGGAGAGGAGCCAACGCGGCGCTCGATGGCCGTCCCCCCGGATCGGTCGCGGCGGCAAATCATCGCGCGCGCATCAGCGAGCGGCTCCTCGACGCTGGTCGCGTTTGATCTGGGCCGGACGGAGGTCGGCTTGCGGCGGGAGTGTGTTTCGCCGAATCGGTACACATGCTCCGCAGGGCGGCCAAGCGACCCAGGGAGCGTCACCGATGCGCGATTCCCGCGAGTACGCGGCCAAAACAGGGTCGCCATTTACGGCCGGAGCGGCCTGGAACGGCCCTGCGGATGTCCACGGCCGTCGGGGCGTGCGCTTGGAAATCCTATGCTCAGGATCGATGCCAGAATCTGCAGTTTCCCGCGACGATTTGTGACCTGGCGACCTCTAGCACGTGGAACCATGAACCCCGAGATCTCACCCGCGCTGATGGCGCGCATGCTGGCGCAAACGGATTGGGTCCGCGCGCTGGTGCGGAGCCTCGGGGCCGATGAAGCGACGGCCGACGACGCGCTGCAAGACGCCTGGGTGGTGACGTTGCGACGGCCGCCCGCGGAGGACTCGAGTGAAACGAATCTGCGCGCGTGGCTCGCGCAAGTCGTACGTCGATTCGGCGTGTCGCAACAACGCAGCGAACGCCGGCGCGCGCATCGAGAGCAGCGCGCGGCGCGATCTGAATACTTGCCCTCGACCGCGGCGGTCGTCGAGCGAGAGGAGCTCCGCCGCCGCATCGTCGAAGCCGTGCTCGCGCTCGAGGACCCGTATCGCTCGACGCTCCTTCTGCACTTCTTCGAAGGCGCGAGCGCGGCGCAGATCGCGCGCAAGCACGACGTTCCGGCCTCGACAGTGCGCAACCGCGTGCGGCGCGGACTGGACGCGCTGCGCCTGCGTTTCGAGCGGGAGCGCGGGACGGAGTGGCGGACATGGGCGACGGCGATCCTGCCGATCGCCGGGACGCCGACAGCGGCGAAGAGCGTGATTGGAGGAGTCATCGTGTGGACGAAGTCGAATCTCACCGTCGCCGTCGCGTGCATCGCGGCGCTGTCGTATGTCACGTGGCGCACGCTCGCCGCGCCGGACTCCCGGGCGCCTGCGAGTGGAGCCCCCGCACAGGTCGCGCTCGCTTCGAACGACGGCGCGTCATCCGCTCGAGCAGACTCGGAGCAACTCGTCGGAGAAGACCTGCGTACCGGTGCACCACGACACGAAGCATCCGGCGATGCGCCCGCTGGAGATCCGCCCGTCGAGGAGACGCCAAAGGTTGCTCACGCGGCGCCGCCCATCTCGGCCGACTTCCTGAGCGCCGCGGAAGAGCTTGCGGGAAGCGTGTTTCGCGGCCCGATAGACCAGCAGAAGGCGGTCGACTTGCTCGGCGATGCGCTGAAGACCCTGGAAGACGGTGAGCGGGAGCAACTCGACGACGGATCTTGGAAGTTCACGCTCCCGTCTTCGGATCCACGGGCTTCGGTCACTCTGCTCGCGATACCCTCGGTCCGAGGTGGCGGTGACATCAAGCTCGAGATCAGGCGTCCCGATGCCGCCTTCTTCCCGGGCAATACGGCTGTTGTACGCCAGTCGCAGACGGATGTTGTCTTGAGCGCTCGAGGCGAACGAGCACCCGTGCTGAACGTGACTACGCGTGTCGACTTGACGTTCGACCCCATGATCTGGACGGCTCACAACGGCATTGGTCCCTTCCGGCTCGGTGGCGGGACACGCATCGACGCGAGCGGATCCGTGTGGCGTGAGACGACGGGCGAGGCCGTGGAGTCCAACGGCCAGGCGAGCTGGAAGATCACGCACGGAGCGCGAGTCGATAGCCCGAATGCGCTCCAGGACGCGCAGTTCCAGGAACTGTGGAGCTCGCTCAGCAGCAACTTCCACAAGTAGCTGCGGTCGCGCGAGTGTGTCGCGCCGCGATCTACGCCCTCCGCCGACGCTGGCGCGACGGCACATCGGCGACCGTGTTCGAGCCGCTCGACTTCCTCGCCCGGCTCTCGGCCCTCGTTCCTCGACAGCGGGCGCACTTGTTGACGTATCACGGCGTGCTGGCGCAGAACCCGCAGGCTCCGTTGGGCCGATCTACTGCGCCGCGTTTTCGCCGTCGACGTCCTGACCAGCCCCCACTGCGGCGGTGCGCGCAGGCTGATCGCGATGATCACCGAGCGGCTCGTCGTGCGCAGGATCCTAGGACCACCTCGAGCTGCCCAGCTCCCCGCCGCCGATCGCCCCCGCCAGAGCGCCTCCCGAGCCCGAGTTCGCCTGGTAGTCCGCGACGCGGGCGAGCTGCGCACCTCCAAAGAGTCTCGGTGTGGCGGCGCCGTGCCCCGGGCCGCAAGCCCAGCGCGTCCGGCCGGCTCGATGCGGCTCCCGAGGCTCTGCAGAACAGCACGACGTGCGTCCGAGGGACCGGATCCACTCGTCCGTGGGCTCGAGACCTACGGCGAATCGGCCCGAACCGCTACCCGCTGTCGGGGGTCATCCGCTTGGAGTTCCTCTCCCCCGACCTGGCGCGCCGAACTCCGAGCACACAGGTGAGATCTATTCGCCGCCCTACCTGTTCAACGGAACAGTCCCGTGATCGATGTTGCGCCGGGGCGCATCGAACTCGCCCCTCAGCAGGGCACGTTCTCGATCGACGTGACCGTTTTCCGGCATCACGTCGAGAAGGTCGTTCTGCTCCGGCCGGGTGCCGTCACGCACCACCACGATCACGACCAGCGCCACATCGAACTTCAGTTCAGCGCACCGACCGGATACGCGCCGAACACGAGCATCACGATCACGGTGACCAAGCCGCACGAGAGCGTCGGTCCCCCAGGCTACTACACGCTGTGGGTCGTCGAGTCGACGGTCGAGACGCCGTCGAACTACACGCACCTCGTGCCCTCGAACGCCAAGATCGTGCACGTGCGTTAGGTCACCACGCATCCGCTGCGGGGAGGAACCAGCCGAGAGCGCGGTGCCGTGTTCCCGACTTCACGATCGGGAGGAGGAAGGCCGCGACGAGGAGCGGGGAGGCGGCGCTGCCGAACCAGATCCACCACGGGATCGCACCCGCGCTAACACGAACGCGCAGCGGACGCCGCTCGCCTGCGCTGGTCATGTCGAGCCGCATCTTGAAGTCCAACCTCGACCGCAGGAGGCGGTTGCCCCTCACGCTAGACTCGCGCGCTTGGACGTCCACGTCGCCATCGAGACCTCGACCCGCCAGGGTTCCGTCGCCGTTCGGCGCGGCACCGAAATTCGCCGCGCCGACCTCGGGGAGTCGCGCGCGCACGCCAGCGACCTCATGCCCGCGATCGACCGGCTCGTGAAGGAACTCGGCGGCACGCCCGACGAATTGGCCTCGGTCCTCGTCGGCACCGGCCCCGGCAGCTACACCGGCCTGCGCGTCGGCATCGCGACGGCACTCGGCCTCGCGCGCGCCTCGGGAGCCCGCGCGCGCGGCGTCTCGTCGGGCGAAGTGCTCAGCTTCGGCGTGCTCGAGCCGGGCCGGAGCGCTTACCACCTGATCGACGGTCGCTCGGGCGGCTTCTACTTCGCGCATTTCCTGCGCACCGACGACGAGATCGAGGTCCTCGAGCCGCCCATCGTCCTCGGTCGCGAGGAACTGCCCGGCCGTCTCGCCGGCTCGGTGACGATCCTCACCGACGACGCGACCGCCGCGTCGTCGGGGTTGTCGCCGGAGATGCTCGAGCGCGTGCGCACCGACGTCCGTCCCGACGCGAGCGCGTTGCTCGCGCTCGGTCTCGCGCGGCTCGAACGGCTGGGTCCGCACGCGCTCGACGCGATCGAACCGCTGTACCTGCGACCGTTCGGCCAACGACACGGCGAGTGAGTCGAGCGCCAGCTCGCGAGCACGCGCCGGGAGTGCCTCGAGCGCAAGCTCGTGAGCACGCGTCGCGAGGGACCCGAGCGCAAGCTCGCTAGCCGGCGTCGCGAGGGACCCGAGCGCAAGCTCGCTAGCCGGCGTCGCGAGGGACCCGAGCGCGCGCTCGCGAGCAGGCGTCGCGTGACCCGAGGGCGCGCTCGCGAGCAGGCACCGCGACTGACCCGAGCGCCCGCGCCTCAGCACGCGTCGCGAGAGCGTTGTACCGACCTCGCAGCCGTGGCAGTCTCCGGATGTGAACGAGTATCGCGCCTGGGCCGAGATCGATCTCGATGCGCTGTCGACGAATCTCGCCGTGATCCGCGCCAAGGCCGGAGCCGGCACGCGCGTCCTCCTCGTCGTCAAGGCGGACGCGTACGGTCACGGCGCCGTACCGATCGCGCACCACGCGGTGCGCTGCGGCGTCGCGGGGTTCGGCGTCGGCTCGTCGGCCGAAGCGCTCGAGCTGCGGCGCGCGGGAATCCGTCTGCCGATCCTCGTCCTCGGCACGATCATCGACGACGAAGCCGACGATTGTCTGCGCAACGACGTCCACGTCGCGCTGCACTCGAGTTCGCGCGGCGTGATGCTCCAGAATCTCGCTGTGCGGATGAATCTGCGCGCCAAGGTGCACGTCAACATCGACACCGGGATGGGGCGGCTGGGCGTCCTGCCGACGAAGGCGCTCGAGCTGCTGCGCGAGGTCGCGGCGGCGCCGAATCTGGAACTCGCCGGGATCATGACGCACGTCAGCGCGCCGGAAGGAGCACTGGCGGCCAGCACGTCCGACCAACAGCGTCTTTTCGAGGGCGTTTTGCGTGAAGCGCGCGCCCACGGGCTCCATCGCGGTTGGACGCACATGGCGAACTCCGCCGCACTCTTCACGTCGTTGAAGCCGCGCTACGACACGGTTCGACCGGGTATCAGCGCGTACGGAATCCTGCCCCACGACCTGCACGGGTCCGACGAGTTGCGCCCGGTCCTCGCGCTCCGCACGCAGATCGTCTTCTTGAAGGACATCCCGGCCGGATTTCCGGTCGGCTACGGCTCGACGTGGCGATCGGAGCGGCCGACGCGCATCGCGACACTGCCCGTCGGGTACAACGATGGCGTGGCGTGGCGACTCGGCAACAAGGGTGAAGTCCTCGTGCGCGGCACACGCGCACGAATCGCCGGGCGCGTCTCGATGGACTACACGACCGTCGACGTCGGCCACATTCGCGGCGTCGAGGTCGGTGACGTCGTCACTCTGATCGGCAGCGACGGCGCGCAGACGATCTCGGCCGAAGAGGTCGCCGCGAAAGCCGACACGATCGCGTACGAGATCACGTGCAGCGTCGGCAAGCGCGTCACGCGCGTGATGCGCGGCGGTACGGAGGTCGTCGTGCCGGCGCAAGCCGCTCACTCGTCGGAGCGACCGGCTGCGTTCCATCCCGGGCTGTCCTCGCGAGTGCCGGCGCCGCCGGGCGAGTCCGCGCCGACATCGGCGCGTGCACGCGCGCCTTCGCAGCTCTCGGCGAGGGACTCCGAGCGCGACAAAGAGGCCTCGCGTGCGCCGCGAACCGATGGTGATCCGCGCGTCGCGGCACAGCACGACGGCGCGCACGCCGAGCCCGCGGCCTGAACGATGGCCATCCTGGGCCGGATGTTCTTGGGGCTACTCGCCGTCGTCGGCTGGTTGGTCCTCGTTCTCGTGGCGAGTCTCTGGGTCGGCGAGGAATCCGGCCTGATCGGCCGCATCGTTCGTGATGTCGTCGCGCGCGAATTCGGCGCGCTCGGCGACGACCTGCGACTCGAGGGTGTCCGCTTCCGTTGGTTCGATCGCGGGATCGAGATCGATCGCCTGCTCCTCGGTCGAAACGGCGAGATGGCGAACATCCGCGACATCTATGTCGAGCTCGCGAGCGGCGAAGAGACCGGTTCCGTGGTCCGCCGCATCGAGGTCCGCTCGGGCCGCGTGCGCTTCTCGCCGGCGCTCATGAACGGTTTGCAGCGCTATTCCGAGCAGATCGCGGGCTCCGGCGCGCGGGTCGAGACGCGTCCGAAGCTCCCGACCATCCAGGTCGAGAACCTCGATCTCGAGTTCGTCTCGCAGCGGTCCGGCGTGATCCCGATCGGCACCCTGGACGTGCTCGCCCGCGCCAACGCGCGCGGCGCCCCGGAGATCTTCGGCCGCTTGGTCCCCGCGCTCACCGCGCGGTCGGTCGAGCAAGGGGCCGTGTTCGTCTCGGGGACGCTCGGTGACGACGGCGTCCTCGCCGTGCAAGCCAACGCGACGCGCCTGCCGCTCGGTGTCGAGGGGCTTCCTGGTGACGAGGAACTCGACTTCGTACGCGCGCTCGAACCCTCCGGGCTCGTCGAGCTCGCGATCGAAGCGCGAGTTCCGCTCGACGGAGCCCCCCCCAGCGCCAAGGTGCAGATCGCGATCCAGAAAGGTGCCGCGCGTTTCGCCCGAGGAAAGCACCGCTTCGAGTCGTTGCGCTTCGATCTCACCGCCCTTTGGCAGCCGGGACACCTCGGTGCGTGGCGCGAGATCAGCACCTGGCACGGGATCGCTCGTGCGAGCGGGACTTGGAACGGCACACCGTTCGAAGCCACGTCGCTCGTCGGCGACGAGGCCGGTCCCGAGCACGAGATCGAACTCTGGGCACGCCTTCCCGATCTGCCGATCGAGACGGGATTGCTCGATGCTTTCGAGGCCAACGCGCTCGCTCGGCTCATCTGGGCCGGGATCGACGTGCGCGGTGCGAGCGAGGTCTCGATCGGCGTTCACGTTCCGCGCCAACGCGGGCGACGCGGAAGGATCGAATCGGCGGCGCTCTTCGCGCTCGTGCGTCCGGCCGGCGGGATGTCCCTGACGTACCAAGGCATGTCCAAGGATGCGACGGGCGCTTTCGACGAGGGTTTCCCGCTGCCGCTCGAGAAGATCAGCGGCGAGATCGCCTTCGTGTTCGACCGCGATCGTATGCACCCGTGGGAGATCGCGTTGCTCGACCTCCAAGGTCGCGCGGGCGCCGGCGCGATCCGCGCGGACGGAGTCGTGCAGGCACCGCCGACCGGTGTCGACCCGCGACTGCCCACGGCGCAGTACGTCGAGATCGATCTCGACATCGCGACGGATCGCCTGCCGGTCGACGACATACTGCGATCCGCGCTCGTGGGTCTGCGCGGTGCGCTCCCGCCGGCGTCGAGTTGGCAGCCTTTTCGGCCGGAAAACGGCGAGATCGGCGTGAAGTTGCGACTCTTCCGCGAAGCACGACTTTCGTGGCTCGCAACCGATCTAGAGCTCGCGCTGCGCGGCGTTTCGCTGACGTGGGACGACCTGCCCGTCCCGGTCCAGCGCGCAGAGGGAACAGTGCAATTCCGTTCGGACGGCATCGCGGATCGCGCGCTGTCGGTCGCGTTGGACGGATCCTTGCGCACCGCGCAGAAGACCCGCGTGAGGCTGCGCTCGCGCACGCTGGGCGGATCCCTTCCTGACGCACCTCTCGACGAGATCACGATGGGACTCGTCGAAGTCGACCGCGTCGCGCTGACGGGTGACGACCGCCGCATCCTGGTCGAGCAACTCCCCGACGTCGGCGAAGCTTTGGACGAGATCTCGCCGCGCGGCTTCGCGGACATCCGCTACGAGCGCGTGCGCTTCGATCCCGCGCGTCCGCTCGAGATCCGCGCGGAAGTCACGCCGCTCGCGCCGGCGCAGCTCGTCCCGCGTCGTTTCCCCATGACGGCGGTGGAAGTCCGCGGCCGAGCGCTGTATTCGGGACGCGAAGGCGCCGGCGTCTCGGAAGCCGACGTGCGTCTCGCGCCGCTGCTCGCGACTCTGCCCGACGGTTCGATCGTGGCACTCGGCGCACAGCTCCCCGCCGGACATCTCGAGATCCTCGCAGCCGGAGTCGACCCGGCGAACAAGGCCTTGCTCGGTGCCGTCGGCGGGCTCGTGACTTCGAGCGACGCGGATGGCGAAGGCAAGGCGCTGTTCGACAGCAGCGCACTGGTTTTCTCAGGGCGACTCGACATCTCTGCGAAGGTGCCTCTCGGGGTCCTCGAGCAAAAGATCGCGGCGACTACGGATGACGCGCCCGGCCCCGAGATCGCAGCCCGAACGCAGGGCAATTGGCGGTTTTTTCTGCGCGATTCCGAGCTCGCGACGACGACGGGATTCCGCCTCGAGCATCTGAGGGGCGAGCTGACTCTCTCGGAAGCGGTGGTGTCGGGGACTGGACTCGAAGCCCGACTCGCCGACACGCCGGTTGCGCTGGACGACGTTCGATTCGCGCAGGGCTCCGAGGGTTGGCGGCTCGAGACCGGGTTCGACGCGCGTGACGTCCCGCTCGATCGCGCGCACCTCGGCGGGTTCTTCGACACGGCCACGCTCGACGCGTTGCTCGACGATTTCGACTGGCGCGGCCGCTTCGACTTCACGGACGGACATCTCGCGATCACGATTCCATCGCGCGGTGAAACGCGGATAGAGCTCGCTGGGGACCTCGTTCCACACGCCATGTCCGTGACGATCGGACTCCCGCTCGCGGTCGAATCCGCGACCATGCGTCTCGATCAACTCGTCCGTGAGGACGGCAAGGTTCGCGCACTGGCGACGATCGAAGGCCTCGAAGGCACGCTCGCTGGTCGCTCACTCTCCGATGCGCGGATGATCCTGACGTACGTCGAGCCCGCTCTCTCGATCGAGACTCTCTCGGGCGACCTCGAAAACGGTTCGATCCGGCCGCTGGGAGCGGGTGCCGAGCGCGCAGGCACGCCGTTCTCCATTGCGCTATCGAAGCCGTTCCCCTTCCAGCTAGGACTCGACCTCGCGGATGTCGATGTCGCGGGCCTCTTGCGCGGACTCTTCCCCTCGGGGGTCGCGACGCGCGGCAAGGTCGACGCGCAGCTCCGTTTGGCGGGCGACCTCGAGAACCTGCTCGGCATCGAGGGCACGGGCTCCATGCGTGTGCGACAGTCGCGACTGTGGTCCGTGCCGGTTTTCCGCGCGCTTTTCGGTCAACTCGGTCTCGACGACACGGCGACGTTCGACTCGATGTACGCGAACTTGACCGTGCGCGACGGCGTCGTCGTGATGAACGACATCCTCTTGCGCAGCCCTCTGCTCCAACTCGTCGGCGCGGGCACGCTCGACTTCGACGGTCGGCTCGCACACGATCTCGAAGTGCGCTACGCCCTCGTCGACAACTTGGGTCCGCTGACGCGGCTCATCTACTGGATCCAGAACGAACTTCTGTCGATCAGCATCCGTGGCGACATGGGTCGCCCCGTCGTCGTGCTGCAGAATCCGCTGCGCCGACTTTTCGGTTCGAACGGCGACCCTCATGCGCTTCCGACTCCGGGCTACGCTCCGCTCCCGCCGAGGTTTTGAGCCGATCATGCAAGGATACGAGACGTGGGCCGTGATCATGGCCGGTGGATCGGGGACGCGCTTCTGGCCGGCGAGTCGCAAACAGCACCCCAAGCAGTTCCTGCGCGTCGCGGGATCGAAAACGCTGATCCAGGAGACTGCGGCGCGACTCGGTGACTTGATCCCGCCCGAACGACGGCTCGTCGTGACGGGTCACGAGCACGTGGCACTGGTGCGCAAACAACTGCCGAAGATCCCGCCGGAAAACGTGCTCGCGGAACCGACGGGTCGCAACACGGCCCCCTGCATCGCGTGGGCCGCAGTCGAGATCGCGCGACGCTCGCCGAACTCCGTGCAGGTCGTGCTGCCCAGTGATTCCGTCATCCGTCCGGCCGCGGCGTTCCAGAAGCTCGTCCGCGTCGCGATCGAGGAGGCGGCGAACTCGAACGCGCTCGTCACGTTCGGAGTGCAGCCGACCTTCGCGGCGACCGGCTACGGCTACATCGAGATCGGCGACGAGCTCGCGATGCGCGGCAAGACACCCGTACACGCGGTGCAGCGCTTCGTCGAGAAGCCCGACCGCGCACGGGCCGAGGTCTTCCTCGCGACGGGCAAGTACCTGTGGAACTCCGGCATGTTCGTCTGGACGACGAACGCGATTCTCGCGGCGCTTCGCGAACACGCGCCGGCTGTGCTCACGGCGCTCGAAGGCTGCCGAACGAGCGCCGAAGCGATCGCGATCTATCCGGCGATTCCGAGCATCGCGATCGACGTCGCCGTCATGGAAAAGGCGCGCGACGTACGCGTCGTCCCGTTCGGGATCTCGTGGAGCGATGTCGGCGCGTGGCCGGCGCTCGTCGACGTCCTGCCCGCGGATGGGGACGGGAACGTGAACGGCGGCGGCGCGCAGCTCCTTGCGGTCGACGCACTGCGCAACGTGGTCCACGCACCGAAGGGCGAGATCGTGGCGCTTGTCGGCGTCAGCGATCTCGTCGTCGTGCGCGCGGGCAAGGCGATCCTCGTCTGCCCGAAGGACCGCGCGCAGGACGTGAAGCAGATCGTGGATCGCTTGTCGCGCGAGGATCCGAGCTGGTTGTGACGCGGAAACGACCGCGAAACAGCGCGCACCACGAACGAGGCCGGCCGAATCGGCCGGCCTCGCGCGAATCAGGATGCCGAGCTCAACGCCGGGCGGCGTCCGAGCTCTTCGTCCTCACAACTGCCACCCGACCTCGACGCCGTTCGTCAGGTTGAACGTGGCGGTCGTGCAGAAGTTCGCGGCGTTGCGATACCAAGCCTGGTAGGTGCGCGTGGTGCCGGCCGAGTTCGAGCCGCGAATGGAGATGGGGATGTCGCCCAGCTCGGGGTATTGCGACGAACCGGCCACGTTCGTCTTCGTGCCGAGGCGAATCACCGTGCCGGCGGCACAGCGCACTCCGTCACCGAAGAGCGTGCCGGCACCGCCGCCGCTCTGCGTCGTGCCCTGGAAGTAGAGGACCGAGCTGCTGGGCATGCCCGAGCCCGAGAGGACCAGCGTGTCCGCCGCGATGCTCGGCGTTCCCGAGCCCACGAGGTTCGCGCCGTTCGCGTTCAAGCTGTTCGCGCAGCCGTTTCCGACCGCGCCGGAGTTCGCGCACGGACAGGCCGTGCCGCTGCCGTCGCCAAAGCAGAAGGGCGTGATCAGCGGGCCGACGAACATCCGCACGAACGCGTCGGGCGTGCCGAAACTCGCGCCGTTGATGTCGACGCCGGCTGCCGTGCGGAGCTGGACGATCGCGTACAGCCACTGGTTGTCGGTGAGCACGACGTCGTTCGCGGCGAAGGCCGCGCTGGTGTTCAAGCCGCGGCCGATGAACGCGTCGTCGTCGAACGAACCGTTGCCGTCGATGTCGACCGAATCGCCCTCGCGCGCGACCACGACGCCGTTCACGACGAGGACGTCGTCGGACGCGAGGACGCCCGAGGCCGACCGACCGCAGATGGCCCAATCCCCGCTCGAATTGCCGGCGACGGAATAGAACGTGTCGCCCCAGGTTTCCGCGCCACCTTCGATCGAGTCACCGGTCCGAGCGAGCAGGACGCCGCTCTGAACGGCCCAGTCCGGGGCCACCGCCGTGGTTCCTGAATTGTCGCGACCGCGAGCGACCCACGTTCCGTCGAAGGCCATCGACGCTTGGAAGACGTCGCCCATGAGCAGAGGCGATCCCGCGACGCTGCTCCCCTCGCGGAGCTCGACGACGTCGTTCACGACGAGGATCTTGTCGATCGCCGTGTTCACGTTCTCCGTGTCGCCGACCGCGAGCCAGTGGGCCGGATCCGACGACGCGGCGCAGCCGTCGAAGTCGAAGGAGTCCCACACTTCCCCCGCGATCAGGCTGACGCCCGATTGGCGGAAGCCCGCGTTGCTACGGAAGATCGCCGGATAACGGAAAGAGGAACAGTTGCCGATCGGGGTGTTCCCGAAGAACACCTGACCATTGTCGAGGAGCTGCACGGACCCGATCGAGTTGCCGACGGTCTCGTCGCCCGTAGGATTCGCGGGTATGTCGGTGAGACCGGTGTAGAGATCGCCCTGCTGCAACACCTGCGTGTGCACGCCGCCCGTCGAGACGAAGATCACCTTCTCGTTGTCGGTCGTGACGCCGCCGCGCGCGCGCGCGCTGAACCCGATGTTGCCCGCGCTGTCCCAGCTCACGGGCGAGAGCGGGTCGAAGAAGTCGTAGAGCTCGCCGGCGCTCGCGCCTTGGAACGGACGGCCTTCTTGGCAGAACATCGTCCCGGTCGTGCCCGAGCCGCGAACCAAGATCGTCTCGAGGTCGCTGCCGAGCTGCGTGCGGCCCTTGACGACCCAGTCCGATCCGTCGCGTCGCACGGCGATGTCCTCGATCGCGCGCCACGTCGTCGCCGCGGGCGCGCCGGCAAGATCGACGGTTCCGGGGATCACCGCGGTCGGGTCGCCGGTCTTCTTGGTGTAGATGACCTCGATCGATTGCGCCGACGCGGCGCTCGCCCCGAGGGTCGCCAAGGCGGCCAAAGCAGTCAGAATCTTCGAGTGTTCCATGAGGTAGGTCCTGAATGGGGTCTAGGGCGGCTTCGACAGCTCGGCCCAGGAAGCGAGCGTATTCCGAGTCGCCACTCCTCGATACCCGAGCCTCGCCGAGAATCCGCCCGATGTCGCCGTCCTCGCGGGCTTCTTACGATCCAGGACGCTGGCCGAGCTCGCTATCCGTCATGCTTTTTGGGCATGAGTCGCGGAGCGGGACGCTGTGCTCGGCCAGTGAGCCTGAGTTCGCCCGAACAGTGCGGCCGCGACGACGGTCGGAGAGTTCACGGCCAACGCGCGCGCGGAAGTTCGCGCCGCTGTGCGCAGCGTCAGTGCTTCGCCTTGCCCTGCGCCGCGACCGCGTGTTGCGCGGCGGCGACCTCGGCTTCGCTCGCGAGATAGCGGCTCGAGAGCGGGTTCAGGTCGCGGTCGAGTTCGTACACGAGTGGAATTCCCGTCGGCACGTTCACGGAGACGATCTTGTCATCCGGCACGCGATCGAGGTGCTTGATCAGCGCGCGCAGCGAATTCCCGTGCGCCGCGATCAAGACGCGCTCACCCGTGCGGATCCGCGGCGCGATGCGCTCGTTCCAGTACGGCACGACGCGCGCGACCGTGTCCTTCAGCGATTCCGTGCGCGGACGTTCCGCCGCGGTGAGCGCTGCATAGCGCCGATCCGAGCTCGGATTCGAGGTGTCGCCGACGGCATACGCGGGTGGCGGGACGTCGTAGCTGCGGCGCCACGACAGGACCTGTTCCTCGCCGTGCTTCGCGGCCGTCTCGGCCTTGTCGAGGCCCGTCAACGCGCCGTAGTGACGCTCGTTCAGGCGCCAATCGCGCTCGACGTCGAGCCACAAGAGATCCATCTCTTCCTGGACGAGGTTGAGCGTGTGAATTGCGCGCCGCAAGCGGCTCGTGAACGCGAAATCGAAGTCGAATCCGGCTTCCTTGAGCTTCGTTCCCGCGGCGCGCGCCTCCGCGATGCCCTTCTCGGAGAGCGGCACGTCGCGCCAACCCGTGAAGCGATTTTCGCGGTTCCATTGGCTCTCGCCGTGGCGAATCAGGACCAGTCGGTACATGGCGGACACCTTAGTTTCAGGAAGACAGTCGGCGCGCGACGATCTCGTTGGCGCGAGCGAGCAAGGTGCGCACCTCGTCGCGTCGCTCGGCGGCCCGCGCGAGCTCGCCTTCCCCGAACGGCTTGTCGGACAGCGAACTCGCATTGATCTGGACGTTCAAGAACGCGGCCTCGCACGCCGCGGCGAGGCAGTACGCGCCGCTGGCTGCGTCGGACAACAAGTTCGGGTTCGCATCGGCGATTCCGTCGACCGCGATGCGCAACGCAGCGAGCGCGTGCTCGACCGTCTCGGCCGGAACGGCGAGCGCTCCGCGCAATCCGGTTTGGATCGCAGCCGAGCGAGCCGCTTTCTCCGCGTCGGTCGCTTTGGGCAGCTTGTACGCCGCCGTCACGGCGTCGTAGCTCCGCGCATCGAGGTCGACCAGCTCGATGCCGCGCGCGCGGTGTCTCTCGAGTTCTTCGACGCGGTGCGCCATCGCGCTCTCGACCGCAGCGAACTTCTCGCCCGACGTGAATCGGAAGGCCATCGCCGAGAGTGCGCTGCCCGACGCGACGAGTACCGCGGCCATGCTGCCACCACCCGGCGTCGGCGTTCGCGCAGCGAGACTCGCGACGAAGTCACGGACGGTGAGATCGATGAGCGGAGTGGATGCGGACATGCGCTGTTCGTTCGGGAGCCGAGCGGGCGCGGCAGTCTAGCGGCGCGGACTTGGGCGCTGCGTGCACGTCGGAACCTCTCCCGCGCACACTCGTGCAGCGCTCGATTCGACCTGAGGCTCGCTGCGCGTGCTGCCGAATGGGCGGGCTCACACGCAAGCGTCCCCGTGGCGGGAGGCGACCTGAACACCGGGCGGGGGGAGGACGAAAGGGAGGCGCGCCCGCTCTCATGGAACCTTCACATCGACGTAACCACGTAGTGCTGCTTGAGTTGTGAAAAGAACAAACCTTCGGGGTGGGTCCCCGCGGAGGCCTTGTCTACCCTCCGGTGGCTCGGTTCCGGGACTTCCCGGCGCTCTGAGCTCCTCCGTCCTACCCGATCCCCGCACACGACCGAACACGAACGCGCCCATCGGGGTCCTCTCCCTCGGAATCCTCCGGCAAGTCGCCGTCAGCTGATTCCTCCGGCACTCGCCGGAAGCACAGGGCCCCACCTCGGACGCGACCGCGAGCGCCGCAGCGGAATTGAGAATCGCCTTCGCAACCCCCGAGCTCGCGAGCTTGGTCCGGCGCACCAGCCTGGCCGAGGTCGCTGAGTCACTGCCCAGGACGCTGCGCCAGGAGGGCGCGGACGTCCGTGTGTTTTTGCCGTGGACGATGGGGCTCGACGCCTCGCCGCTGCAGAGCCTGCGCGAAGTCGGAACGGTGCGCGTCAAGGACGGCACGACGAAGGCCGAGGTCACGATCCACGCGGCGAACCTGGGTGACCTCCCGATCTACTTGATCGACCACCCGACGCTGTTCCGCTCGCGGCACCCGTACGGGGACGAAGAAGGCCCGTACGCGGACAATTGGCGGCGCTATGCGGTCTTCTGTCGCGCGGTCCTCGAGTCACTGCCGCTGATCCAGTTCTCGCCGGACGTCATCCACGGTCTCGACTGGACGACCGGGCTGATCCCGGTGATCCGCGAGCTCGAGTACGCGACGAAGCAGCCCAATCATCCGGCCTCGAACGCGGGCACGTTCTTCAGCGTCCACAACCTCGCGATGCAGGGCGCATTCGAGCGCGAGATCCTGCCGCAGATCGGGCTCCCCCACCGCGTGTTCACCGCGGTGCACGGCGTCGAGCTGGGCGGCAAGGTCAACTACCTCAAGGCCGGCGCCGAGTTCGCGACGATCGTCGGAACGTCCTCGCCCGGCAACGTCTTGCGCGTCCAGCAGAACGAACGGGGAGCGGGTCTCGTCGAGACCTTCCGCCGCCGCGCGAAAGAGCTGGTCGGCATCTCGAACGGCATCGACTACAAGGCTTGGGATCCGGCGAACGACCCGCTCCTGCCGCAGCCGTTCTCCCTCAAGGACAAGGAGCTGCTGGGCAAGAAGAAGTGCAAGGCTTCGCTGCAGGAGAAGCTCGGCCTCGACAACGGCGCGCGCATCATGGTCGCGGCCGTCATCGGGCGACTGGATGCGGACAGCGGGTTCGACGTCTTGGCCGAAGTCCTGACGTCGATCCTCGAGCGCAACATCGAGGTCGTGCTGCTCGGCAACGGGAAGCTCGAGGTGCTCGAGCGCGTGCGCACGGTCGAACAGACGTTCACCGGTCGCTGCCGTCTCATCGATGCTCTCCATCCGAGCGCTGCGCACACGCTGCTCGGTGGCGCGGACATCCTGATCAGCCCGTCGCACTACCACTCTTCGAACCAGCTCTGCGCGATCGCATTGCGCTACGGCGTCGTGCCGATCGTCTACTCGGGAGCTGGTCTCGACGACACGGTCACCGATCACGAGAAGGATCCGAAGAAGGGCACTGGCTTCACGTTCAAGGCCTACAACGGCGAATCGCTGCTCGACGGGATCGACGCGGCACGCAAGGTCTACAAGGAACCGGCGGATTGGCGCACGCTCGTCGGACGCTGCATGAAGCAGGACTTCTCGTGGCAAGCGACGGCCGCGGACTATTTGAAGGCCTACCGCCGCGTGACGCGGCGAGCCAAGACGTCCGCCGTCGACGAGTGAGCCGTAGCAGTTTCACCCGAGGATTTCGGCCATGCGCCTCGTAGGCATCGACCTCGGTGGGACGGCGATCAAGGCCGGAGTCGTCGACGAATACGGGGCGATCCTCGAGCGTCGCTCTGTCCCGACCGGCCTCGCGGATGGCGGCGATGCCGTCATCGAGCGCATGGCGAAGCTCGCGCGCGAGCTCGGCGCGGATACGTCGGTGGGTATCGGCTCGCCGGGGCTGATCGACCACGCGGCGGGACGCGTGCTCGAGTGCCCGAACCTCAAGGTCCTCGAGAACGTGCCGCTGCGCGA
>Ga0105049_10003685_pt1 | contig 18084 bp, 16 predicted proteins | sample MAT06_FD_78087 | JGI IMG/M metagenome (GOLD analysis project Ga0105049, IMG submission 78087) | Freshwater microbial communities from Lake Fryxell liftoff mats and glacier meltwater in Antarctica - MAT-06 | ecosystem: Environmental > Aquatic > Freshwater > Ice > Liftoff microbial mat | place...
CCATCGCGACGACGCGCGGCACGACGAGGAACCGCACCGGATCGATCGCGAGCGCACGAAGCCCGTCGAGCTGCTCGGTGACCGTCATCGTCGACAGCTCGGCGGTGGTGTTCGCGCCGACCCGACCCGAGAACATCAACGCGATCAGGATCGGCCCGATCTCGCGGAGCACTGCATAGCCCGCGCCCCAGCCGGCGAGCCCGGTGGCGCCGAACTTCTTCACGAACGGCCCGGCCTGCATCATCATCAGCGCGCCGGCGAAGAACGCGGTCAGCACGACGATGGCCACCGAGCGGTTGCCCATCTTGTAGAGGTTCTTCCACAGCTCGCGGGTGTCCATCCGCGGCGGGATCAACGCGCGGAGCACCTGGCCGGTGAGCAACACGATGCCGCCGATCTCCTGCGAGATCCGGAGCGCACCGGAGCCGAGCGCGCTGATCACTTGATGCTCCGCTCCCCGCGACGATCGATCGACAGCATGCCGGGGCCGGCCTGATCGAGCGGGCCCTCGAGCTCGCCACGCACGAACTGGCGGACCAGCGCGTCCGGCGAATCGGCGATCGTCGCCGCGGGGCCGCGATAGATGATGCGGTGATCGTAGAGGAACGCGATCTCGTCGACGAACTTCGCGAGCGCGGCGACGTCGGACGAGACCGCGAGCACCGATGCGCCCGTCCGTTGCTGATCGGCGGCGAGCAGATCGTAGATCTTCTGCGTGGTCACCGGATCGAGGCCGGCGGAGGGCTCGTCGTAGATCACGAGCTCGGCGTCGGCGACCGTGGCGCGTGCGATGCCGACGCGCTTCTTCATGCCGCCCGAAAGCTCGGCGGTCAGCTTGGTCTCGCTCCCGGCGAGGCCGACGGCTCGGAGGCGGTTCGCGACCCGCTCGGTGATCTGCGCCGCGTCGAGCCCACCGGTCTGCTCGAGCGGAAACCGCACGTTCTCCTCGACGGTGAGGAAATCGAACAGCGCGTAGTTCTGGAACAGCATGCCGATGCGCTTGCGCAACGGCCCGAGCTCGACCTCGCGCTTGCCGACGACGGACTGCCCGAAGACCTCGATGCCACCGCGGTCCGGCTGCTCGAGGCCGCAGATCAACTTGCACAGCACGCTCTTGCCGGAGGCCGCGGGGCCGATCAGCCCGAGCTTGCTGCCGGGCGCAAGATCGAGGGAGATGCCGTCGAGCACGCGCCGCGACCCGCAGCGCTTGTGGACCTCGGAGATCCGCACCGCGACGTCACTCACGGAGGGCACAGCTCCTTGCCGCGCAGGATGTACTTGGACTCCGGCGACAGCTTCGCGAGCTCGGCGAGCGCACGACACGCGCCGTCGTGATCGCGCGCCTGCTCGAGCGTCACCGCGAGCTCGTACAGCGCATCGTCCTTGAGGATCGAGGCCGGGTAGTGCCTTGGCAACTTGCGGAGCGCGGCCGCGGCGCCGGGATAATCCGCGAGGTCATCGCGCAGGACTCGGCCGAGCTCGAGCTGCGCATCGTCGAGCCAGATCGAGAAGTACGAGCCGGCACCGATCGCGACCTCGCGCGTCGCGAGCAGTCCGCGCAGCCGCTCGGCCGCACCCTTGCCATCGCCGAGCGCGCGAGACAACCGGGCAGCGTGCCAGCGCGCGTCGTCCCGAAGGCCGCTCTTCGGATACTCGACGGGGATCCGATCGTAGAGCGACCGTGCGCCGCTCGGGTTCGCGAGCTCGTGCTCGTAGAGATCCGCGAGCGCCCAGATCAAATTATCGGCGACCTGGGTCTCCGCGAGCGAGGTCAGCAGCTTCGCGAGCTGATCCGCGAGCGCGCGCGCATCGCGACCGCGACCATCGGTGACCAGGATCTTGAGCGCATCGGCGGCCGGCGCCTCGTCGGGCCACTCGGTGATCACGCGCCACAGCGCCGCCCACGCGGCGGTCGTCGCCTGGTCCCGGAGCTGGAGATCGCCGGCGCGATACGTCGCGATCGCCGCGGCCGTCGAATCCGCGAGCTTCGCCGGCAGCTCGAGGTAGAGCGCGATCGCCTGCGCGGTGCGGCCCGCATGCGCGACCGTCTCGGCCTCGCCGAGATACGCGTCGCGACACGCGGCCTTCGCGCGGTGCGCCGATTTCACCCGTCGACACGTCGCCTGCGCTTCGCGATACGCGGCGATCGCACCGTCGACATCACCGGCATCCGCGCGCCGCTCCGCCACCTCGAGCCCATTCAGCGTGGCCGGTGCCGAGCACGCAGCGAGCACCAGCACGAGCCACTTCACAGCGTGGCGGCGATCTCCGCGATCACGTTCGCGGCGCGCAGCACGGCGTCGCGATCGACATCGAGGTGAGCGACCGCGCGAACACGCTTCGCCGTGGTGCCGCTGCCGAGGAGCACGCCGCGCTCCTTCGCGCGCGCGATCAACTGCGCCGCGCCGTCGACGTCGAAGAACACCAGGTTGGTCTGCGGCGTCTGCACGCGCACCTTGGCATCGCCAAGCGCCTCGGCGAACGCGCGCGCATTCGCGTGATCTTCGATCAGCCGCGCGCGATGGTGATCGAGTGCGTGCAAGCCGGCGGCGGCGAGGATGCCAACCTGGCGCATGCCGCCGCCGTGCATCTTGCGAAATCGGTGGCAGCGCGTCACGAAAGCGCGCGTGCCGCAGACCAGCGAGCCGATCGGCGCGCCGAGCCCTTTGCTCAGGCACACCGACGCGGAATCGAAGCCGGCGGCGAGCACTCTCTCGGTCTCGCCGGTGGCAGCCGCCGCGTTCCACAGCCGGGCGCCGTCGAGGTGCGTCGTCATCCCGAGTGCGTGCGCTTCGCGCGTGACGTCCGCGAGCTGGTCGAGCGACCAGCACCGACCGCCGGACCACCCGTGCGTGTTCTCGACGGCGACGACGCGGCTCGGCGAGATCGAGAAGTGATGCGGCTTGAATGCCGCGCGCACATCGGCGCCGGTGAAGAAGTAGTCGACGAGCGCCTGAGCCTGGAGGCCGGCGTTGGCGGCGAGCCCACCGGATTCGTCGCGCCAGGTATGCGCATCCTTGCCGACGATCACCTCGTCGCCGGGCTGCGTGTGTGCACGAAGCGCGATCTGATTCGCCATCGTGCCGCTGGGCACGAACAGGGCGGCCTCCATCCCGAGCAGCTCCGCGACGCGCTCCTGCAGGCGATGCACCGTGGGATCGTCGCCCATCACGTCATCCCCGACCTCGGCATTCGCCATCGCATCGCGCATCGCTCGCGTGGGGCGGGTCACAGTATCGCTGCGCAGATCGACGACCGGCATGGGGGCGATCCTACCGCACCCCATCGCTAGGGCGTCGTCGATCGCGGTTCGCCCAGCGGCTTGTCCTTCGCGGGCGGCTCGTCCTTCTTGGGCTCCTCCTTTGGTGGCTGCTTTCTTGGAGGAGGCGGCGGCGAGCCGAGCTCGGCGCGGAGCTTCTTCTCGAGTCGCTCGACCATGCCGGCCTCGCGCCACAGCGGACGGTCGACGAGGTTGATCGAGAACTTGAGGTTCGTGCGACCGTCGATCAGCACGGTGATGATCTCGAGCGAGCCGCGGAACGTCTTGCCGTCTTCCTTGAGCTCGAACATCACGTAGCCAGCGTCGGCGTCCTTGTCGATCACCTTCGCCTTCTCGTCGACGACGAGGAAGCGCACCGCGGTCGGCCACACGTGATCGCGCTGATAGCTGAGCATGCGACCTTCCGAACGTGCGGTCGCGGGCCGAGGTAACGCGGGCATCGCGAGGAGCAGAAGGAGGAGGGCGCGTCGCATCCCGGCATGGTCACCAGGCACGCGGATCGGGGCCAGTTTTCAGTCCGGCAGCTCGCCCGCGAGGATCGCTCGGGGCGCGTGCTCGAACAGGCGGACGGTCGTGGCGTGACCGAGCTTCTTGTCGATCCACGCCAGCCCCTGCGCGGACTGCTGGACGTCGCCGACCTGGTGAGCGTCGGTAGCGACCGCGGTGGCGAGCCCGAGCTCGAGCAGATGACGCGCCTGCTTGCTCTCGCGGCGGCCATGGAAGCCGGCGACGGCGGGCAGATCGATCTGGAAGGCGCAGACCCGGCGGAGGGTGCGGGCGAGCTCGTCGTTGTCCCACAGCGCAACGTACCGCTCGGGGTGCGCGAGCACCGGGATGATTCCGGTTCGCGACAGCTTGAACAGCTGGTCGGCGAGGTTGGGCGGCATCAACGCGGGCGGGACCTCGACGAGGAACGCGCGACTGTCCCGATAACTCGGGATCGTCCCGGCCTGGATACGGCCGAGGAGCACATCATCCCACATGTTCTCGGCGGCGAGCCGAAGGGTCGGGTGGTGCGGCTTGCGGACGGTCTCGAGCGCGGCGAACGTGGCCTCGATCGAGTCGAGCGCTGGCAGGTACTGGGATGCTTTCTGATGGGGGGTCGTGCACTGCTCGGTGACCCCGAGCGTGGCGAGGGCATCGAGCATCGCGAGCGAGGTCTCCCGATCGGGCGAGCCATCGTCCAGCCCGAACAGCACATGGCTATGGAGATCGATGTAACCCATCCAGCGGTTGGAGAGCGTTGCACAACATCGCGTTGCTGCGCGGGATCGTGCGTGATATTGATCGAACGTCCCGCCGGCTTTGGAGGGACCAAGGACGTCTCATGGCTCAGCCCGAGAAACGCGAAAATTCGGTGTTGTTCTCCCTCCGGGAGCTTCGCCAGATCGAAGAGAACCGCGTCCAGGAAGAGGAGAGCGCGGTCCGCACAGCCGAGGACGATCGTGTCCGCGCGGTCGAGGCTGCCACGCAAGTACGTGAGGCGGCGGAAACGGCGAGGATTCGCGAGGAGCGCGGCGCCGCCCTCGCGATCGAAACCGCCCGCGAGAACGCCGAGCGCGAAGCGCGCATGCGCGTCGAGTCGGTTGAAGCGTCCGAGCGTCAGCGTCAGCAGGCCGCGCTCGAACAGCAGCGTCTCCAGCAGGAGATGGAGCTGCGCCGCGCCGAGGTCGCGAAGAAGCGTCCGACGTGGATGCTCGCGGTGACTGGCATCGCGATGGTTGGCGTCATCATCGCCATTGTTTTGGTGGTGAAGTTCAGTGGTCAGTCCGACGACGATCGCGAGAAGGCAGTCCAGGCGGAGAAGGACAAGCAGGTTGCCGAAAAAACGGCTGCCGATGCGGTCGAGAAGGTCGAGCGACTTCAGCGCGACCTCGAGGATCTCGACACCAAGGTCGGCACCGCCGTCGACTCCGTGATGGCCGCGCAGAGCGATGCGGATCGGTCCACCGCGAAGGCGAAGCTCTTGGCGCTCCGCACGGAGAAGGCCGCCATGGAGCAGCGGATCGCCGACGCGAAGAACGCGGCCGCACTCGCCAGGCGAAAGCAGGGCGCGACGGTCTCGAAGGAGTGCCAGAACAACCCGCTCGCCAAGGGCTGCATGTAACTGCGCTCCCACGCGGTTCGAGGATGGGCGGCCTTCGAGGTCGCCCATCTTGTTTTCGGCCTCAAAAGCGCTGCAATCGCCAAGCCGCGGCCGTGTCATTCGGACCATGCAGGCAGCACGGTTTGAAGGTTCGCTGATGACGTCGCTGGCGGAGCTCAAGTCGATCGAGCACCAGCGGCTGGCCGACGAGCGCGCGGCGGTGATTCGCGCCGACGAGCTTCGCAAGTACACCGCCCTCGAGGCCGAGCGGCGGGTGCGTGAAGCAGCGGAGCGCAAGCTGCGCGAGGAGCGCGAGTCCGCGCTCGCGATCGAGCAGGCAAAGGTCGCGGCCGAGCGCGAGCTGCGGTTACGCGTCGAGCACGTCGAGCAGGCGGAGCGCGAACGCCAGCAGGTCGCCCTCGAGCAGGAGCGCCACGCGCAGGAGATCGAGCTGCGCAAGGCCGAGGTCGCGAACAAGCGCCCCAGGTGGATGATGACGGTGACCAGCCTGGCGCTCGCACTCGCGGCGGTGCTCGTGGTGTTCACGGTCAAGGCGGTCGCGGCGAGCAGCGAAGCCGACGACAAGCGCAAGGTGTCGGAGGAGGCCGCGCTCAAGGCCGAAGCCGACGTCGAGAAGATGCGCCTCGAGCTCGTCGGTCTCGAGACCAACCTTCGCGAGCTCGATGGCAAGGTCGACCTCGCGATCAAGCGGGTCGCCGAGGCGCAGACCAAGGCCGAGGCCACCGCGGCCGCGGGTGAAGTGAAGCGACTCGCGAACGAGAAGCGCGAGGCGGCGATTCGTGCCGCGGAGCTCAAGGCACAGCGCGACCTCAAGCTCCGCCTCGACGGCGTCAAGAACATCTGCACCCGCGACTCGGTGTGTCGCGAGAACTTCAAGAAGTAGTCGGGAGGTGATGTCAGACTTGCGGGATGAACCCGCTGGTCCTGATCGCCTCGCTCGCGCGCGGTGCGAGCCCGCCGGATTGATCCACCGCGAAGTCCAGCTCGTTGATCGCGCCCACTACCACCCGCATGGACCGGCCGCGGCGGCACGCAGGGCATCGGCGGCGGCGCGGCAACCGGCAACAACATTGGCGCGCTCGTTCCGCGGCAACAAGCTCCACGCCTTCCACGACGTCTCGAACTGCTGCTCGAGCAAGCCGCGCTGTGGACCGAGCGTCTCGCAACGCGCGAGCCGCTGGACCATCGCCTTGTACATGCCGCACTCGACCGGCAGATCACCGACTGGCAGCGGCACCGGATCCGGACCGATCACGCGGGCATCAGGGGGCGCCGGCTTGTCGGGCGCGGGTGCGGTGGCGTCGGACCCGCACGCGACGAGCAGGGCGCCGAGCAGGGCGCCGCGCAGCGCGCCGAGACCGTATGGGAGCAGTGGCTGGCACACGGTCATTGGATGGTACCCAGGCGGATCACGCGCAGGTCGAAGGTAGACGATCATCGAGGCTCCGTCGTTGGATCCACGCTCGGTGTTCTCGCGGCGCATCTCGAGAGGTGCCGCAGGAGGATCAAGGCTCGATCCACTTCGAGTACGCTCGCAGTGATGTGGCTCTGCGCCGGTATGGTCGTGGTTCTCCTGTGTGGGTGTGGTTCTTCCAGCGAGACCGCGCCGGCTGCTGGCTCGAACGAGGTGCCCGTGAAACCAGCTCCGCCCGTCACTCCACGGTCGTTCTTCCAGCGCGGCCTGCCGACGTACATCGTCGGCACCACCGGCGATGACTTCACCGATCGCGCGATCAGCGGCCAGGCCGAGCTCATCCGATCGCTGCTCACGCCAGATGCGAAGAAGCTGGCCGACACCGAGATCACCGGCACGTGGCCCGCGAACCCGGTGGTCTACGGCGGTGCGCACGTCAACGCCGCGATCGCCGCGATCGCGAAGGACCTGCCGTTCGAGATCACGGCGAACAAGCTGGTGATCGGCGGGCAGATGTTCACCGGCGATGGCTACGCGCTGATCACCGTGGTGCCGGCACGCGCGGGGAAATATCCCGAGATGCTGCTCTACGCCGGCACCGGCACGCCGGGGATCACGGAGATCAACTCGCCGTCGATCGCACGCGTCGATGCCCCGATCGTGATCGCGGACGCGTTCGGGCCGCTGATCGTCGGGAGCTGGCAGATCGGCGCCGATGGAGTCGCGACCGCGAAGCTCAACAAGCCCGGCCGTCGCGTCGAGTGGCGTGCGACCGAGACGACGATCGCGGGGGCGCAGGTCACGTTCAACCTGTGGTCCGGGGCGCCCGCAGAAGCCGACGGACCGGCGATCGAGCTCGCGAGCAAGGGCATCGAGACAGCGCTGAAGAAGCTCGCAACGGATCGGCCGGTGGCGTTCACCGTCTACATCCATCCCGATCAACGCAGCAAGCAGGCGCTGACCGGCAACGGCGGGGCAGGGCACGTCACCGCGTTCACGCGCACGGTGCACGTGTTCCGTCACGATGGCCTCGAGAGCCTGACCGCACATGAGGCGACGCACGTGATCACGCCGCAGATCTGGCCGCCGGTCGGGAGCCCGCTGTTCGGCGAAGGCGTCGCGGTGTGGACGGCGGGCGGCTACGCGGGGCAACCGCTCTCGTCGTTCAAGAAGCTGTCGCCGCGACCCGTGAAGGAGATGCTCGGTGCGGCGTTTCGCAAGGCTCCCGAGGGCGAGACCTATCCATTCGCGGGCATCGTCGTCGCGACGCTGGTCGCGAAGCTCGGCATCGTGAAGGTTCGCGACCATCTGTACGGCGCGACCACAGCGACGTGGGACGACGCGTGCAAAGCGGCGGGCACGACCGCGGCCGAGCTCGATGCTGCGATCGCGTCCGCGATCACCAGGTAGCTCCCGTCGAAAAACCTGGCGCGGATCGATCACCGCGATCTGATTCGATGCGATGGTGCGCAGATATTCCGGGGCTTCATCACCCCGTGAACATAGGGGAGGTAGACGTGATAGACGTGACCGAAGCCGAGCTCGATCTGCTGTGCGTGAACACGATCCGGACCTTGAGCATGGACGCCGTCCAGGCCGCCAACTCGGGGCACCCGGGAACGCCGATGGCGCTGGCGCCCGTCGCCTATACGGTGTGGCAGCAGTTCATGGATTTCGATCCGCAGGATCCGATCTGGCCGAATCGCGATCGCTTCGTGCTGTCGTGCGGTCACGCATCGATGCTGCTGTACTCGATGCTCCACCTCACGCAGACCAAGGCCGTCAACCCGAAGTACGAACGGCTCGGTCAGGTGTCGGTCGCGCTCGACGACATCAAGAAGTTCCGCCAGCTCGATAGCCGCTGCGCCGGTCACCCGGAGTACCGCTGGACCTCGGGCGTCGAGACCACGACGGGGCCGCTCGGACAGGGCGTCGCGACCTCGGTCGGCATGGCGATGGCGCAGCGCTGGCTCGCGCATCACTACAACAAGCCCGGCTACACCGTGTACGACTACGACGTCTACGCGCTCGCCGGCGATGGCTGCTTGATGGAAGGCATCTCGACGGAGGCGGCGTCGCTCGCCGGCCACCTCAAGCTGTCGAACCTGTGCTGGATCTGGGACAACAACAAGATCACGATCGAGGGCGAGACCGAGCTGGCGTTCAGCGAGGACGTCGCGACCAAGTTCATCGGTCTCGGCTGGAACGTGACGCGCGTCGGTGACGCGAACGACCTCGACATGCTGAAGCGCGCCTTCGGAGTCTTCCAGAAGACGACGGATCGCCCGACGCTGGTCATCGTCGACAGCCACATCGGCTACGGCTCGCAGAAGCAGGGCACGCACTCGGTGCACGGCGCCCCGCTCGGCGAGGAAGACATCAAGCACGCGAAGCGGTTCTACAAGTGGCCCGAGGACGCGAAGTTCTTGGTGCCCGACGGCGTCTACGACCACTTCGGCAAAGGCATCGGCGCCCGCTCGAAGACCGCGCGCGAGTCGTGGGAAGCCATGATGCAGAAGTACGCGAAGGATCATCCGCTGCTCGCCGAGCACCACAAGAAGATGTGCAAGCGCGAGTTGCCCGAGGGGTGGGACAAGGACCTCCCGGTGTTCCCGGCGGATCCGAAGGGTCTCGCCGGTCGCCAGGCCTCGCAGAAGGTGCTCAACGCCCTCGCGAAGAACTATCCGTGGTTGATCGGTGGATCCGCCGACCTCTCGCCGTCGACGTTGACCAACCTGACGTTCGAGGGCGCCGGTGAATTCGGTCCGCACGAGGCCGGTCGCAACCTCCACTACGGGATTCGCGAGCACGCGATGGCCGCGGCGATGAACGGCCTCGCGCTGTCGAAGGTTCGCAACTACGGTTCGGGCTTCTTCGTGTTCGCAGACTACTGCCGGCCGCCGATCCGCCTCGCGTCGATCATGGAGATTCCGGTCATCCACATCTTCACGCACGACTCGATCGGCGTCGGAGAGGACGGCCCGACCCACCAGCCGATCGAGCAGCTGGCGTCGCTGCGTGCGATTCCCGGGCTGATCACGCTGCGCCCGGGCGATGCGAACGAGGTCACTGAAGCGTGGCGTTACATCGCGCAGCTCAAGCACCACCCGGTGGCGCTCGTGCTGTCGCGGCAGCCCATGCCGACGCTCGATCGCACCAAGTACGGCGCGGCCAGCGGCGTCGCGAAGGGCGCGTACGTGCTGGCCGACAGCGGCGGCACGCCGGAAGTCATCCTGATGGCCACCGGCACCGAGGTCTCGCTCGCGGTCGCGGCGCACGAGAAGCTGGTCGCGACCGGCGTCAAGTCGCGCGTGGTGTCGATGCCCTCGTGGGAGATCTTCGAGGATCAGGACGAGGCGTATCAGAACTCGGTCCTGCCGCCGAACGTCGACGCTCGCGTCTGCATCGAGTTCGCCTCGGGCTTTGGCTGGGAGCGCTATGTCGGTCGTCGCGGCGCGATGGTCACGATGAAGAGCTTCGGCGCGTCGGCACCGCTCAAGGATCTGCAGACGAAGTTCGGGTTCAACCCCGAAGCGATCGTGCAGAGCGCACGCGATCAGATCGCCCGGACCAAGGCCTAAGGAGATCGAGATGCAACTCGGAATGATCGGTCTGGGACGAATGGGCGCCAACATGGTGCGTCGCCTGATGCGTGGCGGCCACACGTGCGTGGCGTACGATCGCAGCCCGGAGGCAGTGAACGCACTCGCCGCCGAGGGCGCGACCGGTGCGGATTCACTCGACGCGATGATCGCGGCGATGCCGAAGCCACGGCACATCTGGGTGATGGTGCCGGCGGGTGGGCCGACCGAGTCGACCGTGATCGAGCTCGGCGAGAAGCTCGCGGCGGGCGACACGATCATCGACGGCGGCAACTCGATGTTCAAGGACGACATCCGGCGCGCGAAGGCGCTGGCGTCAAAGCAGATCAACTACGTCGATGCCGGCACCTCGGGTGGCGTGTACGGCCTCGAGCGGGGCTACTGCATGATGGTCGGTGGCGACACCGAGACCGTGAAGCGGCTCGATCCGATCTTCAAGTGCCTCGCACCGGGTCGCGGGCAGGTCGAGCGCACGCCAGGTCGGGAGACGTCGTCGACCACAACTGCTGAGGATGGCTACCTGCACTGCGGCCCGGTCGGTGCGGGCCACTTCGTCAAGATGGTCCACAACGGCATCGAGTACGGGATCATGCAGGCGATCGCCGAGGGCTTCGACATCATGAAGGGCGCGGCGAATCCGACCGTGGAGGATCAGTACAAGCTGAGTCTCCCGGTGGCCGATATCGCCGAGGTCTGGCGGCGCGGCAGCGTGCTGTCGTCGTGGTTGATCGATCTCACCGCGAAGGCGCTGGTCGAGGATCCGGCGCTCGCGAAGTTCTCCGGTCACGTCGCCGACTCGGGTGAGGGCCGGTGGACGGTGATGGCCGCGATCGAGGAGGCGGTGCCCGCCGACACGATCAGTGCGGCGCTGTTCACGCGCTTCCGGTCGCGGATGGAAGAGTCGTACGCGGAGAAAGTGCTGAGCGCGATGAGGTTCCAGTTCGGCGGTCACGTCGAGCGGCCGACGGGAGGCTGAGCCGATGGCAGACATCCGCCCGTTCGACACGATCGACGCGTTGAGTGTCGCCGCGGCCGAGGAGCTGCTCTCGATCGCGGCGGAGGCCGTGCGCGAGCGTGGGGTCTGCCACGTCGCGCTCTCCGGCGGCTCGACGCCGAAGCAGCTGTTCCAGATCCTCGCGCGGCTCGGACGCAACGCCGCGCCGTGGGAACAGATCCATCTGTGGTGGGGCGACGAGCGCACCGTCGCACCGGATCACGCCGACTCGAACTTCAAGATGACGAAGGACGCGTTGCTCGATCCACTGGGGTTGATCAACTTCCAGCGCATCGAGGGCGAGCTCGATCCCACGGAGGCGGCGAGCAAGTACACCGCCGCGCTCGAGTCGCTGCGTCCGGCGAAGGATCAGTGGCCGGTGTTCGATTACGTGATGCTCGGCATGGGCCCCGATGGCCACACCGCATCGCTGTTTCCGAACACGCCGGCGCTCGATGCGACGAGCGAGGTTGTCGTCGCGAATCCGGTCGACTCGCCGCTGACCAAGGGGCCGACGACCCGGATCACGATGACCGCGTCGACCCTCAACTGGGCGCGTCAGATCCGGTTCCTGATCGCGGGCGCCGACAAGGCCGAGCCGCTGTGGCAGGTGCTGCGTGGGGCGCGCGATCCGAAGACGTACCCGTCGCAGCTGATCCGTCCATTCCTCGGTCACCTCGTCTGGTACGTCGACAAGGCAGCGGCGGCGAAGCTAGACGAGGCGAGGTGAGGCCTGGTGGCGGGGTCGGGTGGCGAGGGGGAAGGCCGAGCGCGAGCCGAGGCTGTCAGATCGATCGACGAGGCGAGGTGAGGCCTGGTGGCGGGGTCGGGTGGCGAGGGGGAAGGCCGAGCGCGAGCCGAGGCTGTCAGATCGGGATGATTCTCGCGGGGACGATCGGCGCGACCAACACCGTCCTCGCGCTGTGCGACGCCACCGAGGAGTGCGCGTCGTTGGAAAATAGGAGCACACATGAGTGAGAAGCGAGCATCGACGGGCACGATTCCGCCGCCGCCGGATCCGGATCACTCGAGCGTGGTCGGCGAGATCCTCGGCGGCGAACCTTCGCGGAAGCGCGGCCCGGAGCCGGTCGCGCTCGTGATCTTCGGAGCCACCGGCGATCTCGCGGGACGCAAGCTCGCGCCCGCGCTGTTCAACGTGATGCTCGACAGGTCGCTCACCGATCCGACGGTGATCATCGGTGTGTCGCGCAAGAAGATGCCGGTCCCCGAGTTCGTCGAGAAGCTCAAGGGCCCGGTCGCCGTGCACTCGCGACAGAAGGTCGAGCCTGCGACCTGGGACAAGTTCGCCCAGATGCTCGACTACGTCGGCGGCGAGTTCTCCGATGACCAGACCTATCTCGATCTCAAGGCGCGCCTCGAGGCGGCGAAGGTGAAGGGGACCAAGGGGAACCGGGTGTTCTACCTGTCGACGCCACCGACAGCGTTTCCCGTGATCATGGAGAAGCTCGAGCAGCACGGGCTGATCGAGCGCCAGTTCCAGCAGACAGGGAAGCCGTCGTGCCGCGTGATCGTCGAGAAGCCGTTCGGCACGGATCTCAAGAGCGCGCGTGTGCTCAACGAGATGATGGGTCGCTACCTGACCGAGTCGCAGATCTATCGGATCGACCACTACCTCGGTAAGGAGACCGTCCAGAACATCCTGGTGCTCCGGTTCGGTAACTCGATCTTCGAGCCGTTGTGGAACCGTCAGCACATCGACTACGTCGAGATCACGGCCGCCGAGGCGATCGATATCCAGGGTCGTGGCGCGTTCTACGAGGAGACTGGCGTCGTTCGCGACATCATCCAGAACCACCTGCTCCAGGTGATGTCGCTGGTGACGATGGAGGTGCCGGCCTCGTTCTCCGCCGATGATATCCGCGACGAGAAATTGCAGGTGCTGCGCTCGATCCGCAACCTCGATCTCAACGAGGTCGCGAATCACTGCGTGCGCGGCCAGTACGACGGGTATCGCGAGGAGGCCGGCGTCAAGCGCGACAGCCAGCAGTGCACGTACGCCGCGATGCGCTTCATGATCGACAACTGGCGCTGGATGGACGTGCCGTTCTACGTGCGCGCAGGCAAGGCGCTCGCGGAGCGGTTGACCGAGGTCAACATCCACTTCAAGAAGGTCCCGCTCGTGCTGTTCAAGGACGAGGCGGCCGGCTCGGTGCTGCAGAACGCGGTGCTGACGCTGCGGATCCAGCCGAGCGAGGGCATCTCGCTGCGGTTCGTCGCGAAGGTGCCCGGCGAGAACATCAACGTCGGCAACGTGCTGATGAACATGACGTACGCCGATGCGTTCAAGCGGCCGATCGCCGAGGCGTACGAGCGCCTGCTACTCGACTGCATGCGCGGCGACGCGACGCTGTTCAACCGGCGCGACTCGGTCGATCGCGCGTGGGAGCTGATCCAGCCGGTCCTTCAGGTCTGGGAGGCCACGCCGGGCGTGACGTTCTACGACAAGGGATCGAAGGGCCCCGATGCGGCGGATGAGATGCTCGCGAAGGCCGGCCACGCGTGGCGCGAGCTGGTCGCGAAGTAGCGGACGATGCGGTCGGATGCGACCCGGACCGCGTTGGCGAGCAAGTACGTCTTCATGGAGGACGGACGACCGAGGTTCGCTCGCCGCTTCTCTCCCGTCAGCGAGGCGGACAGCGGGTGGTGCTTGCTCAGTGGTCACGGAGGCGAGGACGAGACGGATTTCGGGGACCAGCCCGCGAATTTCCGGCGCAACACACTCGCTGAGCTGATCGATCTCTTCCCGGAGCTCGCTTCGATCCTGGACGCGCCCGTCGACTCCAGTTTCGAATGGGACGGCGCGTCGTACTCGTGCGATTCCAGCGGTTTGTAGGTTCCCCGAAACCGTGAAGGCGGTTGGCTGTCACAGCTCTCGTGCTTGGACGCTATCTGCTGGCTGCGCTCGCGGATGGGGTGGCAGCGGCGGACGAGGACATCGCTCGTCGCTCGCTCAGCAAGATCGACTGGGTGTTGCGCGGGCGAGCCCTGCGGCGGCTCAACCAGCTCTTGATCGAGGCCGCGCTCGAGACCGGCGTCATCCATCACGACGAAGCGGCGGGCCGGCGGCACGTGCTCCGCGCCGCGGCGCTGATGGAGCTGGGCGATCAGGTCGACTTCCGCGATCGCGAGGCGGTCGCCGAGCTCTACGCCGACAAGACGGCGGTCAATCCCCCGAGGTTTCCGATCGCGACGTTCGCGGTGGGCGCGATCGTGCTCGCGCTGACGACCACGATCGCCGCGGCCACGGTCGTCGCCGTGACCGAGCCGGTGCCCGGTGCACCGATCGTGCGCCCGACGCCACCGCCGCCCGCGGGTGCGTTCGCCGTCGGCGGCTCGCCCGGTCACGAGCCCGCACTCGAGGGGATGCTGGTCACCCAGCTGCCAAACCTGATCGCGCATCGCCCTGTCGGTCGTGATCCCGCCGTGCTCGCACATCATCCCGGCGTTGCCGCCGCGTGGCGCGAGCTCGTCGATGCGGCGCCCGGCCTCGACGTCGACGATCGCTCGAAGCAGCTTGAGGAGCTCAAGGTCCGATTGCTCGTGCTGTCCGATCAACTGGCGGCGGCGAACCTCGGCTACTTCGCGACGGTCGAGCGCACGCAGCGCAACGACATCGTGATCGGCGTCTACCGGATCGCGAAGGTGACGTTCGTGCGCGCCGATGCCGATCGCGTGCGCGTGCTCGACGCGGAGCGGCTCGGGCAGACCGAGGCTGTCAAGCCGGTGCTCGGCATGAAGGCCGAAGGCATGGACGATCCGGTGGTGATGCTCGATCAGGTCACCGCGCATGTCGCGAACCAGTACCTGCCGGTGCTCGACGGGCGGTCGTACGCGCTCGCCGATGACGGCTGGGGACGCACGGCGCGCGGTCGCAATGCGACGATGGCCGCGACGCGTGCGGTTCGCCGCGAGCTCGAGGCCGCGCTCGGTGGCGATGCCGGCGCGATCGACCGGGCGACGATCCGGCTGCGCAAGCTGGTGCTCGCCTCGGTGCGCCATCACGAGGCACAGCACGGTCGCGAGCACGATCGCCAGCTCGCGTATCCCGCCGAGCTCGGGCACCTGATCGGCCCGATTCGGGATTCGAAAGGCCGTGGTAACTCGATGGCGGTGCGCGCGCGCAACGAGCTGTCGGCGTATACCAGCCAGATCGCGAGCGACATGTGGCTGCCGCAGGCGGCGCTGTGGAACCTCTCGCGCCACGCGTTTCAGACCGGACGTCGCGGCACGCCGGAGTCGTTCGCGGCGGTGCTCGTGATCGAGGGCCTCGCGCGCCAGCTCGGGATCGCGACGTCGGGCTCCGGACGATCTGCGCTTCACGACGGCAAGCTCGATCGCGATCGGCTCGCCGAGCTGGTCGCGCCGCTCGCCAGCAAGACCACGTTCGAGCTGCGCTCGGCGGCGGCGAGATTGTGGGCCGAGCTCTTCGACGAGCCCCTCGTGCGGCTGGTCGACGACGTGTTCGGCGAGTAGCATCACCGGGTGGATCCGCTGGCGACCTCGTCGACGCTCCCAGGGAACGTGGTCGAGAGCCTCGCATCGGCGACCACCGTGGAGCGCGATGCAGCGACGCGGATGGCGATCGCCCTCGGCACGGCGATGTCGTCCAGGCTGCTGCTGTGGGACGAGCTGTCACCGTCCGATCGCGCCCGCCGGCTATGGGCGTTCATGGGCGTGCACCTCAAGCGCGGCACCGAGATGATCGCCACGCCGCGGACGTTCGAGATCAACCACGTCGGCACATTGCGCTCGCTACTCGACATGCTCGCGACCCGGCACGGCGTGCTGGTCGCGCGCGAGCTGCCGGACCCGGTCGACAAGGCGGTGTCGATCGATCAGCGAACGGCCACACTCCTCTCGGTCCTCGACCAGGCGTGCGAGCAGGTCGGGATGCGAGGCGGTCAGCGTGCACGCGGCGAGTTGATCGTGCACGACGAGCGCGAGCCGAACTATCCGGCGGCGTATCGCGGGCCGCTGCGCGTGCGCCTGGTCGAGCTCCGCACGACACGCGCGACCGACTTCACGACCCCATCGATCACCACGCAGGCGAAGCTGCGGATCGAATGGGAGTGGCCGGTCGGTCCCGTCGGTCCGATCGCGATCCGGATCCACGGCGACGACCGACGCTACGAGGCGACGCCGATCACCAGCGTCGTCAATATCGGCACGGTCGCGGAGCAGATCGTCGAGCTGCCCAACGCATCCCCCCTCGCACTCGCCGGCACGATCGGCGCGATGTTCGAGGGCGCGTACGAGGAAGTGCGGTTGCCGATCGACGGCAGCGCCACGGTGCACGGGCTCGCGGTCACCGCGTCCGCACACGAAGCCGGCGCTTCGCTCGCGATCGAGACGGTCGATCCGACGCGGCTCGCGGGCACCGTCGATCTCGGACTCTCGCCGATGATCCTCGGCATCGCCACCAACGGTGAAGAAGGCATCCCTCAGATCCACCGGATGCGCGTGGCGTCGAATGCACCCGGCTCCGAGCGCTGGAGTCTGCGGTTTCGCGATGGCTTCGGTCAGCTCGCCGAGGTGCGGCTGCGGGTCGCGGCGGCGCCGGTGCGCGGCACGTTCCCGTTCGCGATCCCACCGATCCCGCTACCGTGATTTTCTTCTTGGCCGGGGCTCTCCGTCTCGGCTTCGCGGTCGACGTCTGCTTCGGGGCGGGCGCGCCGTCGAGCTGCTTGACCAGCGGCTTCGGTGCCTGCGCGCGATCGCTCTCGTCGATCCATGCCACGCCTTCGACCTGCTCACGTCGGGTGCGTGCTCGTCGAACTTCGCGGACACCCAACCCCCGTACCCGGTGGGCTCGTAGAACGGCAGCATCGGCGCTCGACGGGGTCAACGCAGCGCATACGTCGCGGCAGCTTGCAGGAGATTCGTAGCTCCTCCCTGTCGGGCCGAGGTACGAGAACGTCGCGAGATCGAGATGCCCACGGTCTTCGGATGTGCTTCGAGAGAGGCGAGCCCGAACCTGCGGAGCTCTCTCAGTTGGCCATGCGCTCGGTACTCACCAGACCCCACACGACCGAGTCTGTGTGTGCAGCTACCAAGTTCTAGATCGTTGATTGTCGTCGACGATTCACGCCTGATCAAGGAATGCCTAGCGACTCGATCGGGGGCGTCGCCGGAAGCATCGGTGACGAACCATGGGGGGCGACCCTCGCTTCCATCGCGACCCGCCGGCTCACCGGCCAGCTTCAATTGCGAGGTGACGATGCACGGCTGTACCGGATCGCGTTCGTCGACGGCGTTGTCGTCGGCGCCAGCTCGCCGCTCGCCATCGATGCGATCGTGCGCGTCGCGCTGACCAGTCACCTGATCTCTTCGAGCCAGGTCGCCGCCGTTGCCAGGCGCGTCGCCGCATCCCCTGGACGCGACGAGATCGATTGCGTCGTCGAATCGATCGGCCTCGCCGTCGAGTACGCGAGCCGGTTACGCCGTCGCGCGATCCTCCAGCGCGCAGCGCGCACGTTCGCTGTCGATCGCGGTGACTACCGGTTGGATCTCGAGATCACGCTGCCGATCGTGAAGGGCATCGAGGTCGACCTGCGCACGATCCTCGCGCTCGGCATCCGGATGAACATGTCCGAGTCGCGACTGCTCGGCGATCTGCGCAAGCTCGGCTCGCGCTTCAAGCTCGCTCCCGCGGCGGAGCTCTCGGTC
>Ga0105049_10003686_pt1 | contig 18082 bp, 13 predicted proteins | sample MAT06_FD_78087 | JGI IMG/M metagenome (GOLD analysis project Ga0105049, IMG submission 78087) | Freshwater microbial communities from Lake Fryxell liftoff mats and glacier meltwater in Antarctica - MAT-06 | ecosystem: Environmental > Aquatic > Freshwater > Ice > Liftoff microbial mat | place...
ACACAGGCGGACGGATCTTTTACACGTAAATATGGCGGAAGCGGTTTGGGATTATCCATTGTAAAAGAACTCCTCAAGCTTATGCAGGGAGACATCCGTTTGATAAGCCCAGCTATTGAAAAGCCCTTTAGAGCAGAAACCCCGGGAGCTTCGTTTGTTTTCCGGCTTAGGGTAAAGGCTTTAAGGACGAAGGATCATCCAAAGGAAATTCCGATTAATGGAGAAAACAAAAAGCTGAAGTTTGATGAGACATACAAAGTATTGCTGGTGGAAGACAACATGATCAATCAGCTTCTTGCCGTAACGGTCCTTGAAAATCTCGGAATTACTGTTGTAACAGCAGACGATGGCCAGCAAGGTGTCGATAAAATCAAAAACGAAAATTTCGACCTTGTGCTGATGGACGTTCAGATGCCGGTGATGAACGGTTATGAAAGCACATTAGAAATGAGAAGATTGGGTATAGAACTTCCTATCATTGGCCTTACCGCTAATGTTTACAAGGAGGATATTGAGAAGTGCCTTGAGTCGGGGATGAACGATCATCTTGGAAAACCCTTTACGGAGGCAGATCTGTTCAATATTCTGAAAAGATACCTTAAAGCGAAAGTAAAGGTCGGCCAATCCTGAGAAGAGAGCAGATTGATTGGTGAGTAAAAATTGTCCCGCCTGATCTTAAAAGTGGCTCCGGTAGGAATCGAACCTACATCTAGAGTTTAGGAAACTCCTATTCTATCCATTGAACTACGGTGCCAGGGCCGCAAAGATAGAATTTGTGAGTGAAAATTAACCGGTTATCTGAAACATGTTTTATAACGTGAAAAACTTGCCAGCTTCCGGATTAAACGTTTTAGGAATTGAAGAGTCTTCTTCACCTAATTTGGCCTTATGTTCAAACTTTTGCTTGGAGTTTTATTTACTTCCGTATGCTTTGCAGGCAGCGCTCAACAACTCTATTTCCCTCCTTTAACCGGAAATGTCTGGGAAACAACCGATCCTTCATCGCTTGGATGGTGCGAAGATTCCCTTCAGACCCTTATAGACTATGTTGGTTCTAATAACTCCAAAGCCTTTATTATCCTTAAGGATGGAAAAATAGTGACTGAGAATTATTATGGAACATTCACCCAGGATAGTCTCTGGTATTGGGCCTCGGCCGGCAAATCCCTCACTGCGTTTCTCATTGGAATGGCCCAGGAAGAAGGCCTGCTCGATATTAATAACCTTTCAAGTCAATACATTGGAACCGGGTGGACTCTCGCTCCAGCCGAAAAGGAATCGCTGATAACCGTCCGCAGCCAGCTTACAATGACTTCAGGACTTGACGATGGAACAGGAGATGCCGACTGCACAGACGATACTTGTCTGATTTACCTCGCGGACGCAGGAACAAGATGGGCTTATCATAATGCGCCGTATACCTTGCTAGATGAAGTGATTCAGGGTGCAAGCGGCGGTTCCATCAATCAGTTCTACGGTTCACGCATGAGGCAACGGATAGGGATGGGAACTAGTCTATATGTACCACTAGAATATAATAATGTAATGTTTAGCACAGCCAGAAGCTTTGCGCGTTTCGGATTGCTAATGCTGAATCATGGCGTTTGGGGTCAGGACACATTATTACACGATCAGGATTATTATCAGGCAATGATCAACACCTCCCAAACGATCAACGAAAGTTATGGGTACCTCTGGTGGCTTAATGGGAAAAACTCGTTTATGTATCCGCAAACCCAGACCGTTTTCCCGGGGCCGTTGATGCCCGAAGCCCCTGATGACATGTTCTGCGCGTTAGGAAAAAATGGGCAGTATATCAACGTTGTTCCTGAAATGAATCTCGTCTTAATCCGGATGGGAGATGCGCCTGCGGGAGTTGCGGGATTGGTGCCGACTGTTCTGGACAATGAAATATGGAGGAGATTAAACGGAGTGTTTTGCGGAACAGTAGGAATAAATAAAAGGCTTTCAGGAAGGCATATTTTCCCAAATCCATCGGATGATATTATTACAGTTTCGATGGACGGAAATGAAAGTGTAATAAGTATTGAATTACTTGATCTCGCAGGCAAATCACTTATGAAAAATACAGGTAATCGTATTTCTACCAGTAATGTGTCCAACGGCATTTACATAATTGATGTGAGGCTTGCCAATGGAAATAGGTTCATGGAAAAAATAATTGTTGCGAAATAAATTACAGTTCGAAAGTTAGAAATGAAAAAGTGATAATTACAATTTTCGCAATGCTATCGTTGCAGCAGCAAGTATCTTCCGAGTTGGATTCAATTTACGATCAGAAAAATTACAGGACGTTTATTGTGCATTTGCCGGCGGACTATAACGCGGATAATTCCTAACCGATCGTCTTAAATCTTCATGGAATTAATAATACTGCAGCAATCCAGCAATCCTATTCGCGGTTTGATGCTTTGGCGGATGCTGAACAACTAATAGTCGTGTATCCTAATGCTATTGGCGGTTCGTGGAAACTCGCCGGAAATTCCGATATTGACTTTTTAATGAATTCCGCGGATACACTTAGGGAAAAGTCTTCGGCAAATTCCTGCCTGTTCTCAACCGGAATGTCGATGGGCGGATTTATGACCTATAAACTTGCGTGCACGGTTGCCGCAGAACTAACAGCCACAGCAGTTGTTGCCGGAAATCTTGATGCCTACACAAAAGCTAACACGGCGGTAGCTGGCGGACTACCGTGTATGCATTTTCACGGAACAGCGAATGCTATCGTTAGTATTTACGGAACTTTCGGCATTCCACCTGTTGAGACGACAACCGTGTGGTGGGTGAGTGCAAATGATTGTAGTGCCGAGTCGACCGTTTCTAATTTGCCTGATATAAATACTTCAGACAATTCAACTGTAGTAAAAGAAACCTGGCAAAATGGTACAAACGGAAGCGAGGTTATTTATTTCAGAATAAATAATGGCGGGCACACCTGGCCAGATGTAGTTCCTTTTGCAATACTGGGAAATACTAATCAGGATATAAATGCAAGTGAAATAATAGAACATTTCTTCCAAATTTACTGAACTGGCATTTCGGATATAGAAAAAATCGAAATAGCACAACCAATTCTCATCTATCCCAATCCCTCAAAGGGAACAATTACTATTAACGTTCGGGAAATACTTGCAAATAATTCATTACAGATAGACATATATAATGAGAGCGGTCAGGTGGTGTTCCGTAACACTTATGAATGCAACATCGCTGAACTGGATATTTCATCATTAGATCCCAACTTCTATTCTTTCCGGACAACCTCAGGCAGGGAACTGATTCTCAGGCAAAAAATTTTAATCTCTGAATAACAAGTTGATTTCAGGGCAGGGTAACAAAGAAGGCACATTTCTCGGTAAACAAAAATGCCATTTTTGACAAATAGCACTCGTCTGGAAATTTATGCAAAAATGTCTCTTAATCATTGCAACGCGGTTTATTGTACATTTGAAAACTCATACTTTATCATCGCTAAACTACTGAAAACCTAATATGCTGTTTAACTCAATAGACTTTGCATTATTCCTGCCTATTGTATATTGCCTTTATTGGTTACTGGCAAAGAAAAAGTTGAAAATTCAGAATATCCTTTTATTGATTGCCAGCTATTTTTTTTACGCGTGCTGGGACTGGAGGTTTCTTTTTCTCTTAATGTTTTCCACTTTCCTGGATTACTATACAGGAATAAAGATTAATGATTCAACCTCAACAACAGCTCGAAAGACATGGTTGATTATCAGCGTAATTATTAACCTCGGTTTCCTCGTTTCTTTCAAATATTATAACTTTTTCGTAGATTCCTTTGCCGCCGTTATTGAGCCATTTGGATTCAATCCGAATTTCTCCACACTTAATGTAATTCTTCCTGTTGGAATTTCATTTTATACCTTCCATGGACTTTCCTATGTTTTTGATATTTATAACAGGAAAATAACTCCAACGACGAATTTTGTGGATTATTCACTTTTCGTGAGCTTCTTTCCATTGCTTGTCGCAGGGCCCATTGAACGCGCTACTCATCTATTACCGCAGGTTAAATCACCAAGAAAATTTGATAGTGTAAAGACAATAGATGGATTAAGGCAAATCCTCTGGGGACTATTTAAGAAGATCGTTATTGCCGATAATTGCGCCGAATACGCAAATCAGATCTTTAATAATTCAGGTGATTACTCCGGAAGTACCTTAGTCCTGGGGGCCCTATTTTTTACAATCCAAATTTATTGTGACTTCTCCGGTTACTCTGATATTGCGCTCGGCGTAGCCCGCCTATTTGGCTTTGAACTCTTAAGAAATTTTGCCTATCCGTATTTTTCCAGAGATATTGCCGAATTCTGGCGAAGATGGCATATCTCCTTATCCTCATGGTTTCGAGACTATTTATATATTCCTCTTGGAGGAAGTAAGGGTGGTATGTGGATGAAGGTCCGCAATACATTTATTATCTTCATTGTAAGCGGCTTCTGGCATGGAGCGAATTGGACCTTTATTATTTGGGGGGCTTTAAATGCAATATATTTCCTACCGCTTCTTTTGTCGAATAGGAACCGGACCAACCTTGAAATCGTTGCCATGGGAAGATATTTTCCGTCCCTACGAGAGTTTTTAGGTATGACAGTAACGTTCTCTTTAACGGTTTTTGCCTGGATATTTTTTCGGGCAGAAAATGTTGGCCATGCGTTAAGCTTTATCTCCGCCATCTTCAAACCTTCTCTCTTTTCAATTCCGGTAATATTTCCCTTGGGGATAATTGCCTTGATCGGATTTTTCTTCTTTATAGAATGGCTAGGACGTGGAAACCAGTATGCCATTGCAGCTATTGGCCATCGTTGGCCCATAGCTATACGCTGGACGTTCTATTATGGGTTGCTGGCGCTCGTATTTTTTAGTTCAGGCAAAGAACAACAATTCATTTATTTTCAATTCTGACAGTGAGAGCCTTTCTGCAAAAATTTGTGTTGTTTTTATTATTTGGTGCATTAATTATGACTGCGTCCTTTGGGGTGACGGACATGTTAATAAACAAACCTGATAATTTCATAATAAACCCGAAATACACCACATTGATAATTGGACATTCTCATCCCGAATGTTCAATGAACGATTCCATTATCAGACATTCGCTAAATCTCGCACAAAGCGGAGAGTCGTATTTTTACTCCTTCATCAAATTAAAAAAATTGCTCGAAAGCAATCCGAATATTAAACGCGTATTGGTTGAGTTCACAAATAACTGCATTACTCAGGAAATGGACACGTGGACTTATGCAAATAAATATCTTCTGTACCGTTATCCAAAATACTCTGCGATGATGAATTGGGATGCTAACGCAGAATTATTTCTCCATAACCCCAAGGGCGTGATAAATGCGCAGTCCCTTGCAATAAAAACAAAATTAAAATACTTGTTAACTCACCAAGACAATTTCGTTAAAGAAGCTGATTGGGGAAAGTATGAAGGTCTCAATCATACGTTGACCTCTGAAGATTCATTAAAAGCAACTGCAAGCTATGATTCGATGACGGTTACTGGAATATCAGAAGTTAATCTCCGCTTCCTCAAAAAAATAACGGAACTCTGCAAACATCAAAATGTCGACATAATTTTAATCAGATCTCCACAGAATCCTTCTTACCCTTTATATCAAAACGAGGCGGTCTTTCTTGACATACTAAACAAACGTCTTCCAGGAATTAAATTTCTCGATTATCATAATCTGCAAATTCCTCTTGACGAATTTGCAGACCTTGAACATTTAAATGCGAAAGGGTCCGCACGTTTTTCAATGGCCCTGGATTCCGTCTTGAATAGCAATTAAAGCTGATCCAGAGCTACAATTTCTGAATCATAAGCATAACAACATCAATCAGAACAGCCACTGCAGACGAAGTTACTATCAACCTCATTGGAGTCAAAGCCAAAATAAATGCAAGGGTAAGACTTGTAGGAAGAGCAACGATCAGCATACGTGCAACATCATTTCCCGCTCCAAACGAAATAGAAATTCCCCCAAGGCAGCCTGTAATAATAATAAGCACAGCAATAACTCCGTACCTGTTAAATTCCATGTCTTCCCAGAAAGTGGAAGCTTTCTTAGAATTTTCTCTTGTTAATGATGCATTAAAAACGCTGGTTCTTAGTGTAGTTTCCATTTTGCTTTTTTTAAGTCAATTCGATAAAACAAAAATACGCTGCACAATTCGCGTGTGTAATGAGGAAGGTCAGCTTACCAGATGATTTATATCAACTTCTGATTGCAAGTGTTAACGTTAGAGAAGGGTGCAAAAAGCCTAAACGTAGCATAAAACCTATCAGTCTTTTAGATTTTTAAGTTTATCATAATTAATAATTTTTATTTTACCTCCAGTGATCTCAATGTATTTTTCTTCTTTAAAGTCGCTTAACGTTCTTATTACAGTTTCCGTTGCAGTTCCAACAATTTGAGCGAGATCTTCTCGTGACAATGCTATGCTGAAAGGCATTTCCTGTTCTGTTTTATATTTGTCAAAAAGCTTTACAAGCGCTTCTGCAACCCGCTTCCTTACCGAGCTATATGCCAGCTTTATCAACTGTTGCTCATTCTCCCGTAGATTATCACTCAATATTTCAATAAATCTTCGCGAAACGGCAGCATTCTTATAGATAAGTGAAAAGAAATCTTCCTTATTAATAAAATATAACTCACAATCCTCCAATGCAGAAGCAGAACCGTTATATTTTCCCTCCTGAAGTAGTGGAAGGTATCCAAAAAAATCTCCTTCTTTAAGCAGGTTAGTTACAAGTTCCTTTCCGTCTTTATTTGTCTGATAGGTTTTTACTCTTCCTTTGCTGATGAAGAAAAGTCCCTTCGGATAGGCGCCTTCCTTGTAAATATCGTCTTTCTTTTTAAAGAATCTGATTTCCCGTTCTTTCGAAAATTCCGTTAAGGCATCAATTCCCTTGGCTTCGTTAATAAAATCATTTATCCCATCTACTGTTTTTGTGAATTCACCCTTCAATCGTTCATTCTTCTTTATTCGAATTTCAATAGCGTTTAACAGCTCCAGATCATCAAACGGTTTTGTTATATAATCATCGGCGCCCAACTCCATTCCTTTCCTGAAATCCCCTTTCTCTGACTTTGCAGTCAAAAAAATAAAAGGAATAGCTTCCGTTTCTTTATGCTTCCCAAGCAAATGCAAAACTCCGTGCCCGTCCAGCACAGGCATCATAATATCGCAGATAATGAGATCTGGCTTTTCCTTTAAAGCCAGCTCAACACCCTCCTTTCCGTTCTGAGCGGTAAAGACACTATACGCAGCAAGTTGCAGTATTTCCGCAATGTTTTCACGAACGTCAGTATTATCCTCTATCAAAAGAATTCTCTTCATTTATTGTGGAATTATAATGGTGAAGGTGGTTCCTGAATCTTCCGAACTCTCAAAGTTAATTTTACCGTTCATGAGTTCCAGGTATTTAATTACAATGCTGAGTCCAAGGCCGGTTCCCTGTATGTGGGTTGCGTTATGCCCTCTGAAAAAGCGCCCAAAAAGATGCTGCTGATCTATTTCAGGTATTCCGATCCCATTGTCGGAAACGGATATTTTAACGTGAGAATTGTATCTAACCGAGGCCACTTTAATATCTCCGCCATTCGGAGAAAATTTAATTGCATTTGAAATCAGATTGAAAAGAATGTTTTTTAAAAGCTTTTCATCCAGTTTTGCTGACACATTTCCGGTATGTTCCAGCACAATATTCTGATCCTCAGTTTTCATTGGCTGCATTTCCGTGATAATTTCTTCAAGAAAGACCTGAACATTAATTTCGTGAGGCACATTTTCAATTCGTCCTTCTTCCAGCTTACTTAAAGACAGAAAATCGTTCAGAATTTCCGTCATATTCTTTATTGAATTTTTAATTTTATTTACGTGCTTAAATTCATTCTCTTTGTCATTAAGTTCACCGTATTTTCTCACGAGTGAAAGGGAAGAAAGCATTGTCGTGAGCGGGGTTCGAAATTCGTGAGATGCCATTGACACAAAGCGCGATTTCAATTCATTCAGATCCTTTTCCTTCTGCAGCGCGTTATTTAATTCCCTCTTTGTTTTTTCCAGTTCATCTATTGCTTCTTCGAGAATCAATGTCCTGTTTTTGACCTGCTTTTCAAGTTCTGCCGAATCGCTTTTCAATTTTTCTACTGCTAGAATACGCAACGTTGCGTCGACAATAAAAGCAATTACAAAATCGGCTTCATTCTCAGAATAGGGGCTCAAGCTAATTTCAACGGGAAATTCGGTCCCATTCTTTCTTAACCCTTTTAAATTCATCCCTGCACCCATCGAACGGGCATGCGGGTTATTCCCGTAGTTACTCCGATGAGAAGTGTGACGTTCGCTAAGACTCTGTGGAATAAGAACTTCAACCTTTCTACCGTTTAATTCTCCGGGCTCATAACCAAAAAGCCTTTCAGCACTCGGGTTTACCCTAATGATTTCACCAACCCTATTAACGACAAGAATTCCCTCAGTGGCATAAAGAAAAAGCGCATCGCTGCCTTCCCTGCTTTCCATTTTTTTAAATATATGTTGCCCAAAGCTACGTCAATAATCGCCAGAATTTTGCATCTGTATCCCGAACCTCAGACAATGTTGTGCTTATTAATTCTTTCTTCTTCAAAACGATTGATTTTTAATTAAAGCTACAGCAATGTTTCCAAAGACGTTGCTTTCATAAAATCTGATAATTCATCATAAACAGATTTATCCGGGAATCTTTTCAAAATGATGTCTTACGAATACAGCTAATTTGATTTAGTTTGGTGTAAGAAATTGATTTTCATTCTAACAATGAAGTCCTTTCGGTCTGGCGTTTTAAAATTAATGAATGAAACGTCTCAATTTCAGTCTTTATTTCAGCGATAGTTGTCTCGCCGGTTATGTGTTTAATTTGCCGCCATGGTTTTTCAGCTGCGTAAGGAAATGAGCCATAGATAATCACCGGAGTTCCATATCCCGCAATTCGCGAATTACTGGAAAGTATCCATTGATCTGCCCAGTAATAGATCCACTTTGCATCTTTTTCTAACATGCGTGCGCAGGAATGTGATGCCGGAAATCCTGGCAGATCATATTCATGAAGTGAAACACCTTTGAAATTATCAAGATTAAAATACCAGTTCATTATCCAGGCTTCATCTATCGTGCTGACTGCCCGCTTTGACTTCCAGTTGGTGTAGTACAACCCGTTTTTTGTTGGGGTGGAAACTTTACCCAAACTCACAGGTCCCCAGCGAATCAGGGCGCCGTTTTCATAAGCACCGAACGCCTGTATTGAATTAGAAATAAAAATGATTTTTTTAACGTCTCTCACTGAGTCCAATGCTCTTGGAAAAGGAGCATAATCTTTAAGATCAGAAAGAAACGTATCAGGAACTATGAGTGAATCCAGTCGAAAAAGATGCCTTTCACTAACTCGGTTCAATGCAAGCAAAATATTGAGTGTATCTTCTGAGACGCCTTTATGCAACCAGGAAAGTAAAGGTGACTTTCCATACAATAATTGATACGTTACTTGTATCTTACTAATTCTTTTGGTTAATGAGGAACTTGATGGAGAAGCAGCAAATGCCGGCTTTTCCGGAGGTTTACTCTTCTGGCAGGAAGGCAGGAAAATGAGCGGTAATAGAAGGAGAAAAACAATTTTCACTTGCAACAAATCAGAATTAATGAAATGTACAAATAAATAATTTCAATCATTGCTGTCATTTGCTTAATTCCTCGCCCTGCCGGTTTTGTTCTTCCAGCGTCCATTGGTTAGTAAGGGTAGTTTCGAGCCATGCCTTTCCGGATTTTCTAAAGATCTGCACCTGCAAGCCAAAAATCTTACTAAAACATTTTTCGAGTGCTTCAACTGTCATATAAGACTCAATGGTGAGCTTTCCTTTAATATCCTTTCCTGTCTTAAATTTGCCTAATGTTTTATTCTGCCACATATTTTTCTTTGACAAAAAATCAAGCCTTAGGTATGGGAATACAGAATTAAATTCTTCCTGCACAGACAATGTTGTCCTCTCGTAATTAATCTGCATTTTCATTTTTGATTTCGTGTTAACAAAATATACTTTAAGAAAATATTAATCAAAAAACGCGATGCCTGATTTCTGCTTCTTCCTTTTCCGTTTTAATATAAGGAAAACGATGAGGACAAAAAGGATTGCAGGGAGAGAATTCATGATTACAGTGTTACTAATTGAAAATATATCTGTCAATCGTAAAGACATCCCATGATTGTGGAATTATCAATAAAAATACTAGTAGCACAAGCCTTGGAAATACAAATTTCATATCCCACATCGGCGAAACAATGTTAAAAGCAATAGATGCTAATATAATATTAGCTCCCAAAAGATAAAGCGCAACGTACTTAAATAACCCTAACACCAGCAGTAGTCCGCAAATAAGCTGTGTGCAGGATGTAAACCAGATTCCAGCTCTTGTAATATATTTAGGGATTCCTTTATTAAAAAATGAATATTCATATGTTGATATTACATTCTGGATTTTTACTTTAAACAAAGCATCGTAACCTTGAAAAAAGAACAATAGCCCAAGAAACATTCTTGCAATTAAAGCTGCTGCCTGCTCGTTATAAGTTGAAAGTATTTCCATGCTTGTATATCTTGAAAAACAAGATGTAAAGGTATAGATATTTCGGGCATGCTGAACTGATCAGGCTCAGTGAATCTTATGATATTCGTCAGTTCAAACAACCTTACCGAATCTGCAGGAAGTCAGATATCGGGGCTAACAACCAATTACAAAAGTGGCTACGTCGTTAGTAATAGGGCTTTACTCCGGAGGCAGCATTGGGATGCTGATTTTAAACTGCACTAAGCGGTTAAATTGTTCATATAAAGTATATCTGTAAAAGGATAACGGCCGTAGGGGAAATGGCTCACCGTTTCTCAATCTACCTGCGAGGTTCAGTTCATTGTCACACGTGCGTTACAGAATTAATCCCAACCGGCACTGTATCGTTTGTGCCTTCATAAATATTCCTGAAAATATTGCTGTAAAATTGTATTCATCAACTCTTTGCTTAGTGGTTTAGTTTCAAATCCTGTTACTTCATGTATTTCCTGTGCCCTTCTTCGATGATCAGGATTAGCCGATGTTGTTAAAATTACTATAATAACTTTTGCTTCTTTTGCTATGCTTAACTGTCTATAATTTTCCAGAAATTCCCATCCGTTCATTTTAGGCATATTTAGGTCTAAAAATATGATTTCAGGTGGGATCTGATCTTTCCTTTTGAGATACGCTATTGCTTCAATTCCGTTCGATGCAATATCAATGTAGTTAACAATGTTCATCTCACCAATGATGATTTGATGGAAAAAGTTATCATCCGGATCATCATCAACTAATAAAATATGGTTTAGTTTTTTCTTCATAACGAGCTACTTCTAATCTTTTGGTATTGTGAATGCAAATGTGCTTCCTTTTCCAAATTCCGATTCAACCCAAATCTTACCCCCATGCATTTCGATAATCTTTTTGCATAGCGAAAGACCTATACCTGTGCCTGCATACTCTGTTCGCAGGTGAAGTCGTTGAAAAATTATAAATATTCTGTCGTGATATTCTTTTTCTATTCCAATGCCATTGTCTTTTATTGCGAAAAGAAATTCCTTTCCTGTGTCAGTTGCTGCAATAGTTATAACAGGGGGAACGCCTTCCTTTTTAAATTTGATTGCGTTACCAATAAGGTTTTGAAAAACTGATTTTAAATCGTAGCAATTTATAACGGGTAATTTTTTGATATGAATTTCTGCTCCGCTTTCTTTAATAGTTGCAGTAAGGTCAGTTAAAATCTCACGCACTAATTTGTCGCAATCTACTGTTGACTTAGACACATCCTTTCCTATTCTTGAATATTCGAGCAAGTCAAAGATCAGGTTTGACATGCGGTTTGCGCCTCCATGTATCAGCATCATGTAGTGATAAATTTCTTTGTCGGGATACTTTTCTAACTTCCCAACCAACAACTTTGAGAAATTAGAAATGCTTCTAAGAGGTTCTTGCAAGTCGTGTGAAGCTGCATATGCGAATTGTTCGATCTCTCTATTTTTTCTTTCTAATTCGATGGTGTATTGCGTTAGTTCTTTCTCGGTCTTTTTGCGCTCTGTAACATCCTGCGCAGTGCCGATCATCCTGATAATATTTCCCTCATCATTTAAATAAACTTCTCCTCTTCCATGGAGAATACGTTCATCTCCATCGGGCAAAATAATGCGGTGAAAAAAATCAAGCGGTTGATGGTCGCGATATGCTTTTTGAACTATTTCATTCACGCTCTCGCGGTCATCGGGATGAATCGATTTCAAATAATTTTCATAATTCGCCAGAGATTTTTTCCGGTCCATCCCATATATCCTGTAAAGTTCGTCAGACCACTCAATGCTGTTTTCAATAATGTTCCATTCCCAACTACCGATGTGAGCAAGGTGTTGTGCATCATTCAGTTTTTGTTCACTTTGTTCTAATTGCTGCAAATGAAATTCAAGTTCTTCACTCATTGTATTTAATCCAACGGCAATAGCATCGAGTTCATCACCTTTATCGCTGACAACTATCTTTTCTTTAAAATCCAATTGGGTAGTTTTTATCAGGGCGTCCATTATGCCAACTATTCTTTTTTCATTTTCCTGAATGAAATTTGTTTTAGATTCTAAATCCTGATCGGCCTTTATTCGCTTTTGAATGTTGTTTGAAAGTTCAGCAGTCATTTCATTAAATGAATTTGCCAGCACGCCAATCTCGTCATTTGAAAATACCTGTGCTCTTACGCTAAAATCTCTATTAGATACACTTTTTGATGCGCTCATAATTTCTTTCAACCCTTTTGTAATTCCTCTAACAACAAAATAAGTGAGTATCAGTCCGCTTAACTCAACCGTTAGTGCAATGGCGAGTAATAATTTCAAAATAATGTTTTCTAACCAGCGTGCACCTTCTCCCAGCGTATAAGAAAAATCATTTTCCAGCTTAGTAAGCTTTTGATTGATCGGATCTACTTCTTTAATAATCTCATCTAGTTTATTTTGTGAGGGTGAAGGTGAATTTATTTCTGCATGTAATTTTTCAGCAACGGGAATTAACCTGGCAATAACGGAATCGGCCTCCGACCAAATGTTCAATGATCTATCAATATATGAGATGTTATTAAATCTTCGGAACAATTTAATCATGCCATCAATATCGCCACGATGGTTGCCACCTTCTATTAATCCCTGTCGGGCAACGGCTAAGTCAGGATTTTTCTTTAACAATTCTAACAATGTTTTGTGATGACCCAAAGGCACTTTCATGAAACTGTAAAATGCTTGTTCATCCTCTGCATTATGGGTCTGGTAATATTTTCTTAAACTATAAATAGCATCTTTTTGAGATTTTGACCATAATCCTTCGGCTCCTACAAAAGCCCTGACCGACGAAAGTGTATTAACAGCAAAGTAAAGGGTAGCGAGTTCAACTGCAATAAGGACAGCCATAATGCCTACCACAGAATATAATTTATTTGCGATAGAAACATTCTTAAGCCATTGGTAAAAAGTACCGTTCGCCATTACAAATTTGATTTTATAAATATTGCTTCAACCATTCTTTTGCTGCAATCTCATCAGTAAACATCTTCACTGGGTACGGTTGTTTTTTTATACTGAAGAACAAATTTGCCACCATTTTCCCCACTGCCGACACAGAAATTATTGCGACTGCTGTTACAATTTCCGGCAGTACCTCAGCAGCATAGTCACGGATTTCTTTGTTAGTAGGAGGCGAATCTGTGCTGTCGGAAAGCAGACAAATTTTTTTTCCGCCTGTTATTTTTCGAAATTCAGCAATCGTCTTTTTTGCTTCATCTAACGTTTGTTGTGGAACTTTTTTAGCAATTGAGCATAGAATCCCGTTTTCATCAAACCAAATGGTGGATGTTGGGAATTCGATCAACGAAGTATTTTTGGGTGGCACCATATTTTTAGTGAAGGTATTTGCTTGTCGAAAATAATGTCTTTTTTATTTTTTATACAAATTATCAGCCTCTGGTTTACTAGCGCACGACACGAAATTTTCTATTTTCCTGCCTGTCAGTTTTCAGTCGCAGTCTACCGAAAGACTTTCCTGCAAAGTCGTGAAGCTGCATGATCACTTTACATTCATCAATAGTTGGAATCTTACTAATTGCCGGGACTGAAAATTACCTCGTGTGTTCCTTTATCATTTACTAAATTCAAAACCGCTGGATTAATAAATTCGCCGTCTACCGTAAGCTCATAATTCTGTCCTTTTAATTTTTGCTTACAGGTAATTGAATAAACAGTTTCCCGGAATTTGTATTCAATGTGAAATGATTCCCAGTCCTCTGGAATACAAGGTTTAAAGGAAAGTGTATCACCCTCCTTTCGCATACCTAAAAACGAATCGAGAATCAATTGATACATCCATCCTGCCGACCCGGTATACCAAGTCCAGCCGCCACGTCCAACATGAGGTTCGACACCATAGACATCCGCAGCCATCACATACGGCTCAACCTTGTAATTATTCACTTCTTCTGCCGTACGCCCGTGATTTACCGGGTTTATCAGCTTCAATAATTCCCAGGTCCGCTCACGATTTCCCATCTTCGCCCACGCCATCACCATCCATATCGCAGCATGTGTGTATTGTCCGCCGTTTTCACGCACTCCAGGTACATAACCTTTTATGTAACCAGGATCCATCGGGTCTTTATCAAAAGGCGGGTAAAGCAGTTTTATCAATCCTTTGTCCCGATCCACAAGATATTTATCTGCCGAATTCATGGCTATAGTGCTCCGTTCTTCATCCGCTGCTTCCGAAAGCACAGACCAGCTTTGGGAAATAGAGTCAATCCGGCATTCTTTGTTATCTGAAGATCCAAGCGGAGTCCCATCATCAAACCAGGCCCGCTTAAACCAGTTGCCATCCCAGGCAGTTGCATTGATGCTGGATTTTAAAGCTTCAGCCGCTTTTTCGCATTCAGCTGCAAAGGCTTCATCCTTTCTAAACCGCGAAACAGGCGCAAAGCTGAGCAGAATCTTATAAAGGAAAAATGCTAACCATACACTTTCGCCTTTACCGTGAATCCCAACGAGGTTCATTCCGTCGTTCCAGTCACCGGAACCGATCAGCGGCAATCCGTGTTCTCCCATGCGCATTCCATGTTTTACTGCTTTTTTGCAGTGCTCATAAAGGTTAGCGCCTTCGAATGGTACATTGGGAAGATCATAGTAAGATTCCTCTCCTGGATTTAAAAGACGGCCATTAAGAAAACTTACCTTTTCATCCAGAATCGAAAAATCTTTCGTACTTGAAAGGTATTGCTCTGTAACAAAAGGAAGCCACAGGTAATCGTCTGAACAAAGAGTCCTCACCCCTCTTCCAAGTGGTGGATGCCACCAGTGCTGCACATCGCCTTCTTCGAATTGCCTGCTCGCCGACACAAGTATCTGGTCCCGGGCAATATTTGCATCAAGGTGCAACGTAGCCAGTACATCCTGCAACTGATCACGGAAGCCATAAGCGCCACCGGATTGGTAAAAGCCGCTTCTTCCCCATAACCTTGAAGACAAAACCTGGTAGAGCAGCCAGCCGTTAGTCAGGAGATTCAGTGCCGGATCGGGTGTAGTTATCTTAACCGCACCAAGGCGCTCGGACCAGGCAGAGTTAACAGAATTTAAAGCTGTTTTTGCTTTCTCATATCCTTTGAATCTAACAATGCTTCTGAGTGCTTCGTGATGATTCGGGGCTGAACCCAAACGGAAAACAACATCTCTTTCTTCCTCTTCTCCAAGTTCAATCTGAATTTGAAGGCTTGAACAAGGGTCGCCTATTCCGCCTGGCTTGCCTGACAGATGTTGTCTTTTCATTGCCTCAGGTGAAGTAAGGTTGCCGTTGCGCCCTATAAATTCCGTACGGTCGGTTGTATAAGTAACAGGCTCATCGGTATCAAAAAATGCACACCGGCCTAAAAACTCCTGATTATAGGAGTTACGCGAAATCAAAGCCCTGAATGAAAGATCGAACTCGGTAACAATGTGCATTGCTGAAACTGGTCGCTGGCTTCCCAAAACCCATTCAACATAGCCGGTAACAGAGATTTTCCTCGCTCTTCCTGACTCATTGTTCAATTTGATAACATTGAACTTAATGGCGGCCTCAACGTCAGTATACACCCACATTTCACTACGGATACCATCTTCAAGATGTTCAAAAACAGTGTATCCGAAACCGTGTCGCGTTACATATCCTGAAGCCCCGTGTGCAGGCCAGGGCGAAGGCGACCAGAATCTCCCGGTTTCTTCATCACGGATGTAAAATGCTTCACCTCCAGAATCGGTTACGGGATCATTGTTCCATGGAGTTAGTCGGAATGAATGTGCATTTTCAGCCCACGTATAAGCTGATCCACGCTCAGAAATTACAGTCCCAAAATGTTTGTTTGCAATAACATTTACCCAGGGCATCGGAGTACTCATGCCTTCCTCCGAGATAATTACGTATTCCGTTCCGTCAGCCGAAAATCCGCCATTACCGTTAAAAAAAGTAAGCTCCGGGACGGTTACCTTCTTTTCTTCAATCCGTCTTTGATTCCTTGATATATTCAATGAAGCAACAGGGGTTTTAACAAGTGGCTTTTTGTTCAATTGCTCTTGAAGCGAACCTTGGCCGTCGGAAATAATAACCCGTGCGACTGTATGGAAAAGGGTGCGGTCTTCGGCAGGAATCTGATCGGCCTGACGTAAAAATATCTTTCCACGCCCTGTCCCCGGCATCACTGTGGCGATCAATCCCTGAACTTCATCCTGTAAAACCTGCCTGTAGTTTGTGGGATCTTCGTTGAGAATAAGAAGGTCAACGTTCAATCCTTTCAACTGTAAATAAGCCTGGGCCTTAATCATCTGTCGCACAAGCTGGATATTTGCGACATCAGAAATAAGTAGAAGCATAATCGGCAGATCTCCTGAAATAGAATACGACCACAAACCTGATTGACCTTTCTGATTGGACTTTAATACCTGTGAACTGGCCCGTAAAAGTGAATTGGAATAGATAACCGAGCTGGCAAGATTTCCAAACATCTGCGCTTCGTTTTCAGTTGCATTTATCTGCCGCAATACTATCTGACTGTGTGTCCACGAAAGCTCAAATGCACGGTCGCGTAAATGCCTGTCCCGGTATTTACTAACAAGGTGCAAAATGTCCTTTTTATTATCCGCCACACCTGTAATAATATCTATGATTACTGTCTCCTGCCCGGCTATTGTAATAGCAGCTCTGGCGGCAACAACCGGGTCCAGCACCGCGCCTTGCGATCCGGAGAGCCTTCCTCCATTTTCCATTACAAGCGGATTGACCAACGAACGCCCTCGACCAACGAATGAAAGCCGGTTTGTTTCAAACGACATTTCCACATCCTGCGATCTGCTAACCTGCATAAGATGGAGCATCCACGGTGGTTTCTCATCAGCAGAACGAGGCCGACGCGTACAGAGAATCGCTTGCAGATGTTCGTGGATTTCAGTTTGCACAAACAGGTTGCTGAATGTAGCATGCGCATCATCGCTTGCTTGTGAGGCCAGCACAACTTCCGCGTAGCTTGTTATATCAATGTTCCTGGAAGACCTGCTTTGGTTGGTGATACGAATTCTTCGGATCTCAATATCATCTTCCGGCGAAACTACTATTTCGGTATGCAGCTCAATACCATCATCTGTGCGACGGAATTCCACACGCCCCTGCGAAAAGATAGCTGTGTAGTTAGTCGGTTGTTTAAGGGTTGGATGATAAGAAGGCGACCAAAATTCCCCAGAATTCAGATCCCGGATATAGCAGAAAGCACCACGGTTATCCATCGTAGGATCTTCCTTCCACCGAGTAACAGCCAGCCCTTTCCAACGGCTGTAGCCACTACCGGCTGCTGTTACCATAACATGATAATTACCGTTCGACAACAGCTGAATTTCTGGAGAAGCTGTATTCGGTGTTGTGATAA
>Ga0105049_10003689_pt1 | contig 18078 bp, 11 predicted proteins | sample MAT06_FD_78087 | JGI IMG/M metagenome (GOLD analysis project Ga0105049, IMG submission 78087) | Freshwater microbial communities from Lake Fryxell liftoff mats and glacier meltwater in Antarctica - MAT-06 | ecosystem: Environmental > Aquatic > Freshwater > Ice > Liftoff microbial mat | place...
GATGGCGCAGCTTCTGCGTCTGTCGGTCGGTGGACTGCGGCGCATCCCGCATGCGTGGTCGACCGGCTTCCCGTGGTTCTGTCGGCGTTGGAGTGCGATCGAGCACCAGGCGCTCGACGAACGCGTCGAGTCGCTCGTCGACGATCATCCGGCGCTGGTGACGTTCACCTCGGGTTCCACTGGCGAACCAAAGGGCGCGGTACGGACACACGGTTTCCTGCGCGCGCAGCATGCAGCGGTGGCGCGCAGTCTGGACCATCAAGCAGGTGCGATGGATCTCTCGACCCTGCCGATCTTCGCGCTCGCCAACCTGGCGTCCGGTCAATCGGTGCTGATTCCCGACGCCGACGTGCGGCGTCCCGGTGCGATCGATCCTGGTCCGGTGTTGGCGCAGATCGCTCAGCGGCGTCCACGCAGCGCGGTGGCATCGCCAGCTTTTTTCGAACGGCTCGCCGACGGCTGCGATGCGGGTGCCGGCAGCATCGCTGCGCTCCAGGCGATCTTCACCGGTGGCGCACCGGTGTTTCCGCAGTTGCTTGAACGTCTGCAACGGCTCGCGCCCCAGGCGCAGGTGGTGGCAGTCTATGGTTCCACGGAAGCGGAACCGATTGCCGAGATCGCCTACCGCGACATGGATGCGGCGGATCTCGCGGCGCAGCGTGGCGGCAAGGGTCTGCTCGCCGGTCTGGTGGTGAGCGGCATCGACTTGGCGATTCTGCCGGATCAGTGGGGTAAGCCGCGGTCAGCGATGACTGCGACGGAGTTGGCAAGTGCGCGTTTGCCGGCTGGTGCTGCGGGCGAGATCACCGTGGCTGGTGATCATGTGCTCGGCGGTTACCTCGGCGGCGCTGGTGACGCGGAGACCAAGTTCCGTGTCGATGGCCGCACGTGGCATCGTACCGGTGATGCGGGTTACCTGGATGAGCGTGGACGACTGTGGCTGCTCGGCCGTTGTGGTGCACGTATCAGCGATGCGCGCGGGACGCTTTATCCCTTCGCCGTGGAGACCGCCGCGCGCACGGTGGCTGGCGTCCGTCGCGCAGCCCTGGTGGGCCGGGACGGACAGCGCATTCTGGCATTCGAGTCCGACACCCCGACCGCAGCGAATGATCTACGCACCGCGCTGGCGTGGGCGCAGATCGATCGTTTTGTACGGATGCCGATCCCACTCGACCACCGGCACAACGCCAAGGTCGATTATCCCGCCTTGCTCGCAGCACTCTCCACCAGGACCACCGATGGCCAATGATCACCATTCTCTGCGCACACTGGCTGATGGCCTCACGGCGGGTCGCACCATTGATGAGTTGAACACGTGTCTGGCGGCTAAACCCGGAGCGCGGCGAGAAAATCTTGGTGGTGGCATGGCCACGCCAGAAGCGGTGGCGAAACGCTGGGCCGCGATCGGTCGTGACGCCGGTGTGTTGGCCGACACGCACGACCCCAGCGTATTCGCCGCCAATTGCGAACAGTACATCGGCACGGTGAAGCTGCCGGTCGGACTCGCCGGACCGCTGCGCGTCAACGGTCTACATGCGCAGGGTGACTACTGGCTGCCGCTCGCGACGCACGAAGCCGCGCTGGTGGCAAGTTACCACCGTGGTGCGCAACTGCTCAGCGAGGCCGGAGGGTGTTCCGCGCTCTTACTGGCCGAAGGTGTCACCCGCTCCCCAGGCTTCGCCTTCACCAGCGTCGCCGAAGTCGGGCGCTTCCTGTTGTGGGCATTGCAGGAGCAGGAGCGCTTCCGTGCCGTCGCCAGCACCACCACGCGGCATGGAAAATTGGAGAGCCTGCGCGTCACGGTCGAAGGCAACCACGTCTACCTGTTGTTCGACTTCACCACCGGCGATGCCGCGGGCCAGAACATGGTCACCATCGCCACTCAGGCGGTGTGCGACGACATCATCGCGCGTTCGCCGGTGAAGCCGGCGTATTGGTTCATCGAGGCCAACGCCTCCGGCGACAAGAAAGCCTCGGCGCAGTCTTTCTCCAGTGTACGCGGCAAGAAGGTTGCGGCGGAAGTGGTGCTGCCGGCGGAGTTGGTCAAACGCCGCCTGCACACCACCGCGCGCGCGATGGTCGATTACTGGCGCATGTCGGCGATCGGTGGCGTGCTCACGGGTACCATCGGCATCCAAGGCCACTATGCGAACGGACTGGCGGCGTTGTTCATCGCCTGTGGCCAGGACGCGGCGTGTGTTTCAGAGGCAGCCGTCGGCGTGACCCGTTTCGAGGAACGCGACGACGGCTCGCTCTACGCCACCGTGACCCTGCCCAACCTCATCGTTGGCACCGTCGGCGGCGGCACCGGTCTACCGAGCCAACGCGCCTGCCTGGAACTGATGGGCTTGTCCGGCACCGGTCATGCACGCGCGTTCGCCGAGGTCTGTGCCGGCACCGCGCTGGGTGGTGAGCTGTCGATCATCGGCGCGCTCGCCAGTGGGCAGTTCACCCGTGCGCACCAACGTCTGGCGCGCGAACGACAGAGTTCGACGGCGTTGCCTGCCGTACCCAAACCACCGGCGCCGTCCGATGGGTGAGGTGGCGGGTTGGCGTCGCTGGTGGGTCTATCAACGCGAGCGCTTTCCGCTCGTCGCGCATGGGCCATTGATCCTGGCGTTCAGCTTCTGCGCCGTGGCGTTTTCCGCCCATCTGCGTGGCGGAGGTTGGCCGCACCCAGGCGCGGTGGTGGTCGCCTTCATCAGCAGCCTGTTGTTCTTCCTGCAACTGCGCATCGCCGACGAGTTCAAGGATCTCGCCGAGGATACCCGTTGGCGGCCGTACCGGCCGGTGCCCCGTGGTCTGGTTAAACTGCGCGAGCTTGGTTGGGTGTTTGTCGGCGCCGCACTGGTGCAGCTCGTCTTGGCGCTCTGGTGGTCACCGACGCAGGTGGTGGTGTTGGCGGTCGCCTGGGCCTACCTCGCCGCGATGTCGGTGGAGTTCGGCTGCCGCACGTGGCTCAAACGTCATCCCATCATCTACCTGTGGTCGCACATGCTGATCATGCCGCTGGTCGATCTCTACGCGACGGCGTGCGACTGGGTGCCGGCGATCGGCACGCCGCCTACGGGACTGCTGTGGTTTCTCGCCGCCAGTTTCGCCAATGGCGTGGTGATCGAACTCGGACGTAAGATCCGCAGTCCCGCCGACGAGGAGGAGGGTGTCGAAACCTACAGTGTCCTGTGGGGCCCCGTCCGCGCGGTCGGCGTGTGGTGGTGCATGCTGCTGGTCACCGCGACGCTCGCGACGCTGGCGGCCAACGACGCCCAGGCAGCACTGCCGGTCGGTGTGGTCTTGACCGTGGGCGTGGTCATCGGTGGTGTGCTTGCGCTGTGGTTCGCCCGTCGTCGGCAACCTCGTGATGGCAAGCGCATCGAACTCGCCGCCGGCATGTGGACGTTGCTGCTCTATGGATCACTCGGTTTGATTCCTCCTCTGGTGGAGCGTCTTCATGGTTAATGCCTGGATCTTGCAGCTCGACAGCGATGCACCGGACGCCGAGTTCGGCGGCAAGGCGGCGGCGCTGCGTGCGCTCGGCCTGCATGGCCTGCCCATCCCCGCGTGGTTCGCCATCGCTCCTGGGTCGTGGGCCGCGCGCCGGCCGTTGGCAGCGGATGACCTCACCGTCACCGCGGATGCGACCGTGGCGCAGGAATGGGTAGCAGCAGCGGAAAAACTCGTCGGTGTCGATGGTCTGCTGGCAGTACGTTCCTCCGCCAGCGATGAAGACGGTGGCGACCACAGCTTCGCCGGTCAGCTCGATTCTTTCCTGGCCGTGCGTCCGGCGGATGTGCCGGCGAAGGTCGCGGCGGTCTGGCGTTCGGCGTTCAGCGAACGCATCATGAGCTACCGCGCGACCCGTGGTCTGGGCGCGCCGCGTCCGCCGGCGGTGCTGGTACAACGGTTGGTGCCGGCAGATACCGCGGGCGTAGCGTTCTCTGCTGACCCGGTGAGCGGTCGTTGGGGCGTAGCGCTGGTGTCGGCGGTGGTCGGTCTCGGTACGCGGTTGGTCGGTGGTGAGGGCGATGCCGATACGTGGCGCGTCGATCGCACCGGCGTGATCAGCGAACGCACCATCGTCGCCAAATCCCATGCCCACCGTCCGCAACCTGGCGAGGGCGAAGGCGTGGTCGATGCGGCGGTGACGGAGCCCACGGCGCCGGCCCTGAGCGATGCGCAAGTGATCGCGGTGGCGGAACTGGCGCGCCATTGTGCGCGGGCGAAAGGCCGGCCGCAGGACATCGAGTGGGCGTTCCACCGCGGCGAACTGTTCCTGCTCCAATCACGTCCCATCACCACGCTCGCCGCGCAACCGGATCCGGATGGGCGGCCGGCGTTGTGGGACAACAGCAACATTGCTGAAAGCTACGGCGGCGTGACCACGCCACTGACCTACAGCTTCGCACGTCGCGCCTACGAAGAGGTCTATCGCCAATTCTGTCGCCTGATGGGCGTGCGCGCAGTGACCCTCGATGCCCACGCGGAAACCTTTCGCGCGATGATCGGCTGCGTGCGTGGGCGGGTGTACTACGATCTGCTGAACTGGTACCGCGTGTTGGCGCTGTTGCCTGGGTTTCAGGCGAACCGCGGATTCATGGAACAGATGATGGGCGTGAAGGAGGGCCTGCCGCCGGAACTGGCGGGTGAATTCGCCTCGCCCGGTCGTTGGGAACGTCTGCGTGATGGTTTGCGACTGCTCGGCAGCATGGCCGGATTGGTGCGCAACCACCTGACTATGGATCGTCAGATCCGTGATTTCTATGTCCGCTTGGGTGACGCGCTGGCGCCGCCGACGGTGCCGCTCGACCGCCAGCGTCCGGACGAACTGGTGGCGTCCTACCGCGTGCTCGAACGCAAACTGCTGACGCGCTGGGATGCGCCGCTGACCAACGACTTCTTCGCCATGATTTTCTACGGCGTGCTGCGAAAATTGTGTGAGCGCTGGTGCGGCGATGCGGACGGCACCATCCAGAACGATCTGGTCGGCGGTGAAGGCGGCGTGGTCAGCGCCGAACCGGCGGTACGCGTGCGCGCGCTGGCGGCGCTGGTGCGTGACGATGCCGTTTTCGCGGAACACCTGCGCAGCGGCAGTCTGGCAACCGTGCTCATGGGTGCGCGAGCGCGTCCAGTATTCTGGCGGGCCTATCAGGAGTATCTCGCGCGTTTCGGCGACCGTTGCCTAGAGGAGCTGAAGCTGGAGAGCGCGACCCTGGTGGACGATCCGCTGCCGCTGCTGCGTGCCGTCGGGCATTTCGCCGCCCGCGCAGAGCAAGCACCTGCCGATCATGCTGCCAACGCGCGCGCTGCCGCTGAGCGCACGGTCTCAGGACGCCTTGGCTGGCGGCTGTGGCGTCGTCTGGTGTTCGGCTGGGTGCTGCGCAACGCCAGGGCGCGCGTGCGCAATCGTGAGAATTTGCGCTTTGAACGCACGCGGCTGTTCGGTCGTGTACGCCGCATCGTGATGGAACTCGGCCATCGTCTGCACGCGGTGGGCGTGCTGGATGCCGCGCGCGAGGTCTTCCTGTTGGAGATCGAGGAACTGCTTGGCTTTGTCAGTGGCACTGCGTCGTGCCACGATCTGCGCGCCCTGGCCAAGGCCCGCGGTGATGCCTACGCGCGCTACCGCAGCGAACCGGCTCCGGCGGATCGTTTCCCGACACGCGGTTGGGTCGGGGCGACCAATCCCTTCACCGCCATGGCGTCCACCGCGGTGCCGGAGGTCGGCGGCGATCAGCGCAAAGGCACCGGCTGCTGTCCAGGCGTGGTGCGTGGCATCGCTCGGGTGGTGCGCGATCCGCGTGGCGTCGAGCTGCCGACCGGTTCCATCTTGGTGGCCGAGCGCACCGATCCTGGATGGATCATGTTGTTCCCCGCTGCTGCCGGGCTGGTGGTCGAACGTGGCAGCCTGTTGTCGCACAGCGCCATCGTCGCACGCGAACTCGGTCTTCCGGCGGTGGTTGGCGTGCCGGCCTGCACCACCTGGATCATCGACGGCGACCTGATCGAACTCGACGGGACCACGGGCGTGGTCAGGAAAGTGCAGCCATGACCGAGGTCGCCAAACACGCTGATTTCTCTGCCATTCGTTATGCCCAGTGCTGGGAAGACGCAGATGTGCTGCTTGATGGTCTGGCGATCAGGCCGGGCGACACCTGCGTCGGCATCGCCTCCGCCGGTGACAACTGCCTAGCGATGCTGACGCGTGATCCGGCGCGGGTCATCGCCGTGGATCTTAATCCGGCGCAACTCGCTTGCGTCGAACTACGCGTGGCGGCCTACCGCACACTTGATCATGCGGGACTGCTGCGCCTGATCGGCAGCCGTCCAGGTGATGATCGCCCAGCGCTCTACCAGCGTTGCCGATCGTTGTTGTCGGATGACGCGCAACGGTTCTGGGATGCGCACCCCGCGGACATCGTCGCCGGCATCGGCACCGCCGGAAAGTTTGAACGTTACTTCGCCACCTTCCGCAATCGCATCCTGCCCCTGGTGCATAACCGTAAACGGATCGAAGCCTTGTTGCAGCCGCGTGATCGTGCGGGTCGGCTCGCCTTTCATGCCGAGATCTGGAACACCTGGCGTTGGCGGTTGTTGTTCGCGATCTTCTTCTCGCGTTTCGTCATGGGCAAGAAGGGCCGCGATCCGGCATTCTTCCGCTACGTTCAAGGCTCGGTCGCGGACCGCATCCGCGCACGCGCGACCCATGCGATCACCGAACTGGCGCCGGCAGAGAATCCCTACCTGCACTGGATCATGTGCGGCACCCATCGCGAAGCGCTGCCTCTGGCCCTGCGGCCGGAACACTTCGCCACCATCCGTGACCGCCTTGAGCGCTTCAGTTGGAAACTTGGCACGGTGGAGGACGCGCTCGATCAGCTTGGCCCGGCAAGCGTCGACCGCTTCAACCTCAGTGACATCTTCGAATACATGGGGCCCGACACCTACCGTGCTGCACTCGAACGCATGGTGCGCGCCGGTCGCCCAGGCGGACGGCTGCTTTATTGGAACATGCTGGTGCCACGAAGCCGTCCGCCGGAACTGGCGGAGCGCCTGATCGCCCATGAGCAACTGGGCCGTGACCTGCTGGCGGCAGACAAGGCGTTCTTCTACAGCGCGGTGGTGGTTGAGGAGCTACGGTGACCCTGCCGCCGGATCCGTTCATCGGTATCGCGCTGGTGGCGGTCCTGCTGGCCGTGGCGGTCGGTATCGCCGCAACACTGCGGCGGCTGAACCTGGTGAACGGCGAGATCGCGCGCAAATCGGTCCATGTCCAGCTTGGCCTGATTGTCGCAGCGTTTCCGTGGTTGTTCACCGAGCGTTGGCCGGTGTGGGTGCTGGCGGGCATGGCGGTGGTCGCCCTTGCTGGCGTGCGTTGGTTGCCACGTCTACGCGCGAGTGTTGGCGGATCGCTGCATGACGTTGACCGGCTGTCGTGGGGCGAGTTCTGTTTTCCCATCGCCGCCGCGGTGGCGTGGAGCCTGATGCCTGGCGACTGGATCCGCTTCAGCCTGCCGATCTTGGTGCTGGCGGTGTCCGATGCCGTGGCGGCGCTGGTGGGGACGTGGTACGGGCGCATGCATTACACCACGGCGGGTGGGCGGAAATCGTGGGAGGGGTCCCTCGGTTTCGCCGCCGCGACCTTCATGGTCGTGCATGTTCCGTTGCTGCTGGCGACGCCCATCGGTCGGGCCGATTCGTTGCTGATCGCCATCAACATGGCGTTGCTGCTGATGCTGGTGGAGGCGTTGGCGTGGGAGGGGTTCGACAACCTCTTCATCCCCATCGCCGGCCTGCTGCTGATCGACGAATGTTATGGCCTGCCGCTCCCTGAGCTGATCGAGAGCACGGTGGTGATGACGGGTCTCGCGCTGGGTGTGTGGTGGTGGCGTCGCCACACCACGCTCGACGATGCGGCGGTGCTGGCGTGTGCGGTGCTTGGATTCGTGTCGTGGTCGGCGGGCGGCTGGTTGTGGTTGCTCGCACCGACGGTGTTGTTCGTGCTTTACACCGCATTGTTCCCGCCACGTGACGGCGAGCGTGAACACCGCGCGCTGATCCCATTGACCATCGCATTGCCCGGACTGGTGTGGCTGCTGGTGGATACGCGTCACTACGGCGATCCACGCTGGGTGCTGGCAGCCGCTGGTGCCTATGCCATCCACTTGGCGGGCATCGGGCTGCTGTGCGAGGTCCACCGTCGCCCCGAACGCCATTGGTTCGTGGTCGTAGTGGTCACGTGGCTGCTGTCGGTCGCAATCGTCTTGGTGCCGACCGCGTGGGTCATCGGTCAGACGGCGTTGATGCCGACGCTGGCGCTGGCGGTCGGGGAGCTGATCGGGTTGTTGCTTTTGTGGGCGATCCTGCCGGATCGCCGTGCGCTGCCGACGGGTGAGCGCCGCTGGTGGTGGCAGTGTGTGGCCGCGCTCATTGGTTCCTGCGCGGTGCTGGTGGTGCGTGCATGAGCCCGGATACCAAACGCATCCTCATCCGCTTCGCCATCGTGGTCGGCTGGACCAGCGCGCTCTACACCATCTACCAGGCGACCAACCGTTACCACCTTTTCACCCCGGTGCTGTTGCCCGTCACGCGACTCGACGAGGTGATCCCGTTCTGGAGTTGGACGGTGGTGCCGTACTTCGCGCTCATCGGTGGCATGTACCTGCCGGCACTGATCCGTGATGACCAGCGGTTCAAACGCTCGCTGGTGGCGCTGACCATCAGCGTGTTGATCAACTACACCATTTTCGCCCTGTGGCCGACGGTCATCCAACGTCCGCCGCTGCCGGAGGGCAATGCCTTCTACGATGTCTGGTACCGTTGGCTCACCACCATCGATACGCCAGCCAATTGTTTCCCCTCCGGCCACATCACCGCACCGGTGATCGGCTGCTGGGCTTTGGCGCAGGAACATCCGCGTTGGCGTTGGCCGATCCGCCTCGCGCTTATTCCGTTCCTGCTGACCATCCTCACCACCAAGCAGCACTACGTGTGGGACCTGTTCGGTGGGCTGGCTACGGCGGTGATCGGTATCGTCCTGTCACGGTACCTGATGAAGCCGCAATCATCAGGACCGGTGCAGCCGCGATCGTGATGCCGCTCACGGAGGCTTCGGTCCGCCGGTGATGGTTGCGATGGCACGTTTCGCGCATTGCACGAAGTCGAAATTCTCGCCCGTCAGACGTGCGCCCAGGCGCGTGAGCACCTCGTCGCGCCAGCGTGGGTGGTTGCCGATGGCGCCCAGTAACTTGCCCGCGCCGGTGCGTAGAAAGGCGTAATAGTCCGCTGTTTCGAACACGGTCAGCAGAGCGCGCACCAGCGCATGGGTGTCGCCTTCTTCGGCGAGCAATGCCGGTACCACCGCGTCATCGTGGTAACCGAGCAGGCGGGCGAGGTGGTCGTAGAGCAGCACTTCTTTCAGCGTTGCATGATCGCTCAGCACCGCGGTTAGACGTGGGATGAACGCGGCGACGGAGTTGAACACCCGGGTGATGGAAATTGGCTCCAGTTTCAGGATGCCTTCAGCGCGTGGATCATCGCGGCGGTAGTGGCGGTACAGGCAGCTCCAGGCAGTGGCGCGCAGGTCGCCTGGGTGATCGCCATAGACCACGTGGTAAAGGAAACCTTGCAGTTCTTCGGCGGCGTGTTGTGTGAGTTGTTCTTCCGCCAACCGGCAGAGCTCTTTGCGTGTGTTGTGGTCGGCGCGGGCGAAATGCCTAGGCACGAACGCGGTCGGCAGACGGCCGTCCTTCGTCACATCGCTCATGCCGAACTGGCTCATGCGGAAGCGGTGTTCATCGATCAGGTAAGCAAGCAAGTCGACTAGGTCATCGCCCGTCAGCTTGGCGATTTGGAGCAGCGCTTGGATGATGCCGCGGTCGTCGGCGATGCGCGCCAAGCGCAGGGCGGCACCCGGAGGCAGGGCATGGCAGACCACGCGCGCGGCACGTTCACGCAGGCGCTCGTCGTTGGTGTGTTCGGCGATATCAATCAGCACCACATTCAGCGCCGGTGCCGGTTTGCGCGCGGAGGCGAGAGCGGCGATCAGCTCCGCCTTGATCTCTGCTGAACCGTCACGCAGCAGGTGTTCGAGTGGGGCGGTGTGGCCTTCACGGATCAGCGCACGGCCGGCAGCGATGGCGTGCAGGTCACTTTCCGCCAACGCCGCGACCAAGCGGTGTTGTTCACCAGTGATGAGCGCCGCATGGAAACGGACCTCTGGATCGCTGGAGGCCTGGACCTCTGGCGGCAGGTCCGTCGGCGTGCGCGACATCGCCGCCAGACGCACGGCGGCCTCGGCTTTCAACGGGGATGCTTTCAGTACCTCGGCCAAGCCACGTTCATCGTTGCCGGGCCCGCACGCGCAGCGCACCTGCCAACTCGCCAGCAGCAGGGCGGCCTCGTCGCGCACCAGTGCATCGGCGTGATGTAGCAGCGAGCGCACGTCCCGCGCGGTGTCCCAGTCATGCAGGTGCAGTCGCACCAGCAGCGCCAGATCGCGGATGAGCGGTAGCGGTGAGGTGGTGTGCAGTGCCGTCGCGACGATCAAGTCATCGCCGGTCGGGAGTGACGCGGGTGTGGCGGCGGTCAGCGCCTGATCATTCCACGGCAGATGCGGAATGAGCTGATCTTCCAGCGCTCCGCTCCAATGGTGGTGGTAGAGGTGGCGTTCGAGCAGGCGTACATCGTCAACGTGCCGCGCGACCATCGCGGCTTGGCGCTGATAGATGCGGGTGAAGTTATCGATCTGGTCGGGATCAAGTTCGCGCAGCATCTTCGGCACGGTGAAGCGGTCGGTGCCGGCATCTTTGAGCATGCGGGCGGCGCCGTACTGGCGCTCATCGACACATTCAGCGCCGCAAGAACGGCAGTACTTCGCCGCCGGCGTCCACTTGGCGCACCAGAAACAGCGCACCTCGCGGCGCACGGCTTGGCCACAGTGGCTACACAGATCGCCGGCCTGCCACCCAGTCGGTTGTGGTTGGGTACAGGCCTCACAGATGGCGCGCATGGTTTATCCGCGAGTCTTGCGGATGCGGCCCCACAGCACGTCTTTCTCGCTCGCGTTCATGCCCTTCAATTTCTTCGGCACCTCATCCTTTGGCAGACCTTCGCGCTTCAGCAGGATGGCGAGGTCGAGTTCCGCGGTGGCGACGAACTCTGCGCCACATTGACGGCAGAACTTCCCTGGGCCGCTCGCTGAGCACCAGTAGCACGACAGGATCGGTTCCGCCTGTTTGCCGCACGACACGCAGAGGTCGCCGCTCTTGTAATCTTTTGGCTGTTTGGTTTTGCAGTGTACGCAGTACACGGCGTCGGCGGACTCGATGGTCACTGAACCGCCACCGCTTGCTGGCGCACTGGTGCCGAGAGCCCACGAGATCACCGTGGCGGCGACGTCGTTAGACAGTTTTGGCACCAATTGCGCCAACGTCGCCGCATCACCAACCGTGGCGAAGTCCGCGCGTGCGGCGATGCCGGCTTTGGCCAGTGCCTTGAGTTGCGCGTCGCTCAGGCCTTTGGCCTTGAGGATGTTCTTTTCGAGCGTCGAGAAGGCTTTGGCCATGGGTGCTCCAGAGAGGGTGAACACCGGTGTCGTAACACCGTTGTCCTGCGCTGCCATCGCGAGGTGGGCAGCGCTCGGATGTGTTTCATCAGCGGCTGGCGTCGAGCTTCACGATCCGCCGCGGCAGCATCAGGCCGGATAGCAGGTCGCCGCTCACGGCCTCCGCCATGCCGCCGGCTTCCAAGATCAGGGTCGCTTTGACGCCCTGGGCTTTACCAGCGATTTGAACCTCGTGCTCCCAGGTACAGACATGGTCGCCGCCAGCGCCAAGCTTGGGCTGGCCAGCACGCAGCAGACGTACGAAGCCCCAGTCGCCAGCCTGCTCGTGGTGTTTCCATTCGCCGTTCACCGTCTGAAGCGAGATACGAGCGCCGTACGGACTACCGTGGACGATCTCCGCCAAGTAGCGCGCATCCGGGCGTTCATACAGCGTGTTGGTGCTGGCGCCGAATTGGACCCGCAGATCGCGCACGTGTTCACGCTGCTGCATACGGTAGTTGAAGCGAAGGTTCAGCGCCGTCGATGATCCCGCGAAGAACAGCGAGCGGATGGACTGAGCCGTGCGCAGCACTCGATGGTAATCGTTGCTCAGGGTCACCGCCGGACGGCCGAGGACCGAAATATCGCGCATGGTCTCAAGCTGCGTCAAGACCGACCACAGGGTTCCGTTCGGCTGAAAGAAGGATTCAAATTCGATCATCGGTACGTCTTCACTCGCATCGCGCGTGAAGGGGAAACGTGAGGCCAGATGAGCGGCGAAAGTCTGGTAGATCTGCTCTGACCACATCCGATCCAAATCGTCGGCGTAGGTGCGGTCGAGGTCTGCCACCAGGCTTCGCAGGAGCGTGTCAAAGCCGGTCTGGATGGCGGTGCGCGTGGTGGGTGGTTCAACGTGGGCGATATGACCACCGATACGCGCTGACACCGCATTGAAGCGTCCGATCAACACCCGCAGGCGGTCGACATCAATGGTGCGTTTGGCAAGCGTCATCGCTTGCTGGTAATCAAGCACATCGCTACGCAGCGAACCGATGGCCTGCAGGCACGGCCTGACCCAGGTGCTGTCGGTTTTCCCCCGCGTGGTCGTATCGGCGACCGTCAGCGCCAAGTGGGCGAGGGTGCTGGTGATGAAACGCGGTACTGGTGAATCCTCGCCGCAGAGACGTTCGATCTGGGCCGCGGTATCGCGCGAATCGCGAACATGCGCCGCGCGCATGCTGGCGATGACCGCCAGCCAGCGTTGCTGATGGTCATCGACGAAACGTTGTCGTAACCGGCCGATGATGGTGGCCCGGTCGTGCGGCAGATTTAGTTCCGCTAAGCTATCGACCAAGGTATCGGCCTGATCATCAATCGCCCGTGCCACGGTCGCATCCCAGGCTTCCTGACTGTAAAGCAGGCTGACGTTGGTGGCAGCGCCAAGGGCATTATGCTGTGGTTCGCTCAGCAGCGATTCCGGCGCGACCACCGCGAATTTCGGCGTCAGTCTCTGCAGCAGTTCCTCATACGCTTGATCGACAAGCAGTCGGTCGCCCAATTCCTGATGCAGCGCGGTGACCAATGGGCGATCGATGTCGATGCGCAACAACCCCGCTGGCAGCAGGGTTTCGACACAGAGGTCGAGCTGCTGACGTGCGAGCGCCTCGATGCGGAATTCGCACGTACCGCCACCGGCGGGATCGACCGCGCGGAACCAGCGTCTTTCATTGAGCAGCGCGCGCACGATTAGGGCATTTTGTGGTTCCACCATGCCGCCGAGCATCTGGTAGGCGCGTAGCAGATCCGCGGTGCCGTTCTTAGTCGCGTGTTGTGACGCCGTGGGCTGGCGCAAGGCCGCCAACTCTTCGCGAACCCCAACCAGGCAGCTATTCAACAGCAGGGGCCGCAACGTGCCGACATAGCGCTGTGCTACAGAAATACCGGTTTGTCCCAGATCTTTCCCGTGGTGCTCAAGGGCAGCGCCAAGCGCTCTGCCGAGTTGGTCGAGCGCTAGTAATTGAGCGGTCATGTCAGTCGTGTTGCTGCTCAATGCGACATACGGTTGACGCAGGTCGTCCACCAGACGCACGCCGCGCCATGCCGACCACCCCGTCCACAGGATCACCACCAGCAACAGCAGGGGAACAACGCCCAGGCAAGACATACGCAGCACGTGCCAGTGTCGTTTGGCTTGCGGAGTCAGGGTGACCAGCGCCGCATCTGGCAGCAGGATGCGGGAGAAAAGCGCTGCGACGAAGCGCGTGATGGGGCGGTTGTCGACCACCGGGGCTGGTGCCGGTTCCGCGGGCATGCGCACGGTACCTGGAGCGGCCTTCGTCGGCACGTCGAAGGTGATGCTTTTTGGATATTCCAACTCCTCGCCACCGGGCGGAACCACGGGCAGCGGTTGACGTGGCGCGGGAAGAATGCTGGTCAGGTACAGTCCACGCAGGGTCGGCTGTGCTTCCTGCCGCGGACGCGCCACGATCGCCAGGTAATCGGTGAGGAAGGGCAAAGCGGCGCGCATTTGCCCAGGAAATTGTATCAGCTTGCGCTGGGCGGATTCATTGGTGGTTGCCCCGAGTGCCGTGATCCGGTGGTCACGCACACTGTCGAGTAGACGTTCATATTCGACCGTGATGCCCTGCACTGGATCCCGGTCCGGTGGCCAGGCCATGGTCATGCCCAGCACGTGTTCGCTGTCGGTACGCTCGCTGCTGGCGAAGAATTCTTTAAAGCCACCCAACAGGTCGGCCTTGGTGATGACCACGTAGGTCGGCACCACCGTGCCAGTGATATCAGCGACGGCATGAAGACGATCACGCGTTAGTTTAGCGTCTATCGCGGCCTCGGTGGGCGTACGGCGTAACTGTTCTGCCAGCGGTTTGACGATGATGACACCGGACAGTGGCAAGTGACCATGTGCGCGTCGGATCAGCCACAGTAATGCCTGCCATTCGCGATGCGCAGTGGGATCGCTGAAGTGACGACCGGCGACTTCGATGAAGACCGCCTGTTCATTGAACCAGAAGGTCACGCCATCCGCTGCCGTAACCGCTTCGGCGGCGTTGCTGCTGATAGCATCCAGTCCCAATCCGGCATTGGCGAGCAGGGTGCTTTTGCCCGCGCCAGTGGGCCCCACCACCAAGTACCAGGGCACGGAAACCGCCAGGCGATGACGCAGGTGTGCACGTGCCACGGCGATCACCGCGTGCCACTGTTGATCAAGCTGCTCCAGGCGGCGGGCGGTCTCTGCCGGCAACGGCTGCCGTGGATCCTGCCCCCATGTCCACCAAGCCCTCAGTCGGTCGAACATCAGCGCACCGGAAAATCGCTGGCGAAACGCGCGAGCGTGGCGCTGGTCCACAGCGTAGCCGCCAGCCACCACAGCAGGCTGAGCACTCCCAGAACGGCTGGCACCACCCACACCGGCACGTTGTGCCAACGTCCTGGGTGCGGTGCCGGTGTGTGGCCACCGCGGGGTTCCCACGCGGGTGACAAGGGCGCGTTCACACCACCACGCGCGGCCAGGATGTCGTGCGCGAGGCCGGCGATCAGCGTCTGACGTTCGCCGTCCTGGCTGGAGTCGTGGAATCGACCACGGAAACCGAGGCACAGACAGAGATGGAACACGTCGGCAGCGTCCGCGCGCTCAGCACTGCCGGGAGGGCGCAGTGTCGCAAGCCGTTCGAAGAATCCGTTGCCAGCATCACCGCGACCAAACAGGTGATGATGCAACGGCGCCGCCTTCCACGCCACCGCGATCGACGTGGTGAGTGCCAATACCCGTTCGTCGATCAGGGCCACCAACGCGAAGCGCGTGGCATCCATCAGTTCGCTGCTGTAGCCAGCACGTACTCCACGCGCATGGAACTCGGTCAGCAGATCAAGAAAACGTTGGCGCAGACCGACATCATCGACCGGCGGAATCGGCGAGAGCGAGCCGAGCAGCTTGACCACATCAGTGGCGAGGTCGACGAGGAATCCGCGTTGCATGTCAGCGTCCACGCCGGGCGGAAATGAGCGTGCAGGGGCCCCGTCGCTGCGCGATGGGGCGGGCGCCCGAGTGGCGGTGGGCGGACAAAATGGGCGAAGGCCATCCGCCCACGGGTGAGGAGGTGAAGCCGACGAAACCGAGCCACGACCAAGCCCGTGGGGGCAGGCCCGTAGGGCCGCGGGGGCAGAGCCCCTGAGCAGATACCGAGCAAGTCTTCATCGGCGCGGGACGGTAGCGCGCCAACCTCAGACGCCAAGCAGTGGAAACCGGGCAAATCGAAGACATTCAGACGCCGACATTCGCGTCGCCGGCACGTGCGCTCCAGCGACGTGTCCCGCCGTCGATCACCATTCCTGGAGTGATCGGCGTTGCCGTCGTGGCGGTGGCAGTACGCCAGGACCAGTGGGTGCCGTGCCAGGTGATCCAGGCCGCGATGCCTTGCGGACAGCCGGGCAGCATGAGGTCCGCGCCGGGGCCGCCGAGCGACACCTCTTCACGCACCAGGGCATAGGCTAGGCCCGGACGGTTCTTGGTGCGTCCCAGCACTAACGCAGCACATCCGATCGAACTCCGGCTCGGCACCGCGCGCGCGCGCAGGGAGACCACCTGTGCCACGTCCAGCAGATGATCGATGGCAGGAGCAATCGCCACTGCGCGACCGCCGATCAGGGCTTCGCCATCCCACGCCGTGCCATTGGCGCTGCTGAGATCCTGCAGGTGAAATCCTCCGGCCTGATCGACCGTGATCACCACGTGCTGGCGGCTGATGCGCATACAGTCGGCGCGGTATTGTTCTTCCGGATAGTTGCGCAGGCAGATGTCGACACTGGCCCCCATCAGTTTGCCCAGCGTCAGGCGCGGGCGGGCGAACAACGCGATGGTGGTGTCCTGATCGGTAAGCACGAGCCAATCGCCAAGCGCGGTCGCCGCAGTCGGAATGCTCACGGAGAGCGGGATGGTCGCCTGCGCGGGCGTCACGCTGACGGTTGGCGTAGGCGCAGGCGCAGGCGCAGGCGCATGAATGGGGAGCGGCGGCGTGATCGGGTCGATGCCACCGACTGGCGTTGCGGCCATGGCGATCACGGCGGCAGCGATCGGGGGACTGGCGGCCGCGACCGGGACCGTTGGCGCGGTCCTCGCCGCAGGAATCGTTGCAGGAATCGTTGCTGGAGTCGTGACCGCAGCATTGGCGACCGCCTTGGCGACCGCGATGGCGGGTGGTGGTTCGGCGATGGTCGGTTGGAGATTGGGCAGTCGACTACTGGCAGAGGTCGGCCTGGGTGGCAGCGGTACACGCGCACCGTTGGCGACACCCAGCGCGGACAACGCCCGCTGGACATCGCGCCGCAGTTCGGCTGGCGTGGCATAGCGTTTTTCGCGATCTTTGCGCAGACAGCGCTCAACGATGGCGGAGGTTGCGGCACTGATCTCGCTATGCAGTGAGGTCAGCGTCGGTGGCACCACCGAACAATGGCCGCGCATCATATCTTGCACCGTGCCGGTAAAGGGCGGCGTGCCGGCGATGGCCTGGAACAACACGCAGCCAAGGGCGTAGATATCCCCGCGGATGTCAAGATCGGTGCGGCCCTCAATCTGTTCGGGCGGCATACACGACGGGCTGCCGATGATGCTGCCGGCAACCGTCAGTTGTGTGCGGTTGGCCCGCGTGCTGCGCGCGAAACCGAAGTCTGCGAGTTTCGCGCCGCCGTCCGGCGTCAGGAAAATATTCCCGGCCTTGATGTCGCGATGCACCAGCGCCAGGCGGTGACTGGCTTCGAGTGCGGCGGCGACCTGCTCAATCAGCGACAAGGCCACGGTTTCCGGCAAACGACCATGGGCAGTGATCAATTCGAAAAGGTCGCCGCTGCCATGGTAGTCGAGCACCATGAACAGATTGCCACTGCGTGTCAGGCCGTGGTCACGGCAGCGCACGATGTTCGGATGCTGAAGTTGGCGGGTGATGCGCGATTCGCGCTCAATGCGTCGTTGCATCGCCGACCCAGGCGAGGCTTCACCACCAGTGCCGCCCGACCCGGTTTCGAGCCACACGGTGCCGTCGTCTTCGACTTCCACCGCACTGATCGGCATCGCCAGATCGCTGCGCATGGTCTTGATCACCACCAGTTCGCTACTCTGCGCATCGCGCGCCAACCAGATGTCACCCATGCCGCCCGTTGCCAAGTGCGCGAGTGGCCGATGCGGCTGGTAATCGTCCCACATCGCCGCGTCCGGCAGCAGCTTGCGCACCCGCGTCAGGGCATCGCCAGTGATGATCTGGTTGGCGACCAACCACGCATCAATCTCCAACGGCGTGGTCGGCTTTGCCGCTGACAACGCCGCGTGCAGACGACCGGCCAAGGCACTGTCGATCAGACGATGCCGACGTGCAGCGTTGAGAAAGGCCTCGATCGGAAGGTGGGCAGACATGCGGGCGAGGAGGATGAACCGCTCCACGCTTTCAGCAACTGGCAGACAAGCGCGGTGCCTTACCTTGCGGATCGGTGCCTAATTCCCACGGTGAGCCGCCCATGCGGAACCA
>Ga0105049_10003690_pt1 | contig 18077 bp, 14 predicted proteins | sample MAT06_FD_78087 | JGI IMG/M metagenome (GOLD analysis project Ga0105049, IMG submission 78087) | Freshwater microbial communities from Lake Fryxell liftoff mats and glacier meltwater in Antarctica - MAT-06 | ecosystem: Environmental > Aquatic > Freshwater > Ice > Liftoff microbial mat | place...
GACGCCCCCGACCCAGTCGCAGCTTGCCGTACTTACCATGAAACGTTGCTGGCCGCTGGTGGATTGGACTTGGCGATCTTGGGCTTGGGACCCAACGGCCACATTGGCTACAACGAACCGCCGGCGGATGCCACGGCCACCACGCGCGTGCTCGATCTAACCGAATCCAGCCTGGCGACCTGTGCCCGCGATTGGGGTGGGCGCGATCAGTTACTGCCCCAGGCTCTAACCATCGGCATGGATCTACTGCTGGCAGCCCGGCAGAAATTGCTAATCGTTGGCGGCGCAGCCAAACGTGGGATTTTGCAGCAAAGTCTCCACAGCGCGCCATCACCCGCTGTACCGGCATCCTATTTGCAGCAGGCAGACAATGTCACCGTCATCACCGATGAGGCCGCGGCAGGCACAGCACGCTAACCGCAAGCACAAACACATGGAGAACTGATATGCCCCGTTTAACCAAGATTTACACCAAAGGTGGCGACAAAGGCTCGACTTCGCTGGGCGGCGGCCAACGCGTGCCCAAAGACGATCTGCGGGTGAGCGTCTATGGCACAGTGGACGAATTGAATTCGCAGATCGGCGTTGCGCTGGCGATGGGTCTATGCGAAAAACTTGACGAAGCGTTGGCACACATCCAGAATGAACTATTTGATCTGGGCTCGGATCTCTGTTTTCTCGAAGAAGACAAGGGCAAGTGGCCGATTCCACAGATCGAGGCGCGCCATGTGGAAAAGCTCGAAACGCTGATCGATGAGATTACCGCGGTGGTTGGGCCGCTAGAAAACTTTATCTTGCCCGGTGGCGCGTTGGGCGCGGCACAACTGCATGTGGCGCGCACGGTTTGCCGCCGTGCGGAACGCGAAGCCAGCACACTCGCGCGCGAACAGGGCGTTGGTGCGCACGTGATCAGCTATCTCAATCGCCTCTCGGACGCGCTCTTTGTCATGGCACGCTTTGAGAATCACCAACAGGGGATTCCCGAACCGCTGTGGAAGCCAGGAGCCTAACGGTTGCACAGCGCGTTGCGCGATCGGTTGTGGGCAGCCAGAAATCAGCTTGCGTTGGCCTTTGGCTTTTTAACAATTTTGCCCGTCCCCCAGGTTGACTATCAGCCGGGGGCGTTGGGCCGTGCCGGACGCTGGTTTCCCCTAGTTGGCTTGGTGATTGGCATTCTGTTATCCATCGCCCATTGGGGGTTGAGCCACCTTTTCCCGCCGCTGCTGGTAGCGAGTTTAACGGTAACCCTATGGGCTGCGCTCACCGGCGGGCTACACCTGGATGGTCTGGCCGACTGTTGTGATGGTCTATTGGCCGCCACCTCGCGCGAACGGCGGCTGGAGATTATGCGCGATCCGCGCACAGGGGCCTTTGCCGTGATTGGCTTGGTGCTTTTTTTAGGGTTAAAGGTAGCCGCCCTAGCGGCTGTTCCCGCCGCACTGCCGGTACTGCTCTTGGCACCAACCTGGGCGCGCTACTTGTTGCTATGGGTTGCACGCCAGCCATTGGCACGACCCAATGGTTTGGGAGCCGACTTTGCGGCTGGGTTGACGCGGCAGACCTTACAATGGGCCATGTTACTCCCGCTACTCCTCCTGGCACTCTTTCCTTCGCTCTATTCGCTTACAGCCTTTGTCCTAAGTGCAAGCTCAGCTTTTTTCCTGATCCGCATTATCCACACACGCCTGGGTGGGATGACAGGTGATGTCTATGGTTTGCTGGTAGAAATGAGCGAACTGATTGTACTCCTGACTTTTGCTGCGCGATTTGTACCTCCTGTTGGGTAAGAAAAAACGGCCCTCATTTCAGGTTGATTAACCTTTCTGTTAACTACTATAAATGTCTTTTTTCAATGCTAATTAACGAGCCGGTTTACGCCAACCGCACCAATTTTACTTACGATTACTTAAGTAATCACTTGAAGTTCAGGGGGTGACATGCTATAGTAACGCCGATACGCGCTCCCAAGGAGCACCAATTTTTGTATAGACTTTGTATAGACAAAGGGGAAATTCATGGCATCAATACGTAACTCGAAGTCGATTCTGGCCGTTCTGCTACTATTTTTGCTTACGGCCTGTGTCCAACCCGCAATGCCCCAAGCCGAAACAGCGCCACCGGCCCAAGCAGCAACCGAAGCAGCAACCGATTTAGCGGGCATTAAGGCTTATCTCCTGGAAAAGGCAACCGCTTTGCGCGAGAGCACAGCCACGTTGCGCGCCCTGGGTGATGAATATTATACGCTGGCCGAACAGGCCAGTTTTGATTACGAAGCCTTCTGGGCCAACGACCCAGAAGGCATCCAAAAGCTTGTTTTCGACGCCCGCGCCACGTGGATGGTAGCCAGTCCGCTTTACGAACAGATGGAAGGCATTGTGGCGGGTACGCCGTCATTGGCCGAATTTGATGTGATTCTCGATGCGGGAGGCGAACTAGAAGACCCGGAAAACGCCGCACCCTATGTGACCCTGCCCGACGGCACTGTCTTGCGCAGACCAGGCAATCTTTTTGGCGTGCTAGAAAGCACCCTCTGGGGCACCTTTCCCGAATTTACCGTGCCCGATCTACAGCCCGATTATGATGGCAACGGTACAGTTGATTTTGGTGAAATCTTACCCCATGGCGGTGTCTTGAAATCAGCAGCCGATACCATGGACAGCTACGCCAACGAACTCTTCGTCGCTGCCGAGGCCTGGACCCCCACCGAGTCGGACGCGTTTACGGCCCTGGTGGTGATGGTGCCGACAATGAGTGAATATTTCGGTTCTTGGCGCGATTCGCGCTTTGTGACGGGCGAAGAGTCCACCCAGGCAGACTTTGTAGTCATTTCGCGCTTGGCCGATATTCAAGATATCCTGGGCGGATTGGAAATTGTCTATAGTGAATTGCAACCACTGGTAGCAACCGTGGACGACGTGCAGAGTACACAAATCGCTACCGACCTGGGCGAGCTTAAGACCTTTGTGACGGATGTCTATGCGCAAGAAAATGATGGGAAACGCTTTACGCCCGAAGAGGCCGATCTCTTAGGCATTGAAGCGCAAAATCGAGCGACAGCCATTACTGGGCAGATCAGCCAAGTTGCCGCACAATTGAATATTACTGTTCAGGAATAAGTCATGTGCAAACGATTATCGGCGCTCTGTCTCCTCGTTTTACTGCTTTGCCCCACAGGAGTGAGCGCCCAGGCGACAGCCGAGTTGCCCGCGCAGGCCGCCGAGGCGCTGCGGGCAGCCCTCTTTCAGGCTCAGTTTCAGATAACGAGCGATCAGGCTGGGGCACTGGCACAAGTAGAACAAGCCGCCACCACATATCGCGCCGCGTGGAGCGCGCCATTGGGCCAAAGCGTGCCTGGCGCGCATGCCCGCATTGAACAGGGCTTTGTCGCCGCCACCAGTGCGGTGCAAGCGCAAGATGCGCCAGCGCTAGCCGTAGCCCGCGCCCGAGTGTGGACGGCCCTGCTCGATGGGGCACAGCAGCTCGTGTTGCAAGCCGTAGCCGCCGGTGATACAGCGACGGCTCAACGCTGGCTAGCCGTACGCGAATTTCGCCATGCCACCCGCTTTTCGCGCCCCAATGCCGATGGCAGCATTGCGCTTGTTCATCTACGCGATGGCACGTTGACGATTGATGAGACGCTGACCGCCCTGCGTGCTGATCTATTAGATACCTATCAAGCACGCTTAACCGAAGCATTGCATGACTTGGCGACGGCAGATGAGCAAAGCTTTGCCGCGCGCCTGGCCGAGCAAGCGGCATTAAGCCAAGGCTACTTTACCATCCTGCTGCCAGCCTATGAAGAGCAGCGGGGCCAAGCAGCGGGCGCGACAGCCAGCGTAGCCTTTGCCGCCTTGACCGCGGCCACCCAAACGGGACAACCGCCTGAGGCAGCGCTGGCGCAAGTGACCGCGGCATTGGATGGATTTCGGGCTGCGCCCCTGTCGCCACAGGAACAACGTCGGCGCGCCGGTCAATTGCTACGCTTTCTCTCGCTGGTGCCCGTAGAATATTCACGCGGGATCCGCAACGGCGTGGTTGCGGCAGACCTGGAAATTCGCGAAGCAATCACCTTTCGCAGTGGGGCCGAGGCCGCTTTCCGCGATCTGGAAAATCTGCTCACGGCTCGCGATCCGGCACAAACCGCCACAGCGTCAACCTTGCTGGGCCAACTTGATCAATACTTGACCGCCGCCTCGCAACACAGTGAAGTGGCCGATCCCGCGACAGTAGAGGCCGCTAGCGATCAGTTGTTGGCTACGCTGCAAGCCGTGATGCCCACAGAATGGCTACAAGGGGATCGTAGTGCCGATTTTGATGTGATCGCGGCAGCGCTCGACCAAATGGAGGATGCAGCGCGCGCCGGCGAATATGAGCTTGCCGAATCGGCGCGCCTGGAAGCCTATGCGATTTTGGAAAGTGGTCCAGAAGCCAAATTGGCGGCTTTTGCCCCGCAGCGGGTCACGCCGATTGAAGATCTCTTCTGGTATGGACAGGGAGAGCCACAAGGCTTGGCCTACCTGATCGGACAAAAAGCGGACGATGGTGTGATCGCCGTCAGCCGCAAAGCCCTGAGCGAACAATTGGCCGAAGCGCAACGGCTGGTCAGTGGCAATGTGGCGCCAGGCGCGATTATGAGCAACGCCGCCCTGATCGTTTTCCGCGAGGGGTTGGAAGCCGTTCTGATTCTGGCTTCGCTGCTGGCTAGTTTGCGCGTGGGTGAGCGCCGTCATCTGCGCAGACCGCTTTGGGTGGGGCTGGCCTGGCCATGCTCGCCTCTGTATTGACCTGGATCGTCGCCAGCACAGCGCTGACAGCGTTGGCGCGCTATGGCGAACGATTGGAAGCTGTTGTTTCGATCATCGCGGTAGTGCTACTATTGTTGATTATGAACTGGTTTTTCCACGATGTCTACTGGACGGGGTGGATGGCAAGTTTTCATACGCAGAAACATCGTCTGGTGCAACAAAATGCGGGCCAGTTTATTGGTCTGCTGCTATTGGGATTTTCCAGTATCTACCGCGAAGGCTTTGAAACAGTCATCTTCCTACAAGCCTTGGTGCTAGATGCCAGTACAAGCACCGTCCTGAGCGGCGTAGCGATTGGGCTAACGGCGACGATCATTGTTGGCTGGCTGGTCTTTGGGCTGCAAGCGCGGCTGCCCCACAAAAAGATGTTGATCGCCACGGGCATTCTCATCAGCATTGTCTTAGTGATGATGGTGGGCAACACAACGCGTGTGCTGCAAGTGGTAGGCTGGTTGCCGATCCATCCCATTCGCTGGCTGGTCCTGCCCCATTGGACTGGGCTTTGGCTGGGCCTGTACGCCACCTGGGAAGGCATTAGTCTGCAAGTCGCTTCTGGCAGCTTTGTGATCGGTAGCTATTTCTTGGCCGAACATCTGCATAAGCGCAAACGTCTGCAAGCCATCACCCGGCAGGCCACGGTAACGCCCTAGAAGTCTCCAACAGCCACTGTTACACGGCGAGTGGGAGAACAACCATAGGATAGTTGGCCTATGCTCTCACTCGCTTTGATTTACGCCTTTGACAAACCCCGCTTCCACGCACCCCATGAATATGCCCTAAATCCGACCAAAGTCGAATACGTCCTGGCGTGCGGCTGCTATACTCCAACCTAGCAGTCGCACGATTATCTATGGATGCAAGGAGCATAAACATGAAACCACCTGTACTAAACCGTTCACGTTGGCTACGCGCGCTGGCGATTGTTGCCATCATTTTTGGGTTGCTTACCCTCATAGCTGGTGGGCGCACCCTTTTTAATGCCACAGCGCAGCAACTTGCCGGCGACACAGTGGATTTTGTGCTTTGGTTTAATTTTCTAGCTGGGTTTGCCTATATGATTGCTGGCATTGGACTCTGGTTCTGGCAACGCTGGGCAATGTGGCTCGCTTTTAGCATTGCCGTCGCCACCCTCCTCATTTTTGTTGCCTTTGGCATACAAATCTGGCGCGGCGGCAGTTATGAAATGCGCACAGTATGGGCAATGAGTTTGCGCACCATGATCTGGCTACTTATTTCTGCCGCAACCTATCGACAACGAATCAATACTCAATCAGCAGCATAAGTGAGGCATATATATGGAAATCACAAAAGATACACGTGTTTCAGAGCTACTGGAAGAATATGGTGACATTGCTGATATAATGGAGGTCTTTGGGGTAAAGCGCGTTGGCCGCTATTCGTTGCGTAAGTTATTGACGAAAGCGTTGACCGTCGAATGGGCGGCGCGCGTTCACCGTGTGCCGCTGGATGAATTCTTGGCGATTCTGCACAAGGCAGTTGCAACCCAACCTAATAGATAAAACCCTTAAAAGTCATAATATACGTTCTCATGTATTACCGAGCTTATTTGTATGACTTTTAAATGGTTTGTCCATAAGTAGCCCACGGGTGGGAATGCTGGGAGGTCACCAGCATTTCTGATCCACATCGCCAGAGGAACATTGCCGTTGCAAACTAGCTCCAGTGAATCTCCCTTGAACACGCGCACCCTCCACCTGCCTTTTCGCATCGGCGCAACCTCCTATGTGATTGCGGCTGATCTACTACCCAATGCGGTGTTTCTCGCCGAGCATGTGCAGGATATGCAACTTGTGCTCTTTGATCTGCCGGATGGTCCGAGTAATCTGCCAGACGCCGAAACGGCCGCTGCCCTGGCGACGCTGGGTCGTACCAACGATCTGACCTATACTGTCCACCTTATTGAAGATTTATCTCCCGCCGATTCGGCAGCGCAACATCACGCATCCTTGCAGAAAGCGCGTGATGTCATGCAAATCACCCACTTGCTAACGCCCTGGGCCTATATTCTGCATCTAGAGGGCCGCGCTATCCGTGCTACCGCCACGCCGCCAGATAGATTGCACCACTGGCAAAGACAAATGGCCCATACCCTGGATCAAGTCAGCCAATGGACCGATGACGCAAGCCAGCTCGCCGTAGAAAATCTCGAAGGCTACCCGCCTGATTTTGTCACCCCCGCGATTGCGCCGACGGGGGTCAGCCGCTGTGTGGATATAGGGCACCTCTGGTTGGATGGGCATGATCCGCTGCCGTGGTTGGCCGCGGCTTTACCGCGTACGCGTGTTGTCCATCTCCATGGATTGCACAGCGGGCGCGATCATCAGTCACTGGCGCACATGCTGCCCCAGCAGCTTGATCCGGTTATCGATTTACTTTTGCGCCATTCCTATATGGGTGTGCTTACGTTGGAAGTCTTTGGCGAAGACGATTTTTGGTCGTCACTGGTGGCGTTGCAGGAAAGTGTTGCCCGTTGTCGAGACAGGAAATAAAAACAAGGAGACAGGGAGACACGAGACACGATCTCTTGTCTCGTGTCTCCCTGTCTCCTTGTCTCGTGTCTCCTGTCTCCCTGTCTATTACTTATTGACTAACGGCAAGAAGAGCGTAAAACTCGGCTGGCTATTGGGATCAACCAGAATCGTCAAGGCAACCGTGTCCGAGATATTGCCAGCTGCATCCCGATAGCGTACGTAGACGGTGGTGCGGCCATCGGGGCCGGGTTCCAAGGTCCATGGCTTGGTAGGCTGATAGGGTTCCCAAAGCGCCCCTTCAAAATCGCTGCGGTTGGCAAGCTGCATTTCTGTGACCCCACTCTGCTCTGCCAGTGGATCGAGCAGTTCGCCATCAAAGGCCGGATGTTCTTCCGTGTCTGGGTTATCCTCGGCAACCAGCAGCAAGGTGACAAGGCGCGGCGTTGGTTCAACAGTTTGGCGCGGCAGCGTGAGCTCGCCGTGGGGCGGATGTGGATCAGCGTTAGGCGTTGCACAACTGATATTGGAGGGACCACTGACCGCACGACCAGCCGCAGTGGCACGGTAACAGTAGAGAACCCCATTGGTCACGCCAGTATCCACCCAAGTACCGGTCATCACGTCGCTAGCCACAAGACCAAAGGTGCCGGTCGGTGATGTGGCACGATAGATCGTCAAGTTAGGTGACACGTCGGAAGTGCTAAGCTTGAGCGTCACTTTGCCAGTGCCCGGCCAGGCTTTAATGAGCGGTGGCCGATTGAAATCGTCGCGGGGATCGCGTGGATCGTTACCGCGTGTCACTTCGGAGCCGTCCCCCTCGCCACCATCATCGGTGTCTGGATCACAGGGATTGGTCTGGTTGGCAAACTCAGCCGCGTTGTTCAATCCATCTTGATCCGGATCGCCATCGCGATCCGGCGTATTGGGGTCGGTACAGCCAGCTTCCCACCAGTCGGGCAGCTTATCGTTGTCGCTGTCTGGCGCGCTGTTCATAAAGAAGGAAATGCGGGCACGCCGGTTAAATGCGCCCAGCAGTTGGGAAGTGCCATTGGCATCAATGACCACGCTGTAGCCGCCTGCGGCGTGCGTGTTTTTGAGTAGGCCACCATAGAAACCGTCATTGGTGGCACCATCACCGTGATTGCCATCGTCGAAGAGCGTGATCACTTCCCCCGTACGCGCGACTGTCGCCTTGACGGTTGCGCCTGTGATCGCCCCCCCATCGGTCAGTGAAACCAGGAGGGGCATCGCTTTGCCAGCCAGCCGTTCTGCGAGTGGCAGACCAAGGAACGCTTCCATAGTCAGGTCACTGATCAGCGAGGCTTCAACAAGGAAGTCAGTCTGGGAAGCAGCCGTTGTGCTATCAGCCGCCGCCGCAACCCCAGGAATGATCGGGCTAACCATGACTTGCCAATCGCCGGCCATAGGTGCCGGGATGCGCCAGACCAGGTGGCGGCTGGCCGACAGCGTCGGCACGCCAACAACGGTATTGTCTGGGCGGCGAATTTCCACGTTGATAGGAATACCAAAGTCCGTGTACACATAGGCCAGGGAGACGACCAACTGGCTGGCACCGCCCTCTACTTTGAGCGTATGCGTTTTGGACTTGGCGTCGCTGATCACATCTTGCGCGGCATAAATCTGCTGCTCGCCCGTTACCGTCTCGGCAAAGACGCGGTAGACTTCGGCCAAGTCGAGCGGGAAGAGGGTGGCATTGGGTGCGTTGGCATCGGCGGCCATCAGGTTGCCGCTTTCGGGCAGCCACTGAAAGAGGCCGTTAGACGCGCCGGTCACTTGTTCCAGGGCCACACCATCGGCATCATCGCCAATCGCCACCACATGGATCACCGGCACTTGGAGGCCATCATCCTTGCGGGTGTTGTATTCTTTGACGAATTGGGGAATGTGGTCCTTCGTGTCTTCGACAGTATCTTCGCCATCCGACAGCAAGACCATAGCCCACACCGGATTCGGACTACCTTGCGCCACCAGTTGATTCATCCCTTCGCGCAGGGCTGCACCATTGGCGGTAGCCCCCGCTGGCGCGGGGAGATTGTTGATGGCGGTTTGCGCTTGCTGGCGCGCGGTGTTGGTCCAGTTGGTAAGGGCAAATTCAGTTTGCGGCTGGTCATTGTAGCTGACAACACCGAGGCGGTCACCGACATCATAGGAATCCACGTAGAGCACAGCAGCATCCTTGGCGGCCTCAATCTTGGCACCGGCCATACTGCCAGAGCGGTCGATCACAAGCATGTTATCGACACTGGGTTGTGGACCGTAGACAATGGCTGCGGCTTCGCTGTCGCTGTAGGGGCCATATTCAATCTTGAGATCGCAGACGGTACACCCAGGGCTGGCTGGGGCACGCAAGACAAGCCAATATTTACCCGCCGTATAGGCTGATGCCACAATCGGATCGTCACCGACATTGACGGGCGGGTTGATCAAGGTACTGCCCACAGTAATACTGAGCACGCTCGTATCAATGCCCGCTAAGGGCTGCTGATCTTCGCCGATTACTTCCAATTGTACCATGATCTTCTTGGGCGAGGTTGGTTCGCCGGCTTGCTCAGGGAATTGGGCATTGGGCGAGAGAATGAAGAGACCGTCGGCCAGATTAAAGCCATAGGTAAAATTGACATTCTGCTCCAGCCCGCCGACGACAAGCACCAAGCGGTCATAGACGGGATTGATATTAAAAACACTTAGCTCAAAATTGTTGCCTTCGGCTGACCACTGGTTGACAATCGCGCCATTTTTGATCGCCAGTACATGATAATAAAGTGCATGGGGCGTGGCCGCCAGTGGATTGACTTCAATGTGGACCGCCGGCACCGACGGGTTGAGATTCACCTCAAAGTAGCGTGCGCCCCAGGCATCGACCGAACGCGTGCCAAAGATCGATTCATCCGGATCGAGCGTATCGGCCACGGAAAGTTTAACCTTATCATAGGCACAGCTGGCACAGTTTTCGTCGTCGATGTAGTTGTACGGCTGCAGATCATTCGGGGCTGGATTGGTAATATAGTCCTTGGCATAGTTGGCGACCGCAAAGTCCTGGAAGATGTCTTTGAAGCGCCGCGGCGAATTGAGCTTATTAGCCAGGGTGTCATTGAGGGTTTCAATGCCGTCCTTGCCCTTTTTATCGGGATCGGCAGCGACATTTTCTTCACTCTGCTGCCAATACTTCAACAGCACATCCATGCCATAGCGCGGCTCAGTTTTGATCGTATCGGCGAATTGCTCGACGATGTAGGTCCAGAAGAGCGCCGCGTTGTAGGAGTGTTCCAGCAAGCTCTTTTCGGGTTGCCCCAAATAGGCATTGACCTGACCCAGATAATATTTATCGACCGCTTCATCCCAAATCTCACATTGGGGCCCGTCGGTAAAAATACACATCTTGTCTTCGGTCGAGCGGGCTTGTCCTTCAATCAACCATTTGTAGAAGGGATCGCCGCCACCGCCACCATGGGCACCCTGTACCTTGTGAAAGATTTCATGACCGGCGACAAAGATTTCGTAGTCTTCACCATTTCCCGTCACTGGATCGTAGTCGGCCCCTTCATAGTTCGCCGGTGGATATTGAATGCCGTCCCCATTGGCACAGCCATTGTTACAGGGAAAGAAATCCAGCGGGAAGGGTTTTGCACCATTGAAGAACCCTGGATCATTAAAATTCAAGGTATCGACTAGTTCACTGCGATAGGCTTCGCTGGTGTCGAGCACCTGCTGGGCATGTTTATTTTTGCCCGCCACATTGATATCCTCTGTGCAGGCCGACTTGCCATCATAATCAGGGCATTCCTCCAGCCGATAGTAAATCCGATAGTTGCCCTCGGCACTGTCCAGCATCAGGGGTTCGCGACAGGTCTGGGCCACGCCCGCCGTCGTTTCATCGTTACCATCGGTAGCCGTCACCTGATAGTGATAGGTATTACTGCCTGCATCGGTATCAATGTAGTACCAATTGCCATATTGACTGGGATCGGTGACGGTGGCGACAGGATCGCCCCAATTGGCGCTACTGATCGCCTTGCGATAGACATTATAATCGGCATTGCCGTCGTTGCTATCCTTCCACTCAACGCGTAAGGTGTCGGACTTGCCATCCTGGGGACGACAGGCGACATTATCCGGCTGGCTGGGGGCCAATGGCGCGGCACTGGTTTGCTGGTGCGTGGCCATCGTCATTGGTGGCCAGAGGATGACAATGGCAATCAGCACAGCAAAGGTGGAATACAAACGCGGTCGAACTTGTTGCTTTGGCATTCGTTGCTCCTTTCATAGAGTCAAGATTATTCGTCAGCATACAGATGGGTGTTGTCGTCCAGCAGATCACTCCGGCCACTGGGGACAATGACAGTTACGTGAGCAAATACCCTCCTCATTTTCAGTTTCACATGCGGTTTTCAGGTGGTGGAATGAAACAAGATTTTACCGGATAACTAGCCTATTCTATTGTAAATAGATTCAGCGCAGGATCGCGTGTCGTAGATCACACAATGCACGTCGTATACCGCGCAGACAGTGGCGCGCTGTCACATTTATTTCGGCAATGCCAGGAAATACGGATTGATTGGTGGCCTGTAGCCACGATGGAAATAGGCGCAATGACCTTGCAGTTTTTTCGCCATTCTTCTATATGTTGATAACATGTAGGTAGCATGAATCTCATGGTAGCTATGAATGGAAAAAGGAATCGCACTCCATGTTAACGCTTAGTGAAAAGATTTTGTTTCTAACGCTGACGATCGGCGCGGTGGCCTATGCGTGGATTGGCTTTAAAAATGTCTACATAGTTATCCGGCGCGGCCAGGGTGAACTGCCCACGCGCATCGAAATGCAGGCGCGCGCCATCACAGCCCTCAAAAAATGGCTGACCATTGAACCGATCTGGAAAACACGACCGGTGGCCAACTTCTTTCACGCCTTAATCGCTTGGGGCTTTGTCTTCTATTCGCTCGTAAACCTGGTCGATGTCGTCGAAGGCTTTTTCCCCTTCGTTTTTTTGGGCGAAAATATTTTGGGAATGACCTACCGATTGCTGGTCGATCTGGCAACTACCGGCGTGCTCGTCGGGATGACCTATTTCTTGTTGCGGCGCTTTGTCTGGCAAAGCCCAGCGCTAGAATATCGCGCCAACGTCAAGTTGATGGACAAGGTGCAAGCCGGGGCGATCCGGCGTGACTCGCTGGTCGTTGGCTTGTTCATCTTCTTTCATGTAGGATTCCGGCTGGCAGGCGATAGCTTTGCGATTGCCAAAGTCGGCGGTGATTGGGGGCGACCCTTTGCCAATGCGCTCAGTTATGCGTGGCAGGGGTGGAGCGAAAGCGCGCTCACGGTTGGGCAACATGTTGGCTGGTGGGGCGCATTAGGGCTGATCCTGCTGTTTATTCCCTATTTTCCCTACAGCAAACATTTTCACCTGATCATGGCCGGGGTAAATTTTCTAACCAAGCCGCGCCGTACGTCGCTGGGTGCGCTGGAGCCGATCAACTTTGAAGATGAATCGATCGAAGAATTTGGCGTCGCCAAGCTGGAAGATTTACCATGGACGCATCTGGTAGACGCCTATGCGTGTATTATGTGCAATCGCTGTCAGGATGTCTGCCCCGCCTATGTTACCGGCAAAGAGCTCTCCCCGGCCGCGTTGGAGGTCAACAAGCGTCACTACCTGAATCACAATCTGGAGGAGCTGGCTGCAGGCGGCAGCAGTGCCTTCAACTTGCTGGATTTTGCCATTAGTGAGTCGGCAGTCTGGGCCTGTACAGCCTGTGGTGCATGTGTAGACATTTGTCCGGTTGGCAATGAGCCAATGTTTGATATTCTCTACATGCGTCGCCACCAGGTTTTAACACAAGATGAATTTCCCAGCGAACTCAAAACTGCCTTTCGCGGGATGGAGCGCAACGGCAATCCCTGGAACCAAAGCGCGCGCGATCGCATGAAGTGGGCGAATGGGCTGGACGTGCCAACGACCGACGAAAACCCCAATCCCGACGTTCTGTGGTGGGTGGGGTGTGCCCCCGCCTATGACCCACGCGCGCAACAGGTGTCACAGGCCTTTGCCAAAGTGCTCAATGCCGCCGGGCTCAATTATGCGGTGTTGGGCGAATCCGAAACCTGTACGGGCGATTCGGCGCGGCGCGCCGGCAATGAATATCTCTTCTACGAGATGGCGAAGGCCAACATTGAGACGCTGAACCCCATTATGAACAGTGGCAAGCCCAAGCGCATTGTCACGACCTGCCCCCATTGTCTGCACACGTTGGGCAAAGAATATCAACAATATGGTGGCCATTACGAGGTGATCCACCATACACAACTGCTATCAGAATTAACCGCCGCCAAGAAAATCAGTGTGACCAAAACGAAAGGCGAAATTGACCGCATCACCTTTCACGATCCCTGTTACTTGGGCCGGCACAATGGCATTGTGGATGCGCCACGCCAAGCATTGGACAGCACCGACGCCTTCATTGTCGAAATGCCACGCCATGGCAAGCAATCTTTCTGTTGTGGTGCGGGTGGCGCGCAAATGTGGAAAGAGGAAGAACATGGCACAGGCCCCCATGCCGAGCCGATCAACGCCAACCGCTATCGCGAAGCCACGCAAACCGGGGCCACAACCCTGGCGGTGGGCTGCCCTTTCTGCCTGACAATGATGACAGACGCAGCCAAGCAAGGCAAACAACCAATGCAGGTAAAAGATGTAGCCGAGATCATTGCCGAGCGGTTGCGCTAATCTGTACGACTTTACCCATAAGAGAGAAAGCTCGCAGGCTTATGTTTCACTTTCTTCAACCTGGCCCATTGGTAGATGATGACCTGATCCTCCAACTTGTTGAGAGAGCACCTGGCGATCCAATGGGCGAATTTGTCCCGACTTATCGCTTTAAGATGACACGACAGGACCGTACCCTGGAGATGGGACGCATTGATCTACGCATCGGGTATACGCATAATTTGTTGATGTACGGCGGCCAGATTGGCTATCGCGTGCATCAAGACTATCGCGGCCATCATTACGCGGCGCGCAGTGTGCGGTTGCTGGTGCCCCTGGCGCGCGCTCACAAGCTTGGCAACCTTTGGATCACCTGCAACCCCGATAATTGGGCATCGCGCCGCGCCTGCGAGCTAGCCGGATTGGAATTGGTAGAAATTGTCGATATCCCGCCCACCATCGACATGTATTATCAGGGAGAACGCCATAAGTGTCGCTATCGCTTGGATTTGTCCAAGGCATAGACCAGGCAGAGTCCAATGCATTCTGCCTAGGCGGCAGTTCGTCAACTTAGGTGTGTAGTGGTAAAATCTTAGGCTTATTGTTTACGGATGGGCGATGATACCATATTTCAATCCATGGGGATTTTGGCTTAAAATTCACCCTGAATTGAAGATGGCCGCTACTACAAATAGGAGGCGATAGTATGACTAAATATATTTTTGTCACTGGTGGTGTGCTTTCCGGGTTGGGCAAAGGCGTGACGACAGCCTCGCTTGGGCGGCTGTTGAAGGCGCGTGGGGTGAGCGTTGCCACCATGAAATTAGATCCCTATTTGAATGTGGATCCTGGCACCATGTCCCCCTATCAACATGGCGAAGTTTTTGTCACCGACGATGGCGCAGAGACGGATCTGGATCTGGGCCATTACGAGCGTTTTGTGGACGAAAATCTGAGCAAGCTGTGCAATGTCACAAGCGGACAGGTCTATAATTATGTACTGAGCCAGGAACGGCGCGGCGATTATTTGGGTGGCACCATCCAAGTCATTCCCCATGTCACCAATGAGATCAAGCGGCGAATTGGGCTGACGGCGCGCGATTCCCAAGCCGATGTGGTGATTATTGAGATCGGCGGCACAGTCGGCGATATTGAGGGCTTGCCCTTCTTAGAAGCGATCCGGCAGATGCGCAAAGATATTGGGCGCAATAACACGCTCTATATTCATGTCACCTGGCTGCCCTATGTGGCTGCCAGCAAAGAATTAAAGACCAAACCCACCCAACATAGCGTACGCGAACTGCGCGGCATTGGCATTCACCCGGACGTGATTGTGTTGCGCAGCGATCATGCGGTGGATGAAGATGTGCTGGCCAAAACCGCGCTCTTCTGTGATGTGGATCAGGAAGCCGTGGTGCCCATCGTGACGACGGATACCATCTATGCTGTGCCGATCGATCTGGAAGCAACAGGGCTTGGCACTTGGCTAGTGCGCCAATTGAACTTGACGGCCACGCGCGATGCCGCCCAAGGGCTGGCCGAATGGAGCCATTTTGTCAACGAGGCACGCCGCGAAAAACCGGTGGTGCGCATTGGGCTGGTGGGCAAATATATTGAATTAGAAGACGCCTACCTGAGCGTCAAAGAGGCGTTGATCCATGCCAGCTTGGCGATTGGCCGCGATGTGGATATTCATTGGATCAGTTCCGAAGAGTTAGAAAAAGGGCGCAAATTGGAACGGTTGGCCGATGTCGATGGCATCATCGTGCCGGGCGGCTTTGGCTACCGAGGCATTGAAGGCAAAATTGTCGCAGCGCGCTTTGCGCGCGAACACCAGATCCCCTACTTGGGCTTATGTCTTGGCATGCAGGTAATGTGTATCGAGAAGGCGCGCCAAATTTTGAGCTCCGATGAACCCAACAGCACCGAGTTTGATCTTAGCACAAAATATCCAATTATCGATCTGATGTCCGATCAGCGCGACATTGCCGATATGGGCGGCACCATGCGTTTGGGCGTCTATCCGTGCGAATTGAAAGTAGGAACCCGCGCCGCCGCGGCCTATCAAGCCCAGGGTCATGGCTTATTGATTCAGGAACGCCATCGCCATCGCTTTGAACTTAACAACCATTATCGGGCGCTACTCGAGGAAAATGGCATCATCTTTAGCGGTCTTTCGCCCGATGGACGCTTGGTAGAAATTTCCGAGCTGCGCGATCATCCCTTTATGGTGGGCAGCCAATTTCATCCAGAATTCAAGAGCCGGCCCAATCAGCCCCATCCGCTGTTCCTCGCCTTTATGCGTGCTGCCGAGGAGCAACGCCTGCAAGAAAGTAGCAACCAGCACGCGGTAGCAGCCTTGTTGGAATCGATAGACGCGGCCAACTAGGCCGACGTGTGGTAAACTATAGGCAAATAAGACGAAGTTTGACGTTACCTTGCGATTGTAGAGCGACGTTGTAGGGAGGAACCGAGATTATGTCAGGACATTCTAAATGGGCCACGATTAAGCGCAAAAAAGGCAGCCTGGACGCGGCGCGTGGCAAAATTTTCACCAAGCTCGCCCGCGATATCCAAGTGGCAGCGCGCATGGGTGCCGATATGAATACCAACTTTGCGCTACGGCTGGCAGTAGATAAAGCCAAAGCCGAAAATATGCCCAAAGACAATATCGAACGGGCGATCCGCCGTGGCGCGGGTCTGGAAAAAGATGCCGCCGAGATCGAAGAAATTGTCTACGAGGGCTACGGTCCGCATGGCATTGCCGTGTTGGTCAACTGCCTAAGCGACAACCGTAATCGCACGATTTCCGATCTGCGCTATCAATTCAATCGCGCCAACGGCAGCCTGGGCGAACCGGGTTCGGTGGCGTGGCAATTTACCGAAAAAGGATATATTGTCTTTAACCGCACCGACGCCGACGGTGAACCGATCGCCATTGACCCCGACGAAATTTTTATGGTGGCGCTGGAAGGTGGGGCCAATGATGTGCAGGTGAGTGATGACGCCATCGAGGTCTTTACAGAGCGGGCCGACCTGGGGCAGGTGACCCAGCTTTTGCATGACAATGGCTTTACACCCAGTCAATCTGAATTGATGATGCAGCCGAATACGACGCTCGAACTTTCGCCCGCAGAGGCAGGTTCTGTACTGACGCTCATTGAAGGCCTGGAAGAATTAGACGACGTGGATAAGGTCTATCACAACCTGGAACTAACCGAAGCTGTTATGGCACAGTTTGCCTAACCATGAGTGGCAAGCGATCCGGTACCACATCCTCTGTCGCTGTGGAACGCGTGGTGCTAGGCATTGATCCTGGCACCGCGATCACAGGCTATGGAATTGTGGCCGAGACCGTCAAAGGCGAGTATGAGTTACTGGCTTGTGGTGTGCTACGCACCCAAGCCGGCCAACCCATGCCAACGCGCCTGCTTGAGATCTTTCAAGATATCAAGGCGCTAATCACAGAATTTCAGCCAGATGAGATGTCGATCGAGAAACTATTCTTCGGTCGCAACGTTACAACGGCGATCACCGTTGGACAAGCCAGAGGCGTCATCCTCGTCGCCGCGGCGGAACTTGGGTTGGCGGTGGCCGAATATACGCCAGCCGAAGTAAAACAAGCGATCACCGGCTACGGCAATGCCGACAAACGCCAAATACAAGAGATGGTCCAACAAATCCTCAAATTAGCCCACCCGCCTTCACCGGATGACGCTGCCGACGGTGTGGCAGTCGCCATCTGTCATTTGCAGCACAGCCGTTACAACTTTATTGCCTAAAATTACCCTAGTCACTATGCGATTGGCTATAGCCAATCGCTGATTTGCTGATAAAAACTACCTGTTTTTTGCCCAATTCGCACCTTTTTTAAAAATTGGTCGAAAATTGGTCAAATTCCCGCGAAGGATTTGCGTCTAGAATCCGATTAATATAGTACAACCTACACGCACACATTCGTCAAACATCGTACTGACGTCAATCATCGTACTGATTACGTTAGCTTAGCGGGAAGTAAAAACCAATGCGAGAATATACACACCTCAACCACTACAA
>Ga0105049_10003691_pt1 | contig 18076 bp, 9 predicted proteins | sample MAT06_FD_78087 | JGI IMG/M metagenome (GOLD analysis project Ga0105049, IMG submission 78087) | Freshwater microbial communities from Lake Fryxell liftoff mats and glacier meltwater in Antarctica - MAT-06 | ecosystem: Environmental > Aquatic > Freshwater > Ice > Liftoff microbial mat | place...
GTTTATCTTGCACAGACAGAAGTGTAGAAATATGTATGTGTCTCGCTTTTCCTTTTCAGTCAACATCACACAATCTTCTCTCTAACATGCAAACTTCTTCTGATTTGTCAAGTCTATAGAACAGCCCGAGCTTAATCAAAGGTATGAACCTCGGGGCAAGCCCCGATCTGTATTCCGCCCCAAGGGGCGAGGAATCAACCCGCAAGGGATTGAAACCAATCTCAATAAGAAACGCTGAAACGCCCATATAGTGTCGAATTTGGAATTGCTGTAGCTCAATAGTTCACCTAATATAGCAATCCGAAATGAATTGTGAGAGCTTATTCAAGACAGAGCAATGCTTCTGAGCCCATATTTCTCACAGATGAGATTCGGAGCTATGGCTCCGAATCTCGACTATTTACAAGTTAGGCAGACCTGTATATATTATAAGCAATCTGCATATACCGTTAGAGTAGAGAATAACCTTTGCTACAGCAGTATATGAAGTTAAGTGAATATAGTAAGCTGAAGGTAGAGGCTCAAGAATGGTCGACGCTCTGATTTACGTTGAACGGGACGCCGATCAGATACTATTCGACAATCTTATACAAGGAACTTACTGTCACGTCTTGGCTCCTCCCAAAACTGGCAAGACAGAATTACTTAAGCAAGTTCAACGTCGCTTAGAGCGCTACACTCAGCCAACCAACTCTGATGATACGGAAGCCTCCTCTGTTCGGTGCGCCTACGTTTCCTTCAAAGAGTTGATAAAGGATGAACTAGGAGGGAGGAGGAACGTCAGTGGAATAGACTGGTACGGTGCTTTAATTGAGAAGTTGGCAAAAGATTTCAATCTGTACAACACATCCGAAAGAGATACAGAGTATCGTAAACAAAGATCTAAGCGAAAACCTCGACAAGCTCTCCAGTTTTTCATTAGAGACGTTTTGCTTGCAGACGTTTCTGAAAGAGTCGTCATTTTTCTCGATGATGTTGAAGAATTTTTATCTTTAATTTTTCCCAACCAGGAATCGAATGCGTTCAAAAACAATTTTTTTTGGACGCTACGGTGGTTTCACGGTCAAAGAAGCAGAAAAAGTGCTTTCTCAGAACAGTGCAGAAGGCTAACCTTTGTGATAGCGGGTTCGGCGCTACCAACCGATCTGGTTACAGCAAACAATTGTACTCCTTTTCAGGGAATTAGCCAGCCCATTAGGCTCAATGACTTTGATCTAGAGCAGCTTGAAAACAACGACGGAATTAGCCGTGAGATTAACTCTGAAGATCTTAGAGCCATCCTAGATAAAACTGAAGGGCATCCTTATTTGACGATGTGGTTCATCCACAATTTCAATCAGATAAACCCTGCTCTGGATGAGCATATTGAAGAACAAGCCAGTGGTTGGGAAACTAATGAGCTAAGTTTTCTTCAGAAAATATATGAAAAGTTGACATCTGGTTCACTGCTAAAAATTTATCAAAATATTTACGATAGTGAATCGAGACAAGATAGCAAAATTATTTTCGAGGATTGTGAGGAACATCAACGCTTAATTCTGCTAGGGATTGTTGCTAATAGAGCGAATTGCTTGGAAGTTCATAACTGTATTTTTGGGAAAGTAGGTAATCTTTGGTTTGAGCATTCTGCTCAGGCTCCTTCTGAAGAAACTGAACGTCCTCAAAGTTCTTCTGAGCATGAGGCTCCTGGTCAGGAAAATGAGCCAACGCTTCCAGGAACGACGCTAGAAGCTCCTGCTTCCGGTGAAGATGTGCCTCAGCCTACTCCAACGGGCTTTTTAAGCGCGATCGGAGGTGCATTGAGTAGCGGCTTAGATGCTCTAAGAGTATTCCTAAGTCCTCTAATTTCAACATGGTTGGTGATACCGCTGGTTATCGCCGTGGAGTTCTTAAAGAATATATTCACGAGTCCAGAATCGTTTCGACGTTTCCGGCAGGGGACATATCGATTTTTCGATAGAAGTCGTCAATTTCTAAGCCGTCGTATCGTTTCTTTTATCCTTTTAGGATTGCTGGGAATCTTAAGTGTTTCTTTTGCTCCTCAAATCCCTTCTTTGTCCGCACAAGCTTTCTCTTGGTTCGCGCAAGGTCTTGCTTGGTTTGCAAAAAGTGATTCTAAAAGGTTTGATGATCAAGCCCAAGTAGCTCTCAATAAATTCTGGAATAGCAATTCTGTCGAAATAGAGGCGCTGGAAGAAATAGAGGCGCTGGAAGACTCAATTCTAAATTTTGATGAGTGGAAAAAGAGTAAGGCTAAAACTAAAGCTGAGACACGGTTGCCTCTACTGGCATTGCAGCAGATTTACTACAACATTCATGAGTACAATCGGCTGAAGGTAGATGGATTCTCACAGTTCCAGGCTGTAACAGTGAGTCCTGATGGGGAAAAGATCGTTGCAACGGGATATAAGGACGGAACGGCTCAGGCTGGGTCGGCTAATGATCCGGCGGCTGATCACTTAGTCCTGTGGAATGCAGAAGATCTCAGTAGAGAATCTGACCAAACACGCAGTGGACTTGATGTTGTTTACGATCTCGATTTTAGCAAGGACGGCAAATACCTCGCTACCGTGGGCAGGAAAAACATCATTTATGTTTGGGATGTGCAGCAGACTAAGCTTAAAGATAAAGAACTGCCTTTCAAAGGAAAGTTTGCTTCAGCAACAGAGATCAGGCATGTTCGTTTTAGTCCCGACGGAACGCGCATTGCAGCATCAAGCTCTGATGGACAGATCAATATATGGACATTCAATCCTACCTCGGATGCTCCTGAGCCAGTGCAAGTACCTGCCCCACTCCTTGGTAATAACTTGAGCATTGACTTGGGTCTCTCTGACAAATGTTTGATTGCGGTGGGGTTACCTAGCTCACCCTATATCCAAGTTTGGGATACAAGTGTAGGCACTCCCAAAAATGTTTCATCTACTGTTCAGTTACCACAGCTCTCTTACGTTCCTCAGCACATTAGAATTAGTTCCACTGGAAGGCTTATTGCGATCGCAGGCAATAGTGGAGCAGGACAAGGCCTCGTAGAGGTTAGGGAATTTCAGCCAGAAAGCTGTCGGTTTGGCAATCTCGTACAAAACCATGATTTATTGTTTGTTCCTAAAGGAATTAGCTTTGGGCGGGGAAGTGAACCGCGCCTAGCAGTTATTGGAGGACAAGGAGAGTTTCAAGTTTTTCGGGAGCCTAGTAAAGCTCCTGCAGCTAAACGGGCGGCATACAGTTCAAATTCTCAGATCGGGAGCATTCAATTTTATCAAGATGATCAACTTATTACTACCTCCCAGGAAGACATGATGCGGATTTGGAACCTCAAAGACAAAACAGCAGCGCCGCAAACAGAAGACATCCTAAGGTATCCTTCTCAGCCTGCCTTGCCGTCACAGTTGAGAGTTCGTCGAAATGAGAATGCTTCAACAACTGGGGATTATACGACAGCATTGCTGGTGGATGGAACAGTCAGGCTCTATAAAAATTCAATTAATGTATCTAAGCTTTTAAAGACAGAGGATTCAATTACTGCGGTTGTTTCTAACGATGAAAATGATGATTTGATCACGGGTAATGTGAACGGTTCAATTGAGTTTTGGCAATGGTCAGGACAACAGAGAGCAGATAAGAACTCCGTTGAAATTTTTACTACGCCAATTCGAGCATTGGGTTGGAGTAAAGACAAGCTTGCGATCGCCACAGATACTCGGCTAAAGCTCTTGAATCCACTAGATAACTCTATACTCTCTGATGCTCCAATTTCTGGTGTTAAGCAAATCCAATTTAGTCAAGACGGAAACTACATGGCACTCCGAACCGACCAAGGTTTCACTCTAATGGATGGAAATGCCAAAAAGAAGCTTTTCCCTCAGCCTTCGTTTGTTCAAGACCTTGATTTCTACCCATTGAAACCGGAGACTTCTGGATACCTGTTGGCAACCCTCTCCAAAAGCGGGGATATTAAGTTTTGGCACTTTGATAGGAATGGGAAAGAAGCCTATGTGAACTTTGCTTCTCTCAATACAAATGTAGTTCAAGGACGTCAGCCAGGATCAAATTCAACCTGGCATCAAATTGAATTTGATCCCTCAGGTTACTACATGTCTGTGGGTGGCGAAAATGAAATTCAAATTTGGGATATTTCCGGACTGTCTAAAGATTTAACATCAACTCAGTTAGAAAAGAGAGTCGTCAACATTTTTACGGGCGGATGGAACGAAGTCAAAAACCTTAGCTTTCGGGATTCTGGAAACCTTGTAGCCAACGGAACTCAGTTGGTTCAAGTGGCGATCGCTGACCAAGATGAAGTCAAAGGGCGGGGTTGCGAATGGCTCTCAGCCTATCATACGTCTAACCCTAAGTCTAAGACAGTCAAAACCTGTCAGCCAAATCCATCTACTAAGCCTGAATCGAATAAACCTTAACATCACCCTTAATTTCTCAGGGCCATCTTTGCTATGTCAGATCGCAGCTCACATCTCCCAACCTATGCCTTGGTACTGTTAGCGTTAGCTGGAGGCGCAGGACTTTTCTATTGGAAGTCACAACCCGCGCCACTTCCTCCTGAAGCAAAGAATTGTGCGATCGCTAAGCAAAACTTGAGCCAGAGTGAGCTAGACGATCGGATGAGCCGAGGCGATCGCGTTCTGTTTCAACAAGAAGAGAACTTCAACCGCGATCGTGGCATTGAAAAGTTCAAAGCGGGAGACTATGTTGCTGCCGTTGAGTTTTTCAAAAAGGCAGTGCTTGGCACAATCAACCATCCTGAGTCCCAGATTTACCTAAATAACGCCATAGCCCGTCGTCAAGCCGCTCTTTCGAGCAGCCAATCCGAACAGGGTAAACCCTATGTTCTCGCGGCAATGGTACCCATTGATCAGCAAGGGGATGTTGCCAAGGAAATTTTACGAGGCATCGCCGATGCACAAACAAAATTTAACCAAGACCAGGCGACGGATAGCAACAATCGGCTGCTAGAAATACTGATTATCAACGATGGGAACAAGCCAGATGACGCGCTGCAACTTGCTTGTAAGATCGGTCAAGATCAGGACGTGTTGGCTGTCGTGGGTCACTACTCTAGTGACACCAGTGCAGCTGCTCTGCCTGCCTATGAGCAAGTTCAGTTAGCGATGGTTTCTCCCACTGCGACGAGCACAACGTTGAGTAGCCCCGTTTTTTTTCGCACGGTTCCCTCTGATCAGAAGTCGGGTGAAGCTTTAGCGGCGTATGCACAGCGCCAAAACTTTGCTCAGGTGGTTGTTTTTTTTGATAAAGAAAGTACGTATAGTAAGAGCCTGACAGATGCTTTTACCCAAGCCTATGAAACCCAAGGAAAGTTGGTCATGCCACCTATCGATTTAACTGCTGGTCAAGAGAGTGATGCTTTGACCACTGCCCGTGAAAAAGGGGCTCAGGCGATCGTGCTGTTGCCTGGTTCGGAAACTCGAAGCACGGCGATTTCCATTGCAAAATTAAATGCAGAACAAGCACCTGATCAGCGCTTACCGCTCATGGGGGGAGATACGCTTTATCATCCAACGACCTTACAAAATGGCGGCAACAGCGTCGCTAATCTGGTGGTGGTTGCCCCGACTTTGAGGGAGAGAGCACCCTATACCGAAAAAGCTGAGAAATCCTGGGGAGGACGAGTCGGTTGGCGAACACCCAGTAGTTATGACGCGACTGAGGCATTGATTGCTGTGGTGAGGAAACAGGGAGAAGAGGTTTCCCGTGAACAGGTCTTGGCAGGACTCAAACAATACTTCGCAGACGAGGGCGATCGCCATGGAGAGCCGATGCTATTTCAGGCGGTTCAGGGGGCACCGGCACCGATGGGAGCAGAGTTTGGCTTTAGCCCGCTGCCACCACTTCCCTAAGCAATTATCCTTTTTGCACAAGATAGCAGAATCGTCCCACCATGGGTGGATTTTGCTGCATTACGCCAACAGCGGTCTTCTGTAATGCCTCCATGAATTTTGCCAGGTTATGGGTCTTGCTGCCATCGTTGGAAGAAGCGTCCGAACTCCAATCCTTCCACCAAGCTTTGTCAGATTGATTTGAAAAGAGGTTGACTCCTGGCTTCACCGAAACTTCTGCTTGGAAGAAATAGATACCGTTGCCTCTAATGTTCTGGGGTAGAAATTGGGTGACAAAATTTAGGGTTTTGCCACTTTGTTTCCAATTGTCTAGACGAAGGGTTTCCTTTAACAGAGGCTCTTGGGTATTTTCGACAAACTGTTTTTTGCTGCGATCGAACGATTGGGGAATGACCTTAACTTGTAAAGCGTTGCTTGCGTCTAATTCAGGCACGTATTGGATCGGCGCCCAATTTGCAGTCGAAACCAAGCCGAATTCTGGACTCTTGTTCACCATTTTCAGACCTTGAATCTTGGCAGCCCCATCCAAGGTCACAACGAGATTCCCAAACTTAGTGGAGAGACCTGGGATTTGTAGCTTAGGCTGGGGTTGTTTTGGTTCTAGTTTTAGGGCTGTGGGTAAGCCAGAAGATGAAAGTGGCGCTAGAGCAAAGGGCTGTTCAAATAAACGATAGGGTGAATAAACGACAGCATTAATGGTTTCGCCAACCCCCGGTTGCCCGTCTAAAAGCTCTTTGAAATAGAAGTTAATCTCATCGATCTGACCGATGCAAAGGATATAAAAAGGGCGGGGGGCTTGACCTTGACCGTTGGAGGGGTAAAGAAAATCGCCTAGATTTCTTCTCCCTTCGGTGTACACTCGACCGTTAAACTCACTTTTAATGCCAAGAATGCCTATAGCATAGTTCAGGTTTTGACTCGTGAGATAGGTTTTGATTTTGCTGACGACTTTACCAATATCGTCTTTTGCTTGGTACAGATCTGTAACCACGACGGTTAACCCGTTAGGTTCCTTGGGCGGAACGATGGCGGTGTCAATTTCGCTAACGTTGAGTAACGGGAATCTTAAAGTTTGTCCGTTGTAAAAGGCATTTGTTTGGGCATCACCATAGTCATCTTCAGTAAGGGGTTGTCTAGTTTTTCCTCCTGATTGGCTACCCAAACGAAAATAGTTAAGCGATCGCACCTTATGGGGTTTACCATCAAGACCCACTGGATCGTTTTGTAAAGTGGTCTGCAACCTGTCAATCCACCGGATATATTGGCTATTGGCTTTATCGACAAAACCTTCCATGGAGGGGGTTCCGTCTAAATATAAATTAATGGAAAGATCTGTGACAGTGTTTTGAATCGTCGGGGGACTACAGGTGACCGTGGTGCGCATCGTACAGGCCGTTAGCAGAAAAACTGTTGCGACTGTTGCGATCGCCAATACTAGCCACTTTAAGCAAAACTTCATGTTCTTATCCTCTACATCATCTGTCTCGTTCGCTTAATACGCTGATGCATTGAAAATCCAGTATGACAGCAGCCACACCCATAATAATCGTCGTACAAAACTTCGTTGAAATAATTAAACTTCAGCAACATTCTTGATTATCCTATTATTCTATGTGAAATATTTGAAAGCAAACCCATTGCCTGTATCTGGTCTTGATCTTCAGAGAATCCGGGGCATTTTCCTTGAACAGTTAAAGAAATCTATACTTTTCAGTCATGCTGCCGGGTTTTTGGAGCAGTACTTGGTAATTCAGGGTGAAGTTGGTATATCATGTGCTAACTCTGTTCAAAAACATTGATTGAGTAGCTGGTTTAATCTTTCTGCCCCTTGTGAGAGATTGCCCTGTTTGCCCCTCCGCTGGAGAGAGAGGAATGCAAGTTAGACCCATAGAACTTATTCGTACGATTACTTTTTTACTGCTGGGTGCCATTTTGATGTTTTTGGTGCAGCCATTACTCTACCAAAATCAATTTTCCTTTTTCTTTATTGGTGATCAACCCGTCGATACTTGGATTAGCAACGAGTACACGCCGGGTGCGACACTGGTATTTTGTGTCACAAGTGCAATGGCGATCGCCTGGTACTTTTGGTCATCTCGCGCCAAAATTTCTAGGGCAGAGCAGGTGCAGGGCTGGCGGCTGACTTGGTGGCTGATGGGAGTAGTGCCGATGCTCAGTATTGGAGCAGCGATCGGGTTTTTCAATACCAGTCCCGATGGTTTGGCAACGCTTACCTTTTGCTTTGTTGTAGATGTGCTGATTTTGTATTGGGTTTCGACGGCGACGAGTTCGCCAGTTCCTGTTAAATATGTGCCGCCATTGTCGTCGTTTTTGCGCCCTCTGATTGAGCCTGGGATGTAGGCATTTTCTCTGGACGGAAAATTTTAGCAGCTAAGGATTACGAACTATGTCTCTGTATGGAATTGGTGTAGGTGGCACAGGTGCTAAATGTCTAGAGGCGGTCACAAACCTCGCCGCAGTGGGTTTATTTGCAGATCTAGTGCCTTCGACAGAAGAAGGAATTAACCTTTTATTCGTGGATGCCGATGAGTCGAATGGCAGCTTAGAACGCGCGAAAAACAGTCTGAAGCTTTACCAAGAAACCTATGCCTTGTTTGCAGATGATCGAAATCGCACCCCACTGATCCAAACAGGGGTTTCTTCTCTCGATCTTTGGTCTCCTTTTCAGGATGCAGGTGCCGAAAAGCAACTAACTTCCTTTTTTAGCTATAACAGCCTTAAGCAAAATAATCCGACCTTGGGACATTTGTTTGACGTTTTATATACGCAAGAAGAACGAGACGCCAACTTAGATGTCGGGTTTCGGGGCAGACCTGCGATCGGTTCAGCAGTCATGAGCCAGGTAGATTTTGACCGTTTAGAAGAAGAGCCTTGGCGCACCCTGATCGAACGAATTCAGCGGGATGCCGGAAGCGGTGGCTCCACACCAAGCATTGTTTTGTACGGCTCGATTTTTGGGGGAACCGGAGCGGCAGGGTTGCCTACGATGGGACGCTTGATTGCGAACAAGCTGGAGAAAGCCAATCTCCGAGACAAAGTGCGGATGGCGGGGGTGTTTCTGTTGCCCTATTTTAGCTTCACGCCCAGTGGTGGCACCGGAGACGAAGTTTACGCCCGTGCAGATCAGTTCATGCTAAATACTGAGGCAGCCTTGCGCTACTATCTGACTGAAGCGCAACAAATGTTTGACACGGTCTATCTGTTGGGCAGTCAAGCCCTCTCAAGGGTTGACTTTAGCATTGGCAAGCAATCACAACGCAATAAGCCCCATTTTTTAGAAGTCTATGCCGGACTGGCAGCACGGCACTTTATTGAAAACAAGCCTGCTAAGGGTTCTGTGGTCTTGGTCAGTCGGCAAACAAAAAACATGATTTCCTGGCGCGATCTCCCTGAACAGAGTCGGGTGAAAGACGATTTGGGGACTGCGGCGCGTTTTGCTTATGTTTGGCTCTCTTATATTGTGCCGGAATTAACCACGGCTAAATCAAAAGGCGTGAATTTGGCAGGAACACCTTGGTACAACAAGTACTACAAGTTGCAGCGAGGGTGGGGTGGGGGTAGTTCTTCAGCGAGTGGTGAGTTGCCGAATTTGGATGAGTCGGGGCAACAGCAGGCGATCGACGGCATTAGTGAATGGTGCCGTGACTATTTGCGGTGGATTGGTGATCTCCATGACTGTGAGGGAGAGACGGTTCAGCTTTTTGATGCGCCTGCTATTCGGGATTTGAGTCCGGGACGCGATGACCTATCGATTTTGATTAAAGAGGCTCAGCCGAATCAGGCTCGACAGTCTCAAGACACCATTGCTAACCTTCGAGTGAAGTTGGATACACCCGACAATTTAGGGAAAGGGACGATTGGTTTGGCGCGGACTCTTTATCAATTCTGTCATCCTTTCTAACCGTCTTATTGCTGTCTACCATCTTGTTTTACAACGCGATCGAACCTATGACAAATGCTGATCCCAATCGATTCAATTTACTGCTCCCGACTCTGAAGCCAGATTGCGCGATTCGGGCGGGTTCTGCTGCTGGCGATTGGACGGTGCATCCGTCCAAAGCATTTCGAGATGTTGCCGAAAGCTTAGACTACCAGGCTCCCGGAGAAATTAAGAGTATTAGTTCTGTGCCAACGCTATGGGCGCGTCCGCTGACCGCAGAAATGGCGCTCCATAGTACTGAGCATCCCATTCATCGTCAAATGGTGGAGCAATGGCAGGGCATGTTGGCGGCGATCGCCTTAGCTGAGGTCTGGGGGTTTCCGCTGAAGGCTGAATTACTAGAGCTAGAGACCGTTCGGCAGAATGACCGATTTGGGCGATCGCTCTGTGAACTCTTACCAGATTCCAATCGGGCGCTTTATCGAGAAAATGGTAAACATCCTTGGCAAGATCTGTATGTTTTCCTGTGGGATGGCAAACCCGTAGGCATGACTAGCCCCAGCACCCTGGTGGTACCTTCGGAAGAAGGACAGTGGACTTCTTCCCAGACGTCCTTACCGTGGTGGCGTAACGGCAGGTTGTTTGCTCCTGGTAATGACCTCAATCAGCAGCACAAAGAACTGCTATGGCGTTGGCTTAAGAACTTACGAGAAGCCCTCTATCTCCATGCCGGGGAATTAAAAGCTACTAGCCATACTGCGACTAATACGCTGAATGGGCTAATTGGAGATTTTCAGAGCAGTTTGTTAGCTAGCCCGCCTAGGGATCAGCAAGTGCCGTTGAGTCAGGAACAACGGTTTTTTGGTGTCACGATTAATCGGGGCGTGCTGCGTGGACTCAATTCTCCGGTGAGACGAGAAACTCAACCGTCGAGTATCCAAGTTATTGCTAGTCCTGACAAAACCCCTGCCAAGCCTTTGCTGCTCATTGATCCCAACATTGCCAAGGAATGGAATAAACCTGCCCAAGATATTTGGATTCATGAAGGGAGCACATTAGCATCATTAAAATTAGAGGAACTGCGTTCTGGGCAAATCCGTTGGGAAGAGGTACGGTGGATTGAACCTGAGAAGCTGTTTCTACCTAAGCTTACCTTTGTCGATCATCGAGATGACGCATTACCTGGAGCCTGGAAGCCCCAGTCGTCCCCGCCGCTTATTTTTGAAGGCGAAAAAATTACGCCTCTCCTTCCCCTTAATTCACTCCTGTTGGAATACTTTACCGCCGAAGACCTGTGTAAACGGCTTAAGTTCCAACCGCTTATGGATGGGGGAGAACCCCAGATCCGGGTTACTTTAGAACTGCCTCTCACAGGCGATTCCAAACCTTACCCGATTTCCCATATCTACACCCTCACGAAAGAAAATGGCATCGAGAATCTGCCAATCCTAGAGATTTGGCCTCATTTTCGCTCCGAGTCTTGGAAAGAGTATTTTGGATTTTACTACGACGCAGAATTGGAGAATACTTTTCAAGTTCGGTTTCCTGGCAACCTGGAAGAATATGAGCATAAGGATGCACGGGGCGGTGTTCACCAAATGATCCGTCTGGATAAGTTTCCAGAGGCGATCGAGTGTTTTAGTCGGCAGAAGGAAGCTTTGGGGCTGATTTTGCCAAGACCTCAAGGAACCGTAGCCGCCCTAAACGGCACTTGGAAAGTGGGGGTAGATTTTGGCACATCCTTCACCAACATCTATATCAATCGTAAGCAAGGAGCAGAACCCCTTGAATTGGCGAACCTGCATCTCAAGGTCGTAGAGTCTAACCGAACGACTCGTTTTTTGGAATTGTTTGAATACTTCATTCCTGAAGAGTTTTTGCCTACAGAAAAACCTTTGCCGCTTTCTACGGTGTTAACCGAGCTAGGAAGCAGAGATAAAAATAAACGGAGTAACGATCCCGATGTGATTTTTGACGGGCGTATTTTTGTGCCGACAGTCAAGTTTGATCCCAAGCATGATTACATTGATACCGATCTCAAATGGACACAACGCCGAGCTAATCGCCTCTTTCGCAAACATTTGGCGCTACACGTTTCGGCACTGGCACATAAAAATGGCATTAGTCAACTGAATTGGGTGCTGTCCTACCCTTCTGCTTTTTCGCGCAATGAGCGGAATGAGTATGCCACCACCTGGAAGAAATTGACAACGGATTTGGAAAAGACCACGGGTATGACCCAAAACTGTTCCAGTGATCTGAGTGGCGGCTCTTTCCGAACAGAAAGTGAGGCAATGGCTCAGTATTTTGCCGACTTTGAGGACTATGATTTGGCGTTCACCACTTGTATTGATATGGGAGGTGGGACATCGGACATTTCGATTTGGGAGAATAATAAGTTATTGCATCAATGTTCTGTTCAATTGGCGGGTCGAGATTTGCTTTCGCAGTTTTTAGAGCGCAAGCCCCAATTTATTGAGAAGAAGTTTGAAAATATTACTCCCAAAGAATGGCAGGGGCTCAAGGGCGCAGCTTTTAGCGCCAAGTTGGATGTGTTATTGCGCTGGGAAAGTGAAAAGTGGTTAGAACTGAAGCGGGCTGGGTTAACCGACGATCCTGATTTTCAGGGGTTGGTGCAATTAATGACGATTGGGGTTGCAGGACTGTACTACTACGTCGGCATGTTGTTGAGAACGCTCAATCAAGAAGGACGCTACAACCGCAAATCGATTACGCCTGTCTACTTAGGAGGAAACGGTTCTCGTTTGTTGAATTGGCTGGAACATACAGGCAGTTTTAACCATAATTCGGAGATCCAAGAACTGTTGAGTCGGATGCTGAGTCTAGGCACGGCGATGGCGGATGAGTCGGGTCAAGAAACTTTGTTTCCTGATAGCCAAGTTAAAACGATATTGAGTGAGAACCCTAAGGATGAGGTTGCCTGTGGGCTAGTGTTGGAAGAAACCAAGTTGGATGAACGGCAAGACCCCAAGAGCGACTTTTTGATTGCAGGGGAAGATTATGAGTTGAATGGGATTTCTTATAAGTGGTACAGCCGTATTAACATAGAAGAAGATGTAGAAAGTTTCAAGTTACCGAAATTGAATCAGTCATCAAGGTTTCTTTATGATTTTCACGAATCGTTGAGAAGTTTGAGGATTGAGGGTGTGAAACCTCTAAAAGGGTACAATCGCAGTCAATTAGTTTCTAGCAATCCAGCCCTTTGGGAAGGCACCCAACGAAATTTGGAAACTTTGCTGAACGGCGACGCCTTCAAGGGAGACTATACCAAAATTCGATTTGAGCCTCCTTTTATCCTGAGTTTGAAAGCACTACTCAATCATCTTGGTCGGGAGTGGTCAAAGCAATGACTTATAGAACAGAGGCAAAACATGAACAACTGCTTATACCCTGCCCGTTTTGCTCGCGCACAATAAGCGACGAGAAGTCGCGGACATTCATAAGTTCTTGTCCTTACTGCCGATTACCCTTGCCACCCAAAAATCTCTCAGAGGAGCTCTTGGGTAACTACGAGAGGCAATTGAAGCAATGGCTTCAGAAAGGGACTGAGTATGACAAGGAAGTAGAAGCTGAGATTAGCAGAATAGAAAGAACACTTGAAGGACATCAGAAACAAACGAATAGGGATCCACTGTCTGTCAATAGAGATACGCCGTTTGGATCGGAGGCTAGAGTTAGAGAACTTTCAAAAAATGGATTAAAGGATTTAGAGAATGGATTAAAGGATTTAGAGAATAGATTAAAGGATTATCTAACAAACTTTCAAGGTCGTTTTGAGAAAGTATCTCAACAAGTAAATAACCTAAAATCTGTTCAAGATGCTGAGGTGGTTAAAGTTTCTTCCGTCGTGTCTCAAGGTTTACCTAAGGTTGAAGAAACTTTGAGACAACTGCAAGAGTGGGTTCAGACTTTGCAGAACGCGATCGATGATCTAAAGGCTGTATCGTCGTCCCAAGGGCAGGTTCCACAAGTACAAGAATTGTTAGATCAAATAGGTGATTTACAAACAAGATTAGACAACGAAGAAAAGAAAAGTGGACAACTTGTTGAGGAAATGGGGGGAATTAGAGAACAAGTTGAGAAAGAAGTTGAGACGAAAGTTAAGGAAGCAGTCGAGAAGCTGAGAACAGAGTCTAGAGAAGAAATCGAAAGGAGTAAAGCAGAGGCTAAGGACGAAATTGAGAAGATCAGAGCAGAGTTTTTAGAAAAATTACAGTTTCTGAGTACACCTGCTGGCAGTTCCGTCTATACTCCAGCGGTGGCAGAACCCCAGGATGAAATAATTACTCAAGTTGCGAGTGATTCTTCTCAATCCTCAGATGATGCTCTCCACAGGAATGATCATGATGATCAGCAGCAGCCTTTGCCAGAGGATGATTCCCAGCCTTCCTATCCTCAACCTGAATGGATTAGATATTACAACTATTCACCCGAAAAACTACCTGAATATACTGCGGTTTGTATTCCTGAATCGGTGATTGGGGAGCAGCGAATTGGTCGATCGCAACAAACCCTATTTGAGGCAAACACAGGCGGTGACGATGACTACTGGATCGTCCTAAATCCTGGGTATGACTACGCATACCTCGTCCCTAAGAGAAAATTTAACTTCAATCGTCACACCACCGAAGTCGCAGAAGCATGTTTTGAGTTTGACCAAGACGAGCAGACAGATTTCTTAAAGTTTGACTTGATTGTCCCTGCGATTGTCAAACTCAATGGAAGCCGTTGGATTCTGGAACAGAAAGGTAGACTGGAGTTTAAACGAAAATCACTACTTTCAACCAATCTTTCTAATGGCGATCCGTAGATCTTTGCTTTTGGTGTTGAGTCTTGGACTGTGGCTCCACAGCCCAGAACAGACTGACTTCTATGGGCTTGGGCGATCGCCGCACTTTCTGTCCTTTGCACCAGCACTATCCTGGGTTCCTACCTCTATCCTGCTGGTCTCAGGAGCAAGTCCATCTGATACATCTGATCTAACTCAACTGGCAAACGAGCTAGAGACCAACGTCAAAGAATGTCGAGATGCAACTAGCACCTACCTGAAACAGTTGCTTCCGATCGCAATCGGCTCAGAAAGCACAACTGCGATGAAAACCCACGATGTCGGCGCTGTTATCGGTGACCTTAGCAAAGTTCGCGTCACCATTGGGAAAATCCGAAAAGCGCTACCGAGCGAGCGCTCCCTCCAGTGGAAGAGTAAAGTTTCGGCAAGCCTCGGGCAAATAGAAAAGACGGTTAGAGAGACTGAAGAGATCTTACAGGACAACGCAAAGCGAATCAAACAAGGTGAATACCGTAACATCAACCATCAACAGCTAGAAGGAGACTTGACAACCAAAAGATATCAACTTCTAGATGATGTCAAAGCTATCACCGCTGTACTGTCTGAACAACCTGATATTCCGCCAATTCCACCAACTTCTAACAAAGCAATAATGCCGTGGTTAGGCATTATTGCTTTGCTCGGCGCAGGAGGAGGGTGGCTGTTGCATAACCAACGAGCCAAGGAGGCGTTGATGCCCCATCCTGCCCAACCCAGGATCATTCCAAAAAGTTCTTCTTTGCCTTCGCCTCCCCCAAACTCCACGCCTAATCCACCGCACCAAAACCTCAACGCTCCTAACCAGCAGAACCCGTCAAATCAACCACCGTCGAACTCACAATCTCAGCCTACGTCTCTACCACCATTGATAACACCGCCACCCCTTGATCCACTGCTTTTACCAGCAATCTCATCTAACTCGTCCGAATTATCAGAGATCAACTTCCTCAGCATGGCTGACAATGGTTATCCTATTCCTAATTGGATGGATACTTACAATCAACCTCCTGATGAAGCCACATTTGAGTCTCCTGTCATTTCGGTAGGAGAAATGAACGAAAGTTTCACCAAACGTAAAGGCTTTTCTCGCTCTTCTACGGTTACCAAACCTATTATTTTTGAATACCAAGCAACCGATGGAAAATATTGGATTATCAGAAGTGGCAATATTCAAGATAACCAGCCATTCGATTATCTTGTCCCCAAGCGGAATACTGAGTTGAATATTCATGAGCGACCCCTGCTAAAGGATTACTTTGAACTCCCAGAGGGCGAGCCTGTTGCCAATTCTGAAGATGACTATCGGGTTGTTTACCCAGCGATCGCTTTTCCCTTGGCAAGGCGGCAGGGCATTGAGGAATCGGAACAATGGAAGCTGGTAGAACGGGGACGGCTGGAGTTGCGGCAGCAGCAAGAGCTTAATTACCAGAGATCTGATCCATTCGAGTAAAGAGAGCGCCAAAACCGAATACGGGTTCCATTTTGGTTCCCCATGCGCCTCCACAACCAAAGTTTTTAGGTAGACAACCTTTTGGAGAGTCAAGCGATGGGTTAAAGTCGGAGTGTGCAATCCATATGCCATTTTCCCGCCAACCGACGCGATCGCCAAAGATTTGCCAAGTTCTGTTCCCCGGATATCGACCATTCAAAGCTGCGCCACACACCCGATAAATTTGTGTTTGCATCCTGAAACCAAATTTATCGTTGCTGCGCGTTCTCCAGAGACGATCGATTGTTTGGAGATCAGCAAGCGGAAAGTTTTGTAATGTGGCGATCGGGAAATACTCTCCGGCTTGACCTCCCACAGCCTGAAGCATGACTCGATAGGTTTCTAGGTCTGCCGCTTTCCACTGTTGGGCATCTAGCAAATCACGAAGCTGGGAATAATTAATGCCTCGCTCAGAAGAGAGGTCGTCTTGAATGGCAGAAGGTGCTCTAAGCGGAGGGGCTGGATCAGTTCTGGGTCGAACGAAGGGGAGCGACAGACTATAGCCACTGGGATCTCTACTGAGTCGAGCAGGTTTGGTGCCTGTAACGCCCCAAATTAACGAGTCCATTGGGTCGGGTCTTTGCCGACGAAAGTCAACCCAGGTAAAGTTTTGTAGAAATACAGGTAATTGGGGTCTCTCAGGCGCACTGAGGAGAAGGACAGGAATAACAGGAACGCCTCGTTGAATAAAGGCTGCTAAAAAAGCAGCGATTTCTTGTTTTTGCCAGGGGCCTATACCGCTTTCTCCAACACATACTGCGACTGATCGAATCTCGTCAACTTGCTCCCCCAAAACTTCTAACCAGACTCGCCCCGGCTGCAAATGTTCTACATCAATCCAGGGCTTTAAACCATCGGCTTCGAGGCGATCGTACACCTCCCAAATAACAGGTTTATCTTCGGTATTGTGACAAAGAAATACATCAAACTGGGGCTTCTCAGAGGGGCGTGAAGTTGTCATTTAGATGAGGATCGGCTGCTGCCTCAATACTATAAATTTACTAAATTACTAAATTATGGTACTCCATCCGGAAATTTGTAAAGGAGCTAAATATCAGTCTCAACTCTCTCTAAATGTATTTGAACCCGCTGTATTTAAAAATACATCGGCAAGGGTTATGGAGTAATCCTGCATTGAATTATTCTTCAAATTTTACGATTTCCAGAGACTTTACTGTCAAGACGTTACAATAGCTCTATATAGATGGGGATGTCTTAATAATCTGAGAATTATCAGAGCAGATTATCTTTCTCTAGGCGCACACAATTTCAATTGACCTTGCCCCATCCATCACCCTTTGTTTTTTAACTGAAGGCGCTACTCACCTCAGCAAGGAGCAATCAAAGCAATGACTACGGATACAACGTCAGGACGGATCGATCAACAGTTGTCGAGTTGTCCATTTTGCTTGCTACCGTACAACCGACAGACACGAACAGCTGTAGATTCTTGCGATCGTTGCAGATTACCGTTGCTGCCTGCAAATTCCAGAGTAGAGCTATTGGATGATTATCTAGGAAGATTATTTGACCTCAAATCCCAATGGCAGGGCACTGGGTATCAAGAGAGAGTGGAAGCTCAAATCGCCAAAGTGGAGCAAATACAAGCTAGTCTGCCAAAAAAGAATCGCCAAGCTGAGGTTCTTCTATCCACCCCCCTTGAAGAATCACCTGCTCATACTCTTGCTAGCGGGGATATAGCATCAGGATTAGAGCTGAAAATTCAGTCTTTGGTTGATGACCGTCTTAATTCAATAGCGCAGCAAGTCGATCTGCCAAAATCGGTTCAACCGGATGATTCAGAGCAGTTGCATTCTTCCGTATCTCAAGATTTGTCTGACTTTGAAAAAACATTAGGCACGGTGGCCGAGAAAGTTCAGACTTTAGAAGATGAGTTCAGCATTCTCAAGGCTGTGTTGCCCCTAGGCGAAGCGGCTCAATTGCCTAAGTTGTTGAATAAGATA
>Ga0105049_10003692_pt1 | contig 18074 bp, 15 predicted proteins | sample MAT06_FD_78087 | JGI IMG/M metagenome (GOLD analysis project Ga0105049, IMG submission 78087) | Freshwater microbial communities from Lake Fryxell liftoff mats and glacier meltwater in Antarctica - MAT-06 | ecosystem: Environmental > Aquatic > Freshwater > Ice > Liftoff microbial mat | place...
CCACCCCTTGGTGGAATCATGTCGAAAGCTGGAATCGCTTCCTGCTCGAGTTTAACATCATTACCACACTCGATTTCCGAATCGAGCGGTGACTGGAATCACGTCCGGTCACCGACGCAAAAAGCGTCGATGATTCTGGATCAATTGATGTGGGTTGAAACGGAAGTCCCGACAATTGTTGATGCGCCAGCCCTCAGCGTTGCCGAGCGCCGTCACACATGGACGATCGCCTCAACGCTGAGCCGCGAGCAACTCAAACGCGATGACCTTGGTTAAGGCCAAAGGCCGCGCAGTGGTAAGCTTCTTTCATCTGCTCGCCTTACTGCTTCTCCGCCACCAGTTTCTCCAGCACAACGTCAAGTTCCTGCGATTCCTCTCGGCGGTCCTTCACGTTGGCTTCGCTGTTCCACACGGGCTGGCCGCTGCGATCGAGAACGACGAGATAGGGAATCCCGTTGCCGATACCGAATCGCTTGTGCAGCTCGGAGTGGTCCGCTGCGAAATCCGCCATCGCGAAGTTCGGAAAGCGAGCATCCTGCTTGACAAGGAAGTTCTTCACCTTCTCAAGATCCAGCGGCTCCGAACCTCGCTTATCGAGACTTACACTCACGCAGACGAGCCCCTTGTCCCCGAACTTCCTCTGGATTTCCACGAGGTGCGGGAACTTCTTCACGCAGGGAGCGCACCATGTCGCCCAGAAATCGACCACCACCACCTTGCCCTGTAGCTCGGATATCGCCTTATTCAACACAGGGAATCGCACCTCTTGCACCGTGATCGGCGTCTTGGACCCATCGGAGGGCGGAGGCGTCGAAGCCGCTTGCTGGCCGTCGCCGCATCCTGAGGAAAGAAGCGAGATCGCGAGAAGTAAGGTCGCCACTCGAAGATTCATGGCCAGCCCTCGGAAGGGGATTAAAGTGTCTGGAACGATGGTTGTATCTTCTCAACTCTCGCGACGAGGTCAACACCGTCTCACCGCTGGCCTACTCAGCCGCGCACGGGAGTGATAAACTTCCTGGGTGGGCCCTCGCGGCCCGAACGCCGATACTTCCGAGCTCTGACCACATGCTGACGCCGACCGCGAACATCCGAAACTTTTGCATCATCGCTCACATCGACCATGGCAAAAGCACCCTTGCGGATCAGTTCCTCCTCAAATCCGGGGCCGTCTCCGAGCGCGACATCAAAGCCCAGACGCTCGATAGCATGGATCTCGAACGCGAGCGCGGCATCACCATCCGCATGCACCCGGTCACGATCTTCTACGAATACAACGGAATCAAGTACGAGCTCAACCTCATCGACACCCCCGGCCACGTCGACTTCAACTACGAAGTCTCGCGCAGCCTGGCCGCGTGCGAAGGGGCGATTCTTCTCGCCGACGCTTTCCAGGGTGTTCAGGCCCAGACGGTCGCGAACGCCTTCCTGGCGATGGACGCGAATCTCAAGATCATTCCCACGCTCAACAAGATCGACCTGCCGCACGCGCGGCCCGAGTTCGTCATCGGTGAAATGGAACAGGCCCTGATGGTGAATCCGGAGGACGTTCTCCGCGTCAGCGCCAAGGCCGCGATCGGCATCGAAGAGCTGATGGCAGCGGTGATCGAACGCGTACCGCAACCCTCCGGGAACCCTGAAGCCCCGCTCAAGGCTCTCATTTACAACAGCCACTTCGACACCTACAAGGGCGTCGTCGTGTACATCCGCATCATGGACGGCACCCTCAAGCCGGGCCAGCGCATCAAGCTCATGCGATCCGGGCGAGAATTCGTCATCACCGAGATGGGCCAGTTCCGCCCCGAACCCACCAAGGTGGACGAACTGGGTGCCGGCCAGGTTGGCTACTTCACCGCCAACATCAAGAACATCGAGCAGATCAACATCGGCGACACGGTCACGGATGCCTTTAACCCCACCTTGGAAGCATTGAAAGGCTACAAGGAACCGAAGCCGATGGTTTACTCCGGGCTTTACCCGGTCAACAACAACGAGTTCGAGGATCTTCGCGAAGCACTCGGCAAGCTCAAGCTGAACGACAGCAGCTTCACCTTCACGCCCGAAGTCTCCGACGGCCTCGGCTTCGGATTCCGCTGCGGCTTCCTCGGAATGCTGCACCGCGAAATCATTCAGCAACGTCTCGAACGCGAATCCGAGCTTAATCTCGTGCAGACGGCTCCGAACGTCACTTTTGAACTCGAGAAGCTCAACGGCGAAGTGATTCAGGTTCACGGCCCCCAGGACGTGCCCGATGGCGGCATGCTCAAGGAGTTCCGCGAGCCGATCGTCAAAATCAGCTTCCTGCTGCCCTCCACGAACATCGGCGCCCTCATGCAGATGTGCACGGATCGCCGGGGCACGTTTATTCGTACGGAATATCTGAGCCAACTCCGCGTGATCCTCGTATATGAAATGCCTCTCGCGGAGGTGATCTACGACCTTTACGACAAGCTCAAATCCGTGACCCATGGCTACGGCACGATGGACTACGAAGTCATTGGGTACCGGGCCGCGGACCTTGTTCGCATGGATATCCTCGTCCACGGCAACCGCGTGGATGCGCTCTCCATCATCGTTCACCGCGCGAACGCTGAGCGTCGGGGTCGCCTGGTGCTCAAGAAACTCCGCGAGGAGATCGATCGCCATCTGTTCGAGGTGTCGCTCCAGGCGGCGATCGGGGCACGCGTCATTGCCCGCGAGAACATCGCCGCCATGAAGAAGAACGTGACCGCGAAGTGCTACGGCGGCGACATCACCCGCAAGCGCAAGCTCTGGTCGAAGCAGGCCGAGGGCAAGAAGCGCATGAAGCAGATCGGGCAGGTCGAAGTGCCTCAGGAGGCCTTCATGGCCGTGCTGGAGTCGGACGATTAAACCCGCGCAACACGAGGCTTCATGGTCGAACACCGGTTGGGTGCGAGAAGGGCATGAACGACAGCACAAATCCTTCTCAAGATCACGAGGCCCACTCTGCGGATTCCAACGCCCGGGGCTTGCCTCGCCCCCCCTTGAACCCGCCAGACTCACGGACCAATGGGGCCCTTCCAACGCACGAGGCGGAATCCACAGCCTTGCCTCTCGAGCTTCCCCCACAGGTTGATCGGTCCATCTTCGATAACTCTTCGGATAACCTCCTCCGACTGGAGCTTCCGCAGGACGATCGCTCGCTGCTCGAGCGTTCCGGGAATCTCCTCGCCACCTCTGCGATCGAAGCCGAACCGCTGCCGCTCGATCACGCGGAAGTGGCAGCCTCACCACCGCCGCCGTCGCCCCCTGCCACGCTGCATCGGCTGATTCGCACGATCGCGGGCTTCATCATCCTCTTTCTCACGTTGCGGTTGCTCGCTCTCGAGCCCTTCGGCGTGCCCACGGGCAGCATGGCGCCGACTCTCATCGGCAACCATCGTGAGGGCCCCTGCCCACGCTGCGGGCACCTGGTCCGCATTGGCGATCCCGGCCCGGGCGATCGCGGAGGTGTCTTCGAGGATGCTCACTGCCCCAACTGCTCTCAGGCGAAAATCGATCTCTCGGCCTCGCGCGACATCAGCGGGGACCGACTTCTCGTGGACAAGAACATCTTCAATCTCCGCAACCCACGTCGCTGGGAAGTCGCGGTGTTCCGCTGCCCGGTGGACGATTCCAAGCCGTACGTCAAGCGCGTCGTCGGGCTGCCGGGCGAAGAGATCACGATCCAGGACGGCGACGTGTACGCCAACGGCGAACTGCTCCGAAAAGGCCTCGCCGAGGTGAGGGAAACTCGCCTGCCTTTCTTCGATCTCTCTTACGCCCCGCCGCAGACCTGGGCGAAGCGCTGGCTCGTCGAACCCCCCAACGAGGACCCACGCCTGCCGCTGCCCCAGCCGGCCGTCGCTCCCGAGTCCAGGACCGTGGATGCGTCGATCCTTCACGACGGCGCCGTGCATCTCGATGCCAGTTCCCCCGAAAAGACCATCGCCCTCACCTATCGCCACACAAATGTGAACGAGGGCGATCGCGAAACCGAGGTGCGAGCCTGGAACTCGTACAACGGGCCGCCACGCCGGGCCTCGCGAACGCAGCCAGTGCGAGACTTCGCCCTCACCTGCGATGTCCAGGTGATCTCAGGCGACGACGGCTTATTTTCCTGCCGGCTTTACGACGGAGCGGATTCCGTGACGCTCGATCTCACCGTCGGCGCCAAGCCGCCCGGCCTGGCCTCGCTCATGCGCGAGAAGCATGGCGGACTTGCGTCCATTCGCGATCGGGGCTTGCTCCCGGGTCAAACTTATCACCTGGAGTTCTCGTTCTTCGATCGCCGGGTGGCGGTCGCGCTCAACGGCAGGCCACTCTTTGAGCCGATTGACTTACCGCCCGTCTCGAAACGGGACGACGTTCGTCGGCCGCTGCAACTGGGCGCCAGGGCCTGCAATGTGATCGTCAAGAACCTGAAGCTTTACCACGACATTCCCTACACCCACGGCGGCCAGACGGACATTACATCCTGGAAGCTCGGCCCGCGGGAATACTTCGTGCTGGGGGACAATACCAGCAACTCGCAAGATAGCCGGGAGTGGCGCAGCCAGGACGCGGATCCGAAGACAGGGCAACATGAACCGCGTCCGGGCGTGCCGGAAGGGGCGTTCCTTGGTAAACCATTCTTCATTCACCAGCCCCTGCGGCTGGGCCGAACCACAATCGGCGGCCAGGAACGCGAGTTCCAGACGCTCGACTGGTCCCGGTTGCGATGGCTGCATTAAGAGAGTGCCGGGAGTTGTCGCAGACAGTGGCCATCCCACAACGCGATGACTGACCGCGACGAAACGAAGCCCCCTGTCCGGCGAATCAGGCTCTGTACGGACCTTAACGAGATTGTTCATGCTGACCACCGTTGCCGAACCGAAGCCGGAGACCACGGATAAGAAAGACGCCCAACCGCGCAGCCATATCCGCGAGGGAGTCGAGACCATTGCCTTCGTCGTCACGCTGGTCCTGCTCCTCAAGCTGTTTGTGGTCGAAGCCTTCGTGATCCCCACCGGCTCAATGGCGGAGACGCTTTACGGCTACCAGAAGATCGTGCAGTGCTCCCAGTGCAAGTTCGAGTTCCCCGTGAACTCGCACGACGAAGTCGAAGGCAACGCCAGCAGCGGCCGAAAAACCCCGCTGCTCGGCTACACCTGCCCCAACTGCCGATACAAGGGCGACTTCCTCAACACGGACCGCCCTGACAACCGCTCCGGCGATCGCGTGCTCGTGCTCAAGCCGATCTACCACGCCATCCATCCGCACCGTGGCGATGTCGTCGTCTTCAAGTATCCCAAGGAACCACAGGACGCCCGGCTGTCCGCGGTCAATTACATCAAGCGAGCCATGGGCTTCGGAGGCGAAACGATCGCCATCTTCCGGGGCGAACTCTTCACCACCCGCGATCTGGACTATCCCGCGGACCTCAAGAACGAGGACGGCGAACCGATCTACCCTCGCCCCGAGAACCCATTCGACGCCTGGCGCCTCCGGTACATGTACAGCACGGCGTACAATCGCAACCCGCTCGCCCTCAATCGCTTCAACGAGACATGGAACGCCGGATTCCCCGCGGACAAGAAGTCCTTCGAGATCATTCGCAAGGATGACGCCCAGGTGCTCGCCTGCAAGCGAATCGTCTGGGATAACGATTTCCAGCCGACCTCGCTCAAGGGCGTCGCGAAGCCCCGCTGGCAGACGGATGGCGCCGGCTGGACGACGGACGACGCAACCCAGCCTCGGGTCTTCACCCATGCAGGCGCCGAGCAACAATGGCTGCATTACCAGCACCTGATCGACGTCTGGTCCTCGAACCCCGCCCAGGCGTCCCCCTCGATCATTCGCAACTTCCTCGGCTACAACAGCGGCGAATTCGGCCCGGAGGGACAGTCCCGAGCCTCCACCGCGGACAAGGCCTGGGTCGGCGATCTGCTCCTCGAATGCGATATCGAGTTCAGCAACGACACCGAGGTGGTCCTGGAACTCTCCCGCAGCATCCATCGCTATCAGGCGGCCTTCGCCAGTGGCACCGTAACGCTCACCCAGGTGGGCAAGGACGCGAAAACGCTCTCCACACGCCCCACAACCATCAAGGGCTCCGGGAAGTTCACGCTGCGGTTCGCCAACGTCGATTCCCGCCTGCGAGTCTGGGTCGATGGCACCGCGATCGATTTCGGCGGCGAGGCGGACTACGCACCCGTGATGGTGAAGTCCAACGACATGCCCAACGGCGGCACCGAGGGCTGGACCAAGGATAACGACGAGATCCGCCCCGCCAGCATCGGTGTGAAGGGGGCCGCCACCGTCCGCAAGGTCCGCCTTTTCCGGGACATCTTCTACTGCAACATGAGCGGCACCATCGAGCCGGAAACCCCCGAGGTTTACTACGTGCAGCCCGGCCATTACCTGTGCCTGGGCGACAACAGCGCTCAGAGTTCCGACAGCCGCATGTGGGGCACCGTGCCCGAGCGACTGCTTCTGGGCAAGGCGGTCTTCGTATTCTGGCCCTTCTCGATCGATCGTGCCAAGAATCGGATCGGCTTAATCAAGTAACACAGTGCCGGCATTCCCGACGGCCAGGATTTCTGGAAGCTTCACCATGCTCACCGGCGAAATCGAGATTCGCGTCCGCTACGCGGAGACGGACCGCATGGGCCTCTTGCATCATGCCAACTACCTCACATACTTTGAACAGGCCCGCACGGAACTCCTGCGTCCGCTGGGCGCCTCGTACAAAACGATCGAGGATCAGGGCTTCTTCCTGGTGCTGGCCAAGGTCGAGGTCAAGTACAAGAGCCCCGCCTACTATGACGACATCCTGACGATTCGCACCACGGTGACACGCACCAGCCCGATTCGCCTGGAGCATCGTTACGAGGTGCTCCGCGACGGCACCCTGCTCGCCGAGGGCAGCTCGACGCTGGCCTGCGTGGATAAAGCGGGGAAGCTTCAAGCCATGCCCGAGTGGCTCTCCGGAGCGAAGTGAGGAAACGCGATGCGCCGCTTTTGGATTCATCACGTGCTCCCGTTCGTCTTCTGCCTGCTGCCGTTGCTCGGTGCTGTGCTCGTCTTCCTCGCGGTGCCGGCCGCCGCTCGAGGCGAATACCTCCGGCGCCTCGAAACCTCCGCCATCGACTGGATCATTCTCGCCCTGGGCAGCGTCCTGTTCCTCACGCAAACGCTCCTCGCCTGGCGCGCCCTCCGCTGGCGGACCGGCGGCTTCGACCAGCGCCCCGATCGCTGGCTCACCCACCTCGCCCAGGCGGCGGAATGGTTCCCGCTCCTCGGCCTCATCGGCACCGTGGCGGCGATCCTCCAGACCTTCACCGCCGTCGCGGCGATGACCAGCCCAGACCCGAAAGCCATCATCGAGAAGTACGGTCCGGCCATCACTGCCACCGGCAGCGGTCTCTTCATGGCCCTCCTCAACATCCTGCCCACCTGGATCGTAGCCGTGGGCCGGGATCTCCTCGCCAGCCTGGCGGGCCAGTCCGCCCCCGATGTGGAGGGCTGACGTGATCACTCCACCGCGACGCTCGGTCACGCGCTTCTTCATTCCCCTCATCGACGTCCTCATTCTCCTCTTCGGCATCTTCCTACTGATGCCCTTCGTAAGCCGTCCTCCCGAGGAGGGAGACGACAAGTCGGCCCCGAAGGCCGCGCCCGCGGCAACACTGACGGCGGACGTCCAGGAACTTCAACGGCAACTCCTCGAAGCTCAGAAGCGGCTCGAACGCTTCCAACGTGATCGTGCCAACCTCGCCGATCGACTCAGCATTCGCGTGCTTCAGATCGATCCCGAGAAGGGAACCCTGTATTACTTCGACCCCGATCGCCAGGAAGTGAGAACCGCCGTGGACGCTCGCCGCCTCATCGATCGCCAGCGGCGGATCGCGGGAGCGAAAGACCCCTACTTCCTGATCCTTTACCCGCGAGCCTCCGGTTTCCCCCTGGAATCGCAGGTCGAGCACTATCACCAGTGGTTCCAGGACGTGCCCTTCGGCTTCGACAAACCCGAACTGGCGCAGTGAGGGCAGAGGACAGAGGAATAGAGGAATAGAGGGACAGAAGACAGGGGACAGGAGACAGGGGACAGGAGACAAAGGACAGGGGACAGGGGACAAAGGACAGGGGACAGGGGACAGGGGACAGAGTCACTCGGACTGTGGCACCGGCGTCCCGCCGGTGCAAATTCGACGCACCCGCGTCACGCCCAATGGCACGGACTTTGTCATTCCTCGATGCGAAACCGAGTGCTGTGCCACAGACCAAATGTGGGTGCGATGGTTTCTGTTCTCAGCCGCGGATGCGGCGACCGATGGTAGCCAGGGGTGAGTCCTCGAACCCCTGGAAAGGACACCCTACAATAATGGGTTTGAGCCCTGGAAGGGCGATCGAACTCGTAGGAAACCATGAGTCGCGACGATGCACCAGTTCGATCGCCCCTTCCAGGGCTCAATGGTTTCTTTCGCCTTATTCCAGGGGTTCGGAAGCCCTCACCCCTGGCTACTTTCGGTCGCCGCATCCGCGGCTGAAGAGGGAAGAGAGAGAAGAGGGAGAATGGGGGTGTGCACGAAGGTCACGATGTGACTCTGCAAGAGGCACAATGAAAGTGCTATCGGGCGAGACGCCGGGGCCACCCCGCCCTTGAGGCCAAGACGGGCCAGAACCGGCCGGGCGTAGCGTCAGTGCCATTGGGCGAGACGCCGGGGCCACAGTCCCGGAGATACGGAGCCAACCGCCTTCACTTCCCCATGTATCGAATCACGACAGCGATCGCGCACAGGCTCAGCATGCACATCGAGATGGCAATCACGACCAGCATCGCCACGGACGATCGCGGCGGCGGGGGCCGCTTCTCCATGCGAGCCGATCGGGGCGACGTCTCGCGAAGGGCTGGCAGCGACACTCGCGTCGCACTCGCGGGATCGAGCGTTTCCGGTCCGGATTCGTAAAACGGGGCCACAATCTCCGCCCAGGGCGAGGCCTCGGGTTCCGGGATGCCGGTGAGGTAACCGGCACTCATCGAGTCGGTTCGCGACGCGGGCGTAGGAATCTCGAAGTTCACCGCGCCGCGGTCGGCCTGCGGGAAATGTACCGTCTGCGAGAAGCCATCGAGCCGTTGAAGGAGTTCGGTCGTTGACGCGATGGGATGCCGGGAATCGATTGAGAGGAGCAACCGCACCACGTCCGCGAGGGCGGTTGGCACCTGCGGAGGCAGCGTGAGCACGCCGTCGGCTGGAGGTGGCGCCCCGGTCAGTAAGAGATGGAAGATGCCGCCAAGGCTGTAGAGATCGACCCGCGGATCACTCGACGAAATCTTCGAAGGAGCGACGTAAGGCGATGGATTCGCCAGCGTCAGTGGCAGCGGTGTCTGTTCGAGGGGAGCCCTCCGCCGGGCTGGAGAAAGAGCCGCGAGCCCAAAGTCGGTGAGTTTCACGAGCGCACCGGGCCCCCTTGGGTTCCGCGAGATCAGCAGGTTCCCGGGCTTGAGGTTGCAGTGCGTCATGCCCTGATCGTGGGCATGTTTAAGCCCGAGCGCCGCCTGCCGAATGATCTCGCATGCCTCGCCGCAAGGGATCGGGCCTCTTTCCTCGACGAGCGTCTGGGCCGAGGGGCCATCCACATATTCGAGGACGACATAGAAGCGGTCGCCGACCTCATTGGCATCGTAAGTGGTGACGATATTCGGGTGGATGAGCTTGGCGGCAGCGCGAACCCCATCGTGGAACGCCTGCCGAGCCTGGGGATTGCGAGTCAGTTCCGGCGAAAGAACCTTGAGCGCCACGGCGCGGTTCATGGTGCGATGCTTGGCGCGGTAAACGCGGCCTCCCGCCCCGCGGCCTGCGTGCTCCTCGATCACGTACTGGCCGATCACGAAGCCGTCGGTCTTCCCCGCGACAAGTCGCTCGGCCTGGAAACGTGTCAGCAATCCGGCCTGCACCAGGAGCTGCGCCGCCCGAATCGCGGACGATGCCTCCGGCGGGAGAATCCCTTCCGCTTTGGTTCGCTGCGAAGAGGTGAACAGCCCCGACGACACGGCCCGATCGAGCAGTGCCTGACGATCCAACAGGTTCGGGCTGGAAACCTTCATCGCCACTCCTCACATCCCATCCCCTGTCCGCTGCCTCGTGGGCCCTCTGGGCCACTCACAGCAGAATCTGCGCCAAGCCTAGAGCGAAAATCTCCTCCGTGCGTTTCCCTCGCCAAGTTCGCGTCAGGCCATACTTCTCCTGACGAGCGGGAACGGGCTTTCTTTCCGCTCAGGCGCGATTTTGCTCCATGCTCGCCTGTCTTGCTCACATCCGTAAACTAGCTCACTCCCATTTCCGACGGTGGAGCGAGTGCTGATCATGCTGCGAGTTCTTATCTGCGATAAGCTGGAAACCTCGGGCCGCGAGCTGTTAGCGCAGGCCGGAATTGAAGTCGATTACCGGCCGGAGTTGGGCAAGGGCGGCGAGGAGCTGAAGGCGGCCCTTCGCGAGGCGGATGGGGCGATCGTGCGTTCGCTGCCGAAGGTGACTGCGGAATACTTCGAGAACCCTGGCAAGCTGCGCGCCATCGCGCGGGCGGGCGTGGGCATCGACAATATCGACGTCGCCGCCGCCACGCGAAAGGGCATCGTGGTGATGAACACGCCGGGCGGGAATAGCGTTTCCGCCGCGGAGCACACCATCGCGCTGATGCTCAGCATGTCACGCCAGATCCCGGCGGCGGACGCGGTGATGAAAGCGGGCGGCTGGGACCGCAACAAGTTCCTCGGCAGCGAAGTGACCGGCAAGACGCTCGGCGTCATCGGCCTCGGGCGCATCGGCCGCGAGGTCGCGAAGCGGGCCAAGGGACTCGAGATGCGAGTGCTCGCGTTCGATCCGTTCGTTACCCCTGCGAAGGCGGCGGAGCTCGGCTTTGAAGCGGTCGCCTCCATCGACGAGATGCTGTCGAAGGTCGATTACCTCACGATCCATGTACCCTTGACTGCCGAGACGAAGAGCCTGATCGGCACGCGTGAGCTTGGCCTGATGAAGAAGACGGCCCGCCTGATGAACGTCGCCCGTGGCGGCATCATCGACGAGCAAGCCCTGGCCGACGCCCTCAAGGCCGGAGTCGTGGCCGGGGCCGCGGTCGACGTGTTCAGCAAGGAGCCGATCGCTGCGGACAACCCGCTGGTGAAGGCGCCGAACATCGTGCTCACGCCCCACCTCGGGGCCTCCACCCTCGAGGCTCAGGAGAACGTCGCGATCGAGGCGGCCCAGTTGATGGCGGATTTTCTGCTCAAGGGGCAGGTGGCAAACGCCGTCAACATGGCCGCGGTGAACCCCACCGAACTCGCCGAGGTGAAGCCGTATGTCGATCTCGCTTACCGCCTCGGCCTGCTGCACGCTCAGATGGATCACGGCCCGATCCGCAAAGCGACGCTGACTTACAAGGGCGACCTTGCCGCGAAGAAGACGAAGCTGCTGACGGCCGCCTTCACCGCCGGACTGCTCGAAAGCCGCGTCAGCGGCGTGAACCTCGTGAATGCGTCGATTCTCGCAGGCGAGCGTGGCATTGAGATCGCCGAGTCCACTCTGCACAAGAAGGGAGACTTCGCGTCCGTCATGCAGGCCGAGGTCGAGACCGAGAAGAAAAGCTACACCGCCGCCGCCACGCTCTTCGGCGATCAGTACCTGAGGCTCGTGCAACTGGGCCAGTACCGCCTCGAATCCTACCTGGATGGCACGCTGTTCGTCTTCACGCACCTCGACCTCCCTGGGCTCATCGGCTTCGTCGGCACGATCTTCGGCCAGCACAAGACGAACATCGCCGCGATGACCGTGGGCCGGCAGACGCCTGGTGGCGAGGCGATCGGCGTGCTGAATCTCGACGGCCCACCGCCCGAGGCCGCCATCGCCGCGGTGCAGACGGACCCTCGCATCACCTCCGTCAGCGTCGTCAAGCTTCCACCCGCCGGCCAACTGCCCCCGTGGCTGGGGTAAGTTCACCCAGGCCTCGCAAGCGTCCGTGCCCGTCGCTTGGGTGCCGCTCGAAAGGGCTCGCAGCATGAATCGCAACGAGATGCTGCCGCGTGCCCGGGATCGGCGTGAACCGTGGGACATCGCCGTGGTGGGCGGCGGCGCCACGGGGGCAGGGATCGCCGTGGACGCGGCGGCGCGAGGGTACGAGGTTCTCCTCCTCGAACGCGGCGATTTCGGCGTCGGCACCTCCAGCCGTAGCACCAAGCTTGTGCACGGTGGGGTTCGCTATCTCCAGCAGGGTCACCTCGGCCTCGTCTTTGAAGCCCTCCACGAGCGCGGCCGACTGCGTGCGAACGCGCCTCACCTCGTTCACGATCTCGGCTTCGTGCTCCCTTGTTATCGCTTCGGGCAACGTCTCTTCTACGGCCTCGGCTTGAAGACCTACGACTACCTCGCCGGCCGTTATGGCTTCGGCCACACGAAGATGCTCTCTCGCAGCGAGACGCAGCAGCGGCTGCCGACGATCGCCCTCGAAAAGCTCCGTGGCGGAGTGCTCTACCACGACGGCCAGTTCGACGACGCTCGCCTGCTGATTCACCTCATGATGACAGCCGCGGGGCTCGGCGCCACGGTGCTGAACTACGCGGAGGTCCACGGGCTGACGCACTCCGCCACCGGTGCGGTGGATGGCGTACTGGCCCGCGATCTCGAGAGCGGCGAGGAATTCCGTGCTTCCGCCCGGATCGTGATCAACGCGGCCGGGCCCTTCTGCGACGACATCCGCAAGATGGCCAACCCCGAGGCGCCCGCCATGGTGGCCGCCAGCCGAGGGAGCCATGTGGTGCTCGACCGCTCATTCCTGCCCGGCGATTGTGCCCTGCTCGTGCCAAGCACGCCTGATGGCCGGGTGCTCTTCGTCATCCCCTGGCACGGCCACACACTCGTGGGCACCACGGACATCGCGCTTTCCTCCGCACCGGTCGAGCCGCGATGCACCGAGGAGGAGATGAATTTTATCCTCGAAACTGCAGGTCGTTACCTCACAAAGCCGCCACGACCGGAGGATGTGCTCAGCACCTTCGCGGGCATTCGGCCGCTCGTGAAGGCGGGGGGAGGGAAGACGTCGAAGCTCTCGCGAGACTTCAGCATTCGTGACGATCAGCCCGGCCTGCTGACGGTCGCCGGCGGCAAATGGACGACCTATCGAGCGATGGCCGAGGCCTGCGTAAACCGGGCCGCCGCGATCGCGAAGCTACCGGCGATGCCTTGCCCCACCAAGGAGCTGAGCCTCCACGGCTACCATCTGAACGCGGCCGAGTTCGGCGACCTCGCGGGCTATGGCTCGGATGCGCCAGAGATTCGGCGACTCGTGGAGAACGACCCCGCCCTGGGTGAGCGTCTGCATCCTGACCTGCCTTACATCGCCGCGGAGGTGGTGTGGGCCGCCCGCGAGGAGATGGCGAGAAGTGTGGAGGATGTGCTGGCAAGGCGAACGCGAGCCCTGGTCCTGAACGCGAAGGCAGCGACGGCCATGGCCCCACGGGTCGCGGAACTGCTGGCAAGGGAACTGGGAAGAGATGCCAACTGGGCGAGGGAACAAGTGGCGAAAGCCACGCATGCCGGAGCCACCTACAGCGGAAAATCACTCGTTTAGCCGTGCGGCCAGCGACCATTGGTGCTCATCACTGCTGGTGTCGACAGACAACGTTAAGCCTCCGCCATGTCCCCGGTCAGAGTTGCGTTGGTGTAGACGTTTTGCACGTCATCGTGATCATCCAGGGCCTCGATCAGCCTGATGATCTTTCGGCCGGTCTCCATGTCGACCTCCATCTGCGTCTTCGCGATCTGCTTGACCTCGGCCTCGAGCGTCTCGATGCTGGCGGCCTTCAGCGCCGCGGACACTGCCGAGAAGTTCGAGGGGTCACAAAGGATCTCGAAATTCTCCCCCTCGCGGGTCATGTCCTCGGCACCCGCTTCGAGGGCAATCGTCATGAGCGAGTCTTCGTCCGGATGCTTGGCGGCATCGATGACGAACAGGCCCTTGCGATCGAAGAGGTAAGCGACGCAGCCCGGGGTGCCCATGTTGCCGCCGCCACGTTCGAAGAGTTTCTTCACTTCGCCGTTGGTGCGGTTGCGATTGTCCGTGGCCACTTCCACGAGAATGGCGCTGCCGCCGGGGCCGTAGCCCTCGTAATTGAACTCGTCGAAGCTGATCCCTTCGATATCGCCGGTGCCGCGCTTGATCGCCTTCTCGATGTTGTCCTTGGGCATCGAGACCGATCGCGCCTTATCGATGGCGTAGCGAAGCTTGAGGTTCATATCCGGATCGCCGCCGCCGTTGCGGGCCGCGATGATGATGTACCGGCTCAGCTTGCTGAAGAGCTTGCCTCGCTTGGCGTCGACGATGCCCTTGTGACGGGAAATATTGGCCCAGTGACTGTGCCCTGACATTCCTGATCCTCGAACGAGAGAGTCGAAAGGATAGTATAGGAAACGACACCGCGAGGCGGAAGCTTTGGCCGCGCTCTGGCCGGGTTCGTATCATTCAACTGATTTGTCCCGATCCTCGTTTCCGATGCGAGACCATGCAAGCGAAACTGGCTCTCGAAGATGGCACCGTGTTCACCGGCCTGGCGTTCGGTGCCCCTGGCGAAAAGCTGGGTGAAGTCGTTTTTAACACCAGCATGATGGGCTATCAGGAAGTCCTCACGGACCCTTCCTACACCGGCCAGATCGTGACGATGACTTACCCGCTTATCGGGAATTATGGCACCACCTCGGACGACCAGGAGTCCTCGGATGTCCATGTCGAAGGTTTTATCGTTCGTGAGCTCACCAAAGTTCCGAGCAACTTCCGCAGCCATCGCGATCTGGACACCTTCCTCCGAGCCAGCGGCGTGATCGGTCTCGAAGGGATCGACACACGGGCTCTCGTCCGCCGACTGCGCGTTCGCGGCTCCATGAGCGGTATTCTCTCCAGCACGGATCTCGACGATGCCTCGCTGGTGGCGAAGGCCCGGGCGTTCCCTGGAATGGAAGGCCGTGACCTCGTGAGCGAGGTGGTGCCGGACCGCGCGTTCGAGTGGAAGCAGGGCTTCGGCCAGTTCGCGGAGCATGTGATCGTTGCAAGGCCGCCGTCGAAGCATGTGGTCGCCATCGACTATGGCATGAAGTGGAACATCCTCCGCTGCCTCGTCCAGTCCGGCTGCCGGGTGACGGTGGTGCCCGGCACCGCGCCAGTGGAGGAAGTCCTGAGGCACGAACCCGATGGCGTTTTCCTTTCGAACGGCCCCGGCTTCTCTGCCGCGGTGGGCTACGCCATCGAGACGGTGAAGAAACTCGTCGACGCGAAGAAGCCGCTCTTCGGCATCTGCCTGGGGCACCAGTTGCTTGGGCTCGCCGTGGGTGCAAAGACCTTCAAGCTGAAGTTCGGCCACCGTGGCGCCAATCAACCGGTGTTGGACCAACGGACCAAGAAGGTCGAGATCACGACGCAGAACCACGGGTTCGCAGTCGACCCCACGTCGTTGCCCAAGGGGATGGAAGCGACGCACATCAATCTGAACGACCAGACGCTCGAAGGAATGCGTCACACGTCGCTGCCGATCTTCAGCGTGCAGTACCACCCCGAGGCCGCCGCCGGCCCGCACGATAGCAGCTATCTCTTCGAGGAATTCCGTGCGTCGATGGGTTAGGGTGCGGCCCCAGCGATCACGCCATGCCGCTCGACTTTACAGAATGAACTTGCTCAGGTCTTCGCTGTTGACGATCGCACCCACCTTGCTCTTGACGTAGCCGCCGTTGATCACCACTCGCTTCGGCTCCAGATCGGGGCCCTCGAAGCTCACTTCTTCCACCACCTTCTCCAGGATCGTGTGCAACCTGCGAGCGCCGATGTTCTGCGTCGAGCGGTTCACCTCGAAGGCATAATCCGCCAGAGCTTCCACGCCATCCTGCGTGAATTCGAGTTCCACGCCCTCCGTCTTGAGCAGTTCCGCGTACTGCTTTGTCAGGGCATGCTTCGGCTCCGTTAGCACGCGGAGGAAGTCGGCCTTCGTCAGGTCGGTCAGTTCCACGCGAATGGGGAAACGGCCCTGGAGTTCCGGCATCAAGTCCGAGGGCTTCGACGTGTGAAACGCCCCGGCCGCGATGAACAGCACATGGTCCGTCTTCACCGGGCCGTGCTTGGTGTTCACGGTCGTGCCTTCCACCACCGGCAGGAGGTCCCGCTGCACACCCTGGCGCGAGATATCCGGCCCATGCCCGGACTGCGGACCGCACACCTTGTCGATCTCGTCAAGGAAGACGATCCCCTGGTTTTCCACGCGATCGACCGCCTGCTCCGTCACGCTGCCACGGTCGATCAGGGCTTCCGTCTCCTGCTCCAGCAGGATGCGTCGAGCGTCCTTGATCGGGATCTGCTTCGGCTGGTTGGACTTTGGCATGATCTTGTCGAACATGCTCTGCAAGTCGACATCCATGTTCTCCATGCCCATGTTGGAGAAGATCTGCACGGGCACGGCCCGCTGCTCCACGGAAAGCTCGACGACGCGGTCCTCGAGTTCGCCGGACTCCAGCTTGGCGCGGAACTTGTCCCGCGTCCGCTGGCGTCGCTCGGCGTCCTCCTTTTCCTGTTCCGGTTCCCAGGGCGATGTCTTTGGCGTCGGCACCAGAAGGTCCAGCAAGCGTTCGGTCACTTTCTCCTTCGCCTTCTCCTGCACGCTCTGCCGCATCTCCTGCTTCACCAGCCCGATGGCGGCCTCCGTGAGGTCGCGGATGATGCTCTCGACGTCCCGGCCCACGTAGCCCACTTCGGTGAACTTGGTCGCCTCCACCTTGATGAACGGGGCCGCGGTGAGTTGAGCGAGCCGACGGGCGATCTCGGTTTTGCCAACGCCGGTAGGGCCGATAAGAATGATGTTCTTGGGCGTGACGTCCTTGCGAAGCTCGGGGGAAAGCTGCTGGCGCCGCCAGCGATTGCGGATCGCGACCGCGACGGCTTTCTTGGCCGCCTCCTGGCCGACGATGTACTTGTCCAGTTCGGTCACGATCTGACGCGGGGTAAGGTCCATCAAGCATTCTCCGACGTATCCGGCGGTTCTTCGGCGATCAGGGTTGCGTGAACCACTTCAAGTTCCTTCAGAGCAGTCGGCACGAAGGTGATGACTGTTTCCCAAACAATAGGCCAATCGACATCGTCATAACCGTGAATCAGCCGATCACGCATCCCTGCAATCGACTTCCAGCGGATTGTCGGGAAACGATCCCGAATGGACTGCTTTACGGACTTACAAGCCTCGCCCATGACTTCCAAGGCTCGAATGACGGGATCCGAGTAAACCTCGTCGCCGGCCAAGGATTCGACATTCTCGAACGACCGAACATGGCGTTGAGCCCGCTCGCCAGCAGCGATCATGTCAGCAACACGTTGGAGTGGTGACTTCAAAGCACTTACACCGGTTGGGCTTCGCGAAGAATGTTAGGGCCAATGTACTTCTTCAAGGAACGCTTCAGGGCAAGATCGACTTTAATCGCGAGCCGTTCTGTCAAAATGGCTTCAAGTTCCACGAGATCGATCAGGGTCGGCCGCGCCTCGGGGAGATAGGTTAGAAGCACATCCAGGTCGCTGTCCGGCCGGTGGTCGCCGCGAACTCGGGAACCGAACAGACCGAGTTCGCTCACACCGAAGCGTTCGCGGAGTTCCGGCATCATCGCCCGGAGTTGCTCGCGGTACTTCTCGGTTTCGGGCGTCATGTCAATTCCTGCACGTCGATGTTCCGGTTCGTGTAGATGCACAGATCGCCCGCGACCTCGAGCCCGGCCTTCACGATCTCCGCGGCCTTCAGGCTGGAGTGAGCCATCAACGCTCTCGCCGCCGCCAGGGCATACGGGCCGCCGGACCCGATCGCCACGACGTTGTCCGTCGGCTGGATGACATCACCGGTGCCGCTCAAGAGCAACAGGTTGTCGCGATCAAGCACCACCAGCATCGCTTCCAGCCGGCGAAGTACGCGGTCGGTTCGCCATTCCTTCGCGAGCTCCGTCGCCGCCTTCGGCACGGACCCCTGGTGATCGCGAAGCTTCGATTCAAAGCGCTCAAGCAGGCTGAAGGCGTCCGCCGCGGCG
>Ga0105049_10003696_pt1 | contig 18070 bp, 20 predicted proteins | sample MAT06_FD_78087 | JGI IMG/M metagenome (GOLD analysis project Ga0105049, IMG submission 78087) | Freshwater microbial communities from Lake Fryxell liftoff mats and glacier meltwater in Antarctica - MAT-06 | ecosystem: Environmental > Aquatic > Freshwater > Ice > Liftoff microbial mat | place...
AGCCCCCAGCCTCACGCCGGGTGGACATGGCCATCGCGTCGCTGGTCGGCCACCAAACCGAGAAGCGGCGGCACGAACGAGACCAGGAATACGGCTGCAAACGCTTAAGGTATCAGCAGCGCATCGGTAACAGCCGGCCGATGCCTGCCCCCAGCAGCAACGCCATGGCGCAAGAATGCAGGCGGCGATGCCAGTCGGTCTGCCGGCGCAGCATGATTGCGGCGCTCGTCGGCCCGGCAAAGTTTACCAGGTTGCGCGGATCGAAGACCATGAATTGCAGCGGTCGGAAGAAAAACGGCATGGCACCGCGATCAACCAGCGCAAGTCTGACAAGGCAGCCCAAGCGCTAGCATCGGCAGCATCCTTGCCGCCGCCAGCCAGCCGAAGCTGCGATGCAGTGCGATATGGCCACCTGTGGGCAGGATATTTTGCGCCAGGCAAACCGCTGCCCAGCCCATGAAGACCAGCGTATGGGCATGGACGAGGGTCGCCGCTGCAAAGCTTGACCGGCCCATGACGGTATTGAGCGAAAAGCCGGCAATGATGACCAGTGTCATGGCGATTGCGCCATTGCGGAAAAAGCGATCGTCGCTCTTGCCGGGATTCGGCATTTCGCCAGCGCGTGTCGCCATCGCCATGCCCCCGTTGATCGGCTGACACAGAATATCCGAATTGCCGAAAGGGTTTAACGCAACAAGGGCCGCCCGTTGCCGGACGGCCCTTGCTGGGAGCGTGAAACTTCAGGCCTGCGGCGCAGGTTCCGAAAATCCACCGCGGCGCCCGGTCTTGGGGATCGCCGAGGTGCCCGTTGCCGGGCGCGATGCCGGAGTGCCGGTGGTCGTCGAGCGGTCAATCGTCTCGCCGGCCATGACTTTCTTGATCTCGTCACCCGACAGGGTTTCGAGTTCGAGCAGCGCCGCGGCGAGCGCATGCAACTGGTCGATATTCTCGCTGAGCAGTTGCTTGGCGCGATCATAGCCTGCGGTGACGATGGTGCGCACCTCGGCATCGATCAGTTGGGAGGTCTGTTCGCTGACATTCTGGGTGCGGGTGACGCTATGCCCCAGGAACACTTCGTCCTGGTTGTCGGCATATTTCAGCGGGCCGAGTTTGTCGCTCATCCCCCATTGCGTCACCATCGAACGCGCCAGATCGGTGGCATAGCTGATGTCCGACGATGCGCCCGAGCTGACCTTGTCATAGCCAAAGATCAGTTCCTCGGCGACGCGGCCGCCCATCGACACCGACAGGTTGGCGTACATCTTGTCGCGGTGATAGCTGTACTGATCGCGTTCCGGAAGACGCATGACCATGCCGAGCGCGCGGCCACGCGGGATGATGGTGGCTTTGTGGATCGGATCCGACGCCTCTTCGTGCACCGAGACGACGGCATGGCCGGCCTCGTGATAGGCGGTCATCTTCTTTTCGTCTTCGGTCATCACCATCGACTTGCGTTCGACGCCCATCAGCACCTTGTCCTTGGCGTCTTCGAAATCGCGCATCGAAACCATCCGCTTGGCGCGGCGGGCCGCTAGCAGCGCGGCTTCGTTGACCAGGTTGGCCAAGTCAGCGCCCGAAAACCCCGGCGTGCCACGTGCTATGATGCGGGCGTTGACGTCAGGTGCCAGCGGCACTTTCTTCATATGGACGATCAGGATCTTTTCGCGGCCTTCGATATCGGGGCGGCCAACAACGACCTGGCGATCGAACCGGCCCGGCCGCAGCAGCGCCGGATCAAGCACGTCGGGGCGGTTGGTGGCAGCGACGATGATGATGCCTTCATTGGCGTCGAAACCGTCCATTTCGACGAGCAACTGGTTGAGCGTCTGTTCGCGTTCGTCATTGCCACCGCCGAGCCCGGCGCCGCGTGAGCGGCCGACCGCATCGATTTCATCGATGAAGATGATGCACGGCGCGGCTTTCTTGCCCTGCTCGAACATGTCGCGGACGCGGCTAGCACCAACGCCGACGAACATTTCGACAAAGTCCGACCCCGAAATGTTGAAGAATGGCACATTTGCTTCACCGGCAATGGCGCGGGCGAGCAAAGTCTTGCCGGTGCCTGGGGGACCAACGAGCAGAGCGCCCTTGGGGATTTTGCCACCCAAACGATGGAACCTGCCCGGATCTTTCAAAAAGTCGACGATTTCCTGCAGTTCGTCGCGTGCTTCGTCGATGCCGGCGACGTCATCGAAGGTGACGCGGCCTTCCTTCTGCACCAGCAGCTTGGCGCGCGACTTGCCAAAGCCCATGGCACCGCGGCCGGCGCCATTCTGCATCTGTCGCATGACGAAAATCCAGATCCCGATCATCAGGACAAAGGGCAGCATGTTGAAAAACAACTGCGCCAGCAGGCTGCGGCTTTCCTCGGGCTTGGCATCGAAGCGGACATTCTTGCTGCGCAGCCGTGAGATGAGTTCGGTATCGCCGGGATTGTAGGTGCGGAAATCCTCATCCGACCCGGTCTTGCCGACGATTTCGGCACCTCGGATCTCGACCGATTTGACCCCGCCCTCATCAACCTTGGTCAAAAAGTCGGAATAGGCCATGGCGCTACTCGCACCGCCGGACCGCGACGGACCCTGCATCACATTGACGACCACGACGAGGCCGAGAAGAATTACGAACCACAGTCCGAGATTTTTCATCCAGGGGCTGGGCGGGCGCTTGTTATTGTCTGCCATGAACACGGCTTTCTGCGAAGGAGTCGAACACCAAGATAAGCATCACTGGCGCGCTTGCAATCAGCCTGTGCGCTTCTGCCTCGCCCTTTTGGGTGTTTTGAAGGGGTAATCGAGTCATTTCATCCGATTTTACGGCGCGGCGGCGCCGATGTGAAGCGCCAGATGTGACCGCCGCGACCTCGCACCCCGGCCAGCGTTGCCGTGCCACCGATACCGAGTCGCGCCATCAACCGGGTGATCTGGGCACCACGCGGCCTTGCATTCGGGGCGAAATGGCCGATGACGCGGGCGACCAGACGTCGGGCAATCGCCGTCGGCAGCCCGGCGATATCAAGCGACAGGCCGCTATCATCGGCACTGACCCGCCCCGCCCAGGCGCGCTCGGCCGCCCAGTCGAGTGCCATCTGCGCTTCGCCTAGATGGGCGGCGCTGGCCGCGACCTGAACCGCATCGATCCAGTCGGTAGCGGCAAGCAGCCGCCGGGCATGGGTGCGGTCATACTTCGGGTCATCATTGGCGGGGTCGGTTACCGGTGTGATGCCGGCGCGCGCCACGACTGCTGCCAATGCGGCGCGTCGTACCCCCAGCAAGGGGCGCACCAGCGTGACGCCAGTGCCCAATGGTCGCTGCGCCCGGATGCCGGCCAACCCGGTGCCACTGCCGCGCGCCAGCCGCATCAACAGCGTTTCGGCCTGATCATCGGCGTGATGCGCAGTCAACAAAAGGCCGTGGCCGGTGGTGGCGCACCAGTCACGCAGCAGCGCATAGCGTGCCAGTCGCGCCTCGGCCTGTATGTTGGCGGCGGGCCAGGGGCCGTCCCAGCGCAAAGTGGCATGGGGGATGCCGCGCGCGCGGCATAGCGCCGCGACGCTGGCGGCTTCGGCAGCGGCGTCGGCGCGCAGTCCGTGATCGACCGTCACGGCGGCGATCCGGCCGGCAAAGGCATGTGCCGCAAGCAGCAACAGCGCCGTGCTGTCGGGGCCGCCCGATACGGCGATGGCCAGCCGTTCCCCGGGCGCAAACGGGCGGCCGAGCGCCGCGTCCAGCAACGCCGCCAGATCGGTCACGCGCCGATCAGGCCGGGCATTTGGCTTTGGTGCGCGAGGCCTTGGCGCCGGCCTTTTGTCCGGCGGTCAGCTTGGCTCCATAGACAGTGTCGAGTTCGCCAAGCACGCGGCAGGCGTCCTTGGGCTTTTTGAGGCCGTTCATCGCGTCGGCCAGGCCGATCAGCGCATCCGGCGCCCGGTCGCTGCGCGGCGCGGTCTGATACAGTTCAAGATAGGCCTTGGCGGCCAAGGCATTTTCATCGCGCAGCGCATAGCTGCGGCCCAACCAGTATTGCGCCTGGGGCAGCCGCGTCGATTTGGGATAACCGGCGATGAAATCGGTCATCGCCAATTCGGTTTTTGGCCAGTTCTTGGCGGTGACATTGGTATAGGCAGCTTTCCACGCGGCATCCGGGGTGGCAAGTTTTGCGGCAGGCGGCGGCACTGCGGGTTTGGCCAGCGGCTTGATATCGGACCGGCTATCAGGTTCTACGGCAGGTCTGGCAGGCGTATCCGGCAGCATCGCGCCTGGTGATACCGGCGCGGCAGCCGCCCCGCCGCCTTCCAGCGCGGTCAGCCGGAATTCAAGGTCGCCGCGTAATTTTGTTTGGGCCTCCTCAAGCTGGCGTTGCTTGAACTGGCTGGCTTCGACCTGGCCGGTCAGGGTGCGCAGCTGCCGTTCCAGTTCCCCCACCCGGACGGTCAGATCGACCAGCGGCGACGATGCCGGGGTGCCGAAAGGGGTTTCGACATCCGGCGCGCGCGGGGCGATTTCGGGTTCGAAAAACTTGGAGTCGCCGCCCGGGAACACCTTGCGCTGCACGGCGCGCATTTCGGATTCCAGCGTGCCGACGCGCTTTTCTACCTTGGCCGGATCAATATCCCGGGCCGGGGCAGCGAGCGGGGTGACCAGCAAAAGCGTCGCGAGGAACATCAGGCGCATCGGATCAGTTTCCCGGAATGGTGGCAATCGGCCGCGCTGCCGGTGGGGTGGCAATCGGCGCCGGCAATGACGGATCGGCGGCGGGCGTTCCGGCGGACGTTCCGGCGGACGTTCCGTTGGGCGACGATCGGGCAGCGGTCGCAGATGGGGCGGCGGTCGCCGAAGGGGTGGCCAAGGCTGCAGACCGCGCGATCAGATCGGCAGGGAGAAGGCTGATATTGCGAATTGTTTCGACAGGGCCACCCAGCGGCGGCAGCGTCTGTCCGCCGATGCTGACCGAGATTGCGCCCGCCATGCCGGTCCACAGGGTCGCGGCGGGGCGATCGGCGGGGACGGTAAAGCTTTCGCCGTTGCTCAGCACACCCACTTTCAGCGTGGCACCGCTGGCCGTGTCGGAAATTTTCACCCACACATCGCGCGTCGCCGTGAGCATGACAGGGCCGCTGGTCGTACCTGGGGCAGCACTGGCGGCAGCCGGGGCTGCCGCAGCGCCAACGGTTTCCACGGCCGGTTCTGGCACTGCGGTATCGGCCATTTCGGGGGCAAACGGCGGCGGCGGATCAAAGGCGCCAGCGCCCCAGGCCGACAACGAGGCGATGATGCCGATGACAATGACAAGGCTGGCGATCCACAGGCCGCGCGACGGCAGCCGGCGTTCATCAAGCGGTTCCAGGCTGACCGGCGTCGGCACATGCGCCGATTTCGATGTTTCGCTGCGAAATTGGCCGGCCACGGTTTCAGGGTCGAGCCCGACGGCGCGGGCATAGGATTTCACAAAGCCGATGGCATAGGGCAGCGCCGGCAGCTCGTCATGCTTGTCGGCTTCCAATGCCTTCAGGTGCCGGATCGGCACCCGCGTTTCGCGCGCGATGTCGGTCAGTTCCAGGTTGGCGGCCGTCCGGCCCGCCAATAGCATCGCGCCAGTACGCCGGGCGCCGAATTCAACCGATTCCACGCCGTCATTCCCCTGGTTTCCGCCCCTGTCGGAGCCGTTGCAGCCTGATCGCCGGCCCCGATAATGTTACAGGGTACGGTCAACCTTTCGATGCCGGTGGGCAGGAGCAGAGTCAATCCATCCCGGTCAGCCCCGGGCCGGTCGCGGTGGTTCCTGCGGCAGACTGCACGAAGCGACCTTGTTGCATCGCATCAAAGCGGCTATTGGGCCGCGCTTGACCGGGCCGTTGTTGTCCTTGCGACACATTGGCCGCCCCACAGGATCGAAATTCAATGGCTTTGCGGAATATCGCGATTATCGCGCACGTTGACCACGGCAAGACCACGCTTGTCGACCAGATGTTCCGGCAGTCGGGGACGTTTCGCGAGAATCAGCGCGTTGCCGAACGCGCCATGGATTCGAACGATCTTGAAAAAGAACGTGGCATTACGATTCTTGCCAAGTGCACGTCGATCGAATGGACCGACAAGACCAACAACGAAACGACCCACATCAACATCGTCGACACCCCGGGCCACGCCGATTTCGGTGGTGAAGTCGAGCGCATCCTGTCGATGGTCGATGGTGTCGTGCTGCTGGTCGATGCCGCCGAAGGCCCGATGCCGCAGACCAAGTTCGTCACCGGCAAGGCACTGGCTCTTGGTCTTCGGCCGATCGTGGTCGTCAACAAGGTCGATCGCCCCGATGGCCGGCCGCAGGAAGTACTCGACGAGGTATTCGACCTGTTCGTCACGCTCGAAGCCAATGATGACCAGCTTGATTTCCCGGTAATTTTCGCCTCGGGTCGTAACGGTTACGCCGGCCGCGATTCGGAAGTCCGCTCGGGTGACCTGACGCCGCTGTTCCAAACCATCATCGCGCATGTGCCGCCGCCGGCCGCCGACGTGGATGGCGAATTGAAGATGCTGGTATCGCTGCTCGATCGTGACAGCTTTGTCGGGCGTATCCTGACGGGCCGCATTCTGTCGGGTACGCTGCGTCTCAACCAGCAGATCCGTGCGCTCAACCCCGATGGTACCGTTGTCGAGGAAGGCCGTGCGTCGAAGATTTTTGCTTTCCAGGGTCTTGAGCGCGTTCCTGTTGCCGAAGCCAGGGCCGGCGACATCATCGCGCTCGCCGGGTTCAGCAAGGCTACCGTTGCCGATACCATCGCCGATATCAGCGTCACCGAACCGCTGCACGCCCAGCCGATCGATCCGCCAACGCTGAGCATGACCTTTGCGGTGAATGATTCGCCCTATGCCGGCCGTGATGGCAGCAAGGTGACCAGCCGGATGATCTTTGACCGCTTGATCCGCGAAGCCGAAGGCAATGTCGCAATCAAGATCACCGAAAGCGCCTCGAAGGACGCTTTTGAAGTTGCCGGGCGCGGGGAACTCCAGCTTGGCGTGCTCATCGAAACGATGCGCCGCGAAGGCTTTGAAATGTCGATATCGCGCCCTCGCGTGATTTACGGCACCGATGATAATGGCAAGCGCACCGAGCCCTATGAAATCGTCGTCATCGATGTCGACGAGCAATATTCGGGAACGGTCGTGGAAAAAATGGCGATGCGCAAAGCCGAAATGACCGACATGCGTCCTTCGGGCGGCGGCAAGACTCGCCTCACCTTTTCGGCGCCGGCGCGCGGCCTCATCGGCTATCACGGTGAATTCCTGTCGGACACGCGCGGCACCGGCATCATGAACCGGCTGTATGAAAAATACGGTCCTTACAAGGGTGTGGTTTCGAGCCGCGGCAATGGCGTGCTGATTTCCACCGAAACCGGTGAAGCGGTCGGCTATGCACTCGGTTATCTCCAGCCGCGCGGCACGCTGATGATCGAACCCGGCGAAGCGGTTTACCAGGGCATGGTCATCGGCGAAAATGCGCGTGACGAAGATCTGGAAGTCAATCCGCTCAAGTCCAAGGCGCTCACCAACTTTCGCGCCAGCGGCAAGGACGATGCCATTCAGTTATCGCCGCCCAAGCGGCTGACGCTGGAACAGGCGATCGCTTATATCGATGAGGACGAACTCGTTGAAGTGACGCCGAACTTTATCCGGTTGCGCAAGATTCACCTTGACCCGAATGAGCGCAAGAAGGCATCGCGCGCCAAGAACGCGGGGTAATAGCTGGCCGGCCCTGCGACATTTGCGCGGTTGTGCAAATGGCGCAGCGCTACCACTTGCAGTTGCTATTTGCAGGGGAGATGCTCGCATGAGCAACTATGATGACGATGATTTTGGCAGCGGCCACCCGCCGCCGCATATCGAACCAATTCCGGCAACCGAGGCCGAAGCGGCGGTGCGTACGCTGATTCGCTGGGCAGGGGATGATCCCGATCGCGAAGGGTTGCTCGATACGCCGGGGCGGGTGACTCGCGCCTATCGCGAATATTTTCGTGGCTATCAGGAAGACCCGGGCATCCATCTGTCGACGACGTTCGGCGAAGTCGGCGGCTATGACGAGATCGTCATCCTGCGGGACATTCCGTTCCAGTCGCATTGCGAGCATCATATGGCGCCGATCATCGGCAAGGCGCACATCGCCTATCTGCCCCAAAAGCGCGTTGTCGGCATTTCCAAGCTCGCGCGGGTGCTGCACGGCTTTGCCAAGCGCATGCAGGTGCAGGAACGGCTGACCGCCGAAGTCGCCGATTGTATTCAGAAGCATCTCGATCCGGTGGGTGTCGCGGTCGTCATCGAAGCCAGCCACGCCTGCATGAGCGCGCGCGGTGTGATGACGCAAGGCGTGACGATGACCACCAGCCGCATGATGGGCGTGTTCCGTGACGATGACCGCAGCCGCAAGGAAGTGCTGGCGTTGATGGGGCGGGGCTGAAGGGCCCGTAGCGTGGCGCGGGCATGGGCCGCGACCAAACGCGCGCCTTCACGGCTTAACAAGACCGTATTGGTGGCCTATAGGCGTCGATAACGGACATCGGGGGAAAACACATGGTCAACATTCTGGGCAATTTCAACCGGGCGGCGCTGCTCGGCGCCACGCTGCTGGTGCTGACGATTCTGATCCTCGATGGCAATGCGATTGACGGCACCTGGTTCAACGCCTTTCTGCGCTTCTTCCACGCGCTGGTCGGCGTGCTTTGGATCGGGCTGCTCTATTATTTCAATTTTGTGCAGATTCCGACGATGCCCAAGGTGCCGGCCGAGCTGAAGCCGGCGGTAACGAAATATATCGCTCCCGAAGCCCTGTTCTGGTTCCGCTGGTCGGCGCTGGCGACTCTGGTGATCGGCCTCGCCATCGCAGGCGCGCCGCCGCAGCTTTATCTTGTCGAGGCGCTCACCTTCCAGGAAGGTTTCCGCAACATCGGCTTTGGCATGTGGCTGGGCATCATCATGGCCGCCAACGTCTGGATGTTCATCTGGCCGGCGCAGAAGATCGCACTCGGGATGGTCGACTCCACGCCCGAAGCCAAGGCCGCCGCCGCCAAAAAGGCGATGCTGTTCAGCCGCACAAACTTCGTGCTCAGCTTTCCCATGCTCTATTGCATGGTGACGCGCGGCGTTCTGGGTTAAACAGCCTGGGCACGATTTCCGGGGGGCTCGTCGCGCCAGCGTAATCGCCCTTTGCCCGGAGATTTCCCTGATGAACCCTGATTTCGTCGCTGTCGACTGGGGCTCCACCAACCGCCGTGTCTTTCACGTCGCTGCCGATGGCAGCGTCATCCGCCGCATGGTGGATGATCGCGGCCTGCGCGCCGTCAGCGATTTTCCCACCGAAATCGCCCGGCTCCGCGAAGAAACCGGCGCGCTGGCTTTGCTGCTCGCCGGCACGGTCGGATCGAATCGCGGTTGGGTCGAAGTGCCCTATGTGCCGGCGCCGGCACGGCTGGCGACGGTAGCGGCCGGGGTGCTGCGCGCCGGCGACGGCGTTTTCATCGTGCCGGGTGTCAATGTGCCTGACCCTGTGCGGCCCGATATCATGCGCGGCGAAGAAGTGCAGTTGCTGGGTGCGCTCGCGCTCGGATTGATCGGCGATGGGTTGGTTTGCCTGCCGGGCACGCACAGCAAGTGGGTGGTCGTTGACGATGGTGCCATCGATTCTTTTCGTACAGTGATGACCGGAGACATTTTTGCCGCGCTGCAATCGGCCTCCATCCTGTCTGATCTGCTGGTCGATGCGCCGGCCTGCGATGCGGTGTTTGCGCTGGGTGTCGATCATGGCCTGGAAGCCAGCGATCTGACTGCCGAATTGTTCACCACCCGCGCCCGCGTTTTGACCGCCGGCATGTCACGCGCCGACGCCGCCAGCCGGATTTCCGGCCTGTTGATCGGCGCTGACGTTCGCATCGGGCTCGGCCATCGCCGTGCCGATGTGGTGCCGTTGATCGGCGCGCCGGCGTTGTGCGAACTTTTTGCGCTGGCGCTGCAACGGGCCGGGCGCGAATCGGTTGTCATCGATGGCGAAACGGCCTTTGTTGCCGGCGCGTGCGCGATAATGAAGGAGATTTTGGCATGACCCTGGCAGCTGATGATTTTGCCCGCCATCTCGCCGCTTGTCCGTTGGTGGCGGTGCTGCGGGGTATTACCCCGGGCGAAGTTGCCGAAGTCGGCGCGGCGTTGATCGCTGCGGGTATCCGAATTCTGGAAGTGCCGCTCAATTCACCCGAACCGTTCGAATCGATCGCCCGATTGTCGGCACTGGCCGGAGACCAGGCGCTGGTTGGCGCCGGCACGGTACTTGATGTGGCAAGTGTTGAACGTGTCGCGGCGGCCGGCGGCCGGCTGGTGGTTTCGCCCGCCACCGATGCCGCGGTGATTGCCGCGACCATCGCTCTCGATATGGCGTCCTTGCCGGGCTTCTTCACACCGAGCGAGGCCTTTGCTGCTATCGCGGCCGGGGCACATGGCCTGAAATTCTTTCCCGCCGAAGCTGGGTCGCCGGCAGTCATCAGGGCGTTGAAGGCAGTGCTGCCTCGCGATGTGCCGGTGCTGGCGGTGGGCGGGATGACGCCAGAGGGCGTCGCCGCCTGGGCCGCCGCTGGTGCCGACGGCTTTGGCCTTGGTGCGTCGCTTTATCGGCCTGGCACCAGCGCCGAAGCCGCCGGGGCCATGGCTGCGCGCTTCGTTGCGGCGCTCACATCTGCAAGTGCCATCACGCCTTCTGGGGCCATCACGCCTTCAAGGGATTGACCATCACCCCGGTTTGCGGGGCGCAATCGGGCAGTTCGGCATAGCTGGCGCGGCGGCCATCGCGGCTGATCCAGACGCGCAGCGATGCCGCTTGCGGGCAGGGGCGATAACGCCAGCGAAATTCCCAACCATCGGCCCAGATGCGGTCTTCACGTGCCGAGAAATTGCGCAGCGAATCACCGCTGCCGCGATGATATTGCGTCAGCAATTGATCAGCGATGCGCGCCGCGGCCTTGGCATCGATGTCGGGGCGATAAAAGCTGAATGCTATTAACGCAACGAGCCCCGCCGCGACGACGATCAACAGTTTGCGCGTGCGGGTCATCGCCGGCCTGGCGGTTGTTTCCACCCGGGGTCAGCCGCGCTCGGCATAGGCGGCGAGCGGTAGCGGCGTGCCGGTCTGGCGCAGCAGCGCCTGTCGACGATAAAAGCGCAGCAGCCCCGATGCCCCCATGCGCGAAGGCCCCAGCCCCGAAAGGCCGAAGCTGGACTTTTCCGCATCGCCGATCATCGAGGTTAACGAGCCATCGTTGATTGATACTGCCCCGGCCTTGAGCCGCACCGCCACCGCTTCGGCCTCGGCAACCGAGCCGGCGAAGACGGCGGCCGACAGGCCGAAGTCGCTGGCATTGGCCTGTGCGATCGCCTCATCGACCGAATCAAAGGCGATGACCGGGATAACCGGACCGAAGGTTTCGTCGGTCATGATCGCCATGTCGGCGGTCAACCCGGTGATGACGGTGGGGCGTAGCCATTTGCCGCCATGGTCTTCTACCTGGCCGCCGGTGTGGACCACGGCGCCCTTCGCCACCGCATCGGCGATCTGTGCCGCGACGATTTCGGCCTGGCGGGCAAAGATGAACGGGCCGATATCGCCGCGGCCGATATCGGGGTGGTTGATCGTTACCGCGCTTGCCAGCCGCACCAGATGCGCAAGGAAGTGATCGTGGATTTCGCGGGCGACATAGACACGCTCGATCGATTGACAGGCCTGGCCGCTGGCCACGACCGAAGCGCGCAGCGCAACGGCGGCCGCCTGTTCGGGGTCGGCGCTGGCGAGCACCAGCATCGGATCCTTGCCGCCCAGTTCCAGGCTGGCGGGGATGAAGGCGCGCGCCGCGGCCTCGCCAACCTTGCGGCCGGTGGCGACCGATCCGGTGAAGGCGATGTAATCGACATTTCCGACCAGCGCCGCGCCGGTTTCGCCATCGCCTTCGATGATGGCAAAGACGCTGGCCAGCGCCGGCACACTGGCGATCGCCTGCATTAGCGGGCCGATGAAGCGCGGCGTCACTTCGGATGGTTTGACGATGACCGCACAGCCCGCCACCAGCGCCGGAATCGCATCGATCAAGGCGAGCGTCAGCGGGAAGTTCCACGGGCTGATGATGCCTACAAGGGGATAGGGGTGAAGGCGGGTGCCGGCGGTGATCGACGGGATGGCGGTCGGCGTGCGTGCCGATTGGATGGCGGCGACCAGCCCCGGGGCTTCGCGGCTCCAGCGCGCCACCATGGCCTTGACGCCATCAAGTTCGACGCCCGCGATGGCGCGGCGGCCGGTATCACGGCTTAGCGCGTCGGTTATGGCGGCAGCGTGGTCGTTGAGCGCGGTGACAAAGGCCCCCAGCGCCTCGAGCCGTGATAGCAGCGATAACACCGCCCAGCCCGGCTGTGCGGCGCGCAGGCGGGCACTCAGCGCGGCTACAGTGGTCGAATCGAGCGGTTCAATATGATAATCGGCAGTGCCGGTGCGCGGATTGGCAACGGCTAGCGAGCGGAAGAGCGGGACAGAAGCCATGGCAGATGCCACCCTAGCGGCAGCAGTGCCCCTGTGCGAGGGGGGATTGCGAGCAAAGGCGCGGCAAAATGCGCTTGCCGGCGGGAATGACGCGCGGAGTCTTGCAGCGCTGCGTTGACAGGCGGGCCGCCTTGGACTATCGCCCCGCCTTCGCATCGGCAGGCTTTTCGAGTCCTGCTGCTCTCGAGATTTGCATTCAAGATTTTCAAGGCAAGGTTTCTAACGATGTTCGCAGTTGTGCGCACCGGCGGCAAACAATATCGGGTCGCCACCGATGACACGATCCTGGTCGAAAAGATCGACGGGGAAGCCGGCGCGAGCGTAACGCTCGAAACGCTGATGGCCAGTGATGGCGCTGCCATCACCTCGGGCGGCAGCGTAACGGCCACGATCGTAGCGCAAACCAAGGCCGACAAGGTCATCATTTTCAAGAAGCGTCGTCGTCACAATTATCGTCGCAAGAATGGTCATCGCCAGCAGATGACCGTCCTCAAGATCACTTCTGTAGGCTAAGGTACCATGGCACATAAGAAAGCAGGCGGTTCATCGCGCAACGGTCGTGATTCGGCCGGTCGTCGCCTCGGCGTAAAGCGTTTTGGCGGGCAGGAACTGCTCGCCGGCACCATCATCATCCGTCAGCGCGGCACCCGGGTCCATCCCGGCCGCAACGTCGGCCTGGGTGTCGATCACACGCTGTACGCAACCGCCCATGGTGTCGTTGTGTTCCACGAAGGCAAGCTGGGTCGCAAATACGTCAGCGTCGATCCGAAGCCGGAAGCAATCGCGGCTGAATAGGCCGCCCCGGACTTCGCCTTTTGCGTTTCGATGAGGGGGAGCCGGGCGACTGGCTCCCCCTTTTCGTTTGAATCGACCCCGTCATGCAGTTTCTCGACCAGGCCAAGATTTTCGTTTCATCCGGTGCCGGTGGCGATGGCGCCGTTTCTTTTCGGCGCGAAAAATATGTCGAATATGGCGGCCCCGATGGTGGTGATGGCGGCAATGGCGGCGATGTCATCTTTGAATGTATCGATGGCCTCAACACGCTGATCGATTTTCGCTATACCCAGCATTTCCGTGCCAAGCGCGGTGGCCATGGCATGGGCCGCAACCGCACCGGCCCCGGCGCTGATGATCTGCTCGTCCGCGTGCCGATCGGTACCCAGGTGCTGGCCGATGACGATGAACGCAGCCTGCTGTGTGACATGACTCGCCCGGGCCAGCGTGTGGCGCTGCTGCGCGGCGGCGATGGCGGCAAGGGCAATGCCCATTACAAGTCCAGCACCAACCGCGCGCCGCGCCAGTTCCAGCCGGGTTGGCCCGGCGGTGAGATGTGGCTCTGGTTGCGCTTGAAGCTGATCGCCGATGCTGGGCTGCTTGGGGCGCCAAATGCTGGCAAATCGACCTTTATCAATGCTGTTTCGAACGCCGGGGCCAAGGTTGGCGCCTATCCTTTCACCACGCTCAAGCCGCAGCTTGGCGTCGTCGGGCACAAGGGCAAGGAACTGGTGATGGCCGATATTCCGGGCCTGATCGCGGGGGCAGCCGAAGGCGTGGGCATCGGTGATCGCTTCCTGGGTCACATCGAACGCTGCCGGGTGCTGCTGCATCTTGTCGATGCCAGCGCGGCGGCGCCGGTCAAGGCCTGGCGCACGGTGCGCGACGAAGTTGATGCCTATGGCGGCGGTCTGGTCGACAAGCCCGAGATCCTGGCGCTGTCCAAGGCCGATCTGGTCAGCCCGTCGGGGCTGGCGGCCAAGAAGCGCGCGCTGGAAGCGGCCAGCGGGCAGAAGGTATTCGTGTTTTCGGCAGCGACACGGCAGGGACTTGATGAACTGCTCGATGCGTTGATCGAGCTTGCCGGGCGCGATGCCGTGGTGGCAGCAGCAGCGGCGGAGCCCTCGGCGTGGAATCCGCTGTAATCACCGGAGCGGCGGCGCGGTTTGCGCCGGGCGCCTGTGCGCGTCTGGTTGTCAAGATCGGATCGTCGCTGCTGGTCGATGGCGCGGGAGCCGTGCGGCGCGACTGGTTGGCCAGTGTTGTTGCCGATATCGCGGAGCGGCGCGCGGGGGGCCAAGAGATTGTCATCGTGTCGTCGGGCGCGATTGCGCTGGGGGCGCGGCGGCTGAAGCTGGAAAAAGGCGGCCGCGCGAGCCTTGAGGATGCGCAGGCAGCCGCCGCCGTTGGCCAGGTGGCGCTCAGCGCGGTATGGGAGGCGCTGCTGTCCGACGCTGGGCTGACGATGGCGCAGGTGCTGTTGACGCTGGGTGATCTTGAAGACCGGCGGCGGTATCTGAACGTATCGGCGACGCTCGATCGCTTGCTGGCGCTGGGGGCGGTGCCGGTTCTCAATGAAAATGACACGGTGGCGACCAGCGAAATCCGCTTTGGCGACAATGATCGGCTGGCGGCGCGCGCGGCCCAGGCGGCGGGCGCGGCGGGGGTGTTGCTGCTCAGCGATGTCGACGGGCTGTACACGGCGCATCCCGGGCGCGACCCCGATGCCAGGCTGGTGCCCGAAGTGTTGAAGCTGACCCCGGCGATCGAGGCGATGGCGAGCGCCGACAGCGGCTCGGGGCTGGGGTCTGGCGGCATGGCGGCGAAGCTGGCGGCAGCAAAGATTGCCGGCGCGGCGGGGATTCACCTCGCCATTGCCGATGGCCGGGTGGCGCATCCGTTGCGCCATTTTGGCGAAACCGGGCGGGGCACGGTGTTTGTGGCGGGCGAAGGGGCGCGCGCGAAAAAGGCCTGGCTGGCGGGACGCTTGACGGTTCATGGCACTTTGACCCTTGATGCCGGGGCGGTAGCGGCGTTGCAGCGTGGCAAAAGCCTGCTCGCGGCCGGGGTGACGGCGGTGGAAGGGCGCTTTGCCCGGGGTGATGTGGTGGCATTGGCGGGGCCTGACGGGGTGATCGGGCGCGGTCTGGCGGGGTATGATGCGGGGGATGCGGGGTTGATCAGGGGGTTGCGCAACGAAGCACAGGCGGCGGTGCTGGGCTATGCACCGCGCGCGGCGCTGGTCCATGCTGATCATCTGGTGCTGTTGTGAGCTTCGAAACGACTCCTGAAGCGATCATTGGTGCCATGGCGCGGGCGGCGCGGGCGGCGATCGCCGGGCTGGCGCAGGCGCCAACCGCGCAAAAGGCGTTGGCGATCAGCACCGCGGCGGTCGGCATCCGCGCGCGGTCGGCGGAATTGCTCGCGGCCAATGCGCAAGATGTTATCGCCGCGCGGGCAGCGGGCATTTCGGCGGCGCTGATCGATAGGCTGGCGCTTGATGCGGGGCGGGTCGACGGCATTGCGGCAGGGCTCGATACGGTTGCGGGCCTGCCCGATCCGGTCGGGCAGATCATGGCGCGCTGGGATACCGGCAATGGCCTGCATTTCGAACGCGTGCGAGTGCCGCTAGGGGTCATCGGCATCATCTATGAAAGCCGGCCTGGGGTGACGGCTGATGCCGCGGCGCTGTGCCTGATGGCGGGCAATGCCTGCCTGTTGCGCGGCGGGTCGGAGGCGGCGCGATCGAACAAGGTGCTGCTTGATTGTGTTGGCGCCGGGTTGCGCGCGGCGGGCCTGCCCGAAGCGGCTGTGCAACTGGTGCCGGCGGGCGACCGCGCGCTGGTCGGTGCCATGCTGGGCGCCCATGGCCTGATCGACATCATCATCCCGCGTGGCGGCAAGGGGCTGGTGGCGCGGGTGCAAGCCGAAGCGCGGGTGCCGGTGCTGGCGCATCTCGATGGCATCAACCATGTTTATGTCGATGCTTCGGCCGATGCCGCGATGGCGGCGGCGATCGTTGTAAATTCCAAGCTGCGGCGAACCGCTGTGTGCGGAGCGATGGAGACCCTGCTCATCGATCGGGCGGCAAGCCCGGCGCTGGCGCGGGCGGTGCTGGCGGCGCTCGCCGATGCCGGGTGCGAGTTGCGAGGGAATGTGGCGGCGCTGGAGCCGCGCGCCGTCGCGGCCCCTGCCGATGCCTTTGATACCGAATATCTTGATGCCATCGCCTCGGTGGCGCTGGTTGACGGCGTGGAGGGGGCGATTGCCCATATCGCCGCTCATGGGTCGGCCCATACCGATGCTATTGTTGCGGGTGATGCAGCGGTGGCCGAACGCTTTCTGGCGCTGGTTGATAGCGCGATTGTGCTGTGGAATGCCTCGACCCAATATGCCGATGGCGGCGAGTTCGGCTTTGGCGCCGAAATCGGCATCGCTACCGGGCGGCTGCACGCACGCGGCCCGGTCGCGCTCGAAGGGCTGACGATCTACAAGACGCGCGTCACCGGCACCGGCCAGGTGCGGCCCTGAAACACATCGGGCTTCTGGGCGGATCGTTCAACCCGGCGCATGCCGGGCATCGCCATATCAGTCTTGAGGCCATGCGCCTGCTCGGGCTCGACGAAGTCTGGTGGCTGGTGTCCCCGCAGAACCCGTTGAAGTCTGCCGCCGGCATGGCGCCACTGGCGGCGCGACTCGCCTCGGCGGTGGCGATGGCGCGGCATCCGCGCATCCGGCCGCTGGCGATCGAGGCCGAAATGGGCACGCGTTTTGCCGTCGATACGGTGGCGGCGCTGCGTCGGCGCTGGCCCGATACGGCGTTCATCTGGTTGATGGGGGCCGATATTCTGCCCGAACTGCACCGCTGGCACCGTTGGCGCAGCTTTGCCCGGGCGCTGCCGATTGCCGTTCTGGCCCGTCCACGCTACATGGGGGCAGCGCTGCTATCGCCCGCAATGGCATGGCTGGGGCGTTGGCGGCGGCCTTTGGGCCGGATTGGTGACTGGACGCGTTGGCCTTTGCCGGCAATCACCGTCCTGTCGATCCGCCAGACGCCGCTGTCGGCGACGGCGATTCGCGCCGCCGATCCGGATTGGGCAGAGCATTTCAAACCGGCAGCGACCGGCACCGACGAGAGAACAGGACCTGCCTTTGACGACTGAACCGACCGCAGCCAGCAATGGCGCCGCAAACGCCGCCGCCGCTCGTGCTACTGCTGATGCCCGTGCGACTGCTGATGCCAAGGTGGACGCGCATGTCGAAGCATTGCACGCCATGGTGATGGCCTCGCTCGATGATGACCAGGCGGTGGAGATCATTTCGATCCCGCTCGCTGGCAAGACGACGATTGCCGATTACATGGTCATCGCCAGCGGCAAATCCGGCCGCCAGGTCGCATCGATGGCAATGAAAATCGCCGACAAGTGCAAGACCGATTTCGGCCGTCCGGCGCGGGTGCATGGCCTGCCCACCGCCGATTGGGTGCTGATCGATGCCGGCGATGTCATCGTCCATATCTTCCGCCCCGAAGTACGCGCCTTTTATAATCTGGAACGTATGTGGGCGTTTGATTCGGAGCCAAACAAGGGCGAACCGCGTATGGGTGCGCTGCGGGAGGCGCATGAGGCGCGCGATCCCGCGAGTTTGGCAGGGCGCGATCCCGCGAGTTTGGCGGGGCGCGATCCCGCGCTGGGCGATCCGCGCAAGGCCGGCTGATGCGGCTGGCCATAATGGC
>Ga0105049_10003700_pt1 | contig 18060 bp, 11 predicted proteins | sample MAT06_FD_78087 | JGI IMG/M metagenome (GOLD analysis project Ga0105049, IMG submission 78087) | Freshwater microbial communities from Lake Fryxell liftoff mats and glacier meltwater in Antarctica - MAT-06 | ecosystem: Environmental > Aquatic > Freshwater > Ice > Liftoff microbial mat | place...
CACAGTTCGCTGGTCTGATGCTGGATGATGAAGAGCATCTCGTCATGCGCCGGTGACAGCAGATTCTGTGCGCCGAGGACCCTGTCGAGTTGCAGGTAGTCGCTGTAGCTCATGCTGTCGCTGAAGTCGAGTTCGGCTTCTTCGTCATGGACACTCTCTTCCGGCAGCGAGCTGGCCATGGCTGGCGCGTCGGGATCGGGCGGGAGCGAACCGGAGAAAGGGCAGGACATGGACAGAGGAGTTGGCGAGAGGCCGGACGCGCAGAGCCGGGTCGCGTGCGGGAGAGGCCGCAAAAATTGGCGGCCGTCTCCACACACGTTTGCGAGACTGGAATCTAGCGAGGCGTGCCACGTGATTCCCGCCCTCCCCGTTGCCTACCTCTTCATCGTCCGAACCACCGCCAGCACCTCCGGATCTGCCATGTTCTCAATCGCCGCCTTGTTGCCCTGGGCAGCGGACTTCTGAAACCACGCGACGGCAGCGGGGCGATCCTTCGTCACGACCAGTCCTTCCCAGAGCATCAACCCATAGTACAGCTGACCGTCCGCCCATCCGCTCTCTGCCGACAACCGACTCCACCGTACCGCTTCGGCGGGGTTCTTCGGAATACCGACATCGCTGAAGTAGTTCATCTTCGCCATCATCAGCTGCGCCCCGCCATGGCCTGCCTCGGCGGCGAGTCGCGCGTACCGGATTCCCGCCGGCTTGTCCACTGCAACGGCTTCACCGGAGTAGAGCATGTTCGCGTACAGGAACATGCCATATGTATCGCCGGTTTGGGCACTCGAGCGAATCAGGCGTGCGCCGGCCACGGTGTCCATCTGCTGTCCTGCGATGCCATTGAGTTTCGAGACACCGAGTTTGGCCATGGCACGGCCGTTTCCTGTCTGTACGGCGCGCTCGAGCAGTGCCCAGCCTTCCCGCAGATCCTTTCCGGTCCATTCGTGACCGTCGACCAACATGTTGCCAAGGTTGTACAAACAAATCGGATCGCCCTGTGCCGCACCCTGGCGCAGATACTTCACGGTCTTCACACCATCGACGGCAACGCCACCAACACCAACGAAGTAGACGATCGACCCGAGTGTCGATTGTGCCGACGCCTTACCGGCAGCAGCGGCCTGTTCGAGCATGCCGAGTGCGCGCGGTACCAGCGCGTTGTCGTTTGTCTCGTTCGCGGCTTCGAAGACCTTCAATCCCCATAACGCCTGCGCGTCAGGGTTCCCCGCAGTGGCGGCTACGAGCAGGAATGCCATCCCGCGTGTTCGGTCTGCGGGTCCGCCGACGCCGTTCACCAACAGGTCGCCTGCGTATGCGCTCGCTTCGATGTGTCGCTGCGTTGCCGCTGCCACGAATAATCGACGCGCCTCGGTTGGATTCGGCGTCACGCCGTACCCGATGTAATTCATACGCCCAAGCAGGTACTGCGATTCGGCGTTCCCGGCCGCCGCCTTCAGTGTGAGGCGCGTCGCGGATTGCGCGAGTGTTTCGCCAACAAAGACGCGAACGGTGCGCGTTGCCACGACAGACTGCGGTCCAGACGATGCGGCGCTCCCACCTCCGGACACCCGGCCACCGCTCGATCCGCTGCCGCTGCCGCTGCCATTGCCCGAAGACGACGACGGCGAGCCGGAACTACCCCATGCGGCCGCCGATCGAGCCAGACCGGCCTGGAAGGCCTGGTCAGCGTTGCGGCGGTCGATTGCGGCGGCACTCGCACGCGCATTCTCCATCAGCGCCTGACGTCGCGCCTCGTCACCCTGAAACGCCAACACAAGACGCGGGGCGCCGGCGCTGATGACAACCCAGGCTGCCCAGATGTACGCAGTGTGACATCCGGCTCGGCGGCGTCTTGTGCTTGCACGGCGGAATTCAGAAGTCATGGTGCTGCTCAAATTGGATCGAAGGGTGTCAACATGGCGTCCATGCCGTTGCGGCGGGCGCCTGCGATGAGCCGCTTGTTCCAATCCAACGCGCCATCCTTTGTCCGATGCCAGCGGCAATCGACGGTGAGCGGCGGCGGAGGAGAATCCTTGGGCGCATACGAACTGGCGGCCGCATACGCCTTCTCGCGAAGCATGGCGGCGAATCCGTATGCAAGCTCAGACGAGCGAAGGGAATCGGCGGCGAATGCCTGGCTGTAGAACATCTTGTTTCGCTCCGCGAGGAAGGCGGAGCAGGAGGTGAATCCATCGGGACCGGTCGCGGTCGTTGCGGGTGCCGGTCGCGCGACGCTCGTGCTGTCGGTGAGCGCCGTTGCTGGCGCGACGAGAGCAGCGCCAAGCGTGATGAGGGTGCCGAGTAGAGCGCGTGTGGTGCTGGTGCGCATGCGGTTACCTGAAGGTGAGTGGTGGGAGTTGGCGATGGATGCGATCGTTAAGTGGGATGTCCGGCTGAGCGAGCGCAGAGGTACAGCTGTGCGGGTCTACGAGGTGAGTCGGATGTGGTGAATGAGAGGTAGGCACTGGCGAGGCGGAAAGCGCTGTGTCTCCCAGATGCAACCCAAAACTGTGTACAAACGTGGTGGCCTTCCATCACCTGTTCGGGTGAGTGTGCCGACTCTGGCGCTTTCGGCCGGTTGTTGACTGTCGGTGCGAGCCGTCTGGGGGGGAGGCTCACGTGGTGGCCGAGCGACTTTCGCGGACAACACCGATCACTCGCTTTTTGCGTGACCTTGCGCATGGCTGAAGGTCGAAGTGCGTGCGTTGTTGGTTCTTGTGCCAGAGTTACTCGTGAGACGTCGGGCGCGGAGGGACGGGGGAGCTCGACGCGGAAAAGCTGGACGCAGAACGGCTGGACGCAGAACGGCTGGACGCAGAACGGCTGGACGCAGAACGGCTGGACGCAGAACGGCCTGACGCAGAACGGCGTACTTCACATCGGCATTGTTGCCGATCGTAGCTCTTTACTGCTTTGGTAAAGTGCCTTGGAGGTGAGGGACGAGGAGGTGTGCTTTTCCCAAAAAAATGAATGAAGGGTAAAAACCGATGCTGGCGGACCGGGACGACAGCCGCTGTTTTGCGTTTGCACTTCTGCGTCCAGCTGTTCTGCGTCAGCCGTTCTGCGTCATGCTTTTCCTCCGCCTGACTCTGACTCTCGCGCTTCACCGGCAGGCTGCATTGGAGCATCGCCTGACAGCCTGACATTGAGCAGAGTCATACTGAACGGCTGGACGCAGAACGGCTGGACGCAGAACGGATTGAGGCAGAACAGCTGGAGGCAGAACAGCTTCATCCAGGACAGGGCGAAAACTGATCGCGTCGTTCAGGAGGGCGTTGTGAGGGAGGGCGGCGTGCACTCCGTCTCATTGTTGGTCGCCTTCACATTTGGTCGCGTTGAACCCGCGGGTTGGCGGGAGGGCGAATTACGGCGACAGCAACCGCGCGATGGTCTTCTCGAGATCATCCTTTCGCAGCCCCTGGTCCACCGCGATGATTCGACCGGTGCTGTCGACGAGTACTGCGAGAGGGAAACGGTTCACTCCCAGCGCTTGCACCGCCGGTGACTCCGGACCGGCGCCCACGTAGCCGTGAAGCCACGGCATCTTCCATTGCCCTTCGCGGAACGTCTGCACCTTCGTGATCGATTCGTCGCTCGCGACGCTGAGAATGGTGAAGCCGCGATCCTTGAATCGTTCGAAGGTGCGGTGGAGATACGGCATTTCCCAGATGCACGGTGAGCACCAGGTGCCCCAGAAGTCCACCAGCGTCAGTCGGCCGCGAAAGACGTCGTTGGTCAACTCCGGACTGTTCCCCCCGATCGCTGTCATGCGAAAGCTGGGGAAGACGGCCCCGCGACGCAGCACCTTTCCGCTGCCCACCGAAGTGCGCAGCGTTGTGACGATGACGTGTGTTGGAAAGGCTGCGACTGCTTCGGCTACAACGGCGTCTACGGTCGTGTCCTCGGCGGCGTCCAGCGCAAACGCCGCCGAAAAGAATGCATCGACTCTCTCATTGGTGCTGAGTGTTCGCGAGCGCGCCGCTGGCATCAGGTAGACTCGGACAAACTCTCGTACCGCGCCCTTGGACACGACTGAATCCGCAGGGCTGGCGCCAGAGTCAGGGGTCAACGCGAACATCGCATTGTCGGCCGCCGAGATGAACTCCCGGTCGGTGATCATCGGGCTGTCTGCCGGCACGATCGACGAGAATTGCTTCATCAGCGGTCGAAACTCCGGGTTCGGGAATGTTGATAATTGAGCGTACGTCACGGCCGCTTCTGTCCGCACACGCGAGTCGGTGGACTCCGCAATCAGCCGCTTCGCCCGATCCATCACGATTGTTCGAGCTCGTGGCGCGCTATCCGGTTGCCAGGTATCGAGCTCCGTCGAGTTCTGAGAGGCATCAACCCGTGCGAGGGCAATTGTCGTCGCCTCGCTCGCTGCGCTATCGCGGACGCCGACGTACGCAATACGTGGCGGTTCACCGGGCGCTGTGCGCACGGTGGTGTCGAGCGCGAAGAAAAGCGAATCTCGCTGCGAACGAATCACGCCGGCGTACGAGCGACCCGCATCGCCGTCCGGGGTGAGCGTCCACGCGGTTACGGGCATCCACGGGCCGCGCCCGCCGGATCCGACGCCGAGGATCTGAAACCGGGCGCTTTCGCCACGAAACTCGACCGCCCCGCGCAGCACGCCGTCAGCTCCCGCGACCAGCGTCACCGCCGAATCGGTGTTGAAATGGTTGAAGTCCCCAATGACGCGCGGATTCTGTACTGTTTTGCGTCTGATGAGCGCGCGGGGGCGCACGACGAGATTCGCCGCGCCCTCCCGGGGCATCCACGCACCGACCTGGATCGGCGCGTGCCCGGGTACCAGAATCGTCAGCGCAATGCGCGCCGTCGCCGCCGGTACGGCGGCGGTGAATCGCCCCGCGCCAATTGCCGTCACCACGAGTGGTACGGAGTCGTTATCGGCGCGGATGGTCACGTCAGCGATCCGCGCCGCTGTGTCGGCGGATGTGAGCACCTGTATCGAGACGTTGTCCGGTGCAGTCGCGACTGGCGTGGTTCGGCAGCCAACCATTGCGAGGGCAGCGGCAGCGGCTGAGAAGCAATCGAACCAGCGCGTGCCGAAGCGTGCCATCGTGTCTCCGTCCAATTACGAGGTCTGTTGGCGATCATGGAGTCGAAACGCGCCGAAAACCGATCTGTCGACGAAACACCTCAGGAAGCTTGCAATCCGGCGCGCGGCTGTCAACAAACCTGGGGAACCGCCGGATTATGAATGAATGGGTTCTGCTGTGTACTGGTGCTCCCTGCACCCCGTCGTGACGATTGCCGCGCATTATTCCGATGTGTATCTTCGGTGTCAATCGGGCCCGTCTCTGGAACGATGATTGCTGCCACATCGGTCGGTCACCCACACCGCTGACTCCGGGCATCCCCTCTCCGCCCCTACCCGTAACAGGAACCACTGATGCGTACTCGGACGCTGGGCGCTCTACTCGCTGCAGGCCTCGCCGGGATCGCGCCTGCGCGCGCTCTCTCGCAGCAGATGGGCAGCACCTGTGCGATGCCCGTGGATTCGACGATCGTCACCGCGCCGTCCATCGCACTCGACACCGACCTGAACGCACACTACCTCGTCGGCGACAGTATCCGAATCGGCGTTTCGTTGAACAACGCCCCTCCCGGCGCGCGGGCGACCTTCGCCACCGCCGGCATCGAGCGCGCCGTGATCGACGCTGGCAACGTGTTGCGGTGGCGGCCGACGCGCGGCATGGAGGGGGCCAACTATTTCACCCTTTCGGCCAGCATCGGCGCCGCCACACTCGCCTGTCGACAGGTGCGTGTACTGGTCGATCGTGCGCAGCGCGCTCCCATCCTTCGCATCTCGTCGAAGCAGGTGCAGGCCGGTGCGACGCTGGAGTTTCTGATCGGCGCGGTGGACCCGGATGGCGATTCTCTCAGCTACTCGGTCTCGGAGATGACGGCCGGTGTCACGACGCCGACCATCGACTCCACGGGTCGGTTCCGGTGGCGAACGCCGGTCTCGGTGAGCAGCGTTGGCAGGCCGTACGTGTTCAAGGTCGAAGTCTCTGACGGACTCGATATCTCGACCGCGATCTTCGCCGTTGCGGTGAGCGGTCAGAACGTGCGACCGGAGTGTCCGGTCACGGCGGCGTCGGTCACGGCGACCGAGGGATCGTCGGTGGTGGTGCCGATGAACGCCTCGGATCAGAACGGCGATGCGCTGCGCTATCGGGCGGAGCGTGACCTGATCAACGGACGTGTCGATTCCGCTGGCTATCGCTGGGACGTTCCGTGGCAGACGGTGGACAATGGCACCGGCGAACGCGTCGTGAGTTTCCAGTGGCGCGCCATCGATGCCCACGAGGCGCAGTCGGATGTCTGCTCAACCGCGATCACCGTCCGCGCGCGCATGGAGCCCGACCGCCTGCGCGCGGAGCAGGCGGCGCACGCGCGCTTCCTTTCCGACGCAATTGCCACCTCGCAACAGCTGGATTCGCGCCTGAAGGGGATTCGCGACAGGATCAACGCCAGCGATCGCGCGCGGCATCGGCGAAGCATCGTCGCGCTGGCGACCGCACTCCTGGCTGGCGGTTTTCAGCTGGCGGGTGCCGAGGACACTCGACGCCTCGCCGGAGGCATCAATACGCTGACCTCCGTCTTCTTCGCCGGATTCAGCACCCTCGCTCCGGGCACCGACGCATTGAAGAGCGATGCGCGTCGGTACGAAGATCAGATCGCCAAGTACGCGCCGATGATCTCGTCCTTCCGCGTGAACTACGGCGAAACGGTGTCCGAGGCTGCCATCCGCGCATCGCAGTATCGCGCCGACCGGCAGGGGCTCGAGGCGGAGCAGGCGAGGGCGTCGGTGTTGATGACGCGGTAGGTGGCAAGGAAGTCCCAGCGATCGCGGCCGAACGAGCGCCGCGCTGAGGATCCTGTTTGCGGCTCAGGCAGCCAGGCCGGGTGCTTCAGCGAAGAGCGACGGCAGCTCGAGTTCCAGCGAGGCATCGGCAGAGTGGTTTACGCAAGTGCTGCGCACGATGGACGTGGCCATGACGCGACAGCAACACCCAGCCGCCGAAAGTTTCGTACCGAAAATGCGCAAAATAGAGCAAAACTGTGCTTACGGATGTCTGGTCTCAGGCAGGCCGTGCCCACCGTCAGTACTGGCGAACCTCAGCTGCCGTCGCCCGGCGTACGAACTGCGGATCCACTCGCGCCGCCACGCCATGTAGCGCGGCGGTGTACCGGGTTGCCTCGGAGGCGGAGAGGTGCGACCACTCGGGAATGTCGTAGCCCTGCAACTCCGGGTAGTCGGCGTAATGAATGCCCTTCTCGCCAGTGCGCTGCAGGAGCACGTCCCACGTCGCCGCGCGAGGAAACCCCCGGTCTTCGCTGACGAGCAATGGGCCTGCACTGGGGTGCCGCACGAAGAGCACCAGAACGCCTCGCGCTCGCAGTGCGGTGACGGCCTTCCTTGCGCGTGCGATTTCACGGTTGATGCCTGCTGCAACCATTGCCGGCGTGACGCCCGGCGGCGGGCCGGGATCCTGCATCCAGATGAACTGCACCAGCTTCTGGTACGCGCTGTCCGTCTCGACGCGGCGCCACAGGTGCGTGTTCCGGTCGCGATCAGACTCGGAAATCTTCCGCACATCGAGGCGAGTGCGGATGCCCGCGCGCGGCGGCCACGGCTGCCTCGCCAACACGGTGAACAGAGCGAAGTCGGGATTGAGAAACGCCCACACGGGCTCGAGCAGATTCATCGACAACCACTGGCCCGTGCGCGCGGTGATGCTGGTCGTTTTCCAGTTGGCGATTGCCTTGCCGCGATAGGAGAAACCGCTGAAAAACAGCCCCGGCGTCGCGCTCACGAAGAGTCGCCCCTTGAACGCAGTGTCCGCCGCCAGGTCCTCGAGCGTGTTCATGGCCGATGTCCCTTCGAGCGCGAGCTGGATCGGACGACGCCCGTCGAGCCGCTCCCAGACGTCGAGGTCCATGTCGAAGAGCATCCGGGAGTCGCCGATGAACACCGTCGCGCTTCCCTCACCCTGATCGATGCGCTCACGCTGCAGGGCCCAGAGGACGTCGCTGTTCACGAACGACGGCGTCGATCCCGTGCTGCGCCAGCGCCATTCCCATCCGCCCAGCAGCACGGCGAACACCAGCACGGCGACAATGCCTGCCATCGCGAAACTCACCATAGGCACCGGTCGGACGTACGGCGGCGCCTCGTGGATCCCGGGTGTGGTCACGCTGCCGGCACTGGCCGTCTCCGCGGATACCGCAGAGCTGGAATGAGAGCTGGAATGAGAGCGGGAATCAGAGCTGAAATCAGAACTGGAAGTAGATGAAGGCACTGCTCCCTCCCTGGGTGATGGTGACGAGGAAGAGCATCATGCCCCACGCCATGCCGATGACGGGTGCGGGGACTCGTGCGGCCACGCCATGCAGTGTGCGGTCGCGCATGAACCAGTGCGTGAGCACCAGTGCGCCTATCGTGGCAAGGACGCTGAGCAGCTTGTACGACGACAGGATCGTGGTGCCGCTGCCATCGATGAACAGCATGCTTTTCAGCAGTCGTGACGCGGCCGTGAAGTCACGGGCGCGGAAGAAGACCCAGGTGATATTCACCAGTGCATAAGTGACGAGTGCCATCGCGATACGTGCGCTGGTGGTGCGCCAGATGTCCCGGTTCCCGAAGGCATCCCTGAGCACCCGCTCGATCGACAGGTACAGGCCGTGCAGCCCGCCCCACACCACGAACGTCCACGACGCGCCGTGCCAGATACCACCGAGCAGCATCGTGATCATCAGGTTCACATACGTGCGTGACGGCCCCTTGCGATTGCCGCCGAGGGGGATGTAGAGGTAGTCGCGCAGCCAGGTGGAGAGCGAGATGTGCCAGCGCTGCCAGAAGTCCGAGAAGCCGATGGCGGCGTATGGATACCGGAAGTTGTCGAGGATCGAGAAGCCGAGAGCCAGTGATGCGCCGATGGCCGTCGTGGTGTAGCCGGCAAAGTCGCAGAAGATCTGCCCCGAGAACGCCAGCACACCGGTCCACGCGTCGAGCGGGGCGAGCAGGTTCGCGGCCTTGAACACATCATCCGACACCGGCGCCAGGATCCCGTCGGCCAGCACCACCTTCTCGAACAGGCCGATCGTCACCAGCAGCATGCCCCAGCCGAACATGCTGCCTGTCGCGCGGCGCGGCGTGGCAAACTGCGGCACGAGATCGGTGGGACGCACGATCGGGCCGGCGACGAGATGCGGAAAGAACCCCACGAACAGCGCGAAGTCGAGCAGCTTCGGCGTCGGCTTGGCGCGCCGCAGATACACGTCGAGCGTGTATGAGAGCGTCTCGAACGTGTAGAAGGAGATCCCCACCGGCAGGATGATGCTCGGCGTCAGCGCCTTGTACGTGATGCCGAACATCCCCATCATCGCAGTGAAATTCTCGAGCAGGAACGCGCCGTACTTGAAGTAGCTCAGCATACCGAGGTTGAGCACCAGCGACACGACCAGCATCGCGCGCCGCGGGCCAGGAGCCTCGGTCTGTGCCATCCGGCGCGCCATCAGCCAGTCCACCACCGTGGACAGCCAGAGCAGGATCACGAACGGCGGATTCCATGCCGCGTAGAACACGTAACCTGCCAGCAGCAGGTGCACCTTCCTCGCAGTCCAGGGGAGCGGGGCGTAATGCACCGCGAGCACCCAGACGAAGAACACGATGAAGGTGAGGGAATTGAACAGCACTGATCGCGACCTCGGCAGTTGGGGAGAACCGCGTGGCGTACTGCGCTGGAATCACATCTTGCTCGCTCGTCCCGTATCTGACGCGTAAAACGCGATCTGAAGCAGACAGTGCAGCCGTCGCACTCGTGCCGTCATACGTGAGAATGCGGCCTTCGAATGTGAGTCGTGCACTCGAAGCCTCCGGTTGCGAACGTGATTTTGCAAACTATCAAGACAGAGTGCCTGTCGCAGTGCGGGCGTGTAACGCCTCGCGATCGGGAAGCGACCGATGAGGGCGCCCACTTGCGCGCCGGATGTAAACTGTCCAGTTTACAGTTGTGACATCAGATATCTCGCTTGGGGCCACCATTCGTGCCGCCAGACTGAGAAAGGCCGAGTTGGAGCCGCGGCGCTTCTCCGTGCGATCGCTCGCTACGCGGTTGGGGGCATCGGCCAGCTGGCTCTCGATGGTCGAGCGCGACGCGCAGCGCCCGACTGAAGTGATGGTGCGTGCGTTGGCGAAGGAGCTCGATCTCGACGCGGAGGTGCTGGTGCCTCAGGCGGGACGGGTGGCTGCCGACGTCGCGGCGATGTTGCTGGATCGGCCTGCGCTGGCCGACGCGGTGCGTGCGCTGGGCGCACTGCCGGATGAAGACGTTGCGCGCGCCATTCGTCGCATTCGCGACGGCGAGTGGTAGACATCAATCGTTTCGCGTGAAACACAGGAGGTTGTGGTATGCCGCTCGATCTCTCCAACGACACGCTGGTCTTTTCCTTCCCCGAGATTCACGCCGACGCGATGTTGCGCATCTCTTTCCAGCGCACCCTTCGCGTGCCGGATGACGGACAGGAGCACTTTCTTCCACCCGGACTCGGAAATTTTCCAGTGCGCGACACGGACGCGCTTGGAACGAGGGCGCCAGCGGCGTGGCGAAAGCGCGGCGGTGTCGTGCTTCCGATGTGGCAGGCGGAAGCGTGCTGGATCAGCTTCTCAAGCCCGACGGGCTACCCGATGGCCGTCAAGGTCGCGGCGGGAAAAATCAACGCGGTCAACGGCAAGGGCTGGACCGATGCGCTCGACTACGAAGATCAGGACTACATGGAGGTCCCGAATCAGCCGTGGCTCGATGGGTTTTGCGTGACGAAGGGAGTCGTTCGACAGTTCGTCGCAATGCCACTGGGGCAGGGTTACACCGCCGAAGGCCAGCTGAACGGGAGCGAGGAGTTCGGCGGTATTCAGCTCCTCGTACGGCCCCTGAAGGGAAAGGTGTGGGAGAAGCGCCAGCAGATGGAGACGTCGCGGTTCTCCGACATGATGTGGTCCAATGACGCACTGTGTGCGTCCGTCGTCAGCATGGGACTGGCCCCGGGCGGCGCGATTCGACAACAGATCGAGGTTGCGGTCGAGCGGCCCGCTGACTGGGCTCCCTCGAACACGCAGTTGCGTTGCTTCGTTCACATCGCCAACAGCGCGCAGTGGACTGCACTCACCGGTGCGACACCTCCCACGAAGCCGCCGACCGCCGCAGACTACACGCGCGCGGGATTGCCCTGGTTTGACCTCTACTCGGACGGCGGTGCGCTGGAGGGTAGCGGGCCACTCGACTCGATGAAGACGGTAAAGACTCTGGGTGCGGACAAGGGCCAATACCCACTCGGCCTGGATGAGTCGTTCGTGCTGCCGATACCGACGTTTCTCGGTGTCAAGCCGTCGATCACCGACAAGGCCGACGCCGACTGGTAGCGCGGCGGCTGGATCTGACCGAGTCTTTTGTCGGCTGCTCAGAACTAAAAGCTTTGACGCAGAACAGCTGACGCAGAACAGCTGACGCAGAACGGCTGACGCAGAACGGCAGAACCACTACGCTTTTTGAGCGCTCCGTCAGCATCGGTGCTCGATTGCATGATTCTTCTTTTTTGGGAACAGCAGGCACGTTTACGCTCCCAACGCGCGGCCCTTTACCAAAGCAGTGGCACGTCATCCGTAGAGCGATGCTCATCGTTGGGAACCGTGCGCCATTGCGCGCGCAGAGAGCCCGGCCCTTTACCAAAAATCACTGTCGACAGCCCTCAAAGCAAAGCCGGCCAGACGATGCGCAGTTCTGCGTCTGCCCTTCTGCGTCTGCCCTTCTGCGTCTGCCCTTCTGCGTCCGCCGTTCTGCGTCCGCCCTTCTGCGTCCGCCGTTCTGCGTCCGCCGTTCTGCGTCCGCCGTTCTGCGTCAGGCTGTTCTGTGTCAAGCTGTTCGCCAGTCCGCAGTTCACCTGACCAACGCACACCTAAGCAAGCCCGAGATGCTTGAGTACTTCGGGTGGCGGTGCGTTGAACTTTGCGAGGGGAACATTCCCGACATACTGCAGATCTTTCATCCCCGCGTCGCTGGTGTAAAAGCCGCTCGAGGTGAGGTCGCGAATCTGATCGAAGAATTGAGCGCCGACCTGATGTTCCGGCTTCGCTTTTGGCAGATAGCAGAGGTCATCGCAGATCGTCGTGCGCTGCGCCAGCGAGAGACCGGTGAACGGCTTCCCGAAGCGACGCCCGCTCTCGACGTCGAGCCAGACCAGGCCACCGCGAACACGCACCAGCGCACGTTCTGCCCAGTCGTACGGCGCACTCACGTATTCATTGATGTAGGCCGGTACACCGACCGCCGACGCGCCTGGACTCTTCTCATCGGCGGGAATGATCATGTCGCAGAGCGCAGAAAGTGTCACCAGCTCGGCTGCCGAGAGGAGGCGTGGCCAGGTGGCTTTTGCGTTCAGAAGATCGGGATCGGTGACTGTACCGCGTGGGCCCGACTTCGGCGGGATCGGAGCACTCGCGGCCGGCAGTGTCGGTAGCGCGGCACGCTGCGCACTGGCAGGCGCCGGCGTTAGACCGTCGGCGATCGTCGCACTCGCCGCCGCGATGGCGAGCACCTTCAGTGCCTCGCGGCGGTCCATCGGTGGAGTCTGTTCGTCGGACATCAGATGTTCCCCCGTTGCATTTCGCCCAGGATGTGATCGCAGGTACGCCACGCCAGTGCCAGAATCGACAGCGTCGGATTCTTGTCGGCGTTGGAGACGAAGACCGAGCCGTCGGTGACGAAAAGATTCTTCACATCCCACGACTGACCGTACTGGTTCAGCACCGACGTCCTCGAATCCGTGCCCATGCGGCAGGTGCCGACTTCGTGAATGATCTGGCCGCCGTTGGCGATCACCTTTGCGCCGTCCGTCTCGACAGTGCCGCTGACCTTGCCGCCCATCGAGGTGATCATGTCGGCGAACGTCTTCACCATGTGTGCCGCCTGCTTCGTCTCGTGCTCCGACCACTTCCAGTGGAATCGGAGTACCGGGATCCCCCACTGATCCACGACGTTCGGGTCGATCTCGCAGTACGAGTCCTCGTTCGGGATCATTTCGCCGCGACCATCGAAGCGAATGAAGCTGCCGTAGTACCGCCGCGCCTCTTCCTTGAAGCGCTTGCCGTACGCACCCTGCGTGAATTCTTCCAATCCACCGAAGATGCCGGGGCCCGGCATCGTGCGGCCTCCGCCCATCTCGATGTGGTAGCCACGTGCGAAGCCCAGCTTGCCCGCCAGCTGTTCCTTGTAGAGCCACCACGGGGTGTACATGTGCATGCCGCTGGCGCCGTCCTGATTGTGCGGCGGCAGGTTTTCGAGGGCGGGGATCTGGCCACCGATTCCCGCGCCGACGGTATCCATCAGATACTTGCCCACCAAACCGCTGCTGTTGGCGACGCCGTTCGGGAAGAGTGCACTCTTGGAATTGAGCATGATGCGAGCGCTCTCACATGCGCTGGCCGCCAGTACCACCACTCGCGCCGTCACCTGACGGTCGGTGCGTGTCGTCTTGTCGATGTAGTGCACGCCGGTGGCCTTGCCACTCGCATCCATCGTGACCTCGCGCACCATCGCATCGGGCACGATGTCCACGTTGCCCGTCAGCAGCGCCGGCGGCAGCAGCACCGTCGTGCTCTGGAAGTTCGCCTTCACCGAGCAGCCCCACCCGCAGGGGGTCGCCCAGAGGCACGCCGCGCGCTGCCGCATCGACTGGGCGAGCACGCGCTGCGCGAGCGGATTGTTCGGGTGCAGCCTGGCCGGCAGTGTGTTCGCATCCTGCCGCGTGGTCATGATGGCCAGATGCGCCGGAATCACCGGAATGCCGAGCGGCGCCGCATGCTTCTTCGTGAGCAGTTCGGTGGCGCGCGGCGCCGGCGGCGGCATCAGGACGCCGGGTGATGACGCGGGGGTGTTCTCGAGATTGTCGTCGCCGCCGTAGACACCGATCAACATCTCGGTGCGATCGTAATACGGCGCCAGGTCGTCATAGGTCATCGGCCAATCGGCGCCGAGTCCATCGCGCGACTTCGGCCTGAAATCGTATTCGCCCATGCGCAGCGAGATGCGGCCCCAATGGTTCGTGCGCCCGCCAAGCATGCGCGAGCGCCACCATTTGAAGTCAGTGCCCGGGGCGTTCGTATACGGCTCGCCCGGAACCTCCCACCCACCATCGACGGTCGCGTCGTAGAAGCCGAACGGCTTGTGCTTCGTGCCTGCGCCGAGCAGCGGTGCCTGACGCGGCAGCTTGAACATCGGCGTTTCGCGAACCGGGTCGTAGGAGCGACCCGCCTCCAGCACCAGCACCTTGAGACCGGCGACCGCGAGCTGATAGGCCGCCATGCCACCGCCCGCGCCCGACCCCACGACAATCACATCGTACTTCGTCTGCGACTTGGGACTGGCCTGAACCACGTCGTGCGCTCCGGTAGAGATTCACCGGAGAACTTAGCTCGCGGACGGCTTACCGCGAGCGCCGTCGCCGCTGCGGCCCAGCCCTGTGGGCTTGACCGCAGCGGACCACACTCTGTGGCGATCACCGGCTCGTCGCGAGCCGATGGAAGCGCCACTAGAAACGATATCGAACGCCCGCCTGAACCTGATAGCGATTGCCGCCGGTGACCGCCTGCCCAAACGTCGGATTCACGGCGTAACGGTAATTCGAGGTGGTGGCGTCGAAGCCGGTCACACGGAGCAGCGTCTGGTTCGCGGCCGGCACGAACCGCACCCCGCCGCCCGCCCACGTGCGATTCAGCCAGCTGCCGGCGTTGAACAGATCGATCGTCAGTTCGGCCGCCTGCCCGCGCACGAAGGGCAACCGTTGTGAATACCGCAGATCGATCTGTGTCACGAACGGATTGCGAATCGCGTTCCGTCCGGCGATGCGGCCGAGGTTATCACTCAGGTAGCCGCGTGCGCGGTTGGCCGGGTTGTCGATCAGGGCGCGCATGCCGGCCGCCAGCGTCGGATCGAGCGACGGGTTGGAAGGGTCGAAGATGAACGCGAGGTCGTTCTGGTTGCCGAATGAGCCACCGAGGCCGACGTCGTCATAGTTGATGTCCTGCGCAACCGTTGGTGACCACGGGCTCCCTGACTGGCCGATGGCGCGGAAACTCAGACGCCCGCCGAAGATCTGCGGTGTGGACCCGTACAGCACCAGCTTGTGGCGGAAGTCGTTGTTGCTCGGCCCCCACGACAATCCGCGCGGATCGCCCGGCACAGGGGTAAACACTGAGGAGATCGCGATGCAGCAGTTATACGAGTTGTTGTCACGCGTATTGTTGAAGGTGAATGATCCACCGATGTTGGCCCCGCGAGACAACGCCAGCGTCCCATCGAGAATCAGCGCCTTCTGGATCTGCGCCGCATCAGAGCGGAACTCGAGTACGCGCTGGAAGTTGGCGAACGGGCGTGCCGCCACCCGTCCCGCGACACCGGCCTGCGCCGGGTTCGTGATCACCGTCGCTGGCACGAACACCGGACGATTCGCTTCGTTGGACAGCGTGAAGGCTGGAGCGGCCGGCAGGTTGAGGTCGTAGTAGCGATAGTTGTTGCGCGTGTCCGCGTACTGACCCGTGATGCCGAGCGCCAGGCGACCGCTCAACATGCGACGCTGGTACGACACATCCGACTTCCAGGTCTGGGGTACGCGGTAGTCTTCGGCGAACAGGTTGATGAACGCCGGACGTGCGGCGCCTCCCGCCGGCAGACCAGGCGTGTTGGCAAAGCTCTGTCGATACAGCGGAAAATCCGGCGACGGAACCGCCGCACCCGTGAGCAATAGATCCGCGAGCTGCGATCCATCGTTCAGGAGATGATTGATGTGCGCCATGTAGTGTGGCTGCGCGGTGAACACGCCGGTGCCCACGCGCAGAATGTCGGTGCCGGCAGCGCCGATGTTCCAGGTCACCTGACCGCGTGGCTGGAGCTGTGCGCTGAACGGCTTGCGGTCAGTGCGCTTGCCAAACGCGGCCTGCACCGCTGGATTCGGGTTCGCTGCGGTGAGGAAGGCGGTTACGTCGTACCGGAGGCCGCCGCTCAACGTGACCGACTCGCGCGGACGATACTCCATCTGCGCGAAGGCGCCGCCATCGAACACCCGCTGCCGCATCCGCGGCTCGAGGTCCTGGATCGGAACCAGGCGGGCGTAGGACGAGGGGCGGCGTGCGTCAAGTGCTGCCAGGTTCGGGAACTGAAACAGTCCGTCGGTCTCGATCGATACGAACATCGAAAGATCGTTCAGCGAATTGTCCGTGCCGAAGGTGTACGAGGTGTTCCCGCGTTCAAAGCGCGTGATGTTCACCAGCTGCACCGACTCTTCCGTCTGCAGCTCGGGGCTGGTGCGCTGCCCGCCGAACTGCAGGATCTGCGGCGCGCCGGTGCGGCCATCAGGGAGTGCCGAGGCGACCGTGACCCAGCCACGCGGGAGCCGTGTGTTCGGCTCGTTCTGGAGAATGCGGTTGGTGTAGGCGAACCGGAAATCGTTGGTGCCGTTGGTGAAGATGCTCGACTTGAGCGACGCCATCACCTGATTCTCACGCGACGACTGATTGCCGCGGCTTTCCAGCACCGACAGGTCGCGATCGGGGATCGAGTTGCCGTAGATGAAATCGCTGTAATTGTGGCGCACGGTGAGCCGGTTGCGGTCGTTGATCGTCCAGTCCGCGCGGGCGAAAAGGGTATTGAGTGTGTTCGCCCGATCGAAGCGACCGTTCTGCTGACCCGTTGGCAGTCCGTAGTTGCGGCGCAGAATATCCAGGAACCGGGTCACTGAATCCGGTGCGACCTGCAGCCGACTCCAGTCAGCGTTGTTGGCCACGTCCAGCGCGAAGAAAGGCTCACTCACATCCTGACGGTCAAACGCCACCACGTAGTGCAGCCGGTCCTTGATGATCGGACCCGAGATCGATCCGCCCCACTGCCAGTTGGTGAAGTCGTTCACCGGCTGATTCAGAAAGTTGGTGCTCGCGGCGAGGTTCTTGTTCCGGTTGTATCCGAAGAAGGACCCAGTCGTGGTGTTCGTGCCGCTGAGCGTGGCCACGTTCACCGCGCCGGCGCCCTGACGGCCCTGCGACACGTCGTAAACGTTGGTCACCACCTCGAACTCGCGGATCGCCTCGACTGACAGCGAGTACGGTCCGCGGCCGGACCCGGTGCCCCAGAGTGTGTTCTTCTGCTGAACTCCATCCACGCGGATATCCGTGCTGGAGACGCGGCCGCCGGCGATCGAGGACGACGAGGTGATGATGCCGCCGGTGCCGGACCGCGACGTCGTTGGCGCGATGATCGCCAGATCGGCGAAGCTGCGATCGGCGATCGGAAGCTCCTGAATCTTCTTCTGGTCGATCACGAAGCTCGCGCCAATCCGTTCAATCCGCTTGTTCTCCTGGTCGGCTCGGACGTCGATCGCCGCGAGCTGCTGCGCCGCCGGCTTGAGCATGAAGTCGAGCGTCACCCGATCGCCGAGGTTGAGCGTGATGCCTGTGCGCCGTTCTGCCTGGAGGCCGAGCCGCCGTGCGGTGACCGCGTACGGTCCACCGATCGGCAACTGGGCAAAAACGAAGCGGCCGCGCGCATCGGTGCGACGGACCTCCTGAAAGCCGGTCGCGTCGTTGCGTGCCGTCACGTTCGCATCGGGGATCGCGGTGCCGTCGGCGGACCGCACGATCCCGCTCACGTATCCCTCAGTGGCCTGCGCCCGCACTACCTGCGTCGCGCTTGAGAGGGATAACAGGACAACCAGCGCACGGAGACCGCTGCGCCGGAACAGAGAAGAATGCATCGGAAAGCCCTGAGTACGGGGAATGAGTCCGCGCATCGTCGCGCCGGAACCCGAAGGAACCCGGGGCGCGTCACTGCCCGACCCTTGGACGGTCACCGTGGTGTCACGGTTTAACCTGTTTTCCGTCTGGTCGCCCAGCTCAGACCACGCCGAATGACGCTCCGCTGACACTTTCGGCCTACGATCGGGAAACAGACTGAGCGCAATGCGAGCGACCGCGCGTTCCTCTGA